>Ga0265296_1003016_pt1 | contig 16178 bp, 7 predicted proteins | sample MunlanPumphouse1_FD_189073 | JGI IMG/M metagenome (GOLD analysis project Ga0265296, IMG submission 189073) | Groundwater microbial communities from a municipal landfill in Southern Ontario, Canada - Pumphouse #1 | ecosystem: Environmental > Aquatic > Deep subsurface > Groundwater | place: Canada... | reverse complement strand
GAGCGGATCGGCCTGACGTCCACGCTGCAGTATCAGCCCAGCGACGCGACCGACGTCACGCTCGATCTGATGTACGGGCAACTCACGAACAACCGGGACGAGCACGTACTGGGCAACGCCGGCACCAACGGCCTGTCCGCCAACGACGTCCGCGGAACCCAGGTGCTGCAGTCGGTCACGCTCGACCGCTACAACAGCATCACGGACGCCGTCGTGTCCGGCGTCGATGTTCGCTCTGAGTCCAAGCCGACCGTCGATCAGACCGAGTTCTGGCAGGCCGCCCTGAACGGGCGCACCATGCTGACCGACACCCTGGAGGTTTCGGGGCTTCTGGGCTGGTCGAGTTCGACCTTCGATTCCAACTGGCAGCGCGTCTATCTGGAATCCGTGGGTCACACGGTGTCGTTCAGCGGCCTGGACACCGGCAATCCGGTCAACACCTACGACTTCGATCCCACCGATTCTGACGCTTGGGATCTGCAATCCATCCAGTGGCGCCGGGACCATATCGAAAACGAATTCTACACCGGCGAGGCCGGGCTGAAATGGACGCCCAGCGCCATCTCGACCATCAAGGCGGGCGCATCGTTCAAGAAGTTCACCAACAGCGGTTTCCGCTATGATGCGACCGCCAACTACGAAAATCGCAACGCGCTGGCCTCGATCCCGACGATGCTGACGAACCATTCCACCGCCCTGCCCTATGTGGTCGGCGACGTGGCTGCGATCTTCAAAGCCTTGGGACAGAGCGGAAACCTTGACGCCCGAAACCTGTCGGTCGGAACCGACTATTCGGTCGAGGAGCAGACGGTGTCGGCCTTCGGCCAATACGACCTCGACACCGACGTCGGCCCGTTCGGTCTGCGCGCCAATATCGGCGTGCGCTACTACGACACCGAACTGGTTTCCATCGGCTCGTCGGTCACCAGCGCCGGGCTCGTGCCCGTCGAGATCACCAATAGTTACGAGGGCTTCCTGCCGGCGCTGAACATCGCCCTGGATGTCAGCCCCGAACTCGTCGTGCGCTTCAGCGCCAACCGCAACATCAGCCGTCCCGCCCTCGGCGATCTCAGCGCGGCCGCCACGGTGCGGGTCGCGGGCTATGGCGGCACGATCAGCGCGGGCAACCCCAACCTGACCCCCTACACCGCCGACTCGATCGAAGGCGCCATCGAATATTATGACGGCAAACGCGGCTACCTGGGGCTAAGCGTCTTCCACAAGGAGATGAAGTCCTTCGTCACGACCGAAACCTCCACCGTCCCCTACAGCGAAACCGGCTATCCGCTCGATCTGCTCGAAGAAGGCCAGGACGGCTCGGTCGTGTTCAACTTCACCCGGCCCGTCAACGGTCCCGGTGCGGGGATCCGGGGGGTCGAACTGTCCGCCCGGCGTGATTTCGACTTCCTGCCGGCGCCGTTGGACGGTTTCGGCGCACTGGCCAATGTGACCTATGCCGATGGCGAGACGGACGTCTTCTACAACGGCGTCGCGCACCGCCTGAGCTTGGTCGACCTGTCCAAATGGTCCTACAACGCCACCCTGTATTACGACAGCGAACGCGTCGGGGGGCGTGTGTCGATGGCCTCGCGGTCGCGCTATCGCAAAGGCAACGGCGGCAACGACAACATCGGCGAATATTTCGCCCCGTCCACCGTGGTTGATGCGACGGCCTACTATAATGTGACGCCCTCGGTTCAGATTCGGGTCGATGCGCTCAACATCACCGATGAACCCGTCACCCAGTATGCCGACACGGACGCCCGACGTCTGATGACCAGCACGGTGAGCGGCCGGACCCTGTCCATCGGGGCCTCCATCCGCTTCTGAAGCGCCGAAGCACGGCCGCACCGTTCCCCCGGTGCGGCCGCATTCCCATGATCTCGACATCACCTGGCCCCGGCTGACCATGATTCATCATCTTATCGACCGACGCGGCGTTCTGCTGTCCGGCCTTGGCCTCAGCCTGTCCTCCGCAGGGGCTGCTGCAAAGGGCCGGGACGCGCCGTTTTCGACCGATCCCTTCACCCTGGGCATTGCGGCCGGCGATCCCGCGCCCGACGGCTTCGTCATCTGGACACGCCTTGCGCCCAACCCCCTGGTTCAGGACGGCGCCATGCCGCCTGTAGATGTCGTGGTGGGGTGGGAGGTATCGGCGGACCCGGCCTTCCGTCGGATCATCCAGCACGGACGCGGGGTCGCGCGCGCGGCGCTCGCCCACTCGGTCCATGTCGAGGTCGCTGGCCTGCCCTCCCACCGCCCCTACTGGTATCGGTTCTTCGCGCCCGGAAACCTGCCGAGTCCCGTGGGATGCGCGCGCACGCTTCCGCTTCCCGGCGCGGCCGTGGATCAGGTGCGATTTGCATCGGTGGGCTGTCAGGATTTCGAGCGCGGCTTCTATACCGCCTATCGTCACCTCGCGGCGGAACCCGACCTCGACGTCGTCTTCCACTATGGCGACTACATCTACGAGTTCGGCCCGCGAGAGCACGACGTCGTGCGGCGTCACTGGGGGGGCGAAACGACCACCCTCTCGGACTATCGGCTGCGCTATGCGCAATACAAGCTGGATCCAGACCTGCAGGCCGCCCATGCGGCGGCGGCCTTCGTCATGTCGTTCGACGACCACGAGATCGACGACAACTGGGCGGGCGAGCACGGCAAGGACGGCGGTCCTCCGGCGGCTTTCGCGGCGCGAAAGGCCGCCGCCCTTCAAGCCTGGTACGAGCACGCACCCGTTCGCCCCCGCGTCCGGCCCGACGTCGCGGGCGCCCAGGCATTCCGGCGTTTCGATTTCGGGCGCCTGATGCGGATGCACGTTCTCGACACGCGGTCACACCGCAGCCGCCAGGAATGTGAAGGCGCCAACATGACTCCGCTGGAACGCGCCGCCTGCAAGCCGGCCTATGCCGCCTCACGCACGATGTTAGGCGCCGAACAGGAGGCCTGGCTGGATGACGGTCTCGTACCCGGATTCGGCTGGAACTTCATCGCCCAGCAGGTGATGGTGATGCCCTACGACACGCGCAAGGACGGCGAAACCACGGCCCGGCGCAGCACCGATAACTGGAACGGCTACCCGCAGGCGCGGCAGGGTCTGATCGACAGCATCAGGCGCAAGGGGCTGACCAATGTCGTGATCGGCAGCGGAGACATGCACCAGAACGTCGTGGGCTATGTGCCGCAGAACCCTCAAGATCCCACGTCGCCGCCCATCGCCAGCGAGTTCCTGGCGACATCGATTTCATCGGGCGGCAGCGGCGGGCTGCGTCATCCGAACGAGTTGAACGTGCTGGACAACAATCCGAACGTTCAACTGCTCAACAATCAGCGCGGCTACCACCTCTACACCGTCTCGCCGAACGAGTGGGCGGCCGACATCAAGGTGCTGGATCAGGTCGACAGGCCCGGCGGCCAGTTGACCACCCTGGCGCGGTTCATCGTCGATCCCCGCGACCCTCGGCCTCGAAAGATATGACTGGCGCGCCGGTTCCTGGGCGAGCAGGTCGCGATCGCGCCTTCACCCCCAGGATCAGCGCGTGGCGCCCTTTGCCGTTTCAGGCGTTGATCGGCTTCACCGGAGGCGACCTTCATCGACAGACCAGGCCCCACATCAATCCTTCAATCTCTGCGCGCGGCCGTGACTTCCGGCAGGAGTCTGTTGAGAGACAGGGCGCACAGGCTCAAGACCTATGTGGTCGCCAGAGACCCGGTCTGGGCGGCGTTGCGCCATCCGGGAAAGCCGGAAGCCGTTGCAGCAGGGCTCACCCTGGCTGTGGTGCTCGGCTTTCTGTTGTTCCTGGTGCTGTTTGACTGGAACTGGCTGCGCGGACCGATCGGCCGCGCCGCCTCCGCCTCCACCGGTCGCGAAGTGCTGCTGAATGGCGATCTGGATGTCAGGCTGCTGAGCTGGACCCCGTCGGTCACAGTACGCCGGCTCAGTGTCGGCGGCCCCGCCTGGGCGCGCGGTCGGAATACGGCCGAGGTCGAACGGCTGGACGTGTCGTTACGACTGCGTCGGCTGTTCCTGGGCCAGGTGGAGGTATCCTCCCTGACCATGACGCGCCCGACGGTTCATCTGATCGTGGACTCCCAAGGCCGGCGCAGCTGGGACCTGAAACCGGATCGGCCCGACGACGGCCGCGGGGCGAAGCTGCCGGTCATCCAGCGCCTGGTCATCCAGGACGGTCGCCTGACACTCGACGAGCAGCGGCGCGGCATGACGCTCGACGCCAGGGTCACCGCGCGCGAAGCGCGGTCCCCCGAGGGCGGTGAAAGCGGCTTCCTGCTTGACGGCAAGGGGACCATGAAAGGCGCGCCGCTTACCCTTCGCGTCACGGGCGGCGCCTTCGTCAATATCCGCCGCGACCGGCCCTACGCCTTTACCGCCGATCTGGCAGGAGCAGGCTCGAGACTGAAGGCCGAGGGGGCCATTGATCGCCCCTTCGACCTGGGGCGTTTTAACGCCGTGCTGGAGCTGGAGGGACAGGACCTGGCCGACCTCTATCTCCTGACCGGCATCACCACGCCGAACACGCCGCCTTACAGGTTGAGCGGCCGCCTGACCCGCGACGGCGCCCTGTTCCGGTTCGCCGATTTCTCCGGCCGGGTCGGGTCTTCAGACCTGTCAGGGACGCTTGAGGTGAACAAGATCGGCGCGCGCCGCCGGGTCGATGCGGACCTGGCTTCTCGTTCCCTCGACATCGATGATCTCGCGGCCGTCCTGGGCGCCCGGCCAAGGGTCACAAACGGCGGGACGGTCGCCAGCTCTGGCGCCCCCGGCAAACTCCTGCCCGATGCGCCGCTGCGGACCGAAAGGCTTCGCGCCATGGACGGGTCCCTGTCCTATCGGGCCGCTTCGGTGAAGACCAACACCCTCGACATCCGACAGGTCCGGCTCGGCGCCGACCTGAAGGACGGAATACTGAAGCTCAACCCGGTGTCCTTCATCTTCAATCGCGGCGAACTCAACGGGACAGCGCGAATCGACGCCCGCCGGAGCACGCCTTACAGCGCCGTCGATTTCCGCCTGAGCGGCTATCCGCTGGAATCGATCATCCCCGCACGAGGGGACGCGCCGACGGTGACGGGCCGCGCCCTGGGCCGGGCGAAACTGGAAGGTCCCGGGGCCTCCATCCATGATCTGGCGGCCAATTCCAAAGGGACCATCAGCCTGGTCGTCCCCCAGGGACGGATGCGGTCGGCGTTTGCCGAACTGCTGGGCATCAATGTCGGCGCCGGCTTGCGCAAGCTGTTGTCCGGCGATCAGTCCACATCCGGCATCCGCTGCGCGGTGGCGGATTTCACCGTCGTCAGCGGCGTGGCGACCTCGCGCACCCTTGTGATCGACACGGACGTGGTCCTCGCCCAGGGATCGGGGACCATCGACCTGGGCGCCGAGACTCTCAACCTCAGGATCAATGGTGAAACCAAGAAGCCCCGCCTTTTGCGGGTCTGGGCGCCGATCACAGTCACAGGTCCCCTCGCCGCCCCCCGACTTGGCGTGGACGCTTCAGGGGTGGCGACCCAGGGCGGGATCGTGGGCGCCCTGGCGACGCTGGTCAATCCAGTCGCCGCGCTGCTGGGCTTCATCGACCCGGGCCTGGCGGAAGACGCCGACTGCGGCGCCCTGATCGCCGGCGCCCGCTGAGCTGCAGTCTGCCCCGCTTGGGGTTGCGCGCGGTCAGGGCCGTAGTTGCTGGGAACGCAACGCCGCCCTGCGTGCTTTGCTCGCTGGGCGCAGCAACTCGAAAAGATCACAGACGTGGCCGCAGAACTGAATGCTCGACATGACGTCATCATTATCGGCGCCGGCCCGGCTGGTCTTGCCTCAGCCCTCTACCTGGCGCGATATCGTAGGGACATTCTCGTATTGCACGACGGCAGGAGCCGCGCGCTGCGCATTCCCCTTACCCACAACGCGCCAGGTTTTCCGGAGGGCGTTCGCGGACCGGAACTGATCGCGCGCATGACCCGCCATGCGGTCCAGTACGGCGCCGCGATTGAGGAGGCGAAAGTGGTCACGATCGAGTCCGTCTCCGACGGATTCCGCCTCGGTCTCGAAGACGGCTCTACGCGAGCGGGCCGCGCAATCATCTTCGCCACAGGCATAGAGCTGAATCAGGTCGATCTGCCGGACGCCGTCCACGAGGCCGCGATCCGCGCCGGAGTGCTGCGCTACTGCCCGGTCTGCGACGGATATGAGCACCAGGGCAAGCGGATCGGCGTGATCGGATGCGACAGCAACGGCGCCGCCGAAGCCCTCTTCCTGCGGCAATACTCCGACGACATCACCCTGATGCCGCTCAACCACCCCGAACTCTCCCCCGCCCAGATGCAGGAGCTGTCGGCATCAGGCGTCAGCGTAGAAACAGGAGCCTTGCTCGCGCTGGAACCGGACGAGGATAGCATCAGCATCCGGCTTGAGGGGCGCGCGCTTCTCGAGTTCGACGTCATCTATCCAGCCTTGGGGTGTCGGCCAAGGTCAGTGCTGCCCGAGCAACTTGGGATCGCGTTGACTGAAAGCGGTTGCGTTGGCGCGGCTTGCGTCGCTGACAGTGGAACGCCCGGCGCCTTCGCCGCCGGAGACATCGTGGAAGGTCTGGACCAGATCAGCGTCGCCATGGGCCACGGTGCTGTAGCGGCGACCAAGGTTCACAACTGGCTGCGCGAGCAAGACCGAGAATCGCTTCAGGCCAAAGCCTAGGTCCAGGATTTGATCCCATCGGCCTTGAGCTATCTCACGCGGCGTCACGAATGACCCGGAGCGAAAGGCGACGGCCCGACCGACGTTGCGGACTCGGGAATGCCAGGCCGGTCGAACAAAGGCGGTCTGGTACCAGTCACAGGCATTGGCGGAGAGATTGCTGCACCCCGTGTTGGCGAACAGCCGGCCATCACGGAATGCCGGCGAGACGATTTCCACTTTTGCGGCGAGGCGATGGTCGAGAACTAGCGCGGTTCTTCATCCAAAGGCTGGTGGGTGAAGCCCTTTACGCCGCTTATGGGCTTGGCGTCGCGGCCGATTTCGACCTCGCTTTCGGCATAGGCGATCAGCAGGCGCGACAGGTCTTTCAGCGCGCTTTCGTGGATGCGCTCATAGCCGTGGCTGGCGTCGATGCCGAAGGTGACAAGCGCCGTGCGAATGTCGGCGCCCGCCTCCAGCGCCGAGGCTGAATCAGAGCGATAGTAGCGGAAGACGTCCTTCTGATGCGGGATGTCGTGATCGCGGGCCAGTTGGACCAGTTTGCGCGACAGGTGCCAGTCGAACGGCCCCGTCTGGTCGGCCATGGCGATGGTGACGCCGAACTCGGACGAGTTCTGGCCCGGCGCCGTCGTGCCGTTGTCCACCGTGACCATGGCGGCCACGTCGGGGATCAGCACCGATGAAGCGCCCAGCCCGACCTCCTCGGCGATGGTGAACAGCCACCAGGTGTCGACCGTGGGCGTCCGCCCTTCGCGGATCATGCATTCCAGCGCCGCCAGCAGGGTGGCGACGCCTGCCTTGTCATCCAGATGGCGCGAGACGATGAAGCCGGTGTCGATAAATTCGGGCTGCGGGTCGATGGCGACGATGTCGCCGACGTCCACGCCCAGGGCCAGGGTGTCGGCCCGGCCATGGGTCACGGCGTCGATACGCAGCTCGACCTGACGCCAGTTCACGGGCTGGGTGTCCACCTCCTCGTTGAAGGTGTGGCCCGACGCCTTCAGCGGCAGGATGGTCCCGCGATAGGCGCCGCCTTCGGAAAAGATCGTGGCCCGCGCGCCCTCGGCGAAGCGCGAGGACCAGTGACCGATAGCGACCAGCTCGAGCCGGCCGTTGTCCTTCACCTGTTTGACCTGAGCGCCCAGGGTATCGACGTGGGCGACGATGGCGCGCGCCGGCTTTGGCGCACGGCCGGGCAGGCGTGCGCGAATGGCGCCGCGCCGAGTCAATTCGTATTCCAGACCCAGCCGATCAAGCTCGCGGCAAATCAGCCAGACGGCTTCATCCGTATAGCCGGTCGGGCTTGGCGTGTTCAGCAGGTCGGCGAGGCGGGCCTTCAGGTAGTCGAGGTCTATTGCGGGGCGGGCCAATGGGCCTCCTTCAGGCTTCGGATCGGAGGGCCGTCCGCGCAGAGGTCGGCGCGGACAGGGGAAACAGCAGATCGACGAAACGCTCGGCCGTCGGCTGGGGTTCGTGGTTGGCCAGACCGGGACGTTCATTGGCCTCGATGAAGGCGTAGTCGGGCTCGCGCGGCGACTTCACCATGAAGTCGATCCCGGTGACCGGAATGTCGATGGCGCGGGCGGCGGCCACGGCGGCGCGGATCAGGGCGGGATGCACCTCTTCCGTCACGTCGTGGATGGTGCCGCCGAGGTGCAGGTTGGCCGCCTTGCGCACCAGAACCTCGGCCCCCTCCGGCGCCACGTCGTCGAGGCGGTAGCCGGCCTCGACCAATGTGCGCTCGGTCTCGCCGTCGATGGGGATGGTGGATTCGCCGCCGGTCGCGGCGGCGCGACGGCGGCTCTGGTGCTCGATCAGGGCGCGGACGGTGGAGCGCCCGTCGCCGATGACGCGGGGCGGACGCCGCAGGGCGCAGGCAACGACCTTGTAGTCGATCACGACAAGCCGCAGGTCCTCGCCCTGGACCTGTTCCTCGATCAGCACCTCGGAACAGATGCGGCGCGCGCGGGTGAGAGCGCCCTGCACGTCTATCATGGTCTTCAGGCCGACGGCGACGCCCTGCCCCTGCTCGCCGCGCGCGGGTTTGACGACCAGACTGCCGTATTTCTCCAGCGCGGCATCGATGGCGGACAGATCGTCGGGGTCGATCCGCTCGGGCACGCGCACACCGGCCGCCTCGACGATGCGGCGCGTCATCCGCTTGTCGTCGCAGATGCTGAGCGCCACGGCCGAGGTCAGCTCCGACAGGCTTTCGCGACACCGCACCGACCGGCCGCCCCAGTTCAGGCGGAACAACCCGCCCTCGGCGTCGATGATCTCGGTATGAATGCCGCGCCGGCGCGCCTCGTCCACGATGATCCGGGCATAGGGGTTCAGGTCGTGGTCGTCGGTCGGGCCGACGAACAGGGCCTCGTTGATCGGATTCTTGCGCTTGACCCCGAAGAAGGAGACGCGGCGGAAACCCAGCTTCTCATACAGGGCGATGGCCTGGTCGTTGTCGTGCATGACCGACAGGTCCATGTGCGCCAGGCCTTGGGTCTTGAAGTGTTCGGCCAGACGCCGGACCAGGGCCTCGCCGACGCCGGGCTGGGTCGCCTGGGGATCGACCGCCAGACACCACAGGGACGAGCCGCACTCCGGGTCCTGGAACGCACGCGCATGATTGACGCCCGTCACCGTGCCGATGACCACTCCGGTCGCCGTGTCCTCGGCGACGAAATAGGTGATCGTCCGGTCGTCGCGATGGGACCAGAAGAAGTCGGGCGGGACCGGCACCATCTTGCGCTTGGCGTAGATGTCGTTGACCGCCTGGGCGTCCATTTCCGACGTCAGGCGGCGCACGGTAAAGCCCCGCGGCTGGCGACGGCTGGGGCGGTAGGTGGCCAGTTCCAGCCGATAGGTATGCGACGGATCCAGGAACAGCTCCTGCGGCGCGGAGGCCAGCAGGACGTGCGGATTGCGGACATAGAAAGCGATGTCGCGCCGGTCCGGCCCCTCGGCGCGCAAGGCCTCGACCAGGGGCTCGGCCGTCTCGAACGTCTGGGCGAACAGCAGCCGCCCCCAGCCGCAGTCCAGCACGGCGTCGGGCGCAGGCCCATCGCCGGACTGCACAGGCGGCTTCAGGCCCTCGTGACGCAGGCGTTTGAGCCGGTGCGCCTTTGATCGTTCGGGGCGAATGTCAGACGCCATGCTGCTGCATCCACATTTCGAGGACGGCGACCTGCCACAGCTCCGACCCGCGCAGGGGCGTGATGTGCTCGGTCGGGTTGGCGAACAGGGTGTCCAGATAGCCCTTGTCAAACAGGCCCCGGTCGCGCGCCGCCTGATTGGTCAGGGCCTCGCGCACCATCTCCAGATACGGACCCTGGATGTATTTCAGCGCCGGAACGGGGAAGTAGCCCTTCTTGCGGTCGATCACCTCGGACGGGATCACCAGCCGCGCGGCCTCCTTCAGCACGCCCTTGCCGCCTTGCGACAGCTTGTGTTCGGGCGGGATGCGGCCCGCCAGCTCGACCAGTTCGTGGTCGAGGAAGGGCACGCGCGCCTCCAGCCCCCAGGCCATGGTCATGTTGTCGACCCGCTTCACCGGATCGTCGACCAGCATCACCTGGCTGTCCAGACGCAGGGCCTGATCGACCGGCGTGGCGGCGCGGCCTTGAGCGAAATGGGCCTCGACCAGGGCGCGGCTGACATCGGTGTCGGCCATATAGGCGCCGTTCAACTGGGTCTTCAGCGTGGCGTGGCTGCGGTCGAAGAAGGCTTTGGCGTAGGTCTCGACCGGGTCGGTCGTATCCAGCATCGGCGGGTACCAGTGATAGCCGGCGAAGACCTCGTCCGCCCCCTGCCCCGACTGCACCACCTTGATGTGTTTCGAGACTTCCTGGCTCAGCAGGTAGAAGCCGACGTTGTCGTAAGAGACCATCGGCTCCGACATGGCGCCGATCGTGCCCGGCAGGGCCTCCATCAGGCGCTGGTGCGGCACGAAGATCTGGTGGTGCTTGGTGCCATAATGTTTGGCGATCAGGTCGGAATAGACGAACTCGTCGCCCTTCTCGCCATTGGCTTCCTCGAAACCAACCGAGAAGGTCATCAGATCCTTCTGGCCCAGCTCGGCCAGCAGGCCGACGATCAGGCTGGAATCCACCCCGCCCGACAGCAGCACGCCGACCGGCACGTCGGCGACCATGCGGCGCTTCACCGCCTCGCGCAGACTGTCCAACACCCGGTCACGCCAATCCTCGGCGGTCAGGGCGGCGTCCTCGGCGTGGCGGGTCATGTCGGGCTGCCAATAGAGGCGGTCCTTGGCCGTTCCGTCCGCCTCGATCACGCGGATGGTCGCCGGCGGAAACTTCTTCACGCCCTTCAGTATGGTGTGCGGCGGCGGCACCACGGCGTGGAAGGTCATGTAGTGGTGCAGGCCGACCGGATCGATGGTCTTGTCGATGTCACCCGCCGCCAGCAGGGCCGACAGGGTCGAGGCGAAGCGCAGACGCTTGCCCTGTTCGGCCAGATACAGCGGCTTGATGCCGAAACGGTCGCGGGCGATCACGGTGCGGCCGGTGTCACGTTCATGCAGGACGAAGGCGAACATGCCCTTGAACCGCTCGACGCAGGCCTCGCCCCAGGCTTTCCAAGCCTTGATGATGACCTCGGTGTCGCCGTGCGAGAAGAAGTGGAAGCCCATCCCGATCAGCTCTTCGCGCAGTTCGGGATAGTTGTAGATGCAGCCGTTGAACACCAGGGTCACGCCCAGGTCGGCGTCCACCATCGGCTGCTGCGCCTTTTCCGACAGGTCGATGATCTTCAGGCGGCGGTGACCCAGCCCCACCGGGCCGCGCATCACGATACCGGACCCGTCCGGTCCACGAGGCGAGAGCGCATCCGTCATGCGTTGAACCGCGCCGGCGTCGGCCGGTCGTCCGTCGAAATTGATCTCGCCGCTAAGACCGCACATGGGTCCTCCTTGAATTGTGGAAGCAGCGGGTACAAATGGTTCGGACACGAAAGAGTTCAACCCGATGAGCGATATTTCCCCTCAGCCGGCCCCGGATTCGCTGGCTGATCCGACCGCGTCCCTGGTCCGGTCGGTCCGACGCATCGCCCAGGCGATCGACGTCCGGTCGCGAGAGATCGGGCGCCTGACGGGTCTGACCCTGCCGCAACTTCTGGTGCTTCAATCCATCCGCGCCTTGGGCGAGGTCAGCACCAGCACAATCTCTCGCGACGTCTCCATGTCGCCCCCGACCGTGGTCGCCGTGCTGGACAAGCTGGAGGCCAAGGGAATGGCGGTCCGCTATCGTTCCACCATTGATCGTCGCATCGTGCATGTTCGGCTGACAGATGCGGGACGACAGGCCCTGACCACCTCGCCCGGCCTGCTCGGCGACGGTTTCATGTCCAGCTTCGCCCGCCTTTCAGCCACCGAGCGAGTGGCGATGGCGCAGGTCGTGGAAGGCCTGGCGACCATGATGCAGGTCCGGCCGACATCGGCGACGGCATCGGCTGTCCAAACCGAACTTTAACGAGCCCGGCCTGCTTAAAAAAGCGGATCGTCGTCCCGGTTGGCCTGGACGGCGGAGCCCAACTGCGTCAGCACCGTTTACGCGCGGACTGGGTTTGCCCCGGAAATTTGACGATCAGCGCGCGCACGTGAACCCTTCCAAGCGTCACTGCGTTGGGAACAGATCGCGACGATGGCGTCTTGGGGGCTGATCACTGTCTGAAGCAATTTCCAACGCGGCCCTTCCGTCTCATTTCCCCGGTGGCTTCGGAGAGATGGCCGAACGTGTGCGCCGCCACGACTGGTCTTCCACGCCGCTGGGGCCGGTCGAAAGATGGCCGCAGAGCCTGCGCACCACGGTTTCCTTGCTGATCGCCGCACCGGTGCCCATCGTCTTGTTGTGGGGCGAACATGGCGTGATGATCTACAACGACGCCTATTCAGTCTTCGCCGGCGGACGTCATCCGCAGTTGCTGGGGTCCAACGTCCGCGAGGGCTGGCCAGAGGTCGCAGACTTCAACGACAACGTCATGAAGGTGGGTCTGGCAGGAGGAACCCTGGCCTACAGGGATCAGGTGCTGACCCTGCATCGGTCCGGCCAGCCCGAACAGGTCTGGATGGACCTGGACTACTGGCCTGTGCCGGACGAGAGCGGCCGACCCGGCGGGGTGATCGCCACCGTGGTTGAAACCACGGCCCGGGTCGAATCCGACCGTTTGCGGACTGCGACCAACGAGCGGCTGCAACTGGCCCTGTCCGCAGGGCGCGGGGTGGGCACCTGGGATTTCGACATCGCGGCCGACCGGGTTGTGGCCGACGCGCGCTTCGCCGAAATCTACGGCGTCGATCCGGCCGTCGCGCGCGAGGGCGCGGCCCTGTCCGATTTTTTCCAGGCCATGCATCCTGATGACGCCGCACGGGTCGGCCGCGAGGTCCAGCGGACACTGGAGACCCACAAGCCGTTCAGGTCCGAGTATCGGCTGATCCAGTCTGACGGACAGGTCCGCTGGGTCTCCGCCGAGGGGCGGATCGTCAGGGATGCGGACGGCAGGCTGCGCTTCCCGGGCGTGACCTTCGACATCACCGAACGGCGCGAGGCCGATGCGGTCCTCGCCGAAACCGAGAGCCGCTACGACGCCCTGTTCAACTCAACCTCCACCGGCTTCTGCATCATCCAGATGAAGTTCGACGCCGACATGAGGCCGGTCGACTACATGATCGTGGAGGGCAACCCTGCCTTCGAGGAGATGACGGGGCTGCACGGCGCTGACAGCAAATGGGTGTCGGACATCGCACCCGGCCTCGAACAGCACTGGTTCGATCTATACGGCAAGGTCGCCCTGACCGGCGAGACCGTCCGGTTCGAACAGCCCGCCGACATCTTTGGCCGCTGGTATGACGTGGAGGCCCTGCGCATCGGCGATCCCGAGATTCGCCGCGTCGCCATCCTGTTCACCAACATCACCGAGCGCAAACAGACTGAGGCGCGCCAGCAGGCCTTGTTGGACCTGAACGACGCGATCCGGGACCTGATCGATCCTGCCGAGATCGCGCATGCCTCGTCAAAGATTCTCGCTGAGACCCTTGGGGTCAGCCGTGTCGGCTACGGCGTCATGGACACGGTCGCCGAGACCGTGACCATCGCCCGCGACTACAACGCCCCGGGCGTCCCCAGCCTCGCCGGAGTCATCCATTTCCGTGACTTCGGATCCTATATCGAGGATCTCACACGCGGTGAGACGGTGATCTTCGCGGATGCAGCGCAAGACCCCCGCGTAGAGGATGGCGGCGCCGCCCTCGCCGGTATTTGCGCGACGTCCCTGATCAACATGCCGCTGATCGAACGGGGCAAGGTCGTGGCCCTGCTTTTCGTCAATAACGCCACGCCGCGCGCCTGGTCCGAAGAGGACCTCGCCCTTGTGCGCGAGGTCGCCGAACGCGTCCGCACCGCCAGCGAACGCGCCCGCGCCGCCGCCGATCTGGAGGACAGCGAAGCCCGCTATCGCACGCTGTTCGACACCATGGACGAAGGCTTCTGCGTGGTTGAGTTCGTCGACGGCCCGTCGGGGCCGTTGGACGACTACATCCACGTCGAGGCCAATCCGGCGGCGGCCGAACAGGTCGGACTGGCCGGCGTCGTGGGTCGCCGGATTCGCGACCTCGCCCCGAATGAAGCCGACGAATGGATCGACCTCTACCGAAACGTACTCGAAACCGGCCAGCCCATCCGGGTCGAGAAGGCGTTCCAATCCACCGGCCGCTGGCTGGAACTGTCAGCCTTCCGCGTCGAGCCCGCAGACCGCAAGCAAGTCGCGGTCCTGTTCAAGGATCTGACCGAGCGCAACCGTACGGAGCGCGCCCTTCGCGATAGCGAGGCCCAGTTTCGCGCCTTCGCCGAGGCCGTGCCCAATCAGGTCTGGGCCAGCCGCCCCGACGGTGACTTGTACTGGTTCAATAGTCAGGTCTACGCCTACACCGGCCGGTCGGAGGGAGAGCTGGACGGCCCCGGCGGCTGGGGCAAGATCGTCCATCCCGAGGACCTTCCCGGCGCGGCCGAAGTGTGGGCCACGGCGCTCGAGACGGGGCAAGTCTATCGCACCGAGTTCCGAATCCGTCGCGCCGATGGCGCCTGGCGCTGGTTCGTCGTCGGCGCCGAGCCGGCTTACGACGAGGCAGGAAATCTGACGGGCTGGGTCGGCGCCAACAGCGATATCGACGACATCCGCCGCCAGGGCGAGGAGCTGGAGCGCGTCAACGACGTCCTCTCGACCCTGCTGAGTGGCAGCGAGGCCGAACGCAACCGCCTGTGGGAACTCAGCCCTGACCTTCTCGCCGTCGTCACCTATGACGGACGGCTGGAGCGGATAAATCCATCCTGGACCCGGGTGCTCGGCTGGGAAGAGGAGACGCTCCTGACCCGGCCCTATGTCGAAATCCTGCATCCCGACGAGATCGACTCGATCAGCAATGTGCTGGGCGAGATGCAGGCAAACGAACAGCCGATTTTGCTGGAGGACCGGTTGCTGACGGCAAGCGGCGAATGGCGGTCCTTTGTCTGGACGCTCTCTCCCGAGCCGGGTGGCCAGCGGCTGTATGGCGTTGGCCGCGACGTCACCGAGGAACGAGCCCAGGCAGAGCGGCTGGCTCAGGCCCAGGACGCCCTGCGCCAGTCCCAGAAGATGGAGGCGGTGGGCCAGCTGACCGGCGGCATCGCCCACGATTTCAACAACCTGTTGGCGGGGATCTCCGGCGCGCTGGAACTGTTGTCCAAGCGGCTCAGGGAAGGCCGGCTGAACGGCATGGATCGCTACATTGATGCAGCCCAGGGCTCCGCCCAGCGCGCCGCGTCTCTAACCCAGCGTCTTCTGGCCTTCTCCCGCCGGCAGACGCTGGATCCAAAGCCGACTGATGTAAACCGGCTGATCAACGGCATGGAAGATCTGATCCGCCGCAGCGTCGGGCCGGACGTGGAGGTCGAGGTTGTCGGGGCTGGCGGCCTCTGGGCTACCAGAATTGACCAGTCCCAGCTTGAGAACGCCCTGCTGAACCTGTGCATCAATGCGCGCGACGCCATGGCGCCAGACGGCGGTCGGTTGACCATCGAGACCTCGAACAAATGGCTGGACGACCGGGCAGCGAAGACACGCGACCTGCCGCCCGGTCAGTACGTCTCAGTATGCGTCACCGATACGGGCGCCGGCATGCCGCCTGAGGTCCAGGCCCAGGCCTTCGATCCCTTCTTCACCACCAAGCCCATGGGCCAGGGCACCGGCTTGGGCCTGTCCATGATTCACGGCTTCGTGCGCCAGTCGGGCGGCCAGGTGCGGCTCTATTCCGAAATGGGCAAGGGCACGACCATGTGTCTGTACCTGCCACGCTATCTCGGGGACGTGCAGGGCGAAGACGAGGTGGGCGCCACGCCGGTCGCGGAAGGCGGGCACGGCGAGACCGTACTGGTCATCGACGACGAAGAGACGGTGCGTATGTTGGTGGCCGAGGTTCTGGGCGACG
>Ga0265296_1003014_pt1 | contig 16188 bp, 33 predicted proteins | sample MunlanPumphouse1_FD_189073 | JGI IMG/M metagenome (GOLD analysis project Ga0265296, IMG submission 189073) | Groundwater microbial communities from a municipal landfill in Southern Ontario, Canada - Pumphouse #1 | ecosystem: Environmental > Aquatic > Deep subsurface > Groundwater | place... | reverse complement strand
ATCGACGATGGCGTGGACATGGATCTTGTGGCTCGCATCGCCCCGACGAAAGAGAACCCGTGGCCATGACCGACTCCCTCTCCGACCACCTCCGCGAGCACTGCCGCGGCTGGTATGAGCGGGTCGAACTACGGCACGAAGAGGCTACGATGGAGGGACTGAGGGAAGCGCTGGACGTGCCCGATCCTCCCGTGCTCACGCCCGCCGACTTGGAGCGCATCTATCAGGAGTCGCTTGCGTGGCGGCAGCTTTCAGGGAGCGGACGAAGGGGATGGTCATTCGATGATCTGCCCCTCGTGCCACGGTCGCAAGTTCGTGTGGGTCACGTGCGAGTTTGTCCCGGGCATCCGCACCACGTTTGAGGATCCATGCGACACGTGCTTCGGGGCGGGCATTGATCTTGCGGACGCATGCGCGTGGGGAGAAGTGCGAGCCACGAAAGCAGGACCGGCGCCGTGGGAGTCACCGATCGATCGCATCCCGGGGAGCGATGGCTCGATCACATTGTCAACCTATGCGTTGGCATCGCGCGGTGAAAGTCAACAGACAGGCTGACACGAAAAATGCAACGAACGTACAGTAACCGAACGATTGTGTAATCAAATCACATGCTTCCAGCCTTTCATGGTCGCGATCCGAGATATGGTCCCCTGCGCCACACCAAAACGAGCGGCAATGGTCTTCCCCATCTCTCCATTGGCATATGCCAAGCGTATTGCGCGAACCGCGTCATCGTCGAGCTTTGCCATGTAATGGACAGCGCCGTGAGATACCGCGTCAGGATTGGTATGAAAACCGTGGCTGACCCCCATCGCCGATCTTCCTTTCGATTGCCGATCATGATTGTTGTCCGCGATTGTTCCGAGGAACAGGTGAGACGGGTTACAACATGGTTTGTTGTCACATCGATGGCAGATGCACAGTCCAATATCAATCGATCCGGTAGTCAATTCCCAGGCGAAACGATGAGCGGTGGTGCTTCTGCCGTTTGCGCCGATAGACCCATAACCAGACTTAGTGTGGCATCCATGCCACTCCCAGCACCCGCTCGGCATCTCGCGAACGCGGAGCCAGAAGGGGTGTGTTGCCTGCAGATCGATCAGGTTGTAAACGGGGATCGAGGGTGCTACGGTTTCGGTATTCATCGAGAGCCTTTCGGTGGATCACGTGCCGGGCGAGTGACATCGCGCCGGCACACTTCGTTGTGCACCGGAAGCGTAGCGCAATCGAACGGAAAGACAAGGACACCATGACCATCCGAGACACGATCATCGCGACGGCGCTCGACGTGCAGGACTACCGCGCGGCGATTGACGAAGCGCAGTTTCGCGACCTGCTTGGTTCGCCGCCGCTCGGATCCAGGTGGTCGCTGGACGTTCCCTTCTCCTGCAAGCTCGTCAACGGCAAGTACCAGACGAAGGGGACCAGTACCTGCGGCCTCGTGTCTGCCGGCATCCTTCGCCGCGCTGGCATGCCCTTGCCGTGGAACGGGTCTCCCTACTGGCAGTCCCCGGCGCCGTACACGGGGCTCGACATCGTCTCGGAATTCTCGCGGCTCGGACAGGTCGCCAAGTGCGCGCGACCCGCAGGCGCGATGCCAGTCCCCGGCGACGTGGTCTGTATAGGCCAAGGACTTGCGACCCACGTTCTGACGGTCGTCGACTGGGACGGCTCGACGATGATCTCGGTGGACGGCGGTCAGATCGACAACGCAGCAAATCGATACCTGCAACGCGTCAAGGTCTGCCGCCGCTCATGGCCGCGCAAGCTCGTGTGGTGCTTGGACGTGGATCGCATGCTCGCGGCGCTGACCTCGTCGCAGCCCGTGGTGGATCCCTGGACCGTCGCTGACACGCAGCGGGCCCTGGTGCGGCTCGGCTACGACCCTGGCCCCGTGGACGGGATCGCGGGGCCTCGCACGCGTGCAGCCATCGTGGCGTTCCAGCGGGCGCATGGACTTACGCCTTACGGCGTCGTGGGTCCGTTAACGAGGGCGAAGTTGCAGGCGTCGTAATATTCATGCCATCTTGTCAATCGACGTGCCAATCTGTCATGAAACACTTGCGTCCCACCCGACCGCGTGCCATGATAGGATGGTCGTCGCCCCGTTGACGTGAACAATCATCAGGGCAAGAACGCCGAGGGCCTTGTCGCCTTCGGCGTTCTCTTTTTTTGTCTTGACCGCTTGCATCGGTTGTGCGTTCGCGCTACGGTATCCTCGTTCACGTTGACGACGGTTCGCCAGTGGCGACTGCGGGACAAGGCCGCAGAACAAAAATGGACGTGTTTTGCAGACACACGACGATCGCAACCCGGACGCCGAGATCGGTTCGCGCGGGCGGATCGGTGCGCCTTGATGGCAAGGCCACACGGGGGCGTCGAAGTACCAACGGGGCAGGCATCCAGGCTCACCCCGGCCTGGAGAGCGAACGCGTGTGCAACCTGCGAAGCGACAACAACCGACAAGCGACCGTGACCCCGATCCAAGATGCCTATCCGCCCTATCTCGGCGGCGGTTTGGGTTGCGTGTCCGCGAGCCGGGTTCACATCACCGCCCTCACGGCGGGAGCACTGCCCGAAGCATCCGAGCGACCCGCGTCCGCAGACCTGTCCTGACTCTCAGGCTGCTGCCGTGCCCGCTCGCATCGCTTCCCCCGACATGGGGCAGGCTTCTGGATGGGGTCTGTCTGGAGTAGTGGGGGCCTAGCCGACCGCGACATCAAGCCCGAGAACATGCCGGTCCTACGGGGCCGGCTTTCGTCGTCGGGAGTCTCTCCCATCCTCCCCGCCTCGTGGCGGATGTGGGGTCAGATCCGCTCGACCGTGCTGCCGCCGTTCGCCCAGCCCGTCTCGACCGCGTCGATCACGCTCGCGGGCACCGTCTCGGCAATCGTCCACGTGTAGTTGCTCGTGAGCTGATCGCCGTCCACGGTTGCAGTCACCAGCCCGGGGACATTCTCGGCAAGCCAGTCGCTCCAATCCGCGCCCCAGGCAGGATGGTCGCTGAACTGGATCTGGTCGAGCACGGCGTCGACGTATCGCTCTGCGAGGTCGGCGCGGGTGTCGGCGAGGTAGGTGTGCAGGTCGGTGCGGGTGGTGATGATCATGGTGTCCTCCTGACAGGTCAAGCCCCCTCGCAGTCGAGGGGGCGGGTGGAAGGGGGTGGGTTAGTTCTCGCAGTACCAATTTCGCACGGTTTCGATCGACTCTTGCGTTTCGACTCGATCGATCTTGCCGCACGACTCGCACACGATCGTCACCTTGCGCGCGGGACCATCATCCACCACGGTGCCGAGCACGAGCTTGGAGCCGTGGCAGCGCGAGCATTCGCGGGGCGCGCTCACCGGGGGCTCCCCATGATGACGGCGGGGCGGCTCAGGTCAGCCAGCACCTTCGCGGTCTGCGCGGGGCTCTTGCGCGTCATCTTGGAGCCGTCCGCCTTGGTAGCCGTCCAGGTGTCGTCGCCGTCGAACACCATCGAGCAGCCCTTGGGCAGGCCAAACATCGAGCCGTAGTCGTGTCCGATTTCGAGGGTCTTCATGGTCTCGGTCGCCTTGGTCGTCGTGTTCGCGTTCATGGGACTAGTGTGGACCCTGCTGCGGCAAACGTCAAGACGAAAAACGACATGTGGACGAAGATTCTTTGTTCGCCATGAATTCTGCGCGAATACCAGCAAGACGCAAGAGCCACCCCTCCACGCTCGTGCCCATTCCGTCCCTTCTAGCCACGTCTGCAAGCATTCTATACACATCCGCCGACACATACAGCGAGATTTCCCGGTCTTCTTCTCGGATCTTTTTCGGAAGAACCATGTCGACGCTGTCCAATGCCGCCGCTTCAATGGATCGAATCTCCGGCGTCATCTTGTCCTTGAGCCACCAACTGGGGAGCCGGTCTTTCTTGCGCGAGTTGCAGGACTTGCAGCATGGGACACGGTTCCTTGGATCGTCGCCTCCTCCCCTCGAACGTGGGACGACATGATCGATGGCATTGGCTGGCTTCCCACAGTAGACGCATGGATCAGCCATTTGCAACCCCCGCCGCTTGAATGCAGACCATCCTGATCCATGTCTGCGTGGGGATCCCAAGCCGGTCGGCGGCGAGCTTGAACGCGTCGTATTCGGACGGTCGCAGGCGGATGGTGACGCGCTCTCGCGGTTCGTCCACCTTCGGCCTGCCCTGTGTTTTGCGCGGTGCAGTTGTCATGCTGCTAGCATACGGCTTCGGAGGGCAGGCGTCAACCTCCCCCGTCAACCTCCCGGCAAGCGAGGGGGCGGGTAGTCCCACGCGAGGTTCCGACGACCACCTAACCACCCGCCACAGCTTCGATAGTATCCCGGTTTCCTAAACCGTTGGTCGCCAGTTCGAATCTGGCCGGGGGCGCAAGCAGATCCACGAAGGTCATGGAACCGACGTGGAACTGAGACGAGCGGCGGCGCGGAACAGCGCCGACTGTGCGAGGTGGGCGTAGCGTTCGGTCACGGAGATCGACGAATGCCCTAGCAACCCGCACACTTCCTCCAAGCTCCAAGCCGACCCCCAGCAACCCGAGACGAGCATCGAGGCGCACGTGTGGCGCAGCGAATGCCAGCACACCGGTGGACCCTCCTGCCCCTTGACGCCGGCGCTTGTGAGCCACCGGTGCCACCCGCGTCTCGTGCCCTTCCACCGCTCGCCCCTGACCGTGGGGAAGGCCAACCCGCTCGACTTGATCTCGGATGCCTTCGTCGAACTCCAACGCGCCCACGCGTCCGCAGCGACCGGCAGCAGTGGGATCGTGCGCGGACGCTTGGTCTTCGTTGGCTTGCCGTGCCCGCCGAACTGGACGACGATGTGTGGCCGCTCTCCGGTGCGGATGTTCGCCGCCGGTAGGGCCTGCTGCTCTCCCCGGCGCAACCCCGACCCGATGGCGAACTGCACCACCCAGCGCTCGGGCTCGGGTATCGCGGCGAGCAGGATGGCCTGTTCTGCCTCGTCGAGCCACGTCCAAGGTCGCCGCATGGCAGCGGCGTTGTCCTCGGGCCTGCGTGGCACCCTGACGCCGCGAGCGGGGTTGCTCTTGAGCAGGGATGGGACCGCTGACTCCAGGCAGACGCGGAGCATGTTCAACGCGTTCTGCAAGGTCTGCCGGGCGCACCGTCGCTTGCCCGCTTTCTTGTGGCATCGGCCCTTCTGGACCCGAGCGCCGGCGCGACGATCGATCCATTCGCGCACCGTTGCCGGGTGGATGGCCTCGACGGCCAGGTCCGCGATCGTGTCGTTGTCGACGTGAGCCTTCCACCGGTTGCAGTCGTCGTGTGCCGCCCGGTACCCGCTCGCCTCTCGCCGGCGAAGCCACTCCTTGCCGTACTCCCGCAGCGTGATCCCCCCGCACGCCGGCGCAGCTTCCACGAAACGGGCGCGAGCTGCGTTGAGCACAGCTTCGGCGGTCGGGCGATCGGCGAAGGTGCCAAGGCTTGGGAAGTTGCCAGACGGATCGTGGATGCGGGCCCGGTACCTGCCCGAGGGGAGTAGCTCGATCGACCCGTCGCCTTTGCGTCGCCTCACCCGCGCGAGTATCCGGCGCGTTGCAGGGCAATGTCTACGGCTTGCAATTCCGCATCGGTGGGTTTACGGTCGGGAGGGTTCGGTCCCCGCCGGCGGACGCGCTTGGGGCGCCTCCGCACCTCGGCCACGAGCTCCACGAGCAGGGCTTCGATCTTGGCGAGGCGGTCGGAGTCGGTCACCTCTCCGCCCTCCACTCCCTCGCCGCCTCGTTGCATTCCAGCCCGCACACATCGCACGGCTCGAAGCTGTGGGGGTCTTCGTCCTGGTAGATGGGGTCGCGTTGGTGCTCCGGTGAGCAGCACGCCACGCACCGCAGGCGACCGACGCGATCGATGTATGCGACCAACTCGGAGAAGGGGCGGGGCCTCATTGGCTCTCCATGATCTTCCTCACCATCATGCCGACCACGTAGGCGACCTGCGGCACTACGGCGTTTCCGAGGGCCTTGAGTCTGTGACTTCTGGCTGGGCAACGCGTCGTCGTTCGCGGAGCTTCCCACTCTTGCTGTTCTTGCCCGGGACGGGAGGGCCATCGGTCCACCCATCGGGGAAGCCCATCAAGTGTTCGACCCACGCAGGGTTCAACGAGCCGGTCGGCGCGTTCACTTTCGCTTGCCCATTCAACAGCAACTCGTTCGACCGCGCGCCTCCCCGCGTCGCATGTCCCCCATCCGCGTCGGCCTTCGTGGGGGTTTGCCAGTCCCTCCCCACTTCGCTCGCAAGCACCCTTCTGTGGCTGACTCCGTGACTCGGGCACGGCTTCGTGTTGCGGTTCGCATTCTCCGAGGCTGTGGGCGTGGGCCATTCCAGCCTGACCGCCATCGCAAGCGGAGTCCCGCAGCCGTTGCCGTTCACGCCCTTGGCTTTCAGATCCGCTTGGCGCGCAAGGAACGATTTCGGATCCTCGCTCGCGTTGAAGGTCGATGCGTCGGGCGTGGGCCAGTGCCTCGCAAACTGTGCTTCGCTCATGTTCGCTTTGGTTGCGACAGATAGCGTGTACTGCTTGTGTTTCCCTCTGGCCGCACATAGCTTCCTCTGTGTCGCGTGGACATCGGGTGTCTCGTCCTGTTTTACTGTCGTCGCGTCGAACGTGCTCGGGGTCGGCCAAGGATCGGTATCCGACAATGAACAGCCGCTCCCTTCGGTGCGGCGCTCCGACATCCGAGGCGCGTACAGTCGTCCAGACTGCATCGTACCCGAGGCGGGCCAAGTCTCCGAGAACAACGCTCGCTCCCCGTCCAAGCAAAGCTGAGACGTTTTCCACGCAGACGAATCGGGGTCGAAGTTCGCCAACGATCCGCGCGTATTCTCGCCACAGCCCAGAGCTGTTCGCCAGCCAGCCCAGCACCCTTTCCAGCGTAAGAGAGATCCTGGCAGGGGAAGCCGCCGCAGATGAGATCAACGGGGGCGAGATTGGATCGGGTTGCTGCGCAGACATCGGTTACGCTCCTATCAGCAGACGGCCAGTGTTTTGCGAGAACGGAACGGCAGAATGGCTCATTTTCTACCTGCCATTTCACAGGGCCAAGTCCTGCCATTTCAAGACCTAGTTCGAGGCCCCCCACTCCCGAGAATAAGCTTCCAATCGTCACAACGCCCTCCCCTCCCCCGCTCCCCACGTCCCGGGGTACGAAGCGAGGCGGCGCGTCGTGGCGCGGCGGTCAGACATGGTCAATACTCCGTGGAGCACAGGAAGCCCCGGCCGTCGCTTGCGACCCATTGCGCGCACGTCTTGCTGTCGCTGCCCTTTGGACAGTTCTGCTCGTGCCCGCATGGATCGAAGCGCCTTCCTGTGTCAACTTCGCTCGGGAATGGTAGATCCATCTTTCCTCCCATCGACTGGATGAGCTTTTCGAGCCGGACCCACGCTTCCCTTGGGGCCTGTCGTTCGATGCTGTCTTGCTCGTGGAGCGCCTTGCACCCGCATTCGACGGTGTCGTTCTCTTCGTGCCAGATCCGCAGCACGTGATCGTCCGGGTACGCGCTCCACTCATCGGCTGGGTAGTCGTCCAACGACTCGCCGGTCAGTTCGGCGGCAATGGTTCGGGCATCGTCGGCGGACGCCGCGACGCATGTGTCGGTGCCGTTGGTCCAGACGTGTAGATCGATCATTCCTCCCCCTTTCCCGGCGCCACGGTGAGGGTGGCTATCTGTTCGAGCACCCGCCGCACCTTCGCCAGATCGAGCTTGTCGTCGGTTCGCACCCCGCTCTCCATGTCGATCCAGTACGGATCGCGCGGGCCGATGTCTCGGATCACGTCGAGCACGTTGTCAGGGCCGATGCCTCCCGCGAATCCGAGGCGGCAACCGAGCGGCGTCGGCGGGTAGCGGAACGACTCGATGCCGCGCCCGCCCGATGGGTCGAATAGGACCGAAGCGCCAGGCAACATCTCCGCTGCGCGCGCAGTTTCTTGTAGTGTATCCTCGGCTCGACATTGCAAAATGAACGTGATTTCGCAGCGCATGGCAAGTCGGTGAAGGTCACGAGAAGGTGGCGGAACGAAGCCGTTGATCTGCACTCGATCAAACGCGCCAAGGTTCATCGCCTGCCCTTCGAGCAAGATCGGAAGTCCTCCCTGTGAGACTTGCCGGGCAACCGAACCGCACACATGCAGCGCGGTCCTAACGCGCGCGCTCCGCTCGGCGCAGCGTCGAAAGAACTTGTTGCGCCACCACTCCGTTGGGTAGCGTTCGGAGCCGTCCCGTTTGGTGGAATGAAGCAGCGCCCATTCCACGAACGGAAACTCGCAACTCAGATGGATCAGGTCCAGAGGATCCACGCGATCGTCCGCCCCTGTGATGGTGACGCGATATGGATTCATTTCGTCTCCGCGATGGTGAGGGTGGCGGCGCGGACTTCGTACTGCTCGTCCGCACGCCTGCAGTTGAGTTCTGCTGCCTCTGCTCGCGCATAGTATGGCTCGGTCCACACACGCGGCTTGTCACCGATTACGCTCGGCTTCCCGCCGATGCACACCACCCAGCATTTGATCTCCATCACTTCACCTCCCATGCTTTCCACGCTTCCCTCGCGCAGTCCTCGCAGATCGTGCGCACGGTCATGCCGAGGTGGTCGCAATTGCTCGGCTTGCATCGCCACGCGCGCAGTATCCGCGCCTGCCGAATCTCGCCCCAATGCTTTTGGCGCAAGGCCAGCGATGGCATGCGCGCGAAGAAGCGGCGGAGGTAGGTTTCCTTGCTAGGTCGCCACCCGCAAACGCAGCACATCATGGGAGCCTCCATGCGAGGTCGCGAACCCGCAGGTCGGGCGGGAAGAGAGCGGGGTCGGTTACCAGTCGATCGTTGTCGTCGTGGATCTGCTTGATGAACACGCTCGTCGCGGTGTCGTTCATGTCGTCCAACAGGTCGCGAGCCCATAGCTTCGATGCCATCCTCATGCCGCGCCCCGACTCCGCGCCCCACACGATCTGGTCCACGTCGGCCAGACCCGCGTGCTGCACCATCGACAGCGCGGGTTCAATCGACACCCACCTATGCGCCGCCGGGGTGGCGAGCAGTAGCGGGATCCGCTCGTCGGCCATCGCTTGGTTTTCGGCGGTGACTCCAAGCCAGACGTTGGGAGGAGGCCATTCCCAACCCGCAGGCAGGTTCTTGAGCGCGCGATCTTCGGTGCGTTGTGGCAGGTAGTGTGCGCGCACAGTCCACTCAGCAAGGCAGGACTCCATCGTGTGCGACGTTACCCATTGGCGCATGCGTTCCGCGCGCTTGGTGCAGATCAAGAACGTCAACTGCGGGCACTGGTGCATCACGCCGAATACGGCTTCGATGAACGTGTCCGGAACCTTCTCGTGGAACAAGTCCGCGCAGTCGATGAACACCACGCGAGGCTTGCGCCAGTGAAGCGGCTTCGATAGCGCTTCGGGCAGACACACCACGTCGGTGAACGGTTCCTTGCGGAAACGCTCGTGCATGCTGCGCGCCCAACAGTTTTGGCACCCCGGGGAAATCGGAGTGCAGCCCCTGATCGGGTTGAATGCTTGGTCCCAGTACGGCCCAGCCATTACGCAGCCTCCTTCCAACACTTCCCGTTGACGATGTTCCGAACTTGCGATGGACTCAGGTTGAAAGCCGACGATAACGATCGAACGCTTTCACCATCAGAGCGTCTGGAGCGTATTGCGCGAACAACCTCCCACGTCACCTTCGCCGCGGGGTTGGCGTCGGCTGGTAACGATGTTCCGTGTTGGTTTCCTCTTCCGCGCGAGTCTCGATCATGTGCATTGTCCGCGTGTGTTCCGGCGTAGAGATGTTCTGGCCGCACGCAGCGCGGGTTGTCGCAGTGATGACACACGATCTTCCCGTCTGGTAAACTGCCATTGTGCAGAATGAACGAGAACACGTGCGCTCGTCTGCTACTGATCGCTCCGCGAAACTGTCCGTATCCACTTTGGGTGAGAGAGCCTGACCATTCCCAGCATCCATCGCTCTTGTGGACGTATGACCAGAATCGATCTTCTTCGCTCTCTCGGATTCGCGGAACGTATTGACGTTCCACGAACGTTCTGCAGCGCATTGACAATCCGTCGTATCTGCTTCGGTCCCCGGCGAATGACGTGCGCGCATGAAAACTCTTGCAACCCGAACACCACTTCTCGCCGGACGCCAATCGCAAGGCGTATTCTGCTTCTGACACTCCGACGCGCGACGCTGCCTTTCGGATCTGTTGCGCGGACATCGGTGACGTGTTGATCTCCGAAAACTTGCGCGCGGTATCTTCGTGGGTTACGGTTCCCATGTCGAATCTCCTATCAGGTTCGGCCACGAGCCCGGTGGTTGACGCCACGCGGGCTCACTTCGTTTGTCCAGATAGGATAGCACAAACCATCGACCAGAGCAACCATTGGCCCGCTCACTTCCCCGCCCTCCGCTCGGCTCGAATCGCATCCGCTGCTTGCTTCACCCCAGCACTGCGTTCGATCAGCACCCAAGGGGCGGCGCGCTCTTGTTTCGCGGAATCGTAGAGACGATCTGACAACGAATCCAGCTCCCCCGCAATCCGCTCCCTTTCCTCGGCTCGAATCAGCGCCAGCACTTCCTCAAACACCATGTCGGCACCGCACGTCGGGCAGCATCGATCCTCATCGCAGGTGTCCATCACGCCGCACTGTGGGCAATAGCTGTGCATAACGGGGCTCCTTTGCGGATCGCTGCTGCCAACTCCTCCGCCATGTCCAGCCGACCATCGTGCGCGCCAGCCTGCAAAGCCGTGGCGAAGCCATGGATCGGAACGCTGTGAATGGTCGCATATCGTTTCGCGTCGCACAGCTTCGCAATCCGCTCGCGCTCGGCGGCTGCCCCCGCGTCGAACGCATCGTCAAGCTCCTTCTGCATTCGGCAACGCCACGTCTCGGCCAGCGGTGCGGGGCACGGGCAGAACGCGCGCCCGTCGATGTGCAGACCCTTGCCGCCGCATGGTGTGGATTCGATTGTCACTACTGGCTTGTTCATGGCTTCCTCGCTTCGATTCGTTCTGCGCATTCTTCCGCGCTCGACACTCCGCCTTCGTCGTAGCTGCTGTGCGTGAGCTTGCGTGCTACTCGATGCGCATCCCGAATGAAGTGGCAATCCTCGATGCATCGATCGCGCTCGGCGACGGCGGCTGCGGTAGCGATGGCTTCCAGGGCGATGCCGATCCCCTCACTGAGGAGCGGCGCCGGGGTAGTGTTCATCACAGTTGCTAGATGCCCGTAGTACTGCATGACAAGAACCTTGCGATCGTCGTTCGTCATGTCGTCCCCTTCGCCGCCCGCAGCTTGCACTTCGACCCGTGCACGATCTCGCCCGTCTCCCATACGCCGTCGTCACCGCCGTGCCTGACGCGGCCACCGGCGCACACCGGGCAGTCATCAGCGTTGTTGTCGATCCATCGCAGCACCGCTTGGGCCGCGGCAAGCTCGCGGGTGAGCACTACGAGTTCCGTTGCCATGCTTTCCCCGACCGTCTGAAAGTCGTCGGCTGATTGCTTCTCGTCTATGGCTCGCTTCCGCCACGAATCGCGGGCGCGGCGGAGGCCGATGGCTGCGCGAAGCGTGACAACAAGCACGGACCAGTACATCGTGACAGGGTCGCTGCGGTCTTCCTCTTCCGCCTTGTGCAGTAGCGGAAGCGCGCTTTCCAGAAACTGATCCAACCAAGCCAGCGGGTCACCCATTGGAGCCTCCGTAGCCTTCGCCGTCTTCGGCAATCGGGCATGCGTGGCATGAGTCCTTGTCTGTGCATGACTGGCAGAACCGTTGACGCGCGCCTTCCTGGTAAACGTGGAGCACATCGACGCGGATCTTGACCGCCGCAAGGGAGGCGCGGAGGGTGGCGACGTTGCACTCTTCCGCTTTCTTCTCCAGCATAAGCGTTCGGATCTGCTCGTGCAGTGCGGCGATCCGTTCGTTCGTGTAGTGCTCTTCCATCACCGCCCGCCTTTCGTGGTGCGCGCTTTGCACCACAAGCATTCGCAGTCCATGTCAACCTCGCCGTCGTCGATGCACCCATGGCTCTCGCACCGGCCATCTTCCAACACCACGAGACAGTCTCCGCAAACGTGGCAGTGGTCGCGTCGTGCTATCTCGGCTTCCAGCTCCAGCACGCGGCGGGCCAACAGGGGCGCGCTGGTGCGGTAGTGGGCGATGAGGAGGGCGTTGCTGAACGTCGGGAACTCAGGCGCAGGCTCGTTCTCGTAGGACTCGCAGACTTCTCCACCCTCCCAGTCGAGAACAACCCCGTTTGGGTTCTCCCACTCTTGGCCCGTTTCCTCGTCGTCGCCCGTGTCACTGTCCTGGCTCCACGGTCCCGCCGTCGCCTCCGCGTCCAACGCCAGCACCTCCCGCGCCTGTTCGAGGGGCGTCATTGGGGAACCTCGGCGTTCTTGCACGCAGCGCACCGAATCGGGTAGCCGTCGCGGTCGTATGGCAGAGTACGCGCAGTGCCGTCCTTGCACGGGTACCCTTTGCAGAACCGGGAGAAGTTCATCGCCGGGCAGTCAAAGCTGCACCGGTTCGGCATACCCGGGCGTGTTTCGATGTTCATCACAACGGGGATCTTCACTTGCCGCCTTCCTTCCCGCCCGCGGCGTTCCAGTCGATGCCGAGCGCTTCGATCCTGCGGTGCAACTCCGTTCGGATTTGCTCCCATCCACATCGGATCGACTTCTTGTGAATGTTCTCGTCGGGGCGATGCAGCGTCTCTTCGTCGTCGCGCGCATTGACCCAATCGATCAACTCGTGCAGGACAGCGCTTGTGTCATCGGCTGAAACGCGGGTCAGTCGCGCGCCGAAGTCCTCCGCTTCAGCCGATGTGCGAAAGCGGCCAAGTTCGACCTTCTCCCCGTTGTGCAGCGCGACGGTCACTTCAAACGGAGTCGATGGATCTGTGAGTCGTAGAAACATGGCTATTCCTTTTCTCCCCTCACGCTATTCCCGCCCGCGGCGTCGAGGGCCAGAAGCGCCATCCCAAGTCTGTGCATTGGATGCGAACCGATATACATGCGCCAAGCAATTCCGCAGATCACCTCCCTCGCCGCCTCCACGACTCTCTGGCACCGCTCAAGCTCGACCCGCACGGCGTTCTGCGCGTGGTCCCAGACGGCTTGGAGCGCTTCTTCTCGCGTGCCTCCTGCCCAGCTTGCTGCGCGGAAGATCGATTCCGGCGTCGCGTCCCGCCCCGCATCGGGCGCGGGGTGCGCTCGCGGTATCCGAAGCGCCCACAATCCATTCTTGCGATCGATCCATTCGCCCACGTTGCACGAACGGCCATCGGGCAACTCAACCTCGACGAACCGGCCACACACAGGACCGGGAGGGCCGTCGAAAACGATGTCTATGAACGCATCGGGCGCGGGGTGGGGATCGCAGTTATCGTTCGGTGCCGATGAATTGCCCGCTGGCGCGTACGCTGCGCAGGTATGTGCGATCCCTCGCAGTGCTTGTGCTTCTCCGCACTCTGGATCGCCATTGCTCTTGCACGTGTCGCACAGTAGATAGCCGGGCGACAACGTCGCCCTTGGCGGCGACGCTGGCTTCGCAGCCCCATCCTTCGCGGGGGTGGGAATGGGCTTCCAGTAGCTCCACCCTCTCGCGCTATCCCCGCACGCGCCGCCATGGTGGCCATTGCACCGTCGCCCCGCTTTCGTCTCCTCAGATTCTCCGCACGTCCCGCACGACTTGGGAGCGGGGGTGGGCTTGTTTGGCGTGAAGTACTTGCACGAGTCGGCGTCTTGTTCGCCGTCGCACAGCTTCTTGCAGTCGGCGCACGTCTTCGCGGACTCCGCTCTATCAGGACACGGGCGCTCAACCGGGGCAGCGTCGCAGTCGGGGGTCACGCAGCCTGCGCACGTCTTCGCGGGCTCCGCAGGCTTGAACTCGCACGCAAAATCGTGCCCCCCGGGGAGCACGCAACGCACGCCTGCCTGCGTCCGTACGCACTGCTCCGCTTTGCCGCCGGTCTCCCACCGCACTGCGCCGCTATGGCTGACGTGCGTTCCCTCGTGCCCGGCGTACAGGGCGCAGTCGTCTCGACACGCGCCGTCGTCGTAGTCGTGGGGGCAAGACTCTCGCGCGGGCTCCGCAGCAGCAGGCGCGGAGAGGGCGGCGTCCAGCTTGCGCAACTCGGTACACACGGCGTTGGCCGCGTATCCCTTCCTGTCAGCGACGCGCATCGCAGCCACGAACGCCTCCAACCCCTCCACCCGCGCGGCTTGGGAGCGGGCTTTCTCGCGCTCCACCCCGATCGACTCCACGAGCCGGGCGACGCGTTCGTCCTGCTGCCGCGCGTGATCGTCGGCTGTGTCGCACTTTTCCGCCCATGCTTTCGTGGTCGCGCGGGCTTGGTCCAATGCGTCGCCGTCGATTTTGCTTTGCTTCTCGGCTGCGTCGGCGCGGTCGTTCGCCTCCCGCAGCGTCGCGGCCCATGCGTCGAGGGTCGATTGCGGGGGGCCAAGGTAGACGGGGACGCGCCATTCTTCTGGCTCCTTCCACGCCTTGAAATACTCAGCCCCGGCGTCGTCTTTGCGCCACAGAATGCTACCGCTGACGGAGTTGGACGACACATACCCCACCGCCTCCCCGGTCGCGGCGGGGGCTGGCCTTTCTTCGCGCTTGTTGCAGTGGAGTCCATCATCGACGCTCGTAAACGTGGTGTTGCCCGCGCTGCACCCGTTGACCGCCGAATGGTGCGCGCACCCGGGGCACAGTGCCATGGTGCTCTGTGGCTTCGCGGCGGGGGCGTGCTGGGCAGGACCGCCGAATCGCTTGTCGTAGTCCGCAACGGCACGATCGGCGATCGTTGTCGCCCTATCCGCGAGTCCGTCGAACGTCCAGTCATCGGCGGCGCTCATCATGCCGTTGACCGTACCCACGTACGCTTGGAACCATCGATCCTGTTCGCTCATCGCTTGCTCGCTTTCCTCGTCGAGTCCAATATCCGCCGACATGCAGCGCAATCGTCTTGGCTCTTCCCGTTGTCACCCGTCAATGCGCCGAAGAACATCCACTTGCGGCAAAGCGCCATCCCCTTGACGAACCAGTGCGCTTTGCGAGAGTTCGCTGGGAACCCCCAGCCTGTCGTTCGTTCTGCCATCTTGCCCACTCCTTCGCGGCTAGCCGCGGTCCTGATAGCTCGCCACAAGCCACGTGAGTACTCGGCGCAACGCGTCCGGGGGCATCGCATCGAGGATCTTCGCAAGGTCGCGCATGGCGTCGATCTCGTGGATGCGCGTGTTGATGGCCTGATGCTTTTCGGCCGCGTCAAGGGACAGCGGTTCCGATTCCTTGATCGGCATCGGTCCCATGTAGCGCGGCATCGCTCGTGTGTAGTTGTCGTCCATGTGCTCTCCAAAATCATCCACCCGCCTCATTCCCGCTCGCGCCCATCGCAAAACGGTTGTCAACGGCGGGTGTAGTGCCCGATGCAGGTTGCGAGCCTGCGGAGTCGCGTGCGTTGATCCCTGCCGGGTTGCGGTCTGTAGCTCTGCCGCCTCTCCTCGCGCTCGTGTCGCTCAATCGGGCTGTCTCATATGTCGATAGTCGTAGGGCCAGCCTTCTACTCGACCCGCATGTGGCCTCCTTGTTGTTGTCATCGGTGGAGCCGCCGGGAATCGAACCCGGGTCCGCCATTGGACGGTCCGTGCGTCTACGTGCGTAGCCACTACCCGTGGCGAGGTACTACGTGCCTCCACCACCGAACCGATCGCACCGTTGCCGCGCCGAGTGATTCGGCCCTTGCGCGGTCGTGCCCCCGTGGGTTCGTGCCCGGTCAGGCTACTGGAGCACCTTGCCGACTGGACACCCGTCAGGCCGCCTTGGGCAGCGCGACGGGAGCGGACATGTTGTCGTTCGCTCTTGTGATCGGTGGCTTGGGTCAAGGCGTTAGCCACCATCCGCCTGCACGCAACACGGATCGAATCAACAGCGTCGAAACCATTTCGGCCCCTGGGATTCATCGATACTCAAGCGCTCCTTTCATGTGCTTTCACCTCCAAAGGCCGGGCTCGATAGCCCAGCCAGAGGAGGAGGTCGCGTCACCCGCAGGGACCCCGGGCGGCCATGTGGCCGCGGTGGATCAGAACGGGAGGTCAGAGTCTTCCGGGAAGTCATCCGGCGGCGTCCCTTCCTGCGGCGCCGCGGGTTGCCGA
>Ga0265296_1003013_pt1 | contig 16198 bp, 10 predicted proteins | sample MunlanPumphouse1_FD_189073 | JGI IMG/M metagenome (GOLD analysis project Ga0265296, IMG submission 189073) | Groundwater microbial communities from a municipal landfill in Southern Ontario, Canada - Pumphouse #1 | ecosystem: Environmental > Aquatic > Deep subsurface > Groundwater | place... | reverse complement strand
AATGTATTTACAAATGATTCCTCGGATAAATTAACACAATTGAGCTTGAAGAACTCCCCTTCACTCCTTAATCCGTTATAGTGAATTATCTTTGCTACCCATTCTTGTCCTGATCCCATTTCTCCTTTAATTAAAACCGGTGCATCATTATCAAGAGCTTTAGGGACTATAGCTGATACCTGTTGTTCTAAAAGGGGTGACTCATAAATCTTTCGGTATTTGACAGTATTTCTGGTTTTATGAGTAACTTCAGATAAGGAAGAAATGGATTCCTTTCGGCTTAACAATCTCTGGACCTTTTTTCTGATCTCATAAATACTAAAGGGTTTAAATACAAAATCGAAATTTCTATGGTCAAAAGCATTTACAACCTCTTCCGATGTCCGATATTCCATCATCAGTAATACAGCTATATTTTGATTGTATTCAGTTAATCTCTGTAAAAAGCCTATCCTGGAATCCAGTGGATGGATTATTCCCAGGATTACAAGCTCTATATCTTCGGTATTAGCCAATGAAAAGGGATTTTCATCAAAACCTGATGTTATAATGTCAAAATTGTCTTTGAATATTACTCGAAGTGATTCTCTTACACTGAGAGAATCATCTACAACCAATATCTTTCTCATATCCTTCTCTGGTTTTATTAACAACAGGCAGGTTTATCCTGTCAGAAATATCATTTCTAAAGGGGGTTAACGGCAAATACACATAAAAGGTGCTCCCATTCCCAACCTCACTCTCTACCTCGATATATCCCATATGCTCTTCAATAATCTTGTGAGATATTGATAGTCCTAAACCACTCCCCTGATGTTTGGTAGTAAAGAATGGGGTAAATATATGCTCAAGATCGTCCTTCTGTATTCCTTTTCCTGTGTCACGTATTTTCATCTGGACATAACAATCTCTGTAATTATTTTTATGTATTAGTCTGGTTTCAAAAGCAATAATCCCGTTTTCTGATGTAGCCTCAATAGCATTCAAGAATAGGTTTAAAAGAACCTGCTTGATCTGTTCTTTATCAATCATTATAGGGGGTATCTCTTTATCATATTCCCTATTTATTTTAATATCTTTCTTCCTGGCCTCATTGTCAACCAGAAGGATTATCTTTTCGGCCACATCATTGATATCATCCTCGTGAAAGTTGGGTTCTGCCGGCCGGGCAAACTCCAGGAGTTCATTCACCAGAGAGCATATCCTGTCCACCTCACCAGAAGTAACCTTTAGAAAATGATCCCTGAATTCTATATCATCAAACCTTTCCGGCAATAACTGAGTAAAGGTTTTAATAGCAACCAGGGGGTTTCTTATCTCATGGGCCAATCCAGCGGTCAAAGTACCCAACGCCGCTAACCTATCGGCACGGCGCATTTGAGCTTCAGATTTCTTCAACTCCTCGTATAATTGAGCGTTCTCAATAGCAACTGCAGCCTGGTTGCCGAGGGTTTCGAGTAGGTCAATATCTTCATGGGAGAACATATCCCTGTTCATTTTCTTGCCAATGTTACAAAGACCAATCAATTTTTGTCTCGTAATCAGTGGTATGCACACCTCCGATTCCATATCATTTAATCTTTTTATAATGGTTGCCATGGCTGGAATATTCAGCCTATCAATGCCTCTTTCCAGTTCCTCTTTTACGATTATTTCTCCCTTTTCCCTTATCCAGGTTATGAGAGGATCACTGCTTATTAATCGGTATTCTCCCTCTTTAACTTTATCAAAACCTTTGGATGACTGCATACAGTAATAACCCTTCTCCTCATCAAGCAGTATTATAGAGGCTTTTTCTACCCCCATAGCTTCCGTTGTGGTATTCATTATCTTTGCCAGCAATGTCTCTTTATCGAGGATGGAAATCATCGCTCTACCCAATTCATTCAGGGTTTTCTTATAGTCATACTTACCCCTGAATAGTATCTGTTCAATTGTCTTTTCAGCGCCTGGCTTTAATTTAGGGAAAATTAAGGTTGCTACTACAAACAACGCTAAGATAATAAATGAGAATAAATGGTTAATAGAACCAAAGAAGAAGTTTTGGCCAAAATTGGCGACTAAAAGTAGGGGGATTGATAATAAGAATGTCAAAAAAGAGTATGTCACGCCTTTTTTGATAAAAATATTAATATCCATTAAGTTATGTTTAACTATCGCAATAGTAGTAATCCCTACAAAGACAGCATTACCCAAATTCCCGATAGGGTAAACATCAACCCCGAACACGGGCAGGAAATTAAAAGACCCCACTAAAATGGCTAACCCAGCTCCCAAAAGTACATATTTGAGACGGTTTCTTTCAACGTTGGACTCTGCAGTTTTGGATTTTCTATAAACTAAATAAAGCCCATAAAATACGAAATAAAAAAATGTCGCCATAAAAACCATATACAAAGGACCAGGACTAGGATAGTACCCCCATTGATATTCACGGAGGCCAGGCAATACAAGGTAAGGTGTCCAATTAAAACACGAGAATACAATGCCTAATATATAACCTGCGTAAAGCAATATTTTTCTATTTTTATTCTTGTCTTTTGTCAACGTTAGAAACCAGTGAAAAAGAGCATACGGGATAAAGATTAATCCTGTTCTGAGAATATTGGCCCATTGTTCAGCAAAAGATTTATCCGAAAAAAAATACAGTCCAAAAACCTCAAAGCTCCAGATAGCCATACAAAAACTAATAATAGCAAAAGTCTTGTTTGTTAGATTCTTTCTGTCATTCAGGTATACAAAAATACCTAGTCCAAGACTAAAAACCGCTGCCATTAAAGAAGACTGAGCAAAAACATTCATAATAAAACCTTTAGGTCTTTAGGGGTTATATCTGGTGATGACTAAAGAAACATTTATCCCCCCATACCCGTAAGAGTTTATCAAGGCGTTATTCACCTTTTTTACCCTGGGTTTGTTTGGAACATAGTCTAAATCGCACTTTGGATCGGGAAACTCGTAATTTATAGTTGGGGGAATAATACTATTTTTGATTGTCAGTACAGTAGAAACGAACTGAAGCCCGCCGGCTGCTGCGAGCGGCTGCCCAATCATTGATTTTATGGAGCTGATAGGCAGCTTATACGCATATTCGCCAAAAACAAGTTTTATGGCATTTGTTTCCTTTATGTCATATTCTGTATATGAACTTCCATGGGCGTTGAAGTAATCTATGTCTTCAGGGCTAAGTCCTGCAGCCTTCAACGCAATTTCTATAGCGCGCGCTGACTGTTCACCTGAAACATCGGCATGTATAGTGCTATAACCATCGCTTGTTATCCCTGATCCTATAACCTCTGCATATATCTCCACGTCTCTATTATTAGCGCTCTCTAAACTTTCTAATACAACAATCCCGGCTCCCTCTCCCAATACAGTTCCATCCCTCTTCATGTCAAAGGGACGACTGGCTTTTTCCGGTGCATCATTCCTACTAGAGAGGCTATTAGGCACGCAAAAACCCGCGAAGAGAAAGGGCGCTAATGGTGTTTCTACACCACCTGCAATCATTATGTCAATTTCACCATAACGTATTTTATCAAATGCGGAGCCAATAGCGCTTAAACCGGCTGGGCAACCTGTGGATAGAGTGATAGTTGGCCCCTTAATCTTGTAAGCCTCAACAATTTCACCGGCTAGAGCATGGTGGTGCATATTGGAGGGGGCAAAAGGGGCTATCCTGCGTATCCCCTTCTCCACGAATCTACTGTACTGCTCCTCCCAATTAACTAAACCCCCTGCTGATGAGCCGATGGCCACCCCGATATTATGGGCATTTGACTGGTCAATCTGCAATCCTGCGTCTCCTATGGCAAGCTTACCTGCTGCAAGTCCAAAGTGAGCAAATCTATTTGTTCTTTTGGCTTTTTTCGGCTCAATATAATCAGTCGGATCAAATCCATTAACCTCCCCAGCTATCTGGGAAGGATAGGAAGACGCGTCAAATCTGGTTATTCTCCCAATCCCCGATCTTCCATTAACCAACGCATCCCAGAACGCCTCCTTCCCAATCCCATTAGGAGCAATCACACCTAGTCCTGTAATAACCACTCTTCTTTTCAATTATTCCTCCTAGACATGAAAGATTAACTACCCAATTCAGATTGTAGGTTATCTAATATATCTTTTAGATCTTCCGGAAGAGGTGCAGAGAACTCCATATACTCCCCAGTTTTGGGGTGGTTAAACCCCAGGAGACTAGCATGTAATGCCTGTCTATTCAGACTTTTCAGCCTATTTCTAAGCCTATCATTTTTTATAGTCAACAGCCTTTTATTGCTGCAATAGACAGGGTCGCCTATTATAGGATGTTGGATGTCCGCTAAGTGAACCCTTATTTGGTGGGTTCTTCCCGTCTCTAGGTTTATCTCTAACAAAGCAATCTCATCGAACTGCTCGATTACTCTCCAGTGAGTTACAGCCTTTTTCCCCTTTTTAGCTTTGGTTGACATCTTCTTTCTATCTACAGGATGTCTACCAATGAGGGAGGTAATGGTACCTTTTTCATTCTTAAATGTACCATAAGCAAGGCCAGTGTATTTTCTTATTATAGAATGTTTTTCAAACTGGCTTGCCAATGCTTGATGGGCAAAATCATTCTTGGCTACTACCAGGACCCCTGAAGTATTTTTGTCAATACGGTGCACTATACCAGGCCGGATTACCCCTCCTATCCCTGAGAGGTCATGACTGTAATACAGAAGCGCATTGACTAAAGTGCGAGAATAGTTACCGGAAGCAGGATGAACAACCAAACCGGCAGGTTTATTTATCAGGATGATAAAACTATCTTCATAGAGAATATCCAGGGGGATATTCTCTGGGCTAGGATCCGCCGGTATAGGCTCCGGGATGGATACCTTTACTAAATCACCCCTTGTTACCTTGAAGCTGGCTTTAGTGGATATGTCATTTACTTTGATGAGTTTGGTATCTATTAATCTCTTTATCTGGGTGCGAGAAACCGGTAGGTTCTGTTCTGAGAGAAAGATATCCAGCCGTTTTCTCTCCCCACTATCAGGGACAATGAATTCAAATTTTTGAACCATGTAATTAGTGAAAGATTACTCTAATAGCTCCGTGTTCCAATAAGAGATATCTACCATGTTTAGGAACATTCGCCACTCTTGGCGTCTTATGTCCTGGAGGGGAACCTTGAAAAAAGGAGGCCAACGAGGCTTAGCAGGTGGCTTAAGGAGTTTCATGCCAGTCTCGTGGAGCCCCATGCTGCCCTTCTTCTTATTACAGGAAAAGCAGCAACAGACTATATTTTCCCAACAACTGGCTCCTCCGTAAGCTCTTGGAATAATATGATCGAGACTCAACTCGCTCTTTGTAAAGACAACACCACAATACTGACACGTGTTTCTGTCTCTTGCATATATGTTGGCTCTGGTAAACCTTACCTGGGTCTTTGGTATTCGATCATAGGTTGCTAATAGTATAACCCTGGGAATCTTTATTACTCTATCGACCATGCCGATAGTTTCATCGTGTTGTTCAATACTTAAATCACTCCAACTCTCATAATCAAATGTTTCGTACTGAGAATTAACGGCCTTAGCGATCCCCTGGTATAATAATGAAAAAGCCCTTTTCACCGTTGTAATATTGATGGGTAAAAAGGATCTATTCAGAACTAAAACGTGTGAATCGATCATTTTGGATGCACAATTAAAGTGTTTGGTTCTTCTCCCAACCGGTTGGGAGAAAGTGGTACAGGATTCGAGGATTCCAGTGGTCAAGTGAATATTATTAACCCTTAAACACTCGATTCCTTGAACCCTTATCTTACAGACTTTTGCCAAACCTTTAATTCTTTGTATTTTTTAAGCATTTCGCTCGAATCCTTGAACCCTTGAATCCTTTTCATCGACCAACTCTTTGGGAGATGAACCATAGCTTTATCCTACCAAATAAACTTTTTGTTTGCAACTGATTTTTGGATTATCTATAGTGAGAGTTATGAAAAGGGGCAAGAAATGATCAAAGAAAAAGTGTCTCAAAGAGTGAATGGCTTACGTATAGGAGGAGAAATTTATCTTCCCGAAGCTAAACAAGAGGATCACTATCCGGCTATTTGCCTATGTCATGGCATCCCTGGACGAATCAAGGATCCAACAGATAGAGGTTATCAACTCCTTGCAGAAAGATTCTGTATGGAGGGCTTTGCTTCCTTGATCTTTAACTTCAGAGGTGCCGGGGAAAGCGATGGCAATTTTGACATCCTTGGCTGGACTCGAGACTTGTTTGCCATGATAGATTTCTGCTTTGATCATCCTGGGGTAGACAAAAGACGTGTATCATTAATGGGGTTCAGTGGGGGTGCAGCGGTCGCTGTTTACGTGACTGCTCATGATCCGCGGATTTTCTCTTTAGTAACGTGCGCCTGTCCGTCAGACTTCAGATTTATCTCTGAACCTGAAAATGCCCTCTTGTTTTTAAACCAGGCTAGGGAAGTTGGGATAATACGTGATAAGGATTATCCCCCCTCTGTTAAGGAATGGGTAGCTGGTTTTAATGACATCAGCCCCATAAAATGGGTTGGCAGGATTTCCCCTCGGCCTATGCTTATAATCCATGGAACTGATGACGAACTGGTTGATATAAGCCATGCAAAAAGGCTCTATGAAAAAGCCAAAGACCCCAAAGATATATCGATAATTGAGGGGGCTGTTCACAGAATTAGAACAGATGAAAGAGCAATCAGTGATGCCCTTAAATGGTTAAAAAAGGTCAATACTATACCTGACGATGTTCACCAAAAACACCCCTGAAAACATCCGCAATTTCACCCAAGGTGGCATAGTTTCTAACGGCATCCAGTATGACTGGCATTAAATTTTCTTCCCCCTTTGCGGCATCTTCTAAGTTTTTGAGTGTTTTATTAACTATTGTGTTGTCCCTGCTGCTCTTTACTTTCTCTAATTTATCCTGCTGTATCCTCCCCACCTCCGGATTAACCTTTAAGAGATTGGTTGGCGCTTTATCTTCTATTACGAATTGATTTAATCCAACAATTATATTCTCTTTCTTTTCTACATCCATCTGATAATTATAGGCGCTATCGCTTATCTCTTTTTGCATATATCCCGCTTCTATTGCCCTTATTGCCCCACCAAGGGAATCTATCTTCTCAATATACTCTGAGGCTTTCTTTTCAATAGTTTCTGTTAATGATTCAACGGCATAAGAACCTGCCAGACAATCTACCATATCAGCTATACCGCTCTCATAGGCAATAATCTGCTGGGTTCGAAGGGCAGTTCGAACTGCATCTTCAGATGGTAATGCCAGCGCCTCGTCGAAGGAATTGGTATGAAGAGATTGAGTTCCTCCTAAAACAGCGGCTAATGCTTGAAATGCAACCCTGACTATGTTATTGGTTGGCTGCTGAGCAGTAAGGGTACAACCTGCCGTCTGGGTGTGAAATCTCAAAGTGCATGATTTATCTTTCTTAGCCTTAAACCTTTCCTTCATTATCTTTGCCCATAGCTTTCTTGCAGCTCTGAACTTAGCTACTTCTTCAATGATATTGTTATGGGAATTAAAGAAGAAGGACAGGCGAGAGGCAAAATCATCCACGTTAAGACCAACCTGGATAGCCGCCTCTACATAAGTAATACCGTTTGCTAAAGTAAAAGCGACTTCTTGAACTGCTGAAGACCCGGCTTCCCGGATATGGTAACCACTGATACTAATGGTGTTCCAACGCGGCACAGTATTTTTACAAAATGCAAATATGTCTGTAATTATCCTCATCGACTCTTTTGGTGGATATATATACGTCCCTCTGGCGACATACTCCTTTAGGATATCATTTTGAATTGTACCGTTTAGTTTGTCTAAAGCCACACCCTGTTTTTCAGCTACTCCTATATACATGGCCAGCAGAATAGCAGCTGTAGAATTGATAGTCATGGAGGTACTCACCTTATCCAGGGGAATCCCATCAAACAGGGTCTCCATATCTGCCAAAGAGTCAATCGCAACACCACATTTGCCCACTTCACCTAAACTCAATGGGTGATCCGAGTCATAACCTATCTGGGTAGGTAAGTCAAAGGCAACACTTAAGCCGGTTTGACCTTGCTCCAGTAGATACTTATAACGTTTATTTGTATCCTCTGCAGTGCCAAACCCTGCATACTGCCTCATTGTCCAGAATCTTCCACGGTACATGGTAGGCTGAACCCCTCTTGTGAATGGATATCCGCCTGGGAATCCTATATCATTAACATAATCTATGCCCTCCACGTCAAGCGGGGTAAAGATTCTTTTAAATTCAATACCAGAGGTACTCTCAAATTTCCCCTTCCTTTCCGGGGATTTACCGGCAGCCTTCTCTACTTCAGCATTCCATATCCCAACTTCTTCTCTTAAATCTGAATGTCCAGAATCCATTTTATGTCCTCCAATCCTTCATTTTGATTTGAGGATTCGAGGATTCAAGTGTTTGTTTCACTCGAATCCTTGACCCCTTGAATCCTTACTTAAAGGCAAATCTCTATGTTATCTTTCCATCTCTATCCCTAAGCTTTTGATCTTCCTGTGCAGGTGGGTTCTTTCAATACCTATAGCATGGGCTGTTTCGGATACATTATCACCAAAGCTCTTTAGCTTTTCTTTAATAAATAGTCTTTCAAATTCATCCCTTGCGACCTTCAAGGAATTATACTGAAAAAGCAAATTCTTTCCTTCTGTCTTTAGCTCCCCTGTTATCGAAGCTGGGATATCTTCTGCTATGATTACCGTCCCAGGGGTCATAATCACCAATCTCTCAATAACATTTTTTAATTCTCGAACATTACCAGGCCAGCCATATCCTATCAGTGTATCTAAAGCCTCCTTTGAAATCTCTTTTGGTTCTTTCCCATTCTCTGTACAAAACTCTTTGAAAAATTGCGAGACCAATAGGGGTATATCTTCCCTTCTTTCTCTAAGAGCAGGAACCTCGAGGGGTATAACATTCAACCTATAATAGAGATCTTCCCTAAAGGTTCCAGTATCCATCTCTTTCTTTAGATCCTTATTGGTAGCAGCGATTACCCTAACATCTATGCTGATGCTCTTGGTTCCGCCTACCCGTTCAAACTTTTGTTCCTGGAGAATCCTCAGTATCTTTGCCTGAGTTTTCAAACTCATATCAGCTATCTCATCCAGAAATATAGTACCTCCATTGGCCAGGTCGAATTTACCCTTCTTTTGGAAAGATGCCCCAGTGAACGCACCTTTTTCATGGCCAAACAATTCGCTTTCAATCAATTCTTCCGGAATTGCAGCACAGTTTACTTCAATAAATGGATTATCGGCCCTGAGACTCTTCCTATGGATTGAACGGGCTACCAACTCCTTTCCAGTTCCATTCTCTCCTGATATTAAAATCCACCCATTGGTTGGAGCGGCTACCGCAATCTGCTGTTTTAGTTTTGTAATCGCTTCACTATTGCCTATTATTTCATACCCCTTGTGAATCTTCTCACGCAGTATCTCATTTTCCTTTTCCAATCGCTGGAAATTGAGGGCATGGTTTATTGTTAAGACGACTTTCTCCAGAGACAGCGGTTTCTCAATAAAGTCATATGCCCCGAGTTTCGTCGCCTTAACCGATGTCTCTATGGTGCCATGTCCTGAAATCATAATAACCACCAGCTTCGGAGACATTGCTTTTATCCTCTTTAAAACCTCAATACCATCAATCCCAGGCATCCAGATATCGAGAAGCGCTAAATCAGGTCTCTCTTTATCAACCTTCTGAATAGCCTCTATCCCATTGCTAGCCAAAGACACATTGAAACCCTCATCTTTTAATATGCCGCTTAAAGATTTTCTTATACTCTCTTCATCATCAACTATTAAGACGCTCTTTTTCATGGAAACTTGCCCATATCCCTTTCTTTCAAACCCTAACCGGCAACTCAATTATAAACCTTGATCCCTTAGGGTAGTTTTCTTTTACCCTTATATAACCATTATGGTCAGAAACTATCGTATTGACTATAGATAAGCCTAACCCCGTCCCTGACCTCTTTGTAGAAAAATAAGGTTCAAATAGTCTCGATCTTTCTTTTTGAGGGATTCCACAACCGGTATCAGCAATTTCTACTCTAGCAACCTGAAGAGCATCATCATAAAAGGTCTCTATGAGAACCGTTCCTTTTTTTTCAATAGAATCAACGGCATTATCCAGGAGATTGATTATTACCCTTCTAATCTGTTCTCTGTCTATATCGAAGATTGGAACATGCTTACCCTCTTTAAACTCAAATTTTATATTACTATGGCCTTCCTGATACAGGACCAGGGCATCTTTAATTATCTTATTTATATCATTTGGATAGAGATTGGTTGCAGGCATGCGGGCAAAATTCGAAAACTCATTTACCAAACCTTTTAAATCTTCTACCTGGTCAATTATGGTCTTTGTGCATTCATCAAAAACCTTACCATTACCAGAGAATTTATTTAAATACCTTTTTCTTAACCTTTGGGCAGAGAGTTTTATAGGGGTAAGGGGGTTTTTAATCTCATGGGCTATGCGCCGAGCCACCTCTCGCCATGCCTCTGCTCGTTGTGCTTTTTGTAGTTGGGTCAAATCGTCAAAGACCACTACCAAACCCATATGGTTTTCATCCTCATCTTTTAGCACAGCACCGCTTATCAGTAAAGTCAGGGTTTCCTCTGGTAAAGACAATCTTATCTGCCTTTTAATAGTCCTGCCGGTAGAGCCGGTTACCTCTTCCAAAAGTTTTTTGACCCCGTTCAGATACTCGGAAGCAAATACCTCATTATATGATTTGTTTATTGCCTGTTCAGCCTTTATCCCAAAAATCTTTTCTGCTGATTTGTTTATAGTACTAACCCTGCCTTCCTTGTCAATAGAAATAACACCAGCCCCCACATTCTTTAATAGTATCTCCATGTATCTTCTGCGTTGATCAAGTTCTATATTGGTGTTTTTCAATCCAATATTTGCTTCTTCAAGCATAGATTTACTAGCCTTTAGATCACGAGTCATCTTGTTAAACGAGTTCATTAAACTTCCAATCTCATCATCGGTGCCAGCATCTATATGTAAGTCCAGGTTCCCATTTGCAACCTCATGTATCCCATTTGCTAATTTCTGGACCGGCACTGTAATCTCTTTAGCCAGGTAAAAACCAAACCATGTAGCTGAAAATATTATAAGCAGAGTAACTATCGAGAGGGTTATAAAGTAACTTGTCTTGATAGGATTTTTTAACATTTTAAGCTGTTTATATTCTGCAAAAGTCGAAGATATTTCTGCCATTTTAGCAACCAGGCTCAGAGGCACAAAATAATTTACTATTACCACCCCGACAGGCTTTTCACCTTTCCCTGCAGGATAGATAGGGACTACCCCCCTGATCAGTTCCCCCTTGCCTGCTGATTGAATCTTGGTAATACTCTCTCCTTTTAATCCTTCCTGTACCAGTTTTGAGTCTTCCGTAGGGAAATTTTCAATAGGTATTTCATTATTAACTACCTTTGCCAATCCTTCTTTTCTGGCTGAAAATACCTCTATTGCCCCCAGATTGTATTGATCCAGTTTAGATTTGACAAACCCCTTAAGAGACCCTTGCTCTCCTTGGTCTAAAAGTCTATTTTCTGTTATCCCCTGACTTATATGTTTTGCATAATATACCGCGTTATTTCCAGAATTCTGATAATATGCCTGCGCAACTGTAAGAGACTCTTGAAGGGAGTTTTCTACTTGAATACTAAACCAGTTTTCAATGCTGTTGGTTATGAATCCAGCTGCCACAAAAAACAAGAGAACGGTTGGCACTATAGACAAACTAACGAAGGCCACAACAAATTTGGTGCGCAGTTTCGAACCGAGTATGTTTTTCTTTCTTTCGAAAACCAGTTTTACAATGTTCCTTACAACCAGAAAAGCTATAAGGAGCAACAAAACCACATTTATATTTATTAACCCAAAGACCAATATATTATTGGCGATGGGGAGTTGATTGACTGTCTTTGATGAGTAGATTCCCAGGAATGTAAGGAAGATGACTAGAATGGTGGTGAACAGGATTATATAACGTTCGCGTTTTCGCCTTTTCAATTCCTGAATGTTAATCTTTGGAGAATCTCTATTTAGCATTTGCTCACCCGATGTTTATTTCATCGCTCTCTAACCTTGACAGCTTCGTAAAAAGTCGGATTTGCTGAATCTGTCATTTCGACCTCAGGGAGAAATCTTCTGTTTTCAGGAGGTTACAGAACAAAGATTTCTCGCTTTGCTCGAAATGACAAGTTGTTGAGACTTTTTACGAGTCCATCAACCTTGAACCGTGAACCTTGGAACCTGAGTAGTTACCTTAATTCTCAATAAATAAATGACTCGGTATGCCAGTCGGTCTCAAAGTCCCACAGAGAGACAAAGAACAATACGTAATCGAGAAAGAAGGGGAGTTTTATAGGATCCAGTTTTGCCTTTATCCTCACATAGTACTTGTTATTCTTTTTTAAAGAACTCATAGGTATAACGGTAATCCCATTTACCTCTGCCATTGCCTTTTTGGCTTCTAAAAAGTCTTTTAAAGTTACCTCTTTTTTGTCTTTTGAATTGAGAGTAACTGTAAATTCATTCCTCAGGTTATTATAAATAATAGTGTGTCTAACGGTAACCGTTGCAAGGATTTTATCAAACCAGAGGCCACGGGGGGAATATAAGTCAATAAAAAACGTGAAGGTAGTTGGGATACCGTTGAGGATTGCCTCTTCCATTTTTTTGGTAAAACAGCCTTCCACAGAGAAATAAACCAGAAGCTCCTTAGGTGTGTTAGTTACAATTACATCTTTAATTCTTGCTTTTTTACAAAGGGCATTCGATGGGAGAAAAAGAATGATTAGCAATACAATAGTGAAAAACGCTGTTGTATAACGGAAGAGTTTCATTAATATATCTCAGTAGTATTATTAAAGTTTTTGAAACAAAACAAGTCTTCTTCTAGGCATCTTTTATAGCTTACAATCAGTGAAAACACAAGTTTAAATTTGGTATCTCCAAGCGTCCCGGGGAATGTCTAATCCATAATTACCGGTTCCCGCAAGATCATGGCAATAGCATCGACAGCGCTCTGGGCTATGGCTGGATAGACTTTTCTCAATGAAGCGATTTGTTTTAAACTGTCCGCAGTCCTATAGACCAGCATGGCAAGGTCTCCTTCTGCCATCCCTGCAATCTTCAAAACCCTGTCCCACGGTTGTCCATTAGCCCACGCATAAATGGTAGCGGCAGGCCACAGGGCAATGAACCTCACTTCAAATCCCCAAGCTGCCTTGCGCTCCATGAGGGGGGAAAGGGATTGTTTAATCCTCTCGTATGCCTTTCGGAGCCGTTTGGGGACGGACGATTCGTTAAGTTTTATGACTATTTCACGATCGTGTACAAAGGGCGCTATGAGGGCAGCCAACAAAGCCGGGTCAATGTCTGGGAATAGACCTTTTCGCAGCCCTTCGGCAATCATTAACGGCTGGTCGAGCCTCAGCTGAGATGCCCAAATGCCATCAGCGGTCAGCCTGTTGTCTTGAGTTACGAAACCCTCCTCTTTCAGGAACTCAATGTGTCTTCCAAAATCATTCAATAGTTGCATGCGGGCAGCATTTGCACTATTCCACATTAAAGCGAATTCGTCGAGTACCTGTTTGAATGCTCCCTTGGTCTTTCCATGACATGTTTTGAAATGATGACACTTGTCGCAGATAAGGGCATCAAGTTTCTGTTCGATAAAAAGGACACGGCTTCTCAGAGGGTTGAGAGATGCAAGGGTTGCCGGCTTGGAGGGTTTTAATTCAAGATCCTTAATCATGCGTTTCAATTTGTAGCTCTCACGGGTCAAAGCTGCCCGTTTCCTGATCAGATCGAGAGCGAACTCAGGTCCCGCACAAAGGGCATCAGGAAGGAATGTCATAAAATTGTGGCCAGTTTCCTTAATACTTTGATCTAAACCCGGCTCCTGGTTGACCATATTGAGATATGTGGCAAAGGACATCTCAAAGAGCCTTTTTATCTCTTCGAGAGTATGAGATAAAAGGAGGTTTAATATCATAGAAAAATCGACTCTGATCTGGCTCAGTACATCTTCAGGTGGTGCGGTGCAAAGGTTTGCAATAAGCCGTAGATCCATGAATTTCCCAGGAATAACTACAGCAAAACCAATATTGTCCTTCCCTCGCCTGCCAGCCCTTCCGCTCATCTGGTGAAACTCGGTGGCATTCAGGGGAACAAATTCACAACCATTGTACCTGTCTGAGTTAAGCAATACGACGCTTCTTGCCGGAAAATTAACGCCTGCAGCTACCGTGGAAGTGGCAAATACAGCATCAAGCAGCCCCTCATTCATCAGGTTTTCTATAATGAGTTTCCAGGAAGGGAGCTGGCCACTGTGGTGAGCGGCTACGGCTGAATTTTTTAGATACCACAACTGTCGGTGTTCTGCCAAGTATGGACGGCATTGGAGCAACCCATCAATCCTCTTTTGCAACTCGCCTCGCTTTGACGGAGATTGACCTGCACTATTTATGTTTATGCAGGCATCAAGAGCAGCATCACAGTCTGACCGGGATTTCAGGAAAAAGATGGCAGGTAAAAGGTCGTATTTTTTTAAAACTCCGATAATGTCCCCAAAAGGGGGAGGTTTTCGAGTATGTGCGAGCAAAGGGGTCTTGGAATCGTTCAGATAGGTTTTAACCTTGTTGTCGATGCTATTAAAGTCTAGCAGCGGCATGATTCTGCCGCTAGGGTGAAAAAACAAAGGGGAAAAAGGCACTGGCCGCTCTATCTCTTCAACTACTACACAGACCTTTGACCGTATTGATTCCAGCCAATTTGCAATCTGGGAGACATTTCTTATGGTAGCCGAAAGGAGCAGGAGATGGATTCGTGCAGGGAGATAGATCATCACCTCTTCCCATACTACCCCACGGTCTTCGTCACCCAAGAAATGGGCTTCATCCAGAACCACAAGGTCTACCGACAAATCCGTACCTTCGTGCATCGCATCGTAGAGCTGATTGCGCAAAATCTCGGTAGTCCCTACAATAATGGGGGCATCTCCATTCTCTTTGCGGTCTCCTGTCAGTATGCCCACATGCTCTGTGCCAAATTGTTTGCTAAACTCAAGGTACTTGGAATTGCTCAGGGCTTTTAGGGGAGAGGCATACCATGCCCTGCCGCCCTTTCTATAGATGTGATGAATGGCTTGCTCTGCAATCCAGGTCTTTCCCGAACCTGTTGGGGCTGAAACCAAACAATCTGTCCTGCTAATCGCTGCAAGAGCTCTCAACTGGAAGGGGTCTGGGTTGAAGGGTTCTTCTGGAGGTACACCGATTTTGGAAAATACCTTTTTCAGTCGGGCATCAGCACTAGGCGTTATCTTAGAAATTCTCCTCTTGTGATGGGTGTTGCGTCCCCGCCGGCGTACAAGACCGCCTCGCCGCGTCTTTCCAATGGGCATTTTTTTATAAGTTGCCAATGGGAACTCTCCGAGAGGCTGATCTTGGTTCGATTAATCGAGCAAAGCTGTAATACGCTTGTCTTTTTCAGCCCAAAACGTATTTAGCCAGGTCTGGAATAGTTTGCGGAATTCTATGTCTTGAGAATAATCCCCTATAATTTCTTTATCTATGGGGAACGATTGAACCCTTATCTTAATTTCGCTGACTTTACCGAAGATAAATGCCCAGAAACTCTTAGCACCCTGGGGATACACAATGGTTACGTCTAAAATACGATTCAGTTGTTCCCCCATAGCATAAAGCACAAAAGCAATGCCCCCGGCACTGGGTTTTAACAGGTTGGTATACGGCGATTGTTGTTTACGGTGTTTCTCCGACGTGAAACGCGTCCCTTCCAGAAAGTTCATAATGGAGACAGGGGTCGTCTTAAACTTTTCGCAGGCTTTCCGGGTTATCTCTATATCCTTGCCCCTGAGATGTGGGCGCTTTTCAAGGTGGGTTTCGGAATAACGTCTCATGATTGGAAAATCCAATGACCAGCAGGCAAGTCCTATAATCGGTACCCAGAGAATTTGTTTCTTCATAAAGAACTTCAGGAACGGGATCTTACGGTGAAAGATATTTTGCAAAACGAGGATGTCAACCCACGACTGGTGGTTGGCTACCACCAGATACCATTCATTTGGGTTCAGGTCTTCAATTCCACTGA
>Ga0265296_1003012_pt1 | contig 16201 bp, 17 predicted proteins | sample MunlanPumphouse1_FD_189073 | JGI IMG/M metagenome (GOLD analysis project Ga0265296, IMG submission 189073) | Groundwater microbial communities from a municipal landfill in Southern Ontario, Canada - Pumphouse #1 | ecosystem: Environmental > Aquatic > Deep subsurface > Groundwater | place... | reverse complement strand
CTTTTTTAAAAATGTTTCGAGTGCCTCCGCCCAATCTATGTCCCAATTGCCGGCAGAGGCGTCGGTTGGCTTTTGCCAACTACTCAAATATTTATAAGCGTAAATGCAATTTTCCCGGACATACCGAGATGATAATTTCACCCATAGCGCCGGTAATGCCTTGGGTTGCTTATGACCATGAAGCGTATTATGGAGACGAATGGGACCCGTCTTTTTATAAAAAAGATGTCCGACAAGACGAGCCGTTTTTCAAGCAATTTTTAGAATTATTGCAAATGACTCCCCAGCCGGGAGTGCCCCGTGGGGCGGAATCACCAAACAGCGACTTTAGTTTTTATGGAAAGTATATGAAGGATTGCTATTACGTTTTCGGCGGCAGGAGGTCAGAAGATCTCATGTATAGTGCTTCAATGTATGACTCGAAACACGTAGTTGACAGTTATTATTTACACAAAGTGGATACAGCCATAGATAATGTATATACTTCCGATAGTTATAAAATTAATCACGCCTATTTTTCCTTAAATTGCCTTGATTGCGATTTTATTTACGATTGCCGGAATTGCCAGAATTGTTTTGGCTGTGTAAATCTCCGTAATAAGAATTATTACTGGTTTAATGAACAACTTACAAAAGAAGAATATTTTAAAAAGCGTGCAGGCGTGGATCTGGGTAGCATAAAAACAAACAAAGAATATAAAGATAAATTTTGGAATTTTGTGAAGAAAAATCCTATTCGCGCCGTCCGTATTTATCAGTCACAAAATGTTTCCGGTAACGATATAAAACAATCAAAAAATTGTCACAATGTTTTTCAGGCTGAAAATTGCGAAAATGTACGGCATTCCGCTTTGGCTGTGATAAATATGAAGGATGCGATGGATGTGGGTCATTCGGGTGGCACTTCGGAATTAATTTATAATTCCCAAAATACAGGCGACAAGTCTTCTAATCTTAAATTCTCTTTCGCCGTGAAAGAAAGTCGTGATTCCGAATACATAATGAGGTGCAGGAATTGTGCCAATTGTTTCGGCTGTTCTGGACTCAATAATGCATCATATGCCATATTTAACAAGAAATATAAAATGGAAGAATATTGGAAAATAGTGGACGAAATAAAAACAAAAATGCTTCAGGATGGGATTTACGGCGAATTTTTTCCGATGTCTTTTGCGCCCGTGGCTTACAACAGTTCTTTGGCAAATATTATTTATCCTATGACAGAAGAAGAAGCAAAAGGGCGTGGGCTTTACTGGCAGCCGGATACGAATGTTGATACGAAAGATTTAAAAAATGTTTTTATAAATGAATTGCCGGATAATATCAATGACGCAACTGATGAAATTTGTCAGTTGGCGGTTTTGGGCGAAGTGTCAAAAAAGCCGTTCCGGCTGACCGAGAGAGAAATCAAATTTTACAAACAAAATAAGATATCATTGCCGACAGATACACCACACAAGCGAATGCTTGACCGTTTCAAAATTTTAAATAATTTCCAGATTTATCAGGAAAATTGTATTTCTTGCAATAAAGAAATTGAGTCATCTTATAGAAAATCTGAAGGATACAGACCATTTTGCGAGCAGTGTTACCAAAAGGAGATTTTATAATCAATGAAAGAAGAAATACTAAAATTTTTCAAGGGAGATGCGGATGACAGCGAGGAAACACTCGTGAAATATTCGCATGATGCAAGCTTGCTGGAAGTACGACCACAAATTGTACTTTTCCCGAAAGATGCGGAAGATGTGAAAAATTTAGTAAAGTGGGTCGGAGAAAATAAAGAAAAATATCTTTACCCCGCTAACGGCGGGGCAGATCTTTCTATTACCCCCAGGTGCGCAGGGACAGATATGTCCGGCGGGGCAATAGGAGAATCCATAATTCTGGATTTCAGCCGATATATGAATAAACTGATTTCTTTTATTCCGGCAAAAAGTTTCGATGCTTTTGTGGAGGGAGACAAGAGGCACGGGATTTATGATATTGAAAATCCCTTGCCCAAACACAACATTACCATACAGCCTGGAATGTTTTATAGAGATTTTGAAAAAATAACTTTAGGGAAAGGCTTAATTTTACCGTGCTATACGGCATCAAAGAGTTTGAATGCTCTCGGCGGAATGTATGGCAATAATTCCGCCGGGGAGAGGACTTTAAAATACGGGAAAATGGAGGATTATATTCTATCTGCTAAGGTGGTCTTTGCCGATGGAAATGAATATGAAATAAAACCACTAAATCAAGAAGAATTAAAGAAAAAAATTGCGCAGAATGATTACGAGGGAAATGTCTATAAAAATATTTTTAATTTGATAAATGAAAATAAAGAAGAAATTACTCAAGCTAAACCGAAAGTTCACAAAAACTCCGCTGGTTATTATCTCTGGAATGTAATTCAGGATACCCGCCTGAACGAATCATTCGGGCAAGATATCTTTGATTTAAACAAATTGCTCGTCGGTTCACAGGGGACTTTAGGTATTGTTACGGAGATGACCTTGAAGCTCATTCCGGAGAACAAACACTCCAAACTGGTAGCTATTTTTATGAAAGACCTGGAACCACTTGGCCGTTTGGTGGATGAAATTTTAACACTTAACCCCGAGACACTTGAGACATATGACGACAAGACGATGAAATTGGCCGTCAGGTTTTTCCCCGATTTTCTAAAAAATAAAGGACCAATCGAAATGATAAAATTTATGTGGTCTTTTTTACCGGAATTTTTTATGATGTTAACTTCCGGTTTTCCGAAATTAATCATTCTGGCCGAATTCGCCGGAGAGAATGAAAATGAAGTAAATATTAAATGCAAAGAACTTGTCAAAAATCTTTCCGCCCGAGGCGGACCAGCCTCGGGCTGGAATTTAAAAGTTCACATTACGAAATCCGAAACCGAGGCGAATAAGTATTGGGACATCAGAAGAGAGAGTTTTGCTTTGCTTCGCAAACATGTGAAAGGTATGCGTACTGCCCCATTTATTGATGATATTATTGTTCGTCCCGAATTCTTGCCGAAATTTCTGCCGGAGCTGACAAATCTTATAAATAAATATGATTTGATTTCTACTTTGGCCGGACATGCGGGGGATGGCAATTTTCACATTATTCCATTGATGGATTTCAAACGTCCCGATACGGCCAAAATAATAATAGAACTTGGTGAAAAAGTTTATGATTTAGTGGTTAAATATGATGGTTCAATTACCGCCGAACACAATGATGGCATTATTCGTACGCCATATTTACCTAAAATGTTTAATAGCAAAGTTATTGAAATTTTTGAGGAAATAAAGAAAATTTTTGACCCGCAAAATATTTTCAATCCCGGGAAAAAAGTTCCAATGGAAGGTGGCCCCGCCGGTGGCGGGGCAGGCACCATAGAATACATCACTTCTCATATTGCTCTCGAGCATGACGCCAGTCATCATGTTTAAAGTTTATCTCGTACCAAAATCTATTTTAATTTAGTTTGACTTTATCTTATATCTGTTATATAATAAAAAATGAATTCAACCGTTCGTTAACGCTTTTGCATTCGTAGGGAGAACAACGATGCAGAGAATGTTGATCGGGCTTCTGGTGACCATCTGCGCGTGCCTGACAAATACGTTTGCGTTGGCTCAGAAGCCGAGTCTCAAAGGCTCGAAGGAGTCAGTCGCACGCATGGAGCTCCAAGCGGAGATCCACGACTATGATCACCTGTCAACAGGTCGAAGAGTCATCACGTTCTTCCGAGGTGGACTCTTAGTCCAACTAAAGGGGAACAAAAACTATCGTCTCGACGACGAAGTTTCGTATCCTTACGTTCGACGAGAAATTCGGCTCTTTGTCGAACGTTGGTCTTCCCAGTCGCGAAGCACTTGTGAAGATGTCCTCACCATCACGAGTTCGACTCGTCCGACGAATGCGCAACCGAGCAACGCCTCCAAACGGTCAGTTCACCCGACTGGCATGGCGATTGACTTCCGCATCCCGCGGGAGAAAGCCTGTCGGGTCTGGGTCGAGAGCACTCTGCTCTTCCTCGAGGGCAAGAGAGTGCTCGAGGCGACAAGGGAGACAAGCCCGCCTCACTACCATGTGGCGGTCTTCCCAAATCCATATAAGGAGTACGTGGATTCTCTGAAGAAGAAAGCGGCTGCGGCTGTCAAGAAGAAACCCCCGGTCAAGCGAAAGAAGTGAAGTGTTGGTGAGAGGGTTGGACGAGGAAAGCAATAGAAGCTTGTCCAACCCAAATCGAAAGTCGTTAAGACTTCTTTGAAGAGCACTGGCGGCTTTTTCAATTTATGTAATTTGCTTTTTAATCATTTTTATATATACTAGTGTAATGTTTATTATCAAAGCTAAAAAAAGAGACGAGAGCATAAAAATAGATGCTTTAAGAAAGTCTGGCTCCATCCCGGCTGTTTTTTATGGAATGGGGAAAAAGACCACTTCTATTTCTGTACCGACAGCTCTGTTTAAAAAAGTTTGGCGAGAAGCCGGGGAATCTTCTGCCGTTAAAATAGAAACCGAAAAAGAAAATATTGACGTTCTTATTCACGAAGTCCAAGTTGACCCGATAAATGACGAACCGATTCATATAGATTTCTTGGCGATAGACATGAAAAAGAAAATTCGCGTTAAAGTGGAACTTGTTTTCGAAGGTATCTCTAACGCAGTCAAAAGCGGGACAGGGAACCTCGTTAAAGTTCTTCACGAAATTGAGATTGAAGCATTGCCTGCGGATCTTCCTCACAACCTGGTGGCTGATATTTCCAAGCTTGAGACCCTTTCCGATAATATTGCTGTTTCCGATATAAAATTGCCCGCCGGTGTTGTAGCTATTACCCAAGGTACCGATATTGTAGCTTCTATCATTGAACAAGTGGAAGAGAAGGAAGAAGTCATCGTCCCCGTTGATCTCTCTGCAATTGAAGTAGAAAAGAAAGGCAAGAAAGAAGAAGAGGGAGAAGAGGCTGGAGCGGAGATCTCCATTCCTGCAAAAGAAGAAAAAACGGAAAAGAAATAGAGAAAAACTTATAAAATTGTGGTACAATAGAAATTATGACACGGACAAAGGTCATAACTTTTTTTGTTTTAATACTTATATTTTTAGGCTTTAAAGCATACAAAACAGAGGCTGTTTTTGACTGCCTTACATTGAACATTTCCTCCAGTCAAGACGACAAAAATTATTGTCGTAATGAGCTAACTCAGATAGAAGCGCAATTGGCGGATTTATTGAATAAACAAAAAGAACAGGGAAAAACAACAGGGACCTTAAAGGGAGATGTGGAGTATTTAACCAGCCAGATTAATGCTCTCAAGACAAAAATAAAGGCCCGAACGCTCGTTATCTCTCAGTTGAAAGTTTCTATTATTGAAAAAACGAATACAATTGAATCACTTTCGCTAAAAATAGACCGCGAATATGAATCCCTGGCCCAGCTTATTAGAAATACCAACGAATTTGATGGCGAAAATATGGTACACCTGATTCTCTCCGATAATAGTATTTCTAATTTTTATAGCGACTTGGAATCTTATGCTTCCATCAAGCAGGCAATTAAGGATTCTGTGGATATTATAAATGGCGTAAAAAAACAAACAGAAGCGGCGAAAAAAGACCTTGAAAAAAAACAAGATGCGGAAACTGACGCGAAAGCAGAACTAGAAAGTGCGCAGAAAACTGTGGCTAAGTCTGAAGCAGACAAGAAACAATTACTGGCCATCTCCAAAGAAAAAGAAAGTGCTTATCAAAAACTGGCAGCTGAAAAAAAGGCCAAGGCGGACAGTATTCGTAGCGCCCTGTTTAGTCTGGCCGGTATTTCCGAGAAAATAGAATTTGGAACCGCACTTCTGTATGCGAATGAAGTGAACAGTAAACTGGGAGTTGATCCTGCTTTTTTACTCGCGATTCTTACCCAAGAGAGTAATCTGGGGGCGAATGTTGGGCAATGTTATTTAACCAATCCTGATACCGGTGCCGGAGTTGGGAAAAATACAGGAACACCTTTTACCAATGTGATGAAGCCGACACGTGATGTGGCTCCTTTCCTTGAAATAACAAATGCGCTTGGTTTTAATGCATTTAAAACTGCTGTATCTTGTCCCGTTGCTGGAATAGTCGGATTTGGTGGTGCTATGGGACCAGCGCAATTTATTCCTTCAACCTGGAAGTTATTCGAAAATAGATTAAAAGATATTTTAGGGCATTTTGCCAATCCATGGTCTCCGAAGGATGCTTTCATGGCTTCCGGAATGTATCTTAGCGATCTTGGAGCAAAAGGAAATAGTGCTAGTGCGCAAAACAAGGCGGCTTGTAGATATTATGGTTCCGGGGGCTCTGCTTGTTCTTACAGTAGAAATGTTATGAAATTAAAAGCGGGGATACAGGCTAATATAGATTTGCTTTCAAATTAAAATTGTGATAGTTTAAGGAAATGAATCCCGAACGAAATCGCGGACGCATAAAGTAAATAAAATTATGAAATTGATTAAATATATTATAAATAATAAAAAGGACAATATAGCGTAAGCGTACGCGTCCTATTTCGTACGGGATGAAAAAAGATATACACCCCAAATATGATTTGAAAACGAAAGCTACTTGCGCTTGTGGGGCGGTTTTTGAAGTTGGCTCCACGATGTCGGAAATTAAAATGGAAATCTGTAGCCAGTGCCATCCTTTCTATACGGGCAATGAAAAGATAATGGATACCGCCGGACGTGTAGAACGATTTAAAAAACGAGCTGCCGCTACCTCTAAAGTAAAAAAATAACATAAATTCTTTCTAGGCACGACTTTTTATAAAGCAATCTATCTGGCAAAGCTTTGCCAGCGAACTGCTCGTCGATCAAGAAAATAATAGAAAGAATACTTTCTTTATTTTCTAATCTCCTGCGCAAGGCTTTCTAAAAAGTGCGCCTGCGACAAATTTATGTTATTTTTAATTATATGAGCTTAGATCTAGACGAACTTAAAAAAAATCACAATACGAGCTATTTAGCGGGTATTTTAGAGCGCCTGAATCGCGAAGAGGCAGAGGTGCGGGAAATGTTGGCGGGGGATGACAGTTTGCATGAATTAGCGGCTAAAGAACTTAAATTTATCCAAGAGGAAAGAGAGCGAGTAGAAAAACAAGTAGAAGATATTTTAAATAAAAATGATGGAAGTGAATCCCGCCAAGGCGGGACAAATGAAATAGTGCTGGAAGTGCGGGCGGGGGCCGGGGGAGACGAAGCTTCGCTTTTTGCTTGGGAACTGGCGCATATGTATGAGAAATTTTCTGAAGCGCAGGGCTGGCAATGGAGAGTAAATTATGAATCAAAAAGCGACTTGAATGGTTACAAAGAAGCGAGTTTTGAGATAAAAGGAAAAGACAAAAATAACAATGTGTATAAAAAAATGCGCTATGAACAAGGCGTGCATCGAGTACAGAGAATTCCGGCGACTGAGAAAAATGGCCGGGTGCATACCTCGACAGCATCGGTGGCGGTTTTGCCAATTCGCAAAAAAATAACTTTTGAAATAAATCCGGCAGATTTCGAAATGGAGTATTCCCGTTCCGGTGGCAAGGGCGGGCAGAATGTAAACAAAGTTGAGACCGCTGTACGTATTATCCATATTCCGACAGGACTGGATGTGCGTTCTACCAATGAAAGGAGTCAGCTTGCCAACCGTGAAAAAGCGATGATGATTTTAACGGCGAAACTTCAGCAACTTGAAGAAGAGAAAGAAGCGAGCAAGCATGCCGGAATTCGCAAGAATCAAATCGGCACCGGCGACCGAAGCGAGAAAATCCGCACCTACAACTATTCTCAAGACCGGGTGACTGACCATCGTATTAAAAAGTCCTGGCACAATTTGCCGAAAATAATGGAAGGAGATATTGGTGCTATTATCGCTGATATTGAATCTGGCGCTGTGGGAGACGAAGAGGAGGACTAAAATTTTTAAACATCAACTTTTCTTCGGTACGGATTCAAAAAGTTATGTTTCAAAAAATTTTATTGCATTTTATTTTATATTTGATATGCTTGTCGGGTAGGGTCTCATTTAGCGAAATAGAGTTTCTACGCCCGCCTGAATGAAATTCATTTCGGGCAGGTTTATAAATAGTTTTTGCCCGATTTTTTAAAAACGGGAGAAGTAAATAGTATGGCTACAAAGCTATATGTAGGGGGACTCCCTTACAGCACACAAGAAGATGCTCTGAAAGAGCTCTTCGCACAAGCTGGAAACGTTGTTTCCGCTGTGATTATTATGGACAAAATGTCCGGTCGTTCAAAAGGTTTTGGATTCGTAGAAATGTCATCTCAGGATGAGGCTCAAAAAGCTATCTCAATGTTCAATGACCAAGAATTCGAAGGACGCAAGCTCACCGTCAACGAAGCTCGTCCAATGGAAGCTCGCCCACCACGCCAAGGTGGCAATGATAGAGGCGGATACGGGGGAGGAGGCGGACGCCGAGAATACTAATAATTAGGTTCTAGTTGCTAGGTTCTAGCTAACTTTAAACAAAAAAACTGCTCTTGTGAGCAGTTTTTTTGTTGCGTAAAGTTATTATTTTTGTTATATTTTCTGCATGGTATTTTGTGTTGTTGCTTTTGTGTTTTCCTAAAACCTAGAAGCTAGTCGCTAGAACCTGTATCTTGAGCGTGTAGTTCAGTGGTAGAACGCTGTCCTGATAAGACAGAGGCCGATGGTTCGATCCCATCCACGCTCACAATTCGAAACTTGGTCGGGGGTGGGCGATGGGGTGAAGAGGTCTAATGTATTATAAAACAATATTGTTGAAAAAGACAATTAGGAATATAATCAAACTGTGAATAACTCAAGAAAACTAGGTCAAAATATGAAACGAATTCGTTTAGCCAGACAAATGACGCAAGGCGACATTTGCCGAAAATTGGGCGTTGATAGAGCATATATAAGTAATGTTGAAAGTGGTAATAAAAACCCCACACTTTCAACTATTACCAAATTAGCAAAAGCGCTTGGTGTTTCTGTTGATGAACTGCTAAAATAAAACTATGGAAATAAAAACACTTTCAATTCAAGAAAAAGATAATAAGATTTTTAGTCATATTCGTAAAATTTGGCTAATAAAAACACCCGAAGAAATTGTCCGCCAAAATTATCTTTTAACACTTATAAATGAATACGGCTATTCACTTGATCAAAAAAGTAAAGAAAAATCCAAACTGCACCACCCCAAATGGGTAAATAGGGGTAGATAAGGACAGATAATGGGTAGATTGGTCTATTTTTGGGTAGATTTGATGGCTACTTGTGTAGATTTATAGACCATGCTAGTATTTCTATATGGAGGAAAAATTACTTACAATTGGCCAAGCTGCGGAATATCTGGGAGTTTCTTTAAACACACTTCGTCGTTGGGATGAAAGTGGTAAATTGATTGCGATTAAAAAAGATGGCGGTACGCATAGATATTATCGTGAACAGGATTTAGAAATCTTTGCAAGTGATTTGATGAAGTTTGCATCTGAATGGATAGAAGATGGCGCCCCATTTCCCGGCACTTTTTACTGTGCGACTAGCCCTATTTTCAACGCAAGACTAACAAAGATGGAATATGCATTGATGCAGAAGCCGGGGTTTGGAAAATTATATTCTTTGATCACTTTAATCACCGGAGAGATTGGTGATAATTCTTTTGCTCACAATTTGGGTAAGTGGCCAGATACTGCAGGAATTTTTTTTGGTTATGATCTTGAAAAGCGTATTGTCGTACTCGCTGATCGAGGGTTGGGTATTTTAGAAACATTACGGCAGGTTCGCCCAGAACTTTCTGGCCATGTAGAGGCAGTAAAAGTTGCTTTCACAGAATTTATTTCTGGTCGTGCGCCGGAGAAGCGTGGGAATGGTCTTAAACTTGTTCGTGAAGTCGTTACTGACCAACCATTCGACCTTTTTTATACCAGTGGTGATGCCGAGGTGCGCATGAAAGGATTAGATAAAGAATTTCGCGTTACGCGTGGTCAGCGTATCGTACGGGGGTGCTTAGCGAAAATAGAATTTTAGTAAATAATCCGCCTTCGCCAAGGCTATGGCGAGACAAAGAAATATATGAAATTACAATTAGAAAAATTTGGTAAAACATTAATATCGAGGGAATTAGGCAGTGAGGCATTGAAAGCATTTCAGCCAACGCTACGCGAGCTTTCAAAAGATGAAGAGTTAGAAATAGATTTTTCTGGTGTATTGACGTTATCACCATCATGGGCAGACGAATTTCTAAGTCCGTTATTTGGCCAACTAAATGATAAATTAATACTTCTACCGAGTGACAATCTTTCAGTGCACGCAACACTTAAAATTCTTAAAGAAGTGAACAAGCGACCATTCAGAATCAAATCTGAATAATTTTATGAACGAAATCGTTATTTTTGGAGGTTTTGCAAAAATTATTTACGATCTATTAAAAAGAAAGAAATAATATTAAATATGCCGAGTGCAGAAAAAAGAATTAAACTTTTTAAAAATTATTTTCCGATTAAAAAATAATATAGATGACGAAGTATTTGAAAAAGCAAAAGAGGAGGATATGAGGGTCGCGTTTTAAGGACGTACGCGACATGATTTCGCTAAATCAAAGCGGAGGAGCTTCAATGGCCACGCTTTAATGGACGATTGCGCGGCATGATTTCGCAAAATCAGACAACTGGATTAGATGTTGACGAAGCTCATGAACTTTGGCAAGAATTATAAAATTTTTCCCCACTTTATTTGCAAAATCACTAACTCAATTTAGGAAGAATTAATCCAGTCATTGGATTTTTTGAAGTTGACCTATGCGCGTGTACCATCATTTCACTAATAGAACCCGTTAAAATACAATTATTTTTTTCAGAAGCTTTGTTCATTAATAATAATTCTAACAACATATGATAATATTCTTTTGCGGAAATCTCTGGAGAATTTCTTTTGCTTTCAGGTAGAAATTTTACAAAATCACCCGGTGATAAATTAACTTTGACTTTTAATTCTCTCAACATAGACATAACGTCTTTGTCGGGGTATAAATCTGAACTAAAAACAACAACACAACTAAGATTGTGAAAAAAATCTTTATAAGTTTCGTTCCTTCCTTTTTGCTCTTCATAACTACATTCGGTATCTAGCAAAGAACACATATCATCAACATATACAGTAGGGCTAATTCCGTTATTTGCTTTTTTTGCTTTTTCAACCATCTCTTTAAAAATACCCTTAGGGGGATTTCTTGCCCAAGTAATTATGCAAATCCTTGGATCTTTTGGTATTGGTCCTATTACTTTTTTTAATAAACCTTTAAGAAGCATATCTTCAATGTTACTTACTGGTTTCGGGGTTTCATTATTAGGACGTGATTCCATATAGTGTTAATATTACCATGTCAAAGATAATTATGTATAATTAAAGAATGAAAATTGTAAGGACTATACGAACACAGAAGACTATTAAAAAATATTTAAAGTTCATCAACGATCAACCTCTTAAGGGGGCATGTGGAATTTGTCGTGAAAAGAATGTTAAAGAATTTAAATATTGGAGAATTATTAAAGCACGATTTCCTCTTGATAAAATTGCTCAAATTGATCATGTTATCATAGTCAAAAGACATGTGCATATCAATAAATTAACTACTCAAGAAAAAAACGAATTTGAATTAATTAAGACAAATTATATAAGAAAAAAATATGATGCTTTATTAGAAGGAACACCTAACTGCCAATCAGTTCTTGATCATCACCACGTCCATCTCTTAGTATTTAAACAAAGATAGATATTTCCCCCCATAATTCTTATGTGATATTTTTAATTTTTGCTAATAAAAGTGTTTTATTAGCAATTGTAAAACTTACAGAAAGATTCGTGCTTACACTTACGTCTTTAATTTTTGGAAACTCAATACAACCACTTTCCTTTGCTATCAAAAAACCAGGGGCGAAATCATAAATTAGATTATTGTGTGCGATAACAGCATCAATTTTATTTTCAGCAAGCAAACAATAATCCAAATTGGGCGACCAATTATTTAAAACACGAATTACTTTTAATTTATATAATTTATCAAAAATTTTTCTTTTTTCATGCCATGTAGCTTTACTAAAATTGACCGCGACATATAAAGAATTCCTTTTGGTTTGAGGTTTTAATTTTTTACCATTAAGAAAAGCACCTTTTCCTTTTTCTGCAAAATACATTTTATCTAAAATCGGGTTGTAAACCACTGAAGCAACAATTTCACTTAAATGAAAATATGCAATGGCAACAGAAAAATGCGGTAATCCTAATAAAAAATTACTGCTTCCATCTAGTGGGTCGATTACAATCGTGTCATGAGAATTTCGATCAATAAATCCTTTCTCTTCGCTTAAAATATTAACTGTCGGCAGTTTTTTAGATATTACTTCTATAATGACCTTCTCTGATTCGATGTCTGCTTTAGAAAATACATCACAAAAAATATGACTTTTATTGATTTCTTTCATCGCACTCCCTTTGAATGCTAATCGCAATATTTTACCTGCAACTTGTGCAGCTTCGATTATGATTGAATTGATACGTTTTTGATTCATAGATAATTATTTAGTTAGTTTTAATACTTTCCGGCAAGTTTTCTTTTTTAAGTTCTTTAATTAGTTCTAGTATTTTTTTAGGAAACTTATTTAAGTCAGATCTCTTTATGTATTCATTTTTTGTATGCGCCTGTCTATTATCACCAACACCAAACAATACTGAATCTTTAAAGAAACTTAGTTCAGAAAAGAAAGCAATTTGTTTAAGGTCAGCATTTTTGGGACGTAGAGAGCTTATAAAGGGAGGTGTCGAATTTACCATTTCTATGTTCGTTTTTTTACCTAAGTTTCTTAGCTCAGCTATAATTTCTTTGTATTCTTTAAGACTTTTTGGACGCACAGAACATTCAACAGTAGATTTATCAGAAACAACATTAGTAGCTATGCCCCCTGATAAAGCTCCTATGTTAAAGTTGCTCCAATTAAAATCAAGGATCCTGTTTAATACTCGTATCATCTGATGATTTGCATTATCTTTTTCTAAAAACGGGTAACTAGAATGTTTTTGAATACCAGAGGTGCTTATTTTAAAAATAACAACACCACGTTGGCTCAATATAATTCGGAAGTTGGTTGGCTCTAAGACAATAACTTTTCCATTAATTTTTGCTTTTCTTGCACCTGCAAAATCTACTTCTTCACCAACTGTAAACAATAAGTTGATATCATCTAGATTCCTTGTGATAGTAATAGCCCCTGCAACATTCCCTTTATCATCAACTGCCCCACGACCATATATTCGTTCATTTGTAACCCTAATAGGAACTTTTCCAGGAACGGTATCCATATGGGCCATTAACCATATATCTGATTTACCTTTTTTAGCGTATATATTGAAACGATTTTTTGCTATTTTTTGTTTCGTAATACGAAAACCTTTTAGTTGATTACAGATAAAGTCAGAAATTTTTTTTTCGTTTCCCGAAACCGACTCTATTTTAACTAGATGTATTAATAAATTCTCAATGTCACTTTTTGTTTTCATATTCTAATGTTATTTTTAATAAAATCTTTTACGGAGTTTTTATTACCTAGCAACCTCTTAATTGTTCATTCATTAAGCTATTCTTTTAATAACATAATTTTACAAAGGAGAGACCTGCCTTTCCAGGCCTCTCCTTTGTGCTACTTGATTGGTACGACTACTATGAACGCGTCGGACTTAGCCAAAGACCTTTTGAAAAAATCTCTGACCTTTTCGTCGCGCACTAGAAAGAACTGAGCATCCTCTCTCCCTTGTCCTTTAGCGTAAACATCTTTCACCGCCAAAGTTTCTGGGTCGAGTTTGCCTTCAAGGCACAACGAATGTGCGATGATCACAACTCCTTGAGGAGGAACAATACCCTCACTAGGGTAAATACTTCCTGTCGCTGAAAACTTCCTTAGCATCTCATACACACGCGGATTTTGTGTACGCGTTGCCATGAAATCCGGTGAATATTTATCAAGGGCGTGTTGAACAAGCAATCGGTAGTAGCCCTTTGATTGTTCGCTATCATTCACCATTGTCCCGTCTCGGAATAAGATGCTCTTATCTCCGATTTTGAGAAGATAGTGAATGCCAAAAGCACAGACTGTTTGATTTACCGATAGTAGATCAAGCACTGTGCTCTTGTTGTGTCTTAGACGCTTGAGTATCCTTTCTTTCGACGAAGAAGGATAGAAGCGAAGGTAGATAGGTCCGATCAAGTTGACTAGCTCGTTCAGCGCTTGGTCGGTGAGGTTGGTTGTTTCGTAGCTAGTTACAACGTGTTCTTCTGGTGACATGCATAGCCTCCTATCGACTTTTCTAAGGAAGAGAAATTTCTTGCCCAAGGGATTGTGGTGATTTTCGATGAACAAATGAACTAGTTTCTTTTTCTAGTAAAAAAGAAACGAGCCCCTCCAGGGCTCGTTTCTTGTATCGTTTAGTTTAATTAATGATAATTTTAACAATAACAGAAATAAGCTCTGGAATTTTGGACCCAGTAACTATAGGAATAAAGGTTATTATTAAAATTAATTTTTAATCTCATTAATATTGATATTACACTAAAGTTTTTTAATGTCAAGTGTTCCGTAATATCTCAATAGCTTGGAATCACCACAAGGTTTAGGATGATTCCAAGCTATTGAGATATTACGCATTACTCCTATTGGGGTTTTGTCATACCTTTTCAAGAAATCTTTTCCACATTTGCGTCATTTTTCTCTTTATATTACAATAGAACAAAGCCGCGATGGCTTTGTTTTTACTTGTCCCGTACTAAATTTTTGATTACGGGGAATAAAGATAAAGATTATTATTTAAAATTTTAGTACTGGGATGGATGAAAACAAACAAAATTCAAATAATGGAGGTCCTTGGTGGAAACCGGCAATGCAGATACTTGGTGATGTTTCTACTTGGATTGTTGTACCGATAGTGCTCGCTTTGATTGTGGGCAAGGCCTTGGATTCTCGTTTTGGAACGAAACCCATTATATTCCTTTGCTTGGCGGGGTTTGGGTTTCTGGTTACTTGCTTTGGCATGTTTCGAGTTATAAAGAATTATATAAAAAAGATATCCCGACCAGAGTCGGGATCCCGACATGGGTCGGGACAGGACGCTGAAAAAAAGTAATCTTATTTATGTCAAAACAATTAGAAAAAGAAATAACCAAAGTATCGGATGTAGACATAGGAGAGACATCAACAGGTGAAATTTCTCATGAAGTTACTCTTTTTGCTGAGCCCATTACTAATATTGGAAACTTCACTCTCACTAACGCGCTATTTTCCAGTTTTATTGTAGTTGCCATTATAATCATACTTTCTCTTGTTTTGCGTTTCAAGCTCAAAGAGATTCCCGGAAAGTTGCAAAACGTTTTTGAATTAGTGGTGGATGAAGGACTTAAATTGTGCGACCAAGTGACGAACAGTCGAACTCTTTCTTTAAAAATTTTTCCAATTGCCATTTCTGTTTTTTTCTTTATCCTCATCAATAATTGGTTTGGTATACTTCCATTAGGAGGATTTGGTTTAATTGAGCAAAGTGAAACTAGTGCTGTTTTCGTGCCTCTTTTTAGAGGAGGAACTGCCGATATAAATACCACGATTGCGCTTGCGATAATGGCAGTTTTGGGGGCAAATATGTTTGGAGTTTTTTCAATCGGCATATGGAAAACTTTTAATAAGTATGTTAATCTTAAGGCGTTAGTGGAGATTTTCAAGAAGGTGCGCAAGGATGCCACGATTATTATCGTGGCTCCGATTACGTTCTTTGTCGGTTTAATAGAAATTGTCGGAGAATTTGCAAAAATCGCTTCGCTTTCTTTCCGTCTCTTTGGAAATGTCTTTGCCGGAGAAGTTCTCTTGGTTTCTATGGCAGCTCTGGTGGCATATGTCGTTCCGATTCCTTTCCTCTTTCTTGAACTGCTTGTGGGGGTTATCCAAGCGCTCATTTTTTCTATTTTACTTGTCGTTTATTTCACCATTGGAGCATCTGACCATGAAGAAGAACATGAAGGTCATGAGGAACACAGTAAGCATGAGGAAAAAGTATTAGTATCAGCTTAAATTATTATAAATAGTCGAAATTATTATTAATTAATAAAAAAACAATATGGATTCAGCAACATTTGCAAAAGCAGTCGTTATGGCCATTGGG
>Ga0265296_1003011_pt1 | contig 16201 bp, 14 predicted proteins | sample MunlanPumphouse1_FD_189073 | JGI IMG/M metagenome (GOLD analysis project Ga0265296, IMG submission 189073) | Groundwater microbial communities from a municipal landfill in Southern Ontario, Canada - Pumphouse #1 | ecosystem: Environmental > Aquatic > Deep subsurface > Groundwater | place... | reverse complement strand
ACATACGCTTTTTTCCACGCAGAGGTCTTGCCAACACTGCGCCCCATCAATCCGCGGACTTTTCCTATTACCTTGCACGTGTTGACATCAAGAACGTGAACCTTAAATAATTGTTCAATTGCTATTTTTACATCAACCTTTGTCGCATGACTTGCGACTTTGAAAACATATACATTATTATCGGCTTTAGCATATGTTCCTTTTTCTGTTATCAAAGGTTCAATTATTATATTTTCCGGAAAAATCATTTTAATGCCTCCGCAATACCTTTTGCCGCATCTTTTGAGATTATCAAATTATCACAAACTGTTATGTAATACGCATTTATGTCTTTTCTGTCCATGATAGTTACGCCTTTAATATTAGATGCTGCTCGCAGCAATATGTCGTCTTTGCCTTCGCTTAAAATCAGATTTTTTTTAGTCTCAACCCCTAAATTCTTTAGGGATTTTACCATTATTTTTGTTTTTGGTTCTGTAATTTTAAAACTATCAATTATTTTTACTTTGTTTTCTTTTATTTTATCCGATATAACCATTTTTAACGCAAGCTGTTTGACTTTGTATGGCAGATTATATTTAAAACTTCTTGGTTTTGGTCCGAATGTAACACCGCCGCCATTCCATAAAGGAGACCGGATGCTTCCCGAACGCGCCCTGCCTGTCCCTTTTTGTTTCCAGGGTTTCTTTCCTCCGCCCCGGACCTCGGCCCTTGTTTTTGTAGAGGCAGTTCCGGCTCTGCGTCCGGCAAGATACCAGAGAACAACTGATTCAATAACGGCTTTTTTGCTTGAGATACCAAAAATATCATCAGAAAGATCAATGTTTTCTAATTCTTTTCCATTTAAATCAAAAACAGGTAATTTCATTTTACCCTCTTCCTGATAACCAAGAGCGAGCCTTCGGAACCAGGAACTGCTCCTCTTACCAACATAATATTCTTTTCGGCATCCACCGTAACAACAGCAAGATTTTTTACTGTTATTTTTTTATTCCCCAGCTGCCCGGCCCGTCGCATTCCTTTTTTAATATTTCCGGGGCTTGTACCGGCTCCAGATGATCCAGGAAGACGATGAGACTTTGAACCATGGGACATGGGACCTCTGTTAAAATGATGTCTTTTTACTGAACCCGCAAACCCCTTACCAATTGAAACGCCGGATATGTCAACGTGCTCTCCAACCTTAAAAATGTCTGCTTTGATTTCCTGGCTGACTGAATATCCATCAGTCTTATCAACCCTGAACTCATGCAAATATTTTTTAGGAGGAATATTAGCTTTTTTAAATATGCCCAGCATCGGTTTGTTTGATTTCTTTTCAATGATAGATTCGAACCCGATCTCAACACTTACATAACCGTCAGATTCAACAGACTTTGTCCGGACAACAAAACACGGCCCTGCCTCAATAACAGTTACGGGAATAACAATTCCTGTTGCGTCAAATACTTGAGTCATACCGATTTTTTTACCTAATAACTCCTGCATACTAACCCCTTCTTTAAATAATTATGATAATTTGATCTCGATGTCGACACCGGCAGGTAGGTCCAGCTGCATTAGAGCTTCGACCGTCTGCGGAGGCGGATCCATTATATCAATAATTCTTTTGTGATTTCTTATCTCAAAATGCTCTCTTGATTTTTTATCTACATGAGGAGAGCGCAGCACACAGTAGATTTCTTTATCTGTCGGAAGCGGTATTGGTCCGGAAACAAACGCGCCTGCGCGCTTTGCCGTATCTACAATCTTTAGCGCAGACTGGTCCAGTATCCGTGTGTCATATCCTTTTAATCTTATTCTTATTTTCTGTCTGACCAAAACTAGCCTCCTTTAGATTTTGTAATTATTCCATCAGCAATATTCTTCGGAACTTCTTCGTAGCGAGAAAATTGCATTGTGTAAGTCCCACGACCTTGGGTCTTTGAACGAAGGGCAGTTGCGTACCCAAACATTTCAGAGAGAGGAACCTTTGATTTTACAGTCTGTATTCCCTTATGAGCCTCTACTCCTTCTATTTTACCACGACGACTGTTCAAATCGCCAATAACATCTCCCATATATTGATCCGGCATTACAACTTCGACTTCCATTACAGGCTCCAAAAGAATAGGATCCGCTCTCAAAACTGCTTCTTTGAAAGCCATAGAACCAGCAATTTTGAAAGCGATTTCAGACGAATCAACTTCGTGATATGATCCGTCAGTAAGAGTTGCTTTGATATCGATAACTGGATATCCGGCAATTACTCCTCCCGCCAAAGCTTCTTCGATTCCTTTTTCAACTGCAGGAATATATTCTCTTGGAATAACACCGCCGACAATTTTGTTTTCAAATTCAAATCCTTTGCCGGACTCAATAGGTTCTATATTAATCCAGACATGACCGTACTGTCCGCGTCCGCCTGTTTGTCTGATAAATTTTCCTTCGGCTTCCGCGAGTTTTTTGATTGTTTCTTTATACGCGACCTGAGGCTTACCAACGTTCGCGTCAACTTTAAATTCCCGGAGCAATCTATCAACAATAATCTCGAGATGTAATTCTCCCATACCGGAAATAATCGTTTGTCCCGTTTCGGGGTCACCTTTAATCCTGAATGTCGGATCTTCTTCCGCGAGTTTATTAAGAGATATTCCGAGTTTTTCCTGGTCTGCTTTTGTCTTTGGCTCAATCGCGACAAAAATGACAGGTTCGGGAAACACAATTGATTCAAGTATAATTTGATTTTTGTCATCGCAGAGAGTATTGCCCGTTGTAGTATCTCTTAATCCGACCGCGGCGGCGATATCTCCCGCATGAACAGCATCGATATCCAACCGTTTATTCGCGTGCATTTGAAGAAGTCTGCCGATTCGTTCTTTTGAATTTTTTGTTGAATTTGTAATGTAAGATCCAGATTGCAAAACACCGGAGTAAACCCTGAAATAAGTTAATTTTCCGACATACGGATCTGACATGATCTTAAATGCAAGAGCGGAAAAAGGAGAATCATCTTTAGCCTCCCGTACTTCGGTTTCTCCGTTTTTCGGGTTAATTCCTGATACCGGCGGGACATCGAGAGGAGAAGGAAGATAATCAACCACACAGTCGAGCAAAGGCTGAATACCCTTGTTCTTAAACGCTGTTCCGCATGTTACAGGAATAATTTTGCAATCGATAGTTAGTTTTCTTATCCCAAGTTTAATTTCTTCATTTGTCAATCCCTTGCCGTCAAAATATTTTTGCATAAGCTGATCGTCACCTTCAGCAGCAACTTCGATCAATTTTTCTCGATACATTTTCGCATCTTCAACCAAATCCGCAGGGATATCTTTGACCTCAAACTTAACGCCAAGTTCATCATCATAAACATATGCTTTCATCTCAACCAAATCAACAACACCTTTAAATAGGTCTTCCGCGCCAATCGGCATTTGAAGAAGAACCGGTCTTGCCAATAATCTGTCTTCAATAGTCTTTATCGCGCGGTAAAAATCCGCGCCGATTCTATCCATCTTGTTTATGAACGCAAGTCTTGGAACATGATATTTTTGTGCCTGTCTCCAGACTGTCTCTGATTGCGGCTGGACACCTGCGACCGCGCAGAAAATAGCAACCATTCCGTCCAAAACCCGCAGAGATCTTTCCACTTCGACAGTAAAATCAACGTGACCGGGAGTATCAATAATATTTATTCTGTAATCTTTCCATATAGTCGTGGTACAGGCAGAAGTAATTGTAATACCGCGCTCTTGTTCCTGAACCATCCAATCCATTGTCGCGGTTCCATCGTCTACATCCCCGATTTTGTGAACCACGCCGGTATAATAAAGAATTCGTTCGGTCGCCGTAGTTTTTCCCGCATCGATATGAGCGGCAATTCCGATATTCCTATATAAATGTAGTGGAGCTGGTCTAGGCATCTATCACCATCTGAAATGCGCAAAGGCTTTGTTTGCTTCCGCGGCCTTGTGCATATCTTCTTTCTTTTTTATCGCGTTTCCCGTGTTGTTTGCAGCATCCAATAGTTCGGCGGTCAGTTTTTCGACCATTGATCTTCCGGCTCTCGCGCTTGATATATCTTTTATCCATCTCATAGCCATCGAGATTCTCCGGTCGGAGGCAACCTCAACAGGAATCTGATATGTCGATCCTCCAACTCTTCTGGCCTTTACTTCCATCTGCGGAGCAACGTTATTTATTGCTGATTCAAAAACAGACAACGGTTCTTTTTTTGTTTTTTCAGCAATAAGATCAAACGAGTCATAAACAATCTTTTCGGCTATGCTTTTTTTGCCCATCTGCATAATTTTGTTTATGAATTTTTGGACCAGAAAACTGTTATACTTGGCGTCAGGGTATGCTTTATGTTTTATTGCTTTTCCGCGTCTTGACATATTTTCTCCTTATTCCTTCTTTCCAAATTTTGCACCGTATTTTGATCTTGACTGCTGTCTTCCTTCTACTCCGGTAGTATCAAGAGATCCTCTAACGATATGATATCTGACTCCAGGGAGATCTTTGACACGGCCGCCTCTAACTAAAACAACAGAGTGTTCCTGGAGATTGTGTCCGACTCCCGGAATATACGCTGTTACTTCTACACCGGATGTTAAAAGCACCCTTGCTATTTTTCTTAATGCCGAATTCGGTTTTTTCGGCGTAGCCGTATAGACTCTCCGGCAAACTCCACGGCGCAGAGGACAACCCATTAGCGCGGGTGACTTGCTTTTTACTTTTTTATTTTTTCTTCCACTTTTAACTAATTGATTTATTGTTGGCACAGATTACTCCTTTTTACCTTCTTGCGAAGTCGATGGAAAAACATTCACAAACCGGTAAGTTGAAAATCCAGTACCAGCAGGAATTAACTTACCAATAATAACATTTTCTTTGAGCCCGTACATCTCATCTGTTTTTCCTTTTACGGCGGCGTCAGTTAATACTCTCGCAGTTTCCTGGAATGACGCGGCTGAAATAAAACTATCCGTACTAAGAGATGCTTTTGTAATACCCAGGAGAACATCCAACCCTTCAGCATCTGCACCGTCATTTTCTTTATTTATTTTTGTGAGCTCCGCTTTATCAATAAGCTCACCCGGCAGAAGCGCCGTGGCACCCGGCAAAAATACTCTTACCTTTTTCGTCAGCTGCCGAACGATAACCTCGATGTGTTTGTCATTTATGGTAACACCCTGAGCTCTGTATATTTTTTGGATTTCGTCAACAAGATGAATTTGTACCGCTCTGACACCCAATATTCTCAGAACATCATGAGAATTAACTGTTCCGTATGTTAAAGCAGTTCCTTTTGTTATCTTATCGCCTCTGGCAACTTTTAATCTGGCCTCGTAAGGAACAACGTATTCATTTCGATCAGCTTTATTGCCTTTTATAATAACCTGCCTGACTCCCTCTTTTTCCGATATTTCGACCTCACCATCAATATCGGAAAGAATCGCAGGATCTTTTGGACGTCTTGCCTCAAACAACTCTTCAACTCTCGGCAGACCCTGAATAATATCTCTTGTTTTGCTGGGATCGCGTCTGATTGTTTCGACCGTTGATATTAATTGATAATCCTTTATATTCTCACCGTCATTAACATGCATACGGGAGCCGGCAAGAATTGAGTAAACCTCTCCGGGAGCAATATCAACAGCATCTTTGCCTTTTGAAGACGAAATATTTATAACGTGTCCGGCAACTTTTGACGTGACATTTGGCGCAATCTCATCTCCTATTCTTAAAATGCTGCCTACCTTAACAAAAGCTTTGATATCTTTTTCCAGTTCTACTTCTTTTACGAGTTTAGGATTGTACACAAATACTTCCGCGTCGTTTTTCGCGAGATGGTCGATTACTACCTTATCGCTAATTTTCCTTTCACGATCAATTATTTCGAGATTTAAAAATTTTACTTTTCCAGCGGAACCGGACGCGACATACTCATAAGCCGGATCAAATTCAGCAAGGACCGCATGCTGTTCTACTGTATCCCCGTCGGAAACTTTTAAGATTGAACCGACAGGGATAATATATTCTTCTTCTCTGTCTTTTATTTTAATCAAAAGTTTTGCTTCCCTTGTTACCAGAGAAACTTTTTTACCTACATTATCGATTATTTGGCTTGACTCTACCGCATCTGATATTTTGACTTTCCCAGCATGTCTTGCCTTGATCGAAACAACAGAAGTTTTGTGAAGAGCAACTCCTCCAATATGAAATGTTCTCATCGTAAGCTGCGTACCTGGTTCTCCGATCGACTGGGCCGCTATAATTCCAACTGCTTCGCCTAAGTTGATCTCTACGGCGCTGCTTAAGTCCCGTCCGTAACATTTTTTGCAAAGTCCGCGCTTGGTCTTGCATGTAAGTGTTGATCTGACATTGACTGATTCAATGCCAGCGGAATAGATATCTTTTGCTTTGTCCTCTGTAATCTCTTCCCCTGCTTTTGCTATAACTTTTTTCGAGATTGGATCAATGACATTTGAAACAGGGGTTCTATAAACAAGCCTTGCGGATATTGGAACAATTTCTTCGTATCCTTCGCGGATTCCTGAAATTGCAATGCTATTTTCGGATCCGCATTCATCCTCGGTGATTACTACATCTTGAGCAACATCAACAAGACGTCTGGTAAGATATCCTGAATCTGCTGTTCTAAGCGCGGTATCAACAAGACCTTTTCTTGCTCCGTATGAAGAAATAAAATATTCTGTAATATTTAATCCCTCTTTAAAGTTTGTTTTGATAGGAATATTGATAATGTTTCCTGACGGATCCGCCATAAGACCTCGTATACCCGCTAGCTGACGAACCTGCTGCAGAGATCCGCGGGCTCCGGAGAAAACCATCATATAAACCGAATTTAATTTATCAAAACCTTCCAACATAGCTTCGGTAACTTTATCTGTTACACCACCCCATATATCAAGAGATCTTATGAATTTTTCAGTTGCAGATATAAGTTTCTGACTAAAAAGTTTTTCCAGATGTTCGACCTCTTTATTTGCCTGATCGAGAATTTTTTTCTTGGCATCAGGGATTTTTAGATCTTCGACAGCAATCGTAATTCCACCAAGGGTACCGTATTTAAATCCAAGACGTTTAACTTCGTCAGCTATCTCGGCTGTTGCCGCTGATCCAAATCTTAAGTGGCATTCGCTTATAATTGATTCGAGTTTCTTTTTGCCGACAGTTTCATTTATATAATCAAATGATTTTCCTCCTGTTTTTGCTTGAAGAGCTTTCTTTAATGTATAGTTAAATTTGATTCTTCCGACCGTAGTCTCAACCATTTTGCCGTCCATACGCACTTTTATCAGCGCGTGAAGGGCAATTTCATCAAGATCGTTGGCTATCATAGCTTCCCACTCGTTACTGAAACATTTATTCTTTCCTTTTTCTTGTTTCTCGTCAACAACGGTCATATAATAACTTCCAACAACCATATCCTGGGTAGGAGTGCAAACCGGTCGGCCTGATGCCGGAGAAAGAATATTATTCGAAGACATCATTATGATCTTTGCCTCAAGTTGCGCCTCTGTCAAAAGAGGAACGTGAACAGCCATCTGGTCCCCGTCAAAGTCCGCGTTAAACGCCGGACAAACCAGGGGATGTATCTGGATAGCTTTACCTTCAACAAGAATCGGTTCAAACGCTTGGATACCTAATCTATGAAGTGTTGGAGCGCGGTTTAGCAGTACAGGATGGCCTTTGATTACTTCTTCGAGCATATCCCAAACTACTACGTCGCGTTTCTCTATCTGTCTTTTCGCGTTTTTTACGTTTTGAGAAAATCCCCGCTCGACTAATTTTCTGATTACAAAAGGTTTAAAAAGTTCAAGGGCCATTTCTTTAGGTAATCCGCACTGATGCATCTTTAATGTAGGACCGACGACAATAACAGAACGGCCGGAATAATCAGCCCGTTTTCCAAGAAGGTTCTGTCTAAATCGGCCTTCCTTACCTTCTATAATATCGGTAAGAGATTTGAGAGGTTTACCTGTTGATCCTGTAACAGATCTGCGCCTTCTGCCATTATCAATTAAAACATCAACGGCCTCCTGAAGCATTCTCTTCTCATTTCGTACAATCATGTCAGGCGCGCCCATGCTGATCATCTTTTTGAGACGGTTGTTTCTGTTCAAAATTCGCCGGTATAAATCATTTAGATCCGATGTCGCAAAACGTCCACCCTCAAGCTGAACCATTGGTCGCAGATCAGGAGGAAGAACAGGAATTGAATCAAATATCATCCATTCGGGCCTGTTGCCGGAATTTAAAAAGCTTTCGGCCACGCGAAGCCTTTTGATAATTTTCATTCTTTTCTGGCCAACAGAATCCTTGAATTCTTTTCTTAATTCTTTTACAAGTTTTGCAAGATCAATTCTTGAGAGAAGTTCTTTTATCGGCTTTGCGCCCATCTCCGCCTTAAACTTGTTTCCGTATTGTTCTCTTGCCTCCTGGTATTCTACTTCCCGGAGTATTTGTCCGAGTTTTAAGCCTGAGATATCCGAAGAAATATCGGTGACAACATAAGCGTCATAATAAATTACTTCTTCCAGGGGTCTTGTCGGAATATCAAGCAGAAGTCCCATGTAGCTTGGAATCCCGCGCAGAAACCAGACGTGGGATACAGGAACAGATAATTTAATATGTCCCATTCTTTCTCTTCGAACTCTTGACGTTGTGACCTCGACGCCGCATCTTTCGCAAACTATTCCGCGATACCTGACTCTTCTATATTTTCCGCAGTGGCATTCCCAGTCTTTTACAGGGCCGAATATCTTTTCGCAAAAGAGTCCACGCCTTTCAGGCTTAAATGTTCTATAGTTAATCGTCTCAGGCTTTTCAACCTCTCCGTGAGACCACATGAGTATTCGCTCAGGCGATGCCAGCCCGATTTTTATCAAGTCAAATTCTCTTGAGAATTCCGCTAAGCTCTTAAGCATTATAGTCCACCTCGACTTTTTCTTCTGATATTACCTTTTGAAAGCCAGCTTTTTGCCTCTGCTTTGCTTTCCTCGTCAATTTCGACTTCTCGTCCTTCTTTATTTAAAACCCGCATATCAAGACCAAGGCTTCGAAGCTCTTTTATAAGGACTTTAAATGATTCCGGCGCGCCCGGTTTATCCATTGGTTTGCCTTTTATGATTGCTTCATAAACTTTTGAGCGTCCGGACACATCGTCAGACTTGACTGTCAAAAGTTCCTGCAACGTATAAGATGCTCCGTATGCCTCAAGCGCCCAGACCTCCATCTCTCCAAAACGCTGACCGCCGAACTGCGCTTTTCCTCCAAGCGGCTGCTGCGTAATTAATGAATATGGACCGGTTGATCTCGCATGCATCTTATCATCAACCAAATGAATAAGTTTCATAATATACATATGCCCGCAAGCAACAGGCCTGTCATATGCTTTTCCGGTTCTTCCATCACGCAGCATTACTTTTCCAGATTTATTTATCCATTCAAAACCCGGGACTTTTGACGCGCTAATTAATTCCTCTTCAGTTCTCTTTTCAGAAGCCATGTCCATCCATCTTTCATCAAACAACGGAACTTTGTAATGTTTATTGAGCACGAAAGCAGCCTGTCCAAGCATAAGTTCATATACCTGGCCCAGGTTCATTCTTGAAGGAACTCCCAAAGGATTAAGAACTACATCAACAGGTGTACCATCCGGAAGATAAGGCATGTCTTCAACCGGCAGAACTCTCGCGACAACACCCTTATTTCCGTGTCTTCCCGCTAATTTGTCACCGATTGATACTTTTCTTGTTTGAGCCATGTAAACCCTTACAAGCTCATGAACACCGGGAGGCAGTTCGTCTCCTTTTTCTCTCATAAAAACACGGACGGCAATAACTTTTCCGCCTTCACCTGATGGAACGCGAAGAGATGTATCTCTCATGTCTCTTGCCTTGTCGCCGAATATAGCGCGAAGAAGTTTTTCTTCGGCAGGCAATTCCGTCTCACCTTTTGGAGTAACTTTTCCAACGAGAATATCGCTCGGTTTTACTACCGAACCCACGGCGATTATGCCTCGATCATCGAGATTATGAAGCGCTTCGTCGGAAACGTTCGGGATTTCTCTTGTGATTTCTTCCATACCGAGTTTGGTTGCTCTTACCTCGACCTGAAGCCTCTCAATATGAACAGTCGTAAAAACGTCTTCCTTGACAAGTCTCTCGCTTAAAATAATCGCGTCTTCATAGTTATATCCTTCCCAAGGCATAAAACAAACACAGACATTACGGCCTAGGGCAAGATCGCCTCTGTCGGTTGACGGACCATCGGCAATAACCTGCCCCTTGGCAATCTTATCACCTGTACTGACTAATGATCTCTGGTGAATACAGGTGTTCTGATTTGATCTTTGGAATTTTGTTAATTTGTAAACGTCTGGCCTTCCTGACTCTTTGCTAATAATGATCTGCTCCGCGTCTGATTTTTTTACTACCCCAGCCTCTTTTGCGACAACAATTGATCTTGAATCTTCGGCAACCTGCTTTTCTAAACCGGTTCCGACAAATGGCGCTTCTGGTCTTATTACCGGAACAGATTGTCTCTGCATGTTCGCGCCCATAAGAGCGCGGTTAGCGTCATCGTGTTCGAGGAAAGGAATAAGAGCGGACGTGACACCTACAACCTGCTCGGGAGCGACACCAACATAATCGACTTCTTCCGGTTTTGCAAAAACAAACTCTCTTCTGTATCTGACGGCAACTATGTCATCCAATATTTTGCCGCGTTTATCCATTTTTACATCGCATGAACCAATCTTATAAAAATCTTCAATGTCCGAAGTAAGGTATTCAATTTTTTCGCTTGCGACACCATCTTCGACCTTAAAGTAAGGGCTCTCAATAAATCCGAATTTGTTTACCTTGGCATAGGTTGCCAGAGACGAAATCAATCCCGCGTTTGGACCTTCCGGCGTTTCTATCGGACAAATTCGTCCATAATGTGAAGGATGGATGTCCCTGACTTCAAATCCGGCTCTTTCCCTGGACAGCCCTCCAGGTCCGAGCGCGCTTAATCTGCGTTTATGTGTAAGCTCCGCGAGAGGATTTGTCTGATCCATAAACTGAGACAGCTGACTGCTTCCAAAAAACTCCCGGATGACAGCCGTTAGAGGCCGGATATTTATCAATTGCCCCGGTGTAACGGTATCTCCGCTGTGAAGCGCCATCTGCTCACGGATCAGCCTTTCAACCCGCAAAAATCCTACCCTAAACTGTCTTTGGAGAAGCTCACCAACAGATTTTATTCTTCTGTTGCCAAGATGATCAATATCATCAGCGATTCCTTCTCCTGAATTTATTTTTATAAGATATTTTATCATTCCCAGAATATCGTCTTTTGTTAAAACAAATTTGTCTTCGGCAATTTTGACTCCTAATTTTCTGTTCATCTTGTATCTGCCGACTCTGCCGAGATCATATCTTCTCGCGTTAAAAAAAAGATTATTAAGATATACCTGGGCTCCCTCGATCGTGACTGGATCTCCGGGTCGGAGCTTTTTATAAATCTCAATAAGGGCTTCTTCTTTTGTCTTAATTGCGCCTTCTTTTATTGTGCGGCTGCGAATCTCCGGATCCGAAAGCGCGCCCATAATTTCTTTTTCCGAACATCCGATAGCAGAGAGAAACAACGTTATCGGGACTTTTCTAGTTTTATTTATCCTGGCAAAAAGAGCTCCGGCGCCGTCGCTCTCTACCTCCAACCATGCGCCTCGATCGGGTACAACCGCACCGTAATACGTTGATTTACCAATTTTTTCAGCCCTTTTTGTTTCTCGAAAGTAAACACCCGGGGATCTTACAAGCTGTGAAACAATAACACGTTCCGCTCCATTTATAACAAATGTTCCACGATCCGTCATGATAGGCAAATCACCGATAAAAACCCATTCTTCTTTTATTTCGCTTATTTCTTTATCGTTAAGCCTTGTGCGGACCTTAACAGGCATAGAAAATGTAATCTCCCTGATAAGGCAATCCTCAACCGAATATTTTGGTTCATCCAGTTTAAATTGTCCGGAAAATTCCATCTCATATCTGCCTTCATGTCCTTTAATTGGAGATATCGCCTTAAGCTCTTCTTTTAGTCCTTCCGCAAGAAACCAGTTGAAAGAGTCCTTTTGTATCTCAATTAAATCCGGCGGCTTTATTTGCTTTCTATCGCCAAGCGCTGATATTAATTCTTCTCTTTTTAACGTTTTTCTCAAATTTTTCCCCCTCGAAACAAAATTACTTTATTTCGACTTTTGCTCCCTCTGCTTCCAACTTCTTCTTTATCTCATCCGCTTCCACTTTTTTAATTTTTTCTTTTACCGGTTTTGGGCATGAATCAACTAAATCTTTTGCTTCTTTCAGACCTAATCCGGTAATTTCGCGGACAACCTTTAATACTTGAATCTTTTTATCTCCGGCGCCTGTCAAAATAACGCTGAACTCGTCAACTACCTCTTCGGCTGCTGCCGCACCGCCGCCAACCGCGGCTATCGCAATTGGAGCTGCTGCCGATACTCCAAATTTTTCTTCCAAAGCCTTAACTAAATTCGCCAATTCCAAAACTGTCATAGTCTCAATGCTCGAAATTAAATCTGCAACCTTACCTGCTACCTCTGTCATTTAATTCACCTCCTTTATGATTTTTTCTTTTGAACTTCGGATAACGCGTAAACCAGACTTCGAAGAAGTCCCTGACATACATTGTGAAATCCTGATATCGGAGACATAATGCCGCCGACAACCATTGCAATAAGCTGTTCCCTGCTCGGGAGCTTTGATAATTCCTTAACTTGAGAAGCGTCCACAAAACAATTATCAACAAGACCGCCTTTGACGGTAAGCTTTTCGAAATCCTTAATAAATTTTTGAATTATTCTTGCAGGAGCTACTTCATCCTCGTAACCGAATGCAACCGCAACCGGTCCTTTGAGCAGTTCTTTTAATTTTGTGGTCTGGCCGCCTTCAAGGGCAAGATTTAAAAGAGTATTTTTTACAACGGTAAATTCTGTTTTTGATTTTCTTAATTCTTTTCTAAGTCCGGTTATCTCTTCTACCGTCAATCCAGTGTAATCCGCCAATATAACAGATTTGCTCCGTTTTAATTTATCTTTTAACGAAACGACTGCCGCAATCTTTTTCGGTTTTACTTGCTTTGTCATATTAATTTACCTCGATCAGCTGTGATGGATTTAGCTTGATACCGGGCCCCATTGTCGAACAAATATATATAGTTTTAATAAAAACACCCTTTACGCTTGATGGTTTTGATTTGACAATCGCGTCAACACAGGCTTTTAAGTTTGAAATGATCTTATCCGCGTCAAAAGATATCTTTCCGATTGGAATATGAAGAACTCCGCCTTTGTCCATTTTGAACTCGATTTTGCCCATTTTGAATTCTTTTATGGTTTTTGCCACATCCGTTGATACGGTACCGGCCTTTGGATTTGGCATTAGACCTTTTGCCCCGAGTATTTTTCCGAGTTTTCCGACTTTAGGCATCATATCCGGAGTTGCGATTACAATATCAAAATCCATCCATCCTCCTATTATCTTTTGGATAATATCGTCATCTCCTGTAAAATCAGCACCGGCATCACGCGCCTCTGTTTGTTTTTCTCCCGAGGTTATCACAACGACCTTAACACTTGTGCCTGTGCCTGCGGGAAGCATAACCGTTCCCCTGACATTCTGGTCGCTGCGCTTAAGATTAACTCCAAGTTTGAGCGAGAGTTCTACTGTTTCATCAAATTTTGCCGAAGCTACTTTTTTCAGCAAAATAATAGCTTCTTCTATATTATATTGCTTGTTCCTGTCTACCATGGCTAACTTTTCTTTGTATTGTTTGCTTGCATTGTTCATATTATTCCACCGTTATTCCCATACTTCGCGCGGTACCTTCTATTATCTTCATAGCACCTTCGACATCATTTGCATTCAAATCAGGCAATTTGATCTCGGCAATTTCCCTGATTTTTGCTTTTGAGATCTTACCAACCTTATTTCTGTTTGGTTCAGCCGAGCCTTTTTCAACATTTGCGGACTTCTTTATAAGAGTAGCTGCTGGAGGCGTCTTTAATATGAAAGAAAAAGACCTATCCTCGTAAACTGTTATCTCAACCGGAATAACGGTATCCCCGGCCTGCGAAGTTTTTGCGTTATATTGTTTGCAAAACTCCATAATATTAACGCCGTGCTGTCCAAGGGCCGGTCCGATCGGCGGAGCGGGATTTGCCTTACCGGCCGGTATCTGAAGCTTTATTATTGTTTTTATTTTTTTTGAAACTTTTTTTGTTGCCATTTTAAATCACTTTTTCCGCTTGATCAAAATCAACTTCGACCGGCGTATCCCGGCCGAAAATATTAATTAAAATCTTTAATTTTGATCTCTGCAGATTAACTTCGTCAACTGACCCCGTATAACCTCTGAAAGCACCGCTTATAACTCTTACAGCCTCGCCTTTTTCAAAAGCAACCTCAAGCTGTTCTTCCTTCATTCCCATCTGCTTGAGTACTCTCTGAATTTCTCTGTCCGATACAGGAGTAGGCTGAACCTTGCTCCCAATAAATCTTGCGACTCCAGGAGTTTGTCTTATAAAGTACCATGTATGTTCATCCAGCAACATTTCGATAAAAACATATCCCGGATACATTCTGCGGGTTATTTCTCTCTTCTTCCCGCCTACAATTTCGATTGTCGATTCTTCGGGAATCAAAACCTGTCCAACCTTTTCCTGAAGACCTTCCTTTTGCACAGTCTTTTCTATATTCAGCTTAACTTTGTTCTCTTGTCCAGAGTAAGTTTGCAGAACATACCAGCTTTTCTGCAGCGCTGCATCGGCTTGAGGAGTTTGTTCGGTTGATACAGGTTCTGCGTTAATCTGCGGCGTATCGTTATTTATCACATTATCCATTAAACAAAACTCTCCAATTATCTAAGTGTATGACCGAATGAATCGGTCAAATATTTAATTACCGTGCCAAGAGAAAAATCCATGCCGATCAATAAAACCGCGCTCATAGTTACAATTATAAGGATTATAATTGTCGCTACGGTTAGATATCTTCTATCCGGCCATATTACTTTTTTTACCTCGAATTGCGTTTCTCTAATATAATTTTTTATCTTGATAATTATATTATCTTTTTTTAAATTAACAGCTTTGTCTTTACTCATCAAAAAAATCCATTTCATTAATCGGGAGCTGAGGGAATCGAACCCCCGATAGCTGTTTTGGAGACAGCCGTTATACCGTTTAACTAAGCTCCCCAAACCCCAATTTCCAAATTTCAAACCGGAAAATAAAACCTATTTTTCCTCTTTGTGCTTAGTGTGCTTTTGGCACCAGGGACAATGTCTGTTGCGTTCTAATCTTTCTTTAGTGTTTTTTTTATTTTTTGTTGTAGTGTAATTAATTCGTTTGCACTCTGTACACGCTAAATGTATTATATCTTGCATAAAAAATTACCTTAACAAAACACGCAAATCCCCCTTACCCTTATTATTTTTTCAATTTTTGGGGTATTTACGCTAATTCTTCGAACTAGGCAAATGGACTTTCATTCTATTATGAAACCGCATCCCCTGTCAAGGGGGTTGCCGCTTTTATTTTTCGACTAATCTTTTTGAGTTGGAAAATGAAATATTCAATATCGGCATCTGCTCCTTCTCTCGTCGATATCTCAATCCCTTTTTTATACCATAATACTGCATTATCAAAATCTTTTTGCGCGAAATATAGATACGCCGCTGTCTGGTATGGTAAAGCTAATCCAGGATGTTTTTCCATAGATTCAAAAGAATATCGCAGTCCGGCGTCAATATTTGCCGTAAGCAAACAAAAATAAGACATCATATAATACCATTCGACATTATGAGCTAATACAACGGAAACATCCGGTTGTGCCACTAAAAATTCATTTTCCGGCAAAAGCTCAAGACTTTTTTTGTGGCAATCAGCCGCCAACAATTCATTCCCGCAATCAAGTGATTTTTGCCGTAGAATATAAAGAGCTGAAGCCATTTTTACTTTTGCGGCGATATCATCAGGGGCTCTTTTCAATAATAATTCCAATTTATTAATGGCCTGTTCAACATTTCCAAGACCTAAATATCCCAAAGCCTCTATTTTCCAAAAAGCAACAGGGTCTGTTTCTTCGAACCCATCCGCGTATTTTATCGCATCATCATAATGACC
>Ga0265296_1003008_pt1 | contig 16206 bp, 21 predicted proteins | sample MunlanPumphouse1_FD_189073 | JGI IMG/M metagenome (GOLD analysis project Ga0265296, IMG submission 189073) | Groundwater microbial communities from a municipal landfill in Southern Ontario, Canada - Pumphouse #1 | ecosystem: Environmental > Aquatic > Deep subsurface > Groundwater | place... | reverse complement strand
CACCATCTTCTGCACAACAACTGCAATGAATACTTTCTCATGCTGAAAATTATTTTTAGTTCTGTAATAAATCGCTCGAGCAGTATATAATGAAGCCCAACATCTTTTTACTGCATCAACAACCTGCTCTGCTCCACGCATATTTAGGAATGTCGCCTGCTGACCCGCAAAGGAAGCCTCAGCAACATCCTCAGCAGTCGCAGAACTTCGAACTGCCACCCACGGCTGATCTCTTCCTGCCTTTACCATTCCAAGCAAACTACTCATCTGATCAAGATTCTTTGCTAATGCTCTATCCACATTTAAGGTATCATACGCCTCTTTAATCTCAGCTTTAATTGTATCTGGCATCTGAGCATTTGTAATTAACTTTTGAATCTCCTCTGCAGTTTCTTGAAGCAATTTTGTATCTTGAATGTCTAACGTTTTTAACTTAGGAAATATTTTTTTATCCAAATTATTATATTCTAAAAAAGACTTGAACGCATCAGTGCTAACAACAAACCCTGGAGGAATGGGCAACTTTACTTTATACATAATTCCTAAATTCAACCCCTTCCCCCCTACGAGCGGAATATCCTCTTTCTTAATTTCAGAAAACCAGACAATGTTTGGAATACCTTTTCACCTCAAACCATTCTCTTTTGTAGAACTACTTAAACATTACGGATTCTTAAATACTTAGTTTCTTCTCCACACCATCTAATCTCTTTTCGACTACTTTGAATTGGTGATGCACTTCTTCTTGGAATAAGCCTAATCTATGTGAGACATTTTGTACTTCTTTTTCAACATTCATTAATCCATTTACCATTTTTCCCACTCTTTTTTCTAAATGCATAAAACGATTCCAACCTACTCCGGCAGTAAATACTGCTCCAAAATACGGAAGCATCTTCTGCCATGTCGGACTATGAATAATGCCTAAGGATTTCGCTAATGCCCAAAAGAAAATACTTGCTAACCCTAAATAGAATAAAATATCTGAGACCTTTAGATCGTTGAGCATATAATCTTTTTAATTTTAAACTTTATAACACTTATGGAAGAATTTCCGGAAAAATCCCGAAATCTAGCTAGGAATAACTTTCTTCTTATTCTCTGCAATAACAACTAAATATTTGCCCGGTAATCTCGGATTAGCAGACTCTAACGCTTTCTTTGCACCCTCAAGACCTTCCTTATCCACATACGCAGTAAACACCGGCTTCCCTTCAAAGACTTGCGCAGCACAATTCATTACTTTACCAAACGAATGCGCCATACCAGTCTGTAAACGATCCGCATGAGCTCCACCCAACATCTTATTCTCTCTTAACGCATGATGAGGAAACGGATTTAATCGTAAGAAATAATTTGTACCTAACGACTCAGTCATTCTTGTAAGAACAACTAATCTCGCAGATTCTAACGCATTATGCCTAATTTGTAATGAGCCTCTTGCAACTAACTTAAGGACATGCGTGTATAACTTCTTTGTCCCCATTTCAAATCTCGCAATCTTATGATTAGGAAACGAACGAACATAATTTTTCTTCTTATACTTAGACCTTCTTGTATACGGACGTTCAATCTTTCTATAACATCGGAATACTCTTAAGCCTACCATAAGTTTGAGGTGAACAAGCTGTGCTTTATAAGCTTTTCTTCAATTCCTTCTCTTTAATGAAAAAGCAAACTCTCCCTGAATTAACCATTGAACAGATTTACCACATCTATGAACCTGCAGGCGGCAATCCCACTCAAGCAAAAAAACTTCTTGCTGAACAAGGCATTAGAACATCTACTCTAACCATTAAAAGATACTGGGAAAAAAGAAATCTTGAAATTAATCTTACTGTTCCCGGCGGAGACAGAGGAAATTATAGAAAAGCAGCATTACCTGATGAAAAAGAACTACGAAGACTCTATTACATGTATGAAGGAAATGTAAACAAAATTGCTCTAAACACTAAATACCAACCTGAACCTCTAAAAAGGGAATTAATCCGTCTCGGACTACTTAGAACAACTTCCCTAGAAGAAAAAGTAGAATAACCTAAAAGAACGTTTACTCATTCAACAAGAACTTTCTGACCAATTACTTGACCAGGCATACCAGTTTCAAACTGCACTCTTAGACCACCCTTATTACCATGCATATTTGTCACTTTACCCACTAACTTCTTACCAGCAGGACTCGTCCACGTAACCTTCTTATCCATCATTGATTTAGCTTTCTCTCTAGAATCAACACTTTCAACATGAACAATTAATTGATTACCGTGATAGGTTCTCTTTCCTCTGCGATAATGAATAACTTGGCCTTCCATGAGAAAAAAGATTCAACGCTTCTTTAAAAAGGTTTCTTTCGGACCATCAGAACCAACAGGATACGTTAGAAGTGGAATTGACTTTGCTCTCTTCTTTACTTCGTCAATAAACTTCCAACTCGCTTCAATCTCTTCCCAATGAGGAAAGACACTTAATTCGCCTAAGAATAATTCCTTAAATAAACGAACATACGCTTCAATCCCTTCACTTCCAAACAATTCTGCATGTGCACCACTAATCCATACTGGAACAGGATCTCTCTGAAAACCAGGCATCTTCATATTAATTCTAATTCCCACACCCGGATTCGGTTGAATTCTAATCTTTAACATATTCTTTCCTTCTCTTTCCTGATCACTACAGAAATATCTACACACCACATCTTTGAAAATGATATTCACTTCAGCAAATCTCTTCTTTAATCCCTTTCCTGCTTTGATTACAAACGGAACATCATTCCATCGCTCTGTATTTACAAACGACGTTAACTCCACATAGGTTTCAGTTTTAGAATCGGGCTTTACTCCTTTTTCTTCTAAGTAACCTTTTCTTTCTTTTCCATCAACAACACTCTGTTCATACTGACCAAGAACAATTCCATCAGGAACTAACGCTTTCATTACTTTTACTTTCTGTTCTCGAATCTGATCTGCTTCAAACTTCAACGGAGGATCCATCGCAACTAACGATAAGACTTGTAACAAATGATTTTGAACAACATCCCTTAACGCGCCAGCACTTTCATAATAATCAGCCCTATTCTCAATCCCTTCAGTTTCTGCCATAATAATTTCTACTTTCTCAATATTTTCCTTCTTCCATAGATGCTCAAACAACGGATTTGCAAAACGAAGAATAAGAATATTCTCCACTAACTCTTTCCCAAGATAATGATCCACTCGATAAATTTCTTCTTCTCTGAATATTTTACTTAGCGCTTTATTTAATTCAACAGCAGATTTTAAATCAGTCCCAAATGGTTTTTCTAATGCAATTCTCTTATTTCCTTTTACAAGACTAGATTTCTCTAAGAATTTCAAAGTAGGAATAAATACTTCTGCACCAAGCGCAATATAAAAAATCCTTCCATCAGTTTTGAATTCTTTTTCAAGCTGTTCAACTTTTTTAATTAACACTTCTGGGCTTGCGCTTACATCTGCAATCGCATAAAACACTTGCTTAGAAAACTCTTCATCATTAATCTCTGCAAACTTTTTAAATTCTTCATCTGAGAATGGTTTTCTTCCAACACCAAGAACCGGACTACTTAACTTTCCTTGATCAAATAGTGCTTGCAATGAAGGAAACAATTTCTTTCTTGCTAAATCCCCAGTACCACCAAACAAGATTAATAATGGTTTTTTCATTTTCTTTCTGCACACTAAGGAGTATAATAAATTTGCTAGGATTTTTATTTAGATAAGCCAGGGGGAATCTTTAAAAGTTTACTCTTTCTCCATCCATTCATGAGTGCAATTACCCGCCTCTCAGCTTACCTTGTTATAAAACCAGTTGAATCTCCTTCGCAGGTTTATAGCGAACCCATCCAAATTCACTCCCACACCCTTTACATTCCTCAAGGCCATCTTCGTATCTCTAGAGATGAGATTCCCGCAGAACTTCCCAAAGAGTTATTTGAGAGAGAACTGGAACACCTTAGAACCAAAAGCGCAATTAGAGAAGTAACTGTTCCCGCTGATTGTTTAGATGTTATTGCTCAACTCCAATCTTCTTTAGATTTAGCTAAACGATGTCAAGAAAAACAAGACATTGCCGATGCAACTCAAGGCCTAAGTGACGCAGTACAAGATCTCTATACTGCCCTTGATTCACAACCAAACTAAACACTTATCTATCTCTCATTAGACTGTTCTCCTTAATCTAATCGCTATTTCTACAACGAAAAGGATATAAACCTCTTAGACCTACACCCGCCTATGGCACAGAGAATGGGCGGTTCCCGCAGAAAGAGCAGACACAAATTATCTAAAACTGTTCGAGAACATGGAAAGATTAGTTTACCAGACTATTTTCAAATCTTTAAAAAAGGAGATCCTGTTTTTTTAGTTGCAGATCCAAGCATCCACCGGGGATTATACCATGCACGCTTCCACGGAAGAGCAGGAACAGTTGTTGGCCCACGCGGAAAATGTTATGAAATAGCAATCAAAGATGTACATATGCACAAAGTCTTAATCGTACATCCCGTTCACTTAAAGAAAAGGATCTAACCCAAATGGACATCGACGTACTAGAACAAACACCACTAACGATGGCTGAATTGAAAGATAAGCTAGATGCATTTAAAGCTCATCAAAAAGATAAAGAACTCAACTTTCGAGCAACCAAAGTCTATGACTACTTAACTGAATTCGTTACTATTGATGGAAAGAAAGCACAAGATTTGAAAGAAAAAATCCAAGCATTAAATGTTTCAAGACTTAAAGACAAACACATCATCAAAATTATTGATCTCCAACCAGAAAGCACAGAAGAAATCAAATCCATCCTTACTGGAGAAAACTTAACAGTAAAAACAGAAGACTTAACAAAGATCATTAGCGCCCTTAAAGAGTAAAAAAACATGCCCTATCCCTACGCCCATGACAAACAAAGAAGAACACGCAATTGTCTTAGACTTTCTCTCACATGGCTATCCCTTCGATAAACGACCTTCTCATAAAAAAACTCCAATAGCACAAGCCTTAGGAAAAACAACACTTGTTTTGTTAGAATTAGTTCCAAAAAAGGATATCTTCTTACAACCCTATGAAGAAGTCTACATTGGAGAAGGCAAAAGAGATAAGATCCATCATATTTTAGGAAGAATTGTACCTAGCAAATTAACAGAAACAGCACGCAAAGAATTAGAATTCGTCTTAGACGACTTAATTATGAAACATCCCGCAGAATTTATTGGATTTATCAACAACGCAGGACCAATCAACATGCGACGACATCAGCTAGAACTCTTACCGGGCATTGGAAAGAAACACATGCTTGAGATCTTAGAACGAAGAGAAGAAGGACCATTTAAGGATTTTAATGATCTTAAAGAACGAGTCAAACAATTACCCGATCCAGAAAAGATTATCGTACGAAGAATCTTACTAGAACTAGAAGGTAATGAGAAATACTACTTATTTGTAAAAGGTTAAATAATGAATCAGTCAGTCTCGAGAGGATTCTCAGTTGTCTTATTCTATAATTCTCAAGGTCAAATACTTCTTCAAGATAGAAGAGATATTTGTAAATGGGGAGAGGACTACGGTCTCTTTGGGGGATCAATTGAAGCAGAAGAAACACCAGAACAATGTTTACGTCGAGAACTGGATGAAGAATTAGGATTAATCCCTACAAACTTGGTTCTCTTTAAAACGTATACTTACACTCGCCCTTCCACCGGAACAATTGGTGAAGCACACATCTATCTTGCTGATTTACCCGGTACTTCTCAATTAATCTGCAAAGAAGGTAAAATGGAAATAAGACTGTTTAAAGAAAGTTTAAATTTAAAATATATTCCGGGTTTTAAGGAACGAATAGTTGAACTCTATGAAACGTTAATAGCTGAAGGCAAGACTGTCTAATGGGTTCAGTCACCAACTATCTTGAGTAAACTCTCAACTAAGGAATCATATCTTGCTTTGACAGCCTTTTGATCTGTTTCTGGAAGTGTTTCAAACACACTAGCCCTCACATCATCTCCAACAACAAATTCCCGTGCTATATCTTCTCCTCTTAGCTGTATTCTTTGGACAATCCAATCTTTTCCTTTTAACCCATCAATCCCATAATCGTGATACTGCGATTCCGGGTCATCAGAGCCTTCATGATAAATTACTAGTTTCGCATTTGGATATCCTTTCGGAGTAGAATATAGCCTAAACTCTGCATCAAAACATCTTACCTCTTTCCATAACCTTCTTTTCCCATCAACATTACATATTTCTAGGGTATAAGGTAAATCTTCAGTTTGACTTTTCTTTTCTACAATTTCAGCAAGCTTTTCTCTATCTGAAGAACAACCTGAGGCAAGAATACTTACTATTCCCCCTGAAAGCAATGCTCTCTTTACAAGACCCATATCCTCGTTAAAACAACAAACTTTATAAATTAAGCTTGAATCCTCCATTTCATATTCCCTAACGGAGAACATGGCACAAGAAGCACTCAAACCATTCCAACGCGTTCTTAGAACAGATCTAGATGGAAATTTACCTATTTCTCGCGCATTACTAAAAATCAATGGAATTGGATTCGCATTATCCAACGCAATCTGCACTTCTCTTAAAATGGATAGAAGTAAAAAAGCAGGATTACTCTCAGACCAAGAAGTTCAAAGCATTGAAGTCCTAGTCAAAGAACGAAAACAAATTCCAACCTGGATGTTCAATAGAAAAGCAGACTTTGAAACAGGAGAACACTTACACTTAGTAGGACCAGACTTAAAATTAGCACAAGAATTTGATGTTAAAAGAATGAAAAAGATTAGATGCTACAAAGGAATGAGACACGCAATTGGACAACCAGTACGTGGACAACGAACAAGATCACACTTCAGAAAAGGAAGCGCAGTTGGAGTTCTCAAAAGTAAAACTCAAGGCGCAGCAAAACCTGCCGCAGCTAAAGATGAAAAGGGGAAGAAATAAATGGGAGACCCAAGAAAAATAAGAAGCAAATACAAAGGACCAGCACACCCATGGAAAAGAGATAGACTAGAAGCTGAAAAGATCATCAAGAAAGCCTATGGATTAAAAAACAAAACAGAAATCTACCGCGCATCTTCAAGATTACGAAGATTCACCGCACAAGCTAAAAGACTAATTAGAGATACTTCACCACAAGCACGCGTAGAAGAAAAACAACTCCTCGAAAAACTATTCACTTTAGCATTAATTGAAAAAGAAGCACACTTAGAAGATGTTCTTTCATTAAACGTTAACAGCATCCTAGACCGAAGATTACAAACTGTTGTTTCTAAAAACAACTTAGCCTTAACCCCAAAACAAGCACGACAATTTATCGTTCACGGACACATCACAATTCACGGAATGAAAGTAGACGCACCTTCTTATCATGTTAAAAGAACCGAAGAATTCGGCATTGCATTTAATCCTATTTCAACCTTAGCACTAGAAACACATCCAGAACGAAACAAAGAGAAAAAACAAGAACCTTCCACTGTTGTCTTAAAACCAGAACAAGAAGAAGTTAAAAAAGAACTAGAAGAGTTAAAAAAAATAGAAGCAGTCGTAGGTGAAGTAACAGAATAATGGAAGCAAGAAAAGAAACAAAACTTAGATGGGGTGTTGCACATATCTATTCATCCTATAATAATACTTTAATTCATATTACTGATGTAACCGGCTCTGAAACACTTGGACGAGCAACAGGCGGAATGGTTGTAAAAGCACACAGAATGGAATCAAGTCCAACCGCAGCAATGAACGCAGCAAAAATCGCAGCAGAACAAGCTAAAGAAAAAGGGATCAATGCACTACACATTCGCGTACGAGCACCAGGCGGACACAATGGACCAACAAACACAGGACCAGGAGCAAACGCAGCAGTACGAGCACTCTCAAGAGCAGGCTTTAGAATCGGCATTATTGAAGATGTCACTCCTTTACCCCACGATGGATGTAAGAAGAAGGGCGGTAAAAGAGGAAGAAGAGTCTAAGTATTCTTTCCACTAACTAAATCTTTAAATAATTCTTTTTTTAAAATCTAAATCATGCAGAACTATACTGAAGACATTGTAGAATATAGAATTAACTTCAAATCTAGAATTATTGAACGAGATTGGGACATTTATGACAAAGAAAGACGCAGAGAAATTAAAGAACAAACTGAACAATACTTTTTAGAACGAGCATATGAATTAGCAATACAACAACGCTTGATTGAAAGAATGAGTGTAAATACATTCTGTGCTGATACTGAAGGCGGCTACACCGCTTTTAATCTGTTCGAAATTGTTATTGATCCTCAGACAGACACTACTGCGAGTTACAAACCCTTTTCTTTAGAAGACTTAACTGATAGGAGTGGAAAAAATTAATTCTCCTTAGGAGGATTATGAAATACAACTTCATCTCTTTCGTTAACATCAAGATATCCTTTTGTTACTAAGAGCCTTGTGCAAGCATCGCCAGTATGATACACCTGGACACCAAAAGAAGTAGATAGGGCCCTTTCTCCTTCAATCTCTTGCTCTAAACAACGCGTAATAACTCCAAGATGAAAAGGAGAATAATCTTTATGATACTGATAAAACAAGGTAAATAACGGATCATTTATGAGCGATTCGGATCCTCTAATAAGATTTACATACTGTTCTACAATCGGATGATTCTGATCCGGTAAAAGATCGGCCATACTTCCCCTCTTCCCTAAATACCCGTTTGGAAATTCGGGTAATGTAGGCATGAGACCTAACTGTTCAATCGCTTCAACATACTTTCTGCCTTGCTCCACAAACCCACTTCTTGCTTCCTCTCGAACAATTCCTCGCGCTATCCCTCGAGCAAGTAGTCTTTCATCATCTGTTCCCCCTGATTTTAAGCTATACTCTACAGACACTCTTTCTGCAATTTCTTCAATATGCTCTCTCCAATAAAACCCGGAATTCTTTACAGCGCTCTGGATTCTTGCTTGTTCTGAAGGACTTACACCTATCCGTGCTAATTCATAAAAAATAGGAAGAGGATCTTGATGTAATCTACGTGTTTGATCTGATGATTCTGAAGATCCTTCGACTACCTTTGCAATATACTCCCAACTAAGCGTTGGATCTGGCTCTTCAATCATTGCAATCAACCCCTCTCGTGCTTTCTTTTTTTCTCCAAACCCTTCTAACGCTGCTGCTGCAAAAAGTCTTGCCCTCCCATCCATCCGCTCTTTTCCATTAAGAATTTTTTCAAATAACTCCACTGCCACTTTTCCATATCCATTTTCCTCAAGCACTCTTGTAATAATTGGAAACTGAAGTTCGACCGCTAACGAGGAAACATCATTATCTCCACCGCTTACCGTAACATCAACTAATCCCCGATATTTTTCAACAATTTCTGGAACATGTTTGTCATGGCGAATAAGTAAATGTGCTATCTCTTCACTACTTATCCTTGCTTGTCTTCTCCAATACTCCTTTCCTTCAAAAGAACGATCAAAGCTTTTTTTCATTTCTTTAAAACCAACTTCATCACTTAACGCTCCAAGTGTTTCATACGCTTCAACCATTATTTTACGCGTTCTTTTCAGCTCTGAACGAGTTGTACTTGCAGGTAGTCCTTTTTCTAAAAGCTCTAAATACTCTCTGAACCGAACCCTCATTATCTCCTTCGCACGTTCGGTATCCAAACCAGTTTTTGTAAAATTGAGAACTTCTCTCGCTGTTAAATCTGGATGAAACAGAACATATCTTTCAAGCACCTCTGAAATTAAACCACCTTTCTCGCCTTGATTGTGTAATAACTGAACCACAGCAGCATCTAACTCTCCATTTCTTCCAATTAATTTTTTTGCTTTTGATAAAAAACCTTCCCGCTCATCTAATAAGCGATTTTCTGTGCTCACCAGAATTCTTCCATACATTAACCGCTCTAAATTTACATCATCTCTTTTTAGATAACCTATTACTGCTTCTACTGCTTCTCCTTCTCCTGCAAAAGAAATCACATCTTCAATCGCGGCTAAAGAGATCCCACTCGTTCCCGTGGACGCTTCCATCTTTTCTAAGGATATAAGGGGATCCAACTTGTAATTAGCATGTTTCCTAAACTCAGCACTAAATCCTCGAGCTCTCTTCCCTCGCATCACTCGCTCAAGAAGTTCTACCCTCTTTTCTGGATCAAGATTACATTCTCTACCACTAAATACTTCTGCGCGTCTTATGGCCTGAGCACGCACATATAATCCCCGAACTTGTTCTTCTAATCGATTTCCGTACACTTCTACTTTTCTATTTAAAAGATCAGCACCAACTTCGCACCAATTTTTACGCGGAATTGAAACATAACTCACATTAAATGTTTCTGTTTTTGAAAGATTATCTCCCACTAATCCTAATCCAGTTCCATCCCTTACCTCTCTAAGAAGAACATTCTTCTTTTTATGAGATCCACTTTTCTCCACTTCAACCTCATCAAAAATTCCTTCTCTTTCATACTCGGATTTCACTTCCCTAAAATTTCGATAACGTTCTCCCTTTAACAGGGTCATATCTAATACGTTGATATTTCCTTTAACCCTTGTCTTAACATCTTCTCTCAACTCTGGCTCTTTGATCAGACCCATAAAACCATTTATAGCAACAACTCTCTCACGTAAAATCTCTTCAGCAGTTCGATATTTACTTGCGATTTCAACGGAATCTTCAAGGCCAGTAACTTCTGTTGCTATTCCACTTCCATCAGCGAGATTAATTGCGTCATTCGGACCAAGAATATTTGTTTTTGGAAAAAATGAAGGATGATTGACAAATGGTTTAAATCCAGGACCGGGTTTTTTAATTCCACTCAACTCTCCAACTAAGGGCAACCCGGTAAATGGCTGCGAGATTCCTAAAAAATTAGGAACAGGATAATTATACCATTCTCTTATTTCTTCCGGAAAATCACTTAGTGAAGCATCGGCTTGTTTTGTTAAATAGCCGACTACATACGCCTCGGGTTTTACTAAAAATCCCCGCTTATGCGTATGAAATACTCTTACTGGATCCGTGTTTTCAATTATAACATTTTCTCCGTTAGGTTTTATTGCAGCTTGAATATGATCTAACGTAACATTAAGTTCTGTCTCTGGATCAATACGCTCATACCCTGCAACAGCCACCCGTGTTACGCTATCACAATTAATCACCCCATATTCTAACGCGCTAACAATATCCCGCGTATTCTGTTCATACCCTCTCAATGCATTAATCATTGCTGCATGAAAAATAGCTGTCCGTTGTAACTTTGAATGCTCCGGCTTAAACCTTCTTTCAGCCACATTCCAGATTTTTTCAAACGCAGCATATAACTTATCTGTATTTACTTTTACCCCTTTTCCATCTTCTAATCTATCAATAGCGTAGATATAATAACCGCTCCTTACTATAAATTCTAACATAGACATTTTATCTAAATCTACTTTTCCAACAGGATCATCGTTCATATCTGCAAGAAGCTGTGCATCAAACTTCGCTTTTGCTCGATATAACTCTGGAAGAGAAGTTGGTTCTTTAGGATACCTTTGATTAGAACTTTCTGGAATAAATGGAAGATCAAACTGGGAATGATTTTTACTTTCATCATTTGATTGAACTTGAGGATAATACCTTTCACCTACATCAATTGCTCCAGTTGAAGTAAACACTACCTTCGGCTTTGAAGGCAGCTGTGGAGCATATAAAAAATCTTCAGTTCTTTCTTCTTTATCTGGAAACGCATCCGGATCTTCTGCTTTAATACCAGTTATTTTTTGGTCAACTTCCGCTGCAGTATAATTATGGAATGGTTCTGGATAATTTGTGGATGTTCTTATTGAGAATGAAGAAACATGTTTCTCTAATACGGGTGGATCTGAAGCAGACTTCTCTCTTGTTAGAAAAGCTCCTACAAATGGAAGATGAATTGCGGCAGAGAGAGCTAACGCTTTTCCAAAAGAGCTTTTTTTACGGTTCATTTTCATTAAAAGTTAACCAAAAAGGCTATAAAAGGCTTTCTCTTTGTTATTACTTCTAAGTGACTCTTTTATTCCTTATAAAGCCACAACCTTCTAAAACCCCCCTTTCCTTTAATTAAAGATGAACTGGATCTTAATTCCACTTTTAGTCTTATTAGATCAACTTACTAAACATTTCTTTACAACCCCCAAAGACTTTGGATTCTTTGCAATTACCCCAGTCACAAATACTGGAACACTCTGGGGACTCTTTGCGAACGCTAACCTTCTTTTTATTATTTTAACACTCATTGTTTTAATCAGCCTTTATTTCATTTCAAAAAAAGAATTAACCCTCAAACAAGAACTTAGTTTAGTAACAGCAGGAGCACTAGGAAACCTTATCGATAGAATCTTCTTCGGACACGTCTTTGACTTTCTTAACTTCAAATTCTGGCCCATCTTTAACCTTGCAGATAGCTATTTAGTACTCGGAATTATTTTCATTCTCTTTAAATTAATTAAACAAAGAAAATCTTTAAATAACCCTCAATCAAAATAAGAGGATGGAAGTAACGATCTATACCACACCTACCTGTCCGTATTGTGTTAAAACAAAAGAATTCTTCAAAGAAAAGAATGTTAAGTATAAAGAGATTAACGTCTTACAAGATCAAAAAGCAGGACAAGACATTATTAGTAGATCTGGACAAATAGGCGTCCCCCAAATAGAAATCATCGACAAAGACAAAACAACTATCGTTGTGGGATACGACCGAGCAGCATTAGTAAAAGCATTACAACTCAAATAAATTTAAAATCCTATATATGCAAGAGTAGCATCATCCCTTAATCCCGCACCCTCATAGCGAGCTAAGGACTCCATAAAGATATTCACTACCTCTGCTTCATTCATTCCCCCTTTACTTAATCTTTTACCAATTTCCACTCCAGTTAACCTGTTTTTTAAACACCCATCCGTCACTAATACTACTGCATTTCCTGGAACAATTTCTGTGGAATAAAAATACACATCTCCTTCACTCCCCTTTATCCCCCCGTCTGGAAGATAAGCTATTTGAGCAGGAGGACCAAAATAAATTTTCCCTATCTCAATAACTTCATCCCCTAGAATAACACTTCCCCCACAATCCCCCACCCCAAAAATATGTAATTGAGCACCACTCCTGTACGCAGCTAAAAACGTTGTTGAACCTATTGTCTTTTCTTGAGCAACACGACGTCTTCCTCTTCGCTCAGCTGAAGATCCTTCCTCCCCATATAATCCTGGAATATCCACTAACGGATTGGGTAATTCAGATAACATTTCTCTTACTACAATCTCGTCTAACTCTTCATCGAAATAACGCAACTTTTGAAGAAGACTCGGCACAATAGCATACGCTGCAGACTGACCTGCAAGTGTTTGAGAGACACCATCTGCAACAATCCCTACTTTAATCCCTTCATCTTCATCAAAAAGTATTCCGGCATAGTCTTGACAATCTTTCAAATTCTCTCTTCCTGCTCTCACGAAACATCCATTTTTTCCAAAAGAGACTTCTACTTCCAAATCACTAATCTGCATTCTTTTTGAAGAAATATTCTTTCTTTGACTAGAGGGAATAACAATATGTTCTTTTAATCCGTATAAGCCATCCATACAACTTAGCTATCCAAAAAAGATATAAACCATTCCTTAGAATTATTGTTTCGCTAACTGTTCAATAATCTGCAACCGCCTATCCATATTCTCTAACCGCTGATTAATGAGATCTAATTTGGTTAGAATTAATTGAACATCAGTTGAAGACATTCCATTTTGACTCGGCGGACTAGGCCTATTAAACGAAGTGGTTTCAGGAAACGCAGGCTTAAACTCTTCCTCTTCAAACTTCGGCTGATCAATACCCGGAGATTCATCCTTCACATCAAATGCACTCAGATCGAGATCATCATCCTTCTTTTTTCTAAAAAAATCAAATACACCCATACTCTCCCTTTTAACAAAGAGGTATAAAAACCTTTCCAGCACTAAAATCTAACTTTCTCTTCTCTTAACAGCTCTACTAAAAACCTAACAAAAACCTTTACATTTCCTTTCACTTGAGCTTCTTCTAATGCCTTATAATACTGAATTCTTTTTTTATTTGGAATATTAATCATCGGAAACTTATTTTTATGCAAAATAAAATTCATCAATAACCTTCCAACACGACCATTTCCATCAATAAACGGATGAATCATCTCAAAAACAATATGTATATATGCTGCTATAATAATCGGATGGAGTTTTCTTTTATTCTTCGCATACCAAAACAGAAGATTACGCATTTCCTTTGGAACTTCTTTTGTACTTGCCGGAAGCCAATCTACTCCCCGAATATAGACCTGCATTGTTCGATACCGTCCAACCTGAACACTTAACTCTTCTTTTAATGTATTTTTGACAACCAACCGATGCAATTCTAAAATTAACTTTTTTGAAAGATCTCCTTTAACTTTCAATACATAATCAAATGCTTCCTTATGATTCAGCACTTCATTAATCTCCCTTAATGACTTTGCTGGAACTTGATGTTCAAACAACAATCGCGCTGTTTCCTGCAGTGTTAAGGTATTACCTTCAATATTTGTTGAATCACATGTAAATAAAGAACAAAACGCTTCATATCTATTTTCTTCATTTTCTTTAGGCTGTTTCAAATAATCCTGTTTGATTTTATCTAATTCTTTGATTTCCTCTGCTGTTAACAACGAACTTAATACTTGTAATTCCTGATCTGCTGATTCTTCTTTTTTAGCTAACTGCTCTTTAGACAATTCCTTCCCTAAATATATCCTCTTTTTAATTACTTTATCCTTTACTCTCAGAGACATTGTTCTGTAGTAGTACTTCTTTCCTTTAATCTCTTTCGTCTCCGTGTATACCATACACTTATTACGTCTACACCACTTATAAATCTTTCTCTTATGTAGACGTAAGACCCATTCCAAAATTTTAAATAGCACCGGAATAAGAATTACTTAAAAAAAGATGAAACAAGAAAAAGTTATTCTAACAAAAGAAGAAATAGATACTACATTAAAAGAATTTAAAGGCACTCCCGACGATATTCTTAAAGCACAAAAAAAATTCCTACGCGGTCTCTTTTTGGACGACGATTATAAAAAACAAAAGAAACATATCGTCAAAGAATACACAGACAGACTTCTTAAAAAACCAGTCAACGAATACGAACTTATCTATGATTCACTCTCAGAAGGATTAGAACCCATCTACTACTGGGTCTTAGACTTCATGCGAGATAGCAGTCCTGGAGGATTAGGACTAGACGTCTTCAAAGGACCAGAACAATTCGAAGCATCAGTAACATCCGGATACTTTGGAGAAATCGGACAACGCTTAAGCCTCATGCAGCAAAAAGGAGGAGAATATCTCGGAGCAATTAACCAGGTCATCAAATCAATACTAAACTTACTTTATGACCTCAAAGAATTCGACATCAGAATCGATCTGTATGACAAACTTAAAAACCCAAAAGAAAAACAAGGAGCAGTCTATTCACTCAAAGCAGTCTGGATGGACACCGTAGACACTAAAAAAGGAAGAGGAAGCATTAACTTACTTGCACAGGACTTACAATTCTCAACGCTACGAGACGCTTTTTTCTATATTGAAGATATTAACAAGATAGACAAACTCGATCTTAACGATAGAGTCAAACGACTCCTTAAAATTAAACTAGAAGAATTCGACCATTGGATGAACAAAAGCGAACTAGAAGTACGCAAAAGGTATAATGTTGAACGAGCCTACTTAAAATCACAGATTGGATCCTTAAAACTTTATGCAGGATGGGCAAAACCCTACTTACGCGCAGCACAAAAACTTAAAATGAAAGAATTTAATATTCCAGACATTGTCAACTCCTTTAGTAATATCGAAATTGATATTAGCATTGTAGGAAAAAAAGAAGTCAAACCCGCAAGCATTCATGAATCTTATAGACACGTAAAATTAGATATGGAATACTTCCAAGTGATAGAAACAACCATGAAATTCCGAGGAGTTCCCTCAGCAGTTACTATCCCACAAGGGGGAAGACAGTACGTCCACGGCGGAAGAGCACACATCTACTTCAAAGCCTACGCCTTTGATAAAATCGAATGGAATGCTCTCTCCGCACGAGAATTATACGAAGACATTGCACTTGTTGATGAATTTGTCGGAGAAAGCTT
>Ga0265296_1003007_pt1 | contig 16207 bp, 17 predicted proteins | sample MunlanPumphouse1_FD_189073 | JGI IMG/M metagenome (GOLD analysis project Ga0265296, IMG submission 189073) | Groundwater microbial communities from a municipal landfill in Southern Ontario, Canada - Pumphouse #1 | ecosystem: Environmental > Aquatic > Deep subsurface > Groundwater | place... | reverse complement strand
ACTCCTGTGGCAAGGCGAATGTGTCGCGGATCTGGAAAGCAAAATCGATATGGCCACTTTTGAGACAGGCGATAAACCCTTCCTTAGCAGCGGATTCTACAACCTCCTGTGGCAAGGCGAATGTGTCGCGGATCTCGAAAGCAAAATCGATCTGGCCACTTTTGAGACGGTCGATAAACCCTTCCTTAGCAGCGGATTCTACAACCTCCTGTGGCAAGGCGAATGTGTCGCGGATCTGGACAGCGTAAAAAATACCGTTCCTTTCGAGACAGGCGATAAACCCTTCCTTAGCAGCGGATTCTACAACCTCCTGTGGCAAGGCGAATGTGTCACGGAACTGGAGAGCAAAATCGATGTCGCCTCTGTTGATACAGGCGATAAACCCTTCACTGGCGGCGGATTTGACTTTGGTTGATTCGATCACCTCCTGTGGCAAGGCGAATGTGTCACGGAACTGGAGAGCAGAATTGATGTCGCCCGTTTTGAGACAGGCGATAAACCCTTCCCTGGCGACAGATTTGGCTTTGGTTGATTTGACCACCTCCTGTGGCAAGGCGAATATGTCGCGGATCTCGAGAGCAGAATTGATGTCGCCCGTTTTGAGACAGGCGATAAACCCTTCCCTGGCGACAGATTTGGCTTTGGTTGATTTGACCACCTCCTGTGGCAAATCGAATGTGTTGCGGATCTCGAGAGCATACTGGATATCGCCACTGTTGAGACAGTCGATAAACCTTTCCCTGGCAGCGGATTTGACTTCGGTTGATTCAATCACCTCCCATGGCAAGTCGAGTTCGTCATGGATCTGTTGAACATACTGGAGAGCAAAACTGGTCTCGCCACCTTTGAGATAGGCGACTAAATCTTTTAAACTCGCCTGCTGTTCCGGCGTCAATTTCGTCTTCTTCTTTTCTTCTTCTTCCTCGGCACGCTCCAAGTCTCGTTCAAACTCAAGCTCGCCCAGCAACTGCCTTATGGGTTCCGTGGGGACACGCCGACCCATGCCTTGTTGAAATGCTCTGCCTTCTGCCATAGAGTTACACTTCGTGAATTGATTGATACTCCGGTATCACCACCTCCGTCCCAAGCTTGTGACGTAGGTGCGTGGCAAAAACTTCCTTCGCTTCTGGGTCGCCGTGGACGAGGAAAATTTTCGCGGGGATCTTGCCGTCCTCTGGTGTGAGCCAGCGCGTGAGTTTGTTCATGTCGCCGTGGGCGGAGAAGGCGCCGATGGCGCTCACCTGGGCACGCACCTTCACCTCATCACCAAAAATCTTGACGCTCTTTGCGCCTTCATAAATCCTGCGTCCGAGCGTGCCTTTCGCTTGATAGCCAATAATCAGCACGCGATTTTTGTGATCGGGAAGATAGCGGCGCAGATGATGCATGATGCGTCCACCCGACATCATGCCGGATCCGGCGATGATGATCATGGGTGGAGTCGTGTTGTTAATCTCTTTTGATTCCTCCCGAGTGAGCGTCTCGCGCAAATTGGGAAAACTGAAAAAATCTTTATCTGGTTGCGCGATCAGCGAGGCATCAAACTTCAAATAATTTTTGAAATGACGATACAGCTCGGTCGCGCGGATCGCCATCGGGCTATCGAGAAAAATGGGGATCTTCGTTTTCAAATCTTTGAGCAAAAGCTGATCGATCTCGTAGAGCAACTCTTGTGTTCGCTCGATCGAGAACGCGGGAATCATCAACACGCCGCGGTCGTGGATAATTTGCTGGATGGCTTCCTTCAGCAACCGTGATCGCTGTTCGATCGGTTCGTGCTCACGGTGGCCGTAGGTCGATTCGCAAATGACAGCGTCCGCGTGTGACAACGGTTCTGTATCTGGCAAAATCGGCACGTTATCATTTCCAATATCACCCGAGTACACGAGACGTTTATTCTGCGCATCAAGAGAAATATACGACGAGCCAAGCACGTGCCCAGCCTCATGAAACATGACCACGATCCCTGGCGCGACCTCAAGATGCTCGTGATAACTCACGGCTTTTACCTGTTCAAACGCTCGCGTAAGATCCTCCAGTTCATACAAAACGCCACTCCCGCATTTCTCTGCTTCCTCTTTCATGATGTGATGCGCGTCCTCCAGGACAAGTTTAGCCAAACCCACACACGGCTCCACCATGTAGATCGTCCCCTTGAATCCTTCGCTCACAATCTTTGCCAAACGTCCCGTGTGGTCGGCGTGAGGATGGGAAACAAAGATCGCCTCGATCGTGGCAGGATCAAACTTGAAGTTGTCTTTATTCTTTGAACCACACATGTGTTCACCTTGAAACATCCCGCAGTCAAAGAGGTACTGGTGAACTTTCCCTTGTGAATCTTTCACTTCCACTTGATGACAAGATCCCGTGACTTCGCGCGCCGCGCCGTGAAAAGTGAGTTTCATACATGTTTCTCTTTTTGTGTGAGCAAGATGGACAGGATCGCCATGACGAGAATAATTGCTTGTGAAGTGAGGCACAAAAGGCACCACGTTGTGAGGATGAACGCTTCGATGTAAGAGAGATACAGAGCGAACAAGAATCCACCGATCGAGGCGATTGTGAGAAATTTCGTGAGGCTTTTATCCAGTGGTTGTTTCAACTTCAGGCCAGAGGCAACAGCAAGAAACAAATAGCCGATCACTCCGATCAGCGCGACTGGCACGCCCATGATTTGAGAGAACGGACCTTTATTCACGACGTCACAGTTCAGTTTCTCCCCGATCGTACAGAACTCTCCAGATGCAAAGCCTTGATTGTGAAGCAAGGAGTAAATCGAAAGAGCAAATCCCAACAAGGCTAGAACAAACAGAGCTGTGATGATGCGCTTGTGCGTCATAGATTATTCAAGGACGGGAGTTCACATCCGGATTTCTCCGCAAGCGTGGCAAGACTCTGTTCGCCTCCCAAGCGTGAAGCGTCTGCAAATTCCCATGTTGGATAGCCTTCGATACCAGCGTCCTTACAAATCTGATTCATACTCTTGTTCGCGTTTGAACATTCAATGTACGTAACAGCAGAAAAAGAATTTCCAAAAAGGTCTTTCTGATTCTCACAATGCGGACACCACCAGGCGCCGTACATTTTGACGCCGTCGTCACTTAGACACTGGGCGAACGCATCGTAGGGTGACGGGGCAGCCTCCTGCGTGACGGCAAAGGCGATGAGACCGACAACGACGAGAGCTGCGGCACCATACAAATAATACGCAGAAGTTTTCTCTTTCATACCAGCCGATTATACTTGATGAAAAACAAAAAAGCGACTATGCTCTTGCAGATCTACTTGTAGTGAGTTTATCGAACTATGTCTCTTGATTGGAAATCCCTCCTGCGCCCCATTATCGCTCTCTCCCCGATGGCCGACATGACCGACTCGGCGTTTTGTCGAACGGTGCGTTCCCTCGCACCGTTCGACAAGCTAAGACAGCTTGTCGTCTTCCGCGAAATGGTCAGCGCCGAGGCCGTCGTCCGCAAAAATAACAAGACGCTCGCCATGACCGACCTTCATCCTGACGAACGCCCCATCGTCCAGCAACTCTTTGGTTCCGATCCTGACACGATGGCAGAGGCTGCGCGCAGGATCGAAGCCGAACATCATCCAGAAGGGTTTGACGTGAACATGGGCTGTCCAGTCTACAAGATCGTCAACAACTTCAACGGTGCAGCGCTCATGCGCGAGCCAGCACTCGCGACGAAGATCATCCAGAAAATGAAAGCCGCGATCACTGTCCCGCTCTCTGTCAAAATTCGCACAGGCTGGGATGATCCGCGAGAATGTTTTGCTTTTGCTAAAGTGATTGAGGACGCTGGCGCGGACATGATCACGATCCATGGACGAACAAAGGCGCAGGGCTACTCCGGACAGTCAGACTGGAACCTGATCGGCGAGCTGAAGTCCACGCTCTCGATCCCAGTGCTCGCCAACGGCGACATCCACACAGCGCCGCTGACTCTAAGCGCGCTCGATCAAGCCAAAACCGACGGCGTTCTCATCGCCCGCGGTGCGCTCGGGAACCCGTGGATCTTTTCACAGATCACGGACGCACTCACAGGACAGCCTGCGAAACAAGTCACACTTGAGGAACGCATCCGCGTAATCAAGACACACCTCGCGTTCCACATCGAACAATATGGTGTTCAAGGCATAACGACCTTCCGCAAACATCTCTCGTGGTACTTCCGCGGCGTGCCAGGCGCGCGACCGTTCAAAGAAAGACTCCACACGACCGTGAGCGTCGAAGCCATTCACGAAATCCTCGACGAGATCCTTTTAGACGGACTTCTCCACGACGGAATGAGCGACCGCGACGCGATGAATCCAATCGCCGCAGAACGCGTCTTCATGGCAAAGTGACACCCTGTGTCATCCCGAGCGACCCAGCATCTGGGGAGTCGAGGGATCTCAAAACTATGACCATTGGAATTCTCATCTTCTCTGATCCTTCGCAAGAGCAGTACACAGGTGCTGATCGCTTTGAAGCTGCCGCAAAAGATCGTGGACATCAGCTCGTAAAAATCTACGAGCCGTACTTGTCATTTGAACAAGACCCCCCTCAGTCCCCCCTTGGTAAGGAGGGAAGATCTCGTATTCTTCATCGCGGTGAACCTCTCCCTCATCTGGATGTCATCATCTCTCGCCCAAACTTTATCGAGGAACCAAGTCTACGAACCTATGCCGTACAGATGCTCGTGACGGCTGGATACAAAGTCATCAATGCTTCACCGAGTTTTGCGTGGGCCAAAAATAAAATCACCCAGCATGTCTTTTTTGCTGAACATGATCTGCCGTGTCCACGATGGGGAATCTGTCGTCGCCCAGAGGATGCACTTAGGATCGCGCAAAACATCGGCTTTCCTGTAATCTTGAAAGTCGCGTTTGGGACGCATGGCAAAGGCGTATTCTTCGCGCAAGATGCACAGACGCTCCAGCCGATTGCTGAGTATCTTGCAGTTCGAGATGGCAATCCAATGATCGTCGAAGAGTTTATCAAGGAGGCACAGCGGAAGGATCTAAGAATCTTTGTGCTCGGTGAACGCGTGCTCGCGGCGATGGAGCGAACCGCGCCGGAGGGAGACGTACGAGCAAACACTTCAAACGGCGGAACAGGATCGGTCGTGACGCTCACACAAGAGGAACAGGATCTCGCACAGCGCACGGCCAAAGGTTTTGATCTTGAGATCGCAGGCGTCGACATCATCCGCTCATCGAGAGGACCGTTGCTTCTGGAGATAAACTCGAATCCAGGATTCAAAGAGTTAGAAAAGGTGACTGGAAAAGACATCGCAGGAGCGATCATTGAGTTCGCTCTGCAAAAATAAAAACGGGAGAGTGTCGTACTCGTCCCGCATCGTGACCCCGCTACTTGGCCTTGGCCTGATCGCCCTTGCCGTCGTTCTTGGGCGACTTCTGTCCGGACTTGTGCCCCTTGTACACTCCGAACTTGTAGCCCGCCTGATGGTGAGGATTCGTCCTCATGTGGGAGTCCATCCCACCGGACTTGTTGGTCTTGAAACGGCAGTGGGGATCCGGGCACTTCTGCATCGGTTTTCCAATGGTTGGAGTGAAACTCACAGCAGAGCGTTGCTGGGAGCCAGACAATAATGCCAGAGACGAGAGGAATTGTCAACCGACTGGCCTGATGCTACAATCGTGGCGCTCTTGGCTAAAATTATTCCGAGATATGCCCTCGATGACTCGGTCATATTACCGTCGTTCGCTCGGCAGTGCTCAAGTGGGAACTTGATCACTGCGCTCGCTCACTCCGGGATCGTCTAATGGCAGGACAACAGACTCTGAATCTGTTTATCTTGGTTCGAATCCAAGTCTCGGAACCAAGAAAAAACGATCGTCATGTGACGGTCGTTTTTTCTTAGTGAGTCCTCCGCAAAAGGACGAACGCCCATGAAGGGGCTTTGAATTCAAAGGGCCTTCATGCCCGTTCGTTAGGCGGTAGTGACTTTTGCAGAGATCTCTAGGCGTTATTTTGATCTCTCACACCACGCTCCCACCAAACTCTGCGATGAGTTCTTGAACGGCCGCCTCGACAGGCTTCTTCGCCTGGATCGCTTTCACGCTCATACGTCTTCCCAAAACTTTTTCAAAAACATCTTCAATCGTCCGACGATTTTTTTCCTGATTCACGGTCTGCACGTAAAGATCGTACTCAAATCCGAGTTCGACATGGTCACCATCTACTCCGTGCACCTCACACGATTGCATGAACAGCGGCAAGGACGCATTGCACGACCTGATCTGCTCATATACCTGCGGCCACTTCTGTTTCACGTCCTCTATACTAATCACAGGAATATTTCCGAAAACCGTCTTCTCTTCCTCCACTACGGCTTCTACGCCCTCTACGGCTTCTACGACCTCTACGGCTTCTACGGCTTCTACGACCTCTACGGCTTCTACGGCCTCTACGACCTTTCCTACGCGCCTCAAATCAACCTCCTGTTTCTGAAAATCCTTTTGAGGACTCTCTTTGACTCCGCATATTTTTATGATCGCGAGTTCCACGGGTAATTGAGGGATATGCTCGGAACGGATGAGTCTCTCGGCGCTCAAAAGCCCATCAATCGCTTTGCAAAGAAACACTGAATCAAACTTAGTCTCTTTTTGTGAAACAGATGCAAGTAGGCGATCTCGAAGCCATGAAGTTACGTCCGCAAGAAACTGATGCAAGTCAACGCCTTGATCAAGATATGTATTCAAGAGTGTGATCGCGCGCCGTGCATCAGAGGCCATGAGTGCGGCGACAAATTCTTCAACCAAAATCTCCTCCGTTGCGGGAAGCACAAGACTTGCTTCCTTCATGGTGATCTCCTTTTCACCTAACGCCAATACTTGACCGAGTAAACTCTCGGCATCGCGCGCGCACCCGCCACTGTGTCGAGCAATGGTCTGTAGCACGTCAGTATCCACTTTAACTCCTTCTTCTTTTACAATGCCAATGAGCCTAGCGACCAGCACGTCCAAAGGAAGCTTTCTAAAATCAAACCGCTGACAACGACTGATGATCGTCTCGGGAACTTTGTGAATCTCTGTTGTCGCCAGAACAAAAAGTGCGTGCTCTGGTGGTTCCTCAAGCGTTTTTAAAAGAGCATTAAACGCGGAGCCAGATAGCATGTGTACCTCGTCGATGATGTAGACTTTCTTTTTGAGCGAGCTCGGAGCAAAGCGTACCGACTGGATAATGTTCTCTCGCACGTGCTCCACGTCCGTGTGAGAAGCGGCATCAATCTCAAACACGTCGAGCGCCGTCCCTGAAACAACTTGCAGACAGGAGGCGCAGACATTGCACGGTTCGTTTTTTTTTGGATCCAAACAATTTACAAGCTTCGCCAAAAGACGCGCGATCGTCGTTTTACCGACGCCACGCGGACCCGTAAACAAATAGGCGTGAGCCAGAGACTCCGAGCCGTATTGATTTTGAAGGGTCTGGACGACGTGACTCTGTCCGCTCACCTCTTCAAATGTTGTTGGTCGATAAATGCGATAAATCACCTTTGTCATATCAACGACTTATTCTCTCCACCGCCGCCCACAGACACCTTCCTCCTGTTGGAACAAGGACGACAACCTCGTCTCCTGGAATACCTTTGAAGTATGAAACGCTCGCCGCCAAGACTTTATACACGTCCTCCCCGCACATCACAACTGGTTCATTTGTGGATGAGTCAACCGCCAGTTGACCGACAAGGCGTCTGCGTTCAATCGGGCCAATTTGCTTGAACACGCTTGTTCCATCTGGCTTGATGGTGAGTTTCAAGATATCTCCCTCTACAAGTTTTGATTTGGAAGAATAATTTTCCGGCACAGCATAGCGCATCCCATCACCATCAACCATCGCTTGGCCATCAAACACGCCTTCCAACACACGAGAACCTGCCGTTGCCTCAAGTTCAGCCTCTGTTCGCTTTTTGCTAGATACAAAATCAACCATCTGCCGTGTGGCGCGCGTGGTGTCGCCCTCTTCCAGTAGTTGAATGACGTGGTTCATGCTGTCGCGCACGGCCTTCAACATCTGCAACGCCAAGCGACCCCGCACATCGCCGTGTTCGGCGCGGTTGGCATGGAGATCCACATCGGGCTCGGCTTCGAATAGTTCGTCTTGCGTGTCTTCGTCTAAAAAGGTTTTCATACGGGCCTAATTGTCATCCCGCCTGCCCGCCATAGCTTCAGCGACGGCGGGACTGAGGAGTTAGACGACCCTTCGACGTTGCTCAGGGCAGGCTGAGCGGAGGGATCTCGGTCGCTACAGAGATCCTTCGTCGCTCGGTGACTCGTTCCTCAGGATGACGCAGGGCGTCAAAACTCTCCAGGTTTGCTCACGATCGGTCCGAGATTCACCATCTGCATTCGCTCCGTGAGATCCGCGGTGACAATCGCTCGATCACGTCCGTATTTGAGGCGCGACAATTCCTTAATCGCGGTGGCAAGCTCCACGTCTCCCTTGGGCGGCGGAGTGAAGTTGAGCGTGAACGGTTTGATCTGTGCATTATCAACGATCATTTTTACGTACCACGTAAACTTATCCGAGTTGATCATATCATATCCAGAAAACTCCGGTTCATAGAGTTTCTCGAGAGTCTCGACGTCTTCCGGTCCAATGCGCGCCACAAAGTTTGTCCCAACGTTTCCAAACACGGCGTCACGAATTTTTGTGTCGTTATTTTTCACGAGCTGTCCGATGTACTGGTGGGCGATGATGAGGTTCAGACGATACTTACGCGCCTCCGATAAGATGGTCGCGATTGAATCTGTGATGAAGTTTTGAAACTCGTCGATGTACAAATAGAAGTCATGACGCTGTTCTTCAGGAATATCAGCGCGTGTCAGAGCGGCCATCTGAAGTTTGGAAACGATGATGAGTCCCAACAGCTCCGCGTTGACATCACCAGTTTTTCCCTTTGAGAGATTCACAAGGAGAATCTTCTTCTTGTCCATCACCTCGCGAAAATCAAAACTTGATCGCGTCTGACCGATGATGTTTCGCATCATTTCATTTTCCACAAAGCGTCCCACTTTTGAAATCAGATAGCCAAGCATCTCCGACTTGTGAAAATCCGAAGTCTTGTCTACCTCGTTAATCCAGTACGATTGAATGACTGGATCCTTTACCTTGGCGCGCCAAATCTGCTGAAAGTCGTTATCGGAAAACATGCGTGGGATCTCGGCAATCGTTCCGGGATTTTCATTATCTGCCATGAGCGTCAGCATCACGTTTCTCATGTGGTGTTCAAACATGGGACCAATCATCTCTGGAGGAAACAGCTTGTAAAAAATAGCGACCATTTCTTGCGCGGCAAAATCTTTCATGCTTTCGTCTTTGGCCTCAAGCATGTTGAGCCCCATAGGACGATCAACGTCGGACGGATTAAACACGATGACATCATCCACACGCTCTTTGGGGATGTTGCCAAGGATGAGTTCGATGAGGTCGCCATGTGGCTCCACAACCGCGACGCCGTGACCTGCGCGAATATCTTGCAGAGCGAGGTTCGCAATAAGTTGAGATTTACCTGATCCAGATTTACCGATGATGTACATGTGGCGCGTGCGATCTAGCGACTTCATCCATACTGGTGTCTTGACTCCGCGAAACATGTTATAGCCAAGCTCGATATCGCCATCCTCTGGTCCTGGAATATTCGCCGGTACTGACCCTTTGCGGGCAAGCAACCATTGAATGTTTGGCGTTTCGGTCCAAGGAAGCGGTAGATGCCACACGCTCGCCATCTCCTCGGCGTTCATAACGATCGTGTTGCGTTCATCAAAGGTGCGATAAATAAAATTACGAATGATTCGTTTTTTTCGCCGCGGCACGACCTTCACAAACGAATTGCCGTACTCGTAAATGTTGAACTGCGCAAACGCGTTCAGCATGTTTTGCATGAGAGACTGCGCGGCCTCGGCGGTTTTGGAGGCACTCACCAAACGGATACACACATCCATCCCAGCCTTGCTCGCTTTTTCCTGAAGGCCTTTGACCATTTGATCCTCCAACGGCGACAAACGATAATCTTTTTCTGGCTCCTTTGGTTTATCACCACCAAAACCCGCAAGCTCTAGGTAATCTGTCTTCTTCTTTTTCTTTCCCTTGATCGCATCGTCCAGCTTCATCCCCTGTTGCATGTTGGACGCAACACGAATTCCCTGCTTTCGCCACTTGGAAGGAGAAGATCGCACCAAAAACTGAAACGCGGCCCCGTCTCCTTCTGGAAGCTTTGAGAGAATGTTGGTCAGTCCGTTCAAAGGATCTTTTTCCAGGCTGGTATACGTTTTGATTGGAAAGACATCTTGACGGCGAAACACGAGATAGCTCCCAACAATCACGCCGGTGGGTTGAAAAATGTTGTAGTCTTCGACCTCTTCGATATAGACATCGGAATAGGCGGCTGACAATTGCTGTTCAATCATCTGCCGCATGGCGCGAGGAACCGAGATATAAAATCTGATTAATTTGTTGTGCGAGACAATCTCGAACGCGACTTCATCCTGCCGTCCAAACAGCCAGGCACGAAAACCATGTTGCGCTTTCAGCCCACCGACCGCAGAGAAAAAAACCTCGGCTGCGGAAATCGCTTCTTTGATTTGTTCTTTCGTCCCTGTCCGTGAGCTTTCTTCTTCGTGCCGAAACTTTGGCAATGTCACAAGGAGTGTCACCCGATTGAACGTAGCTTGTTTGGCAGAAGCCCTGCGACGTAGGATGATGCGCAAGAGGAACAACAAACCGATCAACAAGGCCAACCCAGCCATAAACCACAAAATAATTCCAGAAATATAAAGATCCCCCTGTGTCACCGCTCGCACGGGTTCTGTGTTTGTCTGCAGTCCAAATTGAAATAGGCTCATCACACCACGTCGTTTTGTTTTCGTTCCTCCTCACTCACAAGAAGGATTTTATCGGTTTTGATTTTTGCCTCCTGTTCCAGAAAAAAATGATTGACCCCTGGAATCATCTTCATCCAGTCACGAATGAGTTGAAAAACTTTCTTGGCGTTTATTTTGACCGCGCGCACAAGCTCTCGCACTTTGGATGCCGTCTCCTCACCTTTTACTTTAAACTCCTGTTGCGTGTCAGGCGACATGGCGAGATAGATGTCGGTGAGATCCTCCGAAAGAATACTCTCGATCTCTTTTGCGAGACGATCTATTTTTGGGGGCGCTGGTCGGACAGGAGTTGAGACGACCGAAGATGGAGGTTCTGCAACCTTGAAAATTTTTGTTTCTGATATCGAGACATCTCCTGTTAGCTTTTCTCCCGTTTCAGTCGCCCTTTGAATTTCAGGCACAGAAACCTGTTCGCGGGCAACTCCAACAACCGCTGGCGTTTCAACAGGCTTAACTAATTTCCCATCTTTCTCGCGTCCGTCCGTTGCCATAATGAACTCTATTTTACCACAGAAAACAAAAATCGCGGGGTTATCCCCACGACTTCTTATCCTTTTTTAATTCGACCACCGCTTTTGGTATCTTCTATCACGTACCCAAGTTTTTCAATTTCAACTCGCAATTTATCTGATCGCCCCCAGTCTTCCGCTTTTCGAGCTTCTTCCCGCTCATCTGCGAGGCGCTGAACGTCAGGAGGAATTTCAAGGGGACGACCAACGTATTCCTTCAGTCGTAACCCCAAAACCCGATCCATGCGCAGAATGGACTCCGCTTTTGCGCTGGTTGGTAAATCTGCGTTAACGAGCTCCCAGAGGATCGCCAGGGTTTGTGGCGTATTGAGATCATCATTCATGGCGGAAAAAAATTCCTCTTCCAGATCAGCACAGCCAACATCTGGTTCGTCCCAATCACGAACCAACTCGCGCAGTCTCCCAAGAGCATTCTGCGCCGCGTCGAGAGCCTCAAACGTAAAGTTTAATTTTGATCGATAGTGCGCCCCCAACACCAAGTAACGATACGCGAGCGGGTCATAGCCTTTCTGGATAAGATCGTCGATCGTGTACAGATTCCCGAGCGACTTACTCATCTTCCCGTTGTCGACCGTGAGAAACTCGCTGTGCATCCACACGTTGGCCTCAAGCACGCCCTCCGCACCTTGCGTTTGTGCCATCTCGTTCTCGTGATGCACAGCAATATGATCCACGCCACCGGTATGAATATCAAACGGCACATCGAGATACTTCATCGACATCGCAGAACACTCGATATGCCAACCGGGAAAACCAGATCCCCACGGCGATTCCCATTCCATTTGGCGCGTACTCCCAGCTCCAGAAAATCTCCAAAGAGCAAAGTCAGTCGTATTTCGTTTCTCCCCCATCTCCACCCTTGCCCCTGCTTTTTTTTCTTCAGATTTCTGACCCGAGAGCCGTCCATAATTCTCGAGCTTGGCCGTATCAAAATACATGCCGTCGCTTGTCCTGTACGTAAAACCATTTTTCTCGAGAGACTGGATCATCTTGATCTGTTCAGGAATATGCTCTGTCGCCTTTGGATAGATGTTCGCGCGCCTGATGTTCAACCGATCCACGTCTTTCAAAAATGCGTCTGTATAAAACTGCGCAATCTCGTGAGCCGTCTTTCCTTCACGTCGCATCGCAACAATCATCTTGTCCTCTCCTTCGTCCATGTCACTTGTCAGATGTCCAACGTCGGTGATGTTCATCACGTGCTTCACCTCAAGACCGTTCATTTCCAAAACACGACGAAGAACATCATCAAAAACGTAACGGCGCATATTGCCGATATGGGCAAACCAATACACGGTCGGACCGCAGGCATAGAGGGAAACCTTACCTTCGTGGATCGGATGGAACTCCTCTTTTTGGCGTGTGAGTGTGTTGGTGAGACGGATGCTAGTCATACCTGTATTACAAACCTAGCAACTGACGAACTTGGCCGGTTGTATAAACGCGACCAGCTTTCACATCTGCTTGAGCTTCAGCAATATCTGACATAAATTTTTCAAGCTTTGCATCCTTCTTAGAAAACGGTCTCAATTCAAAAATGGGTTGCTTCTTCCAAAGAATGACCAACCGTTCATTTTTCTTCTTAGCCCGCAGAGCGAGTGAAGCCATATTCTGACGCAACTCATTGACACCGACGAATCGTGTGGTCATATCATTGATATGTATTTGAGTGTACAACAGGTTGAAAAAAATCAAAAGCCGGCCCATCTTGGCCGGCTCCCTCACTATTCTCGAATGTCTGAATTGCTCTCTGGATTCTCTTGTCTATGTTCGCGCTTCACCTCACGAGGAGTGAGCTCCTCGAAAAGATGAATGCGGTCTGCATCGATCTCTGCGAGATACTCATCGGAATCCCTGTTCACTTCTCCCTCTGCGTGGATCTTGTCACCGACCTCGATCGCTGACTCATCCACTTGCTTTCCATCCTCATTGACAACGGTGTCGTCACGATATGTGATAAAAACGTATTCCTCGTCTCCGTCGTCATTGGGTCGCAAGGCCTTCACAAGAATCGTGTTCCCGCTCGTGTTCACCTCCACCACCTCACCGACATGGAACAGAGGTTGAGGACGGTTAAGACATTTCTCTCCATCTTTGTCCGCTTGAGCGAATACGAAGTAACTCGGAAGTAAGATGAGAACGGAGAGAGCAAGGAAGGCCGCAGGGTATCTCAATGACCGCAGACTCATGGTTTGCATAGGATGTATTGATTATGGTCCGCCGTTGAGATCGCTGGCACGCGCTTTCCTCTCAAACAAACGACCCTGTTCATCTTTGGAAAGCCCATATCCTTCGACGCGCGATCGAAGGCGTGCCGGCTCTCCACTCTGTACCTCGCTCTTTTGTACACGGGCCGACAGCTCAAGGTAACGGGCGTTGTGAATCGAGAGATCTTCAATAACTTGCGCGCGCATTTTTGGATCCCGTACCGCAGGAGCCAGCTCTTCCACGCTTTGTTCTAACTGATCTGCCGCATCCTCGAGAGACTGTCCCACCTGGTCAGGCTGGCGCAAAAGATGATGCTCCCCTTCCGAGAGACGGCGCGCCATCATCTTTGAGTGAAATTCCGCGCGGGCCTCTGGCGTGCGAGCAAGACCTTCTTCTAAAGACTCGATCGAACTTTTCACAACATACAGAGGATGACCTGGAACGACCTCTGGACTTTCATACGCGTACACGCCGGTTCCCATCGTGAACACCACAACGAGCGCGGTGAGTAGAACTGCGCTCCATCGAAAGGATCGTGAAAAAGACGCGGACTCTGGATACAGACACGCATGCTCTTGAGACAACTTCAACCAAAGGGCTTCACGAAATGCCTTGGATGGTTGTCCTTGCTTTGAGAGACGGTTCAGTTGTCGCTTGAGAAAAAACATATTAGGTCTCCTTGAGAATTGAACGAAGCTTCAGAATCGCACGATGCGTGGCCACTTTAAGGGCATCTGCTGTGCGACCGAGAATGTCTGCCATCTCTCCATACGCATACCCTTCAATGTACTTGAGCGTTACCAGACGCCGATCCTCATGAGGCAGTCTCTGGAGTGCGCTTTCAAGTTTCGTGTGCTCTTCCCAGTTCTCCATGGATCTTCGACCATCTTCGCCAACGAGCGTGAACGAAACGTCATCGAGATCTACTTGCGGTTTCTTGTCACGAAAATAGTTGGCAAGGTGATTATGCGCGATGCGGTAGATCCAAGCCGAGCGTGAAATTTGTTCATCGTATTTTTCAAAATTCTGAAGCGCCTTGATAAAAATCTCGGAGACCAGATCTTGCGCAACACTCTCGTTCCGCCCAACACGAAAAAAAACGTATCGATAGATACGGTCGAGGTTCGCTTTATAAAATGCTGAAAACGATCGTCTGTCCATGTGATGTCATCACAATGACTATACACAGATAAACGAAATCCGTAAGTGTGTCAAGAGAATTGGCCGTATCCTCGTTCACCTCTGCCTCCGCCGCCCAGTAAGGCCATCGCAACAACCGGCAACAGCACCCAAACGGCTCGAGCAATATCACTCAAAAATAAAGCGCGCGTGAACGGAGAGAGTACGGTCGCAAGATCCGACGGAAAGAATGAGAGCGTGACACTGATGAGAAGTCCGACATGGAGAAATGAAAAAATCATCACTTGCCAAAACCTGCCTTGCGTCGCACCGTGACCAAGTGTACGCATGAGAGCCGAGTGAGAGAGGAAGAAGAACAGGAGAATGAAGATGCCCAAGAATACCGTGACGCGCAACGCAAACGCGTCGTTCACAGAAATCTTCGCGTTGAACTCCGCCACGAACGGAATGTAGTTGACGATCGCAAGCGACATGTAGATGGATACGAGAATCACGATGATGCGATCGCGACCAAGCGAGATGCCGTAGATGAGCGAGGCCACAACAAAAAAGATCAGGATGAACAAATCCCATGTTGGATTCAGCCAGTTAATATTTTCAAGCGCCTTCACGGCGGCCGCTTGATCGAAAATAGCCGTTTGCAACATACCTCCTTTTGTTGCGTTCAGTATATCACGACGCGTGGAGATGAGCGATGTAGCCGAGTGCAGAGCGGCCGGCATCTTTGATGTCCTTGGATGATCCGCGTGTCAGGACGCGATCGAGCAGCGACGACTCATCGCGAGACAACGTCGCGAGCGCGATCTGAACAGGACCACCAAAGTCGATCTTAACTCCTGCGAGCTCGCACAGCGCAACGGCCGTCGCACGATGATGACCTTCCAGACAGACGATCGCGCCAGAGTCTTCGCGCTGAAGACCGATGAACGTCGTGGACGACGGAAAGTTCTTCATCATACCGACAACCTTTTCGTGGGCGCCGAAGAATGTCCGCTGTTCGGGAATGCGCACAAGATCGAAAAACGTGTGCGCGTTTGGTTTTGGCAAGCGTGATTGCCAGCCCGTGAATGGACCCACGAGCATCGCGGGAATGTCGCGCATCGGATCTGTAAACTCAAAAAGGTTCCACTCACGTTCATCCGCCTTGATCTGCTCCGCCGTAAACATCCGCCACGATTCCCAATCCGGCCAGCCTTTCAACACGGTCGCACAGTGAATCCAGCCCGGATCGTTTCCCTCGCGCTGTTTCCAGTCTTCAAAGACATGTTCCCAGGTGGTTGGTTTGATGAATTTCGTCATATTGGTGAGTGAAGGATAACAAAACTACGCGCTCTTCACCATAACAAAACCCGCCGTTGAATGGCGGGTTTGTTTGGACCCGGGCTCGCTGATGATACAGCTGGCTTGCCAGCCGAATCCGGCCTTAAGGC
>Ga0265296_1003006_pt1 | contig 16215 bp, 11 predicted proteins | sample MunlanPumphouse1_FD_189073 | JGI IMG/M metagenome (GOLD analysis project Ga0265296, IMG submission 189073) | Groundwater microbial communities from a municipal landfill in Southern Ontario, Canada - Pumphouse #1 | ecosystem: Environmental > Aquatic > Deep subsurface > Groundwater | place... | reverse complement strand
CGCCTGCTCGCGCTTTTCGCCCGCGACGTGCTGCGGGAGCATCCCGGCGCGACGATCATATTCGAGGTCAAATGCTCCGAGAGCCTCATCGAGGACATCGCGAAGCACGGCGGAAAACCGCTCATGTGGAAGGCGGGACATTCGCTCATCAAGCAGAAAATGCGCGAAACGAACGCGCTGCTCGCGGGAGAAATGAGCGGGCACATTTTCTTCGCGGACCGGTACTTCGGCTACGACGACGCGCTGTACGCCGCGTGCCGGCTCCTCGAGATCGTCTCGCGGGAGTCCGAGCCGCTGAGCTCGTTGCTGGGAGATCTTGCGCGGTACGAATCGACCCCCGAGATACGTCTCGCGTGCGAAGACGAGCGCAAGTTCGACGTCGTCCGCACGGTGCGCGATCATTTCAGGAAAACGCACGAGGTGATCGACGTCGACGGCGCGCGCGTGAAATTCAACGGCGGTTGGGGCCTTGTCCGGGCGTCGAATACGCAGCCCGTGCTCGTGCTCCGGTTTGAAGCTTCGACGAAGGAACTCCTCGAGGCGATCAAGAAGGAAGTCGCGCTCGTTCTCGGTCGCTCTATCGACGTCTCCAAACTCGCGGATGCGTGATGCCCATGTACGGAGTCATTCTTGCCGGCGGGAAAGGCACGCGGTTCTGGCCATACAGCCGCGCCGAAAAGCCGAAGCAGTTCCTCGACGTCACGGGGGAGGGAAGCATGCTCTCCCTCACGTGGAAACGCCTCTCGGAATTCATTCCTCCTGAGCGCATGATCGTTCTCACGATCGAGCCTCTCGTTCCGCTCGTTCGAAAGGAGCTCCCCCGGCTCCGCGCGGATCATATCTTCATCGAACCCGTCGGGCGCAACACGGCGCCGTCGATCGCGGTCGCCGCGGTCCTCGTGCGGCGTTTCGGCGGCGATGAGCCGTTCCTCACCTGCCCGGCCGATCACACGATCGCGAACGAGCGCAGATTCAGACGGATCGTGCGCGCCGGTGCGGCCGTCGCCGCGAAGCACGACGTGCTTGTCACGTTCGGCGTCGTGCCCTCGTTTCCGTCCACGGGATACGGGTACATCGAGGCCGGATGCGGATTCGACGCACAGGGCGGGGTCCCGGTATTTCGCGCGAAGAAATTCCACGAAAAGCCGGACGCGAAGCGGGCGGCCGCGTACCTCAAGGCGCGGCGGTATTACTGGAACAGCGGCATCTTTCTCTGGCGTCCCTCGGTCTTTCTGGAGGCGTGGTCGCGCTGTCTCCCCGCAAGCGTGGAGCAGCTCGGAGCGATCGAACGCTCGCTCGGAAGCAGAACCTTCCGGCGAGTCGTCGAGCGCGAGTATCCGCGGATGCCCTCGATATCCGTCGACTACGGGATTCTCGAGAAGGCGCCGAACGTCGTCGTCGTTCCCGCCGATATCGGCTGGAGCGACGTCGGATCGTGGGATTCCCTCTTCGATCTTCTTCGCGCCGACGGGCAGGGGAACACGGGAGCGGGACGCATGGAGATCCTCGATTCCCGGAACAATCTTCTGTTCAACCCCGGAGGCGTGACGGCTGCCGTGGGAGTCGATGATCTCATCGTCGTCGTCGAGGGGAAAACAATTCTCGTGTGCAAGCGGGGGGAAAGCCAGCGCGTTCGCGAGATCGTCGACCGCTTGGGGAAAAAACGGCGGCCGGGGGCACGATAACGGAATTTTTGATTGGACGGCTTGAAAGAGGAGGTACGAATGTTTGCGAAGAGAGCTCTCCTGTTCGTTCTGATCGCGGGCTGCGTCGTTGCGATGGTTTCGTCCTGCTCGCGCGAAAAGAAGGACGGCGCCCTCAAGGTGAAATCCGGACTCGCCGCGAGAGTCGGCGACATCAAGATCACCGAGGAGTTCATGCTCCGCACGTTCGAGGATCTGCCCGATAACCAGAAAATGCAGTTCAAAGGACCCGACGCTCAGGCGAGATTCGTCGACCGGCTCATCGAGCAGCATCTCTTCTACCTCGCGGCGATCGACGCAAAGATGGATCGGACCGAGGAAATGCAGGAACGGCTCAGATGGGTCACGATGAATATCCTCGTCGCCGAGTATTTCTCGAAAGAAATATCGGACAAGATCAAGATCGAACCGAAGGAAATCGAAGAGTATTATGCTTCCCACCCGCAGGAATTCATCCAGGCGCCCGTTATGCGCGCCCAGTATATCTTCACGGCCGACAGCCTCAAGGCCATGAAATTGAAAAAACGCCTCGAGCAGGGGGAGGTTTTCGCGAAGATCGCGGCCGCCGAGTCCGAGGATAAGGCGACCGCTTCGTCCGGCGGCGACGTCGGCTACTTCAATTCGGGCGGCTACATCAAGGGAGTCAGCGATACCGAGGGGTTCGGCAAGGCGGTCGAGGAGCTCGAGGTGGGCGTTGTGAGCGGGATCGTGCGCCTCACTGATGGATTCGCCATCATGAAGGTCACCGAGAAGAATCCGCAGAAGACGCAGACCCTGGATGAAGCCCGGCGGACGATCGAGGCCAAGCTGCAAGCGCAGAAAACGGAAGAGGCCTACAAGGCGGCCGTTGAGGAGCTCAAGAAGAAGTACACGCCGGAGAATTATATCAGAGAACGGCTCGATAAAACGACGCGGACGGCCGAGGAGCTCTGGGAGATGGCCCAGATAGAGCCCGATCCGCGGAGCCGCATCCAGTACTATCGCGATATCGTGAATCTCTATCCGACCCACAAGAACGCCGCGGAGGCGCTCTTCATGATCGGGTTCACCTATGCGGAGGAGCTCAAGGACTTCGTTCAGGCGCGCCGGACCTTCGACGAGCTCAAGCAGAAATATCCTCAGAGTCCGATGCTGGAATCGACGAAATGGATGATCGAGAACATGGAAACGGCTCATCCGAAGCTCGAGACGTTCGAAGGCGTGCAGAAACGCATAGAAGAGGACAAGGGGCGCAAGACGGAAGGGACCGAATAGGAAGCGGCGATGGAACTCGTTGAGGTATCCGTTCACGGGATCGCGCTCGATCAGGAGCGCCGCCATCCGGTCGTTCTTCTCAAAGCGGAGGACGGGGATGAGATTCTCCCGATCTGGATCGGCGCCGCCGAAGCGACGGCGATCTTCACGGCGGTCGCGGGCAAGTCGTTCGAGCGGCCCATGACGCACGATCTCCTCAGGATCGTCGTGGACGTGCTCGGCGCGACGGTCGAACGGATCGAAATCACCGGGCTCCAGGCCGAAACGTACTTCGCTCGCATCGTGCTGAAACGCGCCGACGACGTTTTCTACGTCGACGCGCGGCCGAGCGATTCGATCGCTCTTGCGCTGCGGGCCGAGGCGCCGCTCTTCATCGAACGCGATCTGTTCAACGCGCATAAGCGGAGCATCGATCTCGGTTCGGACGAGGACGACGTGCGCAAACGTCTCAAGGAGCTCGATCCGGGGAGTTTCGGGGATCTCGACGCATAGGAGGAGCCGGTGATAGAGCCCTTCCAGGAAAAGCAGCCGTCGATCGGCGCCGACGTGTTCATCGCGGCCACCGCGCAGGTGATCGGCGACGTTGAAATCGGCGAATGCGCCAGCGTCTGGCACGGGGCGATAGTCCGCGGGGACGTCCGGCGGATTCGAATCGGGGCGTACACCAATATCCAGGATCTCTGCGTTTGCCACGTGACGACGGGCGGTCCGGATCTCGTGATCGGGGCGCGGGTCACCGTGGGCCATCGGGCCATTCTGCACTCGTGCACGATCGGGGACGGATGCCTCATCGGCATGGGCGCCGTTATCCTCGACGGAGCGAAAATCGGGAGCGGCAGCATTGTGGCCGCGGGGAGCGTTCTCCTCGAGGGGTTCGATGTTCCGCCCTGTTCGCTTGTGGCCGGTGTTCCCGGCACGGTGAAGAAAACGATCGATCGCGCCGCATCCGAAAAGCTCGCCCGGAGCGCGGAGGAATATCACGCGCTGGCGCTCGCGTATCTCGGAAAACGACGATTCATGCCTCCGGAAGTGCGAACATGAAACGGACTGCGAAATGTCGCGTGATGCTCGCCGCGGCCCTCCTCTTCGCGGCGGCGGCACGGCCCGCGAGCTCCCAGGAAAGAGCCGCAGATCAGGCGAAAACGGCGGAGGCGGCGCAGCGCCTCCGGATCGGCGTTCTGTGCCCGCTCGAAGGACGCTTCGGCACGCTCGGGGAGTCATTTCTGCGCGGTGCGTCGGTCGCGCTCAAGGAAGCGCGGCTTAAGGGAATCACAAACGTCGATCTCATCGTCGGGGACACGCGAGGTAATCCTCTCGAGTGTCGCTCGGTCGCCGAACGGCTCATCGAAGAGGAGCGCGTCGATGCTCTCCTCGGAGAGGTGCTCAGCTCCTCCACGATCGCGGCCGCCCAGGTTGCCGAGGTTTCAAAGACGGTGCTTCTGTCTCCCGTGGCAACCGAGGAGGGGATAGGCGTTGTCGGAGGATGGGTTTTCCAGACGACCACCTCCTCGGAGGTCGAGATCACCGCTCTCGCCAGGATGGCCTGCAGCCGGCTCGGGCTCCGGCGCGTCGCGTTCCTATCTTCCGACGACCTTGCGTCGCGCCGCGTCGCGCGCCTCTTCGGGGACGAGGTCGAGCGGCTCGGCAGCGAGCTCGTGATCGTCGAATTCTATCCCGAGGGAAGCACCGATTTCGCCGAGTCGATCGGACGCGTTCGCGCAGCCGATCCCGAGGCGCTCTTCATCGCATCCGGCACGGAGGATCTCATCCTCATCCTGCCGCAGCTCTCTTTTCACGAATTCGGCTCGCAGCTTCTCGGAACGAGCGCATGGAATTCTCGGCGCCTCATCAGGATGGTCGGGAGGGATCTCGAGGGCGCGCTTTTTCCCGCCGATATCGATCAGCTCGGCGGCGAACGTCTCTTTGCGAGCGCGTGCGCCCTCGTGAACGAACCCGCGGGGGAGATCAATCAGGTGGTCATCGGGGGCTACCGGGGGACGAGGCTCCTCCTCGAGGCGCTCGCGAAAAGCAAATCGGGAGGAGCGACCCTGAGGGAAGAGATGTCCCGTCTTCTCGAGAAGAGACGGCACCCGTTTCTCGATCTCGTCGCGGGCGAGGGCATCCTGTTCTACACCGTGAGAAACGAACGGGCCGTGGAATACGGCGTTCTCAAGACGGACCGCTAGCGGCGAAGCTGAAATTTCACGAGAAAACTCACCCAGAAGAAAACCGGTTTTCCCCCTTCATGGACCGGCTTGAAGAGAAACTGTTTCACCGCGGTGATCGAAGAGGTTTCGAAGCTCACCGTGCCATAGGAGGAACGCACGTATGCCTCGTTCACGGTGCCGTCGCTCGCGATGTACGCCTCGACGAGGACGTATCCCTCTTCAGCCGAGAGAAGGGCGTCGATCGGGTATTCGGGCTTGACCATCCTGAGGATGACGTAATCTTCCCGGTACGGAGCTGCCGCGCGTGAGGCGTAGGTGCGGTAGGCGTATTCTCCCGGCATTTCGAGGGAGATCTGCTGTTCGCGTTTCCGTTCGGCGCGCTTCGGCGCCGGCTCGTTCCCCTTTGCGCGCTTCGGTTTGTCTTCACCCTCGATCAGGATATCCTGAACGATCATCACGTGCCTCTCGCGGGTCGTAATTTTTGCCGGTGAAGCGCGATTGTCGACGATCGATATTTCCGGTTCGAACTTCAACGGGCCCTCGTAGCCGAGGGAGATGAGGTCTTTCAAGAGTTCGATGCGCGCGAAAGTCACGAGAACGAAAAAATGGATGAGAATCACGGCGGGGAAAATGAGCATGAGTCTCTTGCGCATCCGGCGATCGTGCTCGCTGATTTTCCCCATGCTGTGCGTCCTCTTTCCCTTGTGTACAATATCGTACGACGCTTTTGACGGTGTCAAGCGCGGGGTGGGGAGTGCAGGGCGGAATCCGGCCGCCGGCTCAGGGCATCTCGACGACGAGCGTCGATTCATTCGGGAAAATCGTTCTCATAAAAAGCGCCGATCGTCCGTCGACCAGACGCACCGTCACGAGATGAATTCCCGGGTCGACGAGGCCGAAGGACGCCGAGCCGCCGGCGTCGGTCGTGCGAGTGGAGAGCCGGTCGACGTCGACGGTTGCCCCAACCGCCGGTATGCCCCGCGAGACCACCTTCACCGTGAAAGCGCCGGCGACGACGCCCTCGTAGCCGAAATGGCCCGCGATCGCGACGAATATCCTCTCCGCCTCGAGGCGGAGCCGCGGCTCGGCGCTCATCGCGGTTTCGCGCGCGGGCTCTTCGATCGGTCCGCAGTAGATCTCGCATGCCGCGCACGACGTCTGCTGGAGGAATAGGTCCGCCCATTCCCTGGCCGCGAACGGGTCGTCCGGCGCGAGGGAACCGAGGGCGGAGGCGAGTCGCTCCGCAATGGCGCGTCCGCGCGCGCTTCCCGGGAAGAACAGCACGCATCGGGGCGCGTCGATCGAACGGGGCGGCGCGCCATGCCGAATGCCGACGGCGAGCTCCGCGTCGGCGCGGTTGACGACGTAGACGCGCTCCTGCGCGGAAATCGTCTCATCCCCCTTTCGCGTGAGCGTGACCGAGGCCCCCGCCCGTTCGAGGAGATTCTGGAGGCGCCGCGCGACCGCGAGATTCACGGAGGCCCCGCGCAGCGAGCCGGCGCCTCGACCTCCCGGATCGGAGCCTCCGCCGCCGGGATCGACGGCGATCCGTTTCCCCGCGAGGACGCCGCCGAAGAGAGGGCTGAGCCGGACGGTCGTGACGTTCGGAGAAGAGCCGGCGGGTAGCCTGTCGAGAAGCACCGGTGCGTAGCCCGCCGCGCTTACGAGGAGCGTTTCGGGGCGGCTTGACGCCGGGACGAGCAGCCTTCCCGCCTCATCCCCGAGCACGCTCGCGGCGGGGCTGCCGCCGACGACGGGGCGCGAGACCGCTTTTCCCGTCAGCGCGTCTATCACGACGATCGCCGTGGAGGTCCGCTCCTCGAACGCCGGCAGTCTGATCTCACCGGTCAGACTGTCCGCCGAGACCCAGAACGGCTCGCGGGCGAGGCCGAGCGGCGTTTCGAAGCTGAACGCTCCGTTTCTGGAGGCGCCCGAGAACGTTTCGCCTTTACCTGCGAATCGAGCGACGACGGGGGTGCCGTCCGCGACGCTCAGACCGAGCTCATCGAGCACTCTTACGGAGATCGACGCGATTCCCCCGGGCTTCTCGTTCAGGGGGAGGGGAATGATGTGCCGCGCGGGCCGCTTGAGAAGGATCGCGGCGGCCGCGCTCCACGCGGTCGCTCCCTGCGCGCTTCGGATGAACGCCTGGAGACGGTACGTCCCGTTCGGCAGATCGGGAGGCATCGGATAACGGATGATCGAATTCGCCGCCTCGAACATCGGAACGACCTCTCGATCGCCGATGCGAATGCGCGCGGAGGCGGGATCGATCGGCACGCCCGCCGCTCCTTTAACCGAGAACGAGATCTCCGCGGGGGCCGCGAGCGTGTCGCGCGCCGGGGAGAGCCGCGCGATCGAAGGAACGCCCCGCGAGAAATATTCGATGAGTCCGAAGAAATAGGCCTCGGCCTCGAGCTTCTGTTTTTCCGAGAGTTTGAGGCGCTCCTCGATGACGGGATGCGAGAGATAACTCGCCTCGCCGAGGATCGCGGCGCGGGCCGTCGAGTGTCTGAGAACGAAGTAATTCCCGGGCTTGACCTCGGAAATCTCGATCCCCAGGTTGCGCGCGAGGTGCACCTGGATGTTTTCGGCGAGCTCAAGAGAGGAGCCCGGATCGTCCGCGCGGTAGTAAACCTCGATCTTGTTGACGTCCCGTTTTACGGGGAAATTCGCGTTGTGATGAATTGAAAGGAAGACGTCCGGTTCGAGCTCGTTCGCTTTCGCGACGCGGACCGCGAGGTCGTCCCCCGGTTCGCTGGAGCCGGGAGGAAGGTGGTCCCGGTCCGCCGTGCGGGTGAGATGGGTACGGGCTCCCGCATCAGTGCAGAGCCCCCAGAGATAGAGCGCGACGCCGAGATTCGCGTCCGCTTCGCGCAGGCTGTCGGCGCCGAGCGCGCCGTCGAACGCGCCCCCGTGCCCCGGATCGATCACGATCGTTCTGCCGGCGAGAACGTGGGGCTCGAGCGATTCGGACCTTTCCTTGAGCCGCGCATAGAGGCCGTCCTGGCCGGCCCTGCGCGCGGCGCATCCGGCAAGGACGAGGCCGCCGAGCGAAAGGAGTATCACGAGACGCAGCGATCGATTCATCGAAAGCTCCTTTTTCCCTGGTTTCAAGCTAAGCATTCTTTACCAGAAGCGTTCCCCTTCATCAAGAAGCAATTTCGCGGCGGCGAGGGCTCGATCTTCCGGCGCGAAAAATGCGCCCATGGGGCCCATATATTGTGAAAATAGTTGACGGTATCCCCTATATATGGTAGAAATCCATAAATTCAGCTTGAGTAATAAGGTTAAAGAAAATGGATATTCAATCGTCCCTGAAGAAATTACCGTCGGTCGAGAAGGTTCTCGAGGACGCCCGGATCGCTCCGCGAATAAACCTTCTTTCACGGAAGGGCGTTACCCGGATCGTCCGGGAAGCGATCGAGCGCCGCCGCGCGATGCTGCTCGAAGGCTCAAAGGCCCGCGCCTCCGGGAATGATATCATGGCGTCCGTCGCCGACGATGTCGTCTCGGAGCTCGACGCGCTCTCGAACTCCGGGACGCGCCGGGTCATCAACGCGACGGGGGTGGTCCTCCACACGAACCTCGGCCGCGCGGTTCTCGGGGAAAGCGTGCGCGCGGCGATCGACGCCGCGGCGCGGGGCTACGTCGATCTCGAAATCGATCTCGCGAGCGGGAAGCGAACGGAGCGCGGGCTCCGGGTCGCGAGACTGCTCTCGCTTCTCACCGGAGCCGAAGACGCGTTCGTCGTGAACAACAACGCCGCGGCGGTGTTGCTCGCCGTGCAGACGATCGCGGGTTCCGGCGCCGTCGCCGTGTCGCGCGGAGAGCTCGTCGAGATCGGCGGGAGCTTCAGGCTCCCCGAGATACTTGGGCTGGCGGCCGGGCGCGTGATCGAGGTCGGGACGACCAACCGGACGCACCGGAAGGATTACGAGAAGGCCATTCGGGACGGAGCCACGCTGCTCCTCAAGGTTCATACGAGCAATTACCGCATCGTCGGATACACGAACGAGGTGCCGTTGAGCGAGCTCGCCGAGGTCGGGCGGGCCGCGGGCGTGAGCGTCATGTACGATCAGGGGAGCGGGGTTCTCTACCCGCTGCGGGGCGCGGGGATCGAGGGGGAGGAATGCCTCGAAACGACGCTCGAGAGCGGCGTGGATATCGTGAGCTTCAGCACCGACAAGGTGCTCGGAGGCCCGCAGGGAGGTGCGCTCGTCGGAAGCGCCTCTCTCATCGCGAGGATGAAGGAGAATCATCTCTCGAGGGCGCTCCGGCCCGATAAGCTGGCGCTGGCGGGTCTCGAGCAGGCGCTGCGCGATTACTGGAACGGGAGTTTCGAAGGGATACCGTCGCTTCGCATGATCATGGAACCCATGGAGCGTTTGCGGGAGAGGGCCGCCGGGCTCGCCGGGCGCATCGCGGCGCACGGTGTGCGCGACCTCGACGTGAAGATCGCCGAATCGGAGTCTTCCATAGGGGGCGGCAGTTTTCCCATAAATCCCTTGCGGACGGTCGTCGTGCAGATTACCCTTCCTGCGGGCCATGCGGAGCGGCTGGCCGCGCTCGTGCGCACGGGGAGCCCGTCCGTGCTGGTCCGCGTCAAAGACCATTCGATAATGATCGATCCGCGAACGATTCTCAGCGATGAAGAGGATGAGCTTATTGCCGAACTCGTCGACGGGCTCGAAAGAATTCTCAAGAGGGAGTGATCGGAATGACCGGTGAAGATCGGGGAAAAGCGAAAGACGGTTCGTGCGAAGGGGTGGGAGGAGGCTACACGATATTCCTCGACGAGGAGCGCATTCGGGCTTTCATGGCGGCGGGGGACCCCTCCTCCGCGAGCGAGCTGGATCATTTCAGCGACGTGGGCGCCCAGCTCGAAAAACGGATCAAGGAGCGGAGCGGCGCGGTGATACTTGCCCTCTCCGCCGGCGAGAAGGGGATATCGCGCGATTTCGCGGTGCTGCAGATCGCGCACATCATCGCGAAGCACGGCAGGAACGTTCTCATCGTCGACGGCGACTTTCTGAACTCCGGCCTGAGCGGTCTCGTCGAGAGCGTCGAGGAGCACGGCTTCCTCGATCTGCTGCTCTACGGGAGCTCGCTCAAGACGGTCACGCGGGCGGTCGGGATCGAAGGCGTGAGCGTCGCCGGACCCGGCTCGTTCCCCGTTTCGCGCACGATTCCCTTCGCCATAAAGGAATTCGAGAAGATCATGGAGTTCCTCCGCACGAAGCACGACGTCGTCATCTACTGCTCGACGCTGTACACGGAGGACGCGAAGATCAATCCTCTCGCCAAGCTCGCCGACGGCATACTCCTCTGCTGCCGGATCGACGACATGAGCGATGGGGAGCTGCAGAAGAACATCAAGGCGCTCGGCGAGGAAAAGGTCCCGCCGGTCGAGCTCGTCTGTTTCTGCGGGAAGCGCGCCCAGGCGACGGCCCCGGTTTCAAGGAGGGCTCTCGAACCGGTCGACGGCGGGCCGGCGATCGCGGCTCCGAAAGAAACGCCTGCCGGCGATGACGAACCGTCGGCGATTCCCTTGATAGAGAAAAGCGAAGACCTTGAGCCGCTCGAAGAGATCGAGCCGGAAAAGAAACCGCGCCTCAGCGTGCTCCGCATCGTGAGCATCTCCGCGGCGATTCTCATCCTCGCCTTCATCGTGTGGTGGGCCGTGCTCAACCGGACGGTTCGCGAGAAGGAGCCCCTCGGCACGACGCCGGGGGAGGTCGCGCGGGCCGCGGGCGACGGCGCGCTTTCGTACGTGAAGGATTCGGCGGCGGCACCCGCCGAAAGCGTCGCCGCGGCGGTGCGCATGGAGCCGAAGGCCGCCGATACGGCGAGGACGGAGATCGTTCCGGGACGGGGCCTATACACGATCCACATCGCCTCGTTCAGGGAAATGTCCCGCGCCGAGGTCGAGAAGGCGTACCTCGAGAAGAACGGATTTCCGGCGCGGATCGTCGAGGTCAAGATCAAGGGCGCGAACTGGCTCCGTGTTCTCGTCGGCGAGTTCGCGACGGAGAGCGAGGCGGCGAAGACGAGACTCGATCTCCTGGGACTCAATAAGGTCGGGTATGCGCGGGTCGTGACCATCGAAGCCGCGACCCGTTGACGGGGGACATTCGAATGACGTTGGGAGGATACAACCGGTGAGCCTTTCGAAACTCGAAATGGTGGGCTTTAAATCGTTCATGACCCCGATCAACCTTGAATTCAAGCCGGGGATCACGGCGATCATGGGCCCCAACGGCTGCGGCAAGACGAATATCGTCGACGCGGTTCGCTGGGTCCTCGGGGAACAGAGCGCCCGCCAGCTCCGCGGCTCGAAGATGGAGAACGTCATATTCAACGGCACCCAGCAGCACAAACCGATGGGGTACGCCTCCGTGAATCTCACGATCAACAACGAGCGCGGCCTGTTTCCGCTCGATTACGCCGAGATCACGATCACGCGGAAGGTGTACCGTTCCGGCGTGAGCGAGTACTTCATCAACAAGATGCCGTGCCGGCTCAAGGATATACGCGACCTATTCGCCGATACGGGGACGGGGAGTCATTCGTACTCGGTCATCGAGCAGGAGATGATCGATTGGGTCCTGAACGACCTGCACGGCGAGCGCCGCCTCATGTTCGAGGAGGCGGCGGGCATCGTCAAATATCGCATGCGCCGGGAGGAGGCGCAGCGGAAGCTCGACCTCACCGACGCCGATCTTCTGCGTCTCGAGGACATACTCGAGGAGCTCCGGTCGCAGGTGCGGTCGCTCAAGTATCAAATGGCCAAGGCGCGCCGCTACGAGATCGTGAGAGACAGGATCAGGAACTGGGAAGTTGTGAACATCCGCGCGCAGCTCTCGGATATCATCGGCGGCAGACGCGCGGCCGAAGCGGAGCTCACCGAGTATTTGACCCGTTCCCGGAGCGAGGATACCTCGCTCGCCGAGCTCGAGCGGAAGGTCGAAGATGCGCGCGCCTGCCACCTCGAGCTGGAGCGGAAGCGAACGGAGCTCCAGAACAACCGCTACGACATTCGCCGGAGGATCCAGTCCTCGGAAGAGAAAGTGATCCAGTTCACCGAGCGCGAGAGCCAGGCGCGGATCCGCGTCGAGCGCGCATCGCGTGAAATAGCCGAGGCGGAGGGCCGCCTCGGGCATATCGCGGAGCGCGTCGCCGAGGTGACGGGGCTCAGCGCGGGGACGGGCGCGAGGATCGGAGCGGAAGAGGGAGCGCTGGTCGCTCTCGCGGAGGATTTCCGCGCTCTCGTGCAGCGGATCCAGGCGCTCACCGCGAAGCTGATCGAGATGAAGCAAACGCAGCTCGATTTTCTCCAGGACCAGGTCAGGGTGAAGAACACCCTCGAGCATTTCCAGGGGATGCTCGCGGAGCTCGACGCTCGTTCGTCCGACACGCGCGAGCGCATATCCGGGGCTGAACGGGAAGGGCAAAGTCTCGCCGCCGAGAAAGAGGTCAGGGCGGCCGCGTGCCGGGAGCTCGAGGAACGCGGCTCCGCTCTCGATCGAGAGCGGTCGGGCCTCGTCGACTCGATGCAGGAGCAGGAAAAGCGGATATTCGAGCGTGAGCGGCTGCTCGCCGAGAAACGCGCGGAGCTCGCCCACCTGAAAAGCAAGCACGAGCTCCTCCGGAGGATGAAGGAGAATTTCGAGGGGTTTCCGGGCGGGGCGCGGGAGGTCCTCACGAGCGGCGATATCCGCGTGCGGGGTCCGCTCGTCGAGTTCCTCAAGGTTGAGGACCGTTACCGCCCCGCATGCGAGGCGGTGCTGGCGGGCATGCTTGACGGCGTCGTGGTCGACCGGTTCGCCACGGCGCTCGATCTCGTACGCGAGATCGCGGAGAAGAAGCCGGGACGCGTGCGCCTCTTCGCGGAGGATGCGCGGCCGGCGGAGCAGAGCACCGGGGTCGGGGACGTTCCCGGCTGTCTCGGCGCGCTCGCCTCGTTCGTCGCGGTCGACGATTCGCGGAGGGGGCTCGTCGAGAATCTGCTTCGCGGCGCATACGTTTTCGAGGACGCGGGCGCGGCGATCGATTTCGTTTCATCGGATCTGGGGAGGGATGCGACGGCCGTGACGCTCTCCGGCACGGCGTTCTCCAGCTCGGCGGGAGTCTATTTCGCGGGGAGCGGCACCGAGGAGTTCTCGCTGCTCGGCCGCACGAACGATCTCGAGCGGATCGGGGAAACGATACCGGAGCTCGATCGCGAGGTCGCCGGCATGACGGTCGCCTGCGAGGATGAGCGCTCGGCTCGCGAGAATCTTCAGGCGCGGGTGCGCGAGCTCGAGGGGGAGATTCAGCGGGTCCGCGAAGAGTATTCGATGCGGAAGGAAGAGCTCCAGAGCTGCGAGAAAGATCACGCGATGCGCAAGGAGAAGGTTTCCCTTCTCCTCAGGACGCTCGACGAGATCGAGACGTCGCGATCCGAGATCCTCGCAAAGTTCGAAGAGATGAAGCTGTCCCTCCGGATGCAGGAGGAGAGCGGCGAGGCCCGGCAATGGACGGATATAGAGACGGAGCTCGCCGCGCTCCAGAAACGCAAGGAGGAGATCGAGGCCTCCCTCACCGAGAAGAAGATCGCGCTCGCTTCCCTCAAGGGGGCGCTCGACAAGGACCGGGAGGAGTTGAAGGGGCTCGCCGAGATGGAAAGCCAGTTCAGCGGCATCGCCGGCGATCGGCGCCGCGAGATATCCGAATCGGATGCCGAGCTCTCAGGGTTCGGCGCCGCGATCGGCGCGGAGCGATCCGTCGTGCACGCGCTTCTCGAGGAGGAGCGTTCCTACGAGCGGGGGATCGACGAGCTCGCCGGCAGTCTCGAGGAGCGGCGCGCCGAGGCCGATACGGCGGAGAAGGAGCTCAAGGCGCGCGCGGCCGAGCGCGAACGGATATTCGAACGGCTGAACGAAATCAAGATCACGATCTCGACGTTCGAGACGCAGATGCAGAACCTCGTCGACAAGGCGAAGGAGATGTACGCCGCCGATCTCGGCTGCTACCTCGATGGTGAAGAGCTTCCCCTCACCGATGAGGAGGCGGCCGTGACGAAGGAGATGCTCGACCGGGAGAAGAAGAAGCTCGAATCGATCGGCCCCGTGAACCTCGCCGCGGTCGGGGAGTTCAACGAGAAGAAAACACGCCTCGACTTCCTCGAATCGCAGAAGGCCGATCTCGTCAAGGCGAAAGAGGAGCTCGGCGAGGCGATCGGGAAAATCAACGCGCGGGCGAGAAGCCGGTTTCTCGAGACGTACGAAATCGTCCGGAAGAATTTCCAGGAGACGTTCCAGATTCTCTTCGAGGGGGGAGAAGCGGATCTCGCTTTGAGCGAGGCCGCCGACCCTCTCGATGCGGATATCGTCATAACGGCGCGGCCCAAGGGAAAACGCCTTCAGGATATCGCGCTCCTCTCGGGCGGCGAGAGGGCGCTCACGGCGCTCGCGCTTCTCTTCGCCCTCTACAAGACGAAACCGAGCCCCTTCTGCATCTTCGACGAGGTGGATGCCCCTCTCGATGACGCCAACATACAGCGGCTTCTCAGGATGCTCCAGGTATTCAAGAAGGATACCCAGTTCATCATCATCACGCACAACAAGCGCACGATGGAGGTCGCGGAGACGCTCTACGGCATCACGATGGAGGAGCGCGGCATCTCGCGCGTCGTATCGGTCGACTTCGACGGGATCGAGAAAGTTCTCCGGAACCGCGCCGCTTCCGAGCGCGTGCTCGTGCCGTCGGAAGCCTCCTCGAACTGACGGGGATTTCGCATGCAAAAGCTGTTTCAGGGTCTCAGGAGGACGAAGGAACGTCTTTTCGGCTCCTTAGCGGGGATATTCTCCGGGGGGGCGCTCGGTGCGGAAGCTCTTGAAGAGCTCGAAGGGGTCCTCCTCTCGGCTGACCTCGGACCGGAGGCGACGGAAAGGATCATCGAGCGTCTCCGCAAACAGGCGGGTGCGGCCGCGGGGCCGGGCGACTATCGCCACATCATAGCCGAGGAGCTCCTCTCGATAATCAGGGAAACCCCCGCTTCGGAACCTCCGAAAGGGCGCCCGCGCGTCATTGTGGTCGTTGGTGTAAATGGCGTCGGGAAAACAAGTACCATCGGAAAGCTCGCGTATCTTTTCAAGAACGAAGGACACTCCGTTGTCCTCGCGGCATGCGACACCTTTCGCGCGGCGGCTGTCGAGCAGCTCGAGCTCTGGGCCGAGCGTGCCGGAGTGCCGATCGTTCGGCAGAGGAGCGGGGCGGACCCCGCCGCCGTCGCCTTCGACGCGGTGCAATCCGCGAAGGCGAAGGACGCCGATATCGTGATCGTCGATACCGCGGGGCGGCTCCACACGAAGGTCAATCTCATGGACGAGCTGAAAAAAATATTCAAGGTGCTTTCGACGAGAATGGAAGGCGTCGGCCTCGAGAGCTGGCTCGTTCTCGACGCTAATACGGGACAGAACAGCCTCCGGCAGGCCGAGGCCTTCACCGCGGCGCTCCCGGTATCGGGGCTCGTCCTCACGAAGCTCGACAGCACGGCAAAGGGGGGTGCCATCGTCACGATCCAGCGAAACCTCCGTGTCCCCGTCATCTACGTGGGCGTCGGCGAGGGGCTCTCGGACATCGAACGGTTCGATCCCGAGCTTTTTGTCTCCGCCATGCTCGGTGAGTAACGGCATTTGTCCTCTTGACACTACCGACGGCGCTGATTAAAATTGGATTACATTGCAAAGGCCCCTGTCGGGGCCTCTAACCTTCGGGGCGGGGTGAAAATCCCCACCGGCGGTGAAAGCCCGCGAATGAGTTCGATGCTCACCGATCCGGCGCAATTCCGGAGCCGACAGTGACAGTCTGGATGGGAGAAGGTTTTTGCCCTCTTGCGGGTGCGGCATCCCGCAGGTGCGCGATCTCCCCCGATATTCGAACCCCGAAGCAGCGGTTTTCTCTCGAAGGAGAGGGCTATGGATCTCGAAGAGAAATATATGCGTCGCGCGCTCGAGCTCGCCGAAAACGCGCTGGGGGAGACCTTCCCGAACCCGCTCGTCGGAGCCGTCGTCGTGGCGGGGGACCGGATCGTCGGCGAGGGGTAT
>Ga0265296_1003005_pt1 | contig 16215 bp, 16 predicted proteins | sample MunlanPumphouse1_FD_189073 | JGI IMG/M metagenome (GOLD analysis project Ga0265296, IMG submission 189073) | Groundwater microbial communities from a municipal landfill in Southern Ontario, Canada - Pumphouse #1 | ecosystem: Environmental > Aquatic > Deep subsurface > Groundwater | place... | reverse complement strand
AAGCATTATCTAATGTCGCATCTTCCTTTTTCGCGCTTGGAGTAATGACTCTTTCTTTCATAGACGTGAAAAGCGAATTAAGCCAGAACAAGGAATAATTTTAATGCTTTTTTTTTCTAATTCATCTAGCATAAAATTCATGCCAATAGAATCTGAGGACATATGGCCGGCAATAACCACATTGACATTGTTTTTTTCCGCTTCGTTTTTCCATAATTCGTGCATATGCATGCCAATAGTAGTGCCAATGCCAGCCTGGCTCATTTTTTCATATATTTCTTTAGAGCCAGTTGTACCACCGGTCATTTCCGTAATCACAATCCGGCCGCAATAATCATCTGGAGAGCCGGCAAATAATTTGGGGCCGGCTTTTTGCTTGCTGGCAATTTTATATTCTGGAATACTTTTTAATAATTTCATGACATCTGAGAGATATTCTAATTTTTTTTCATTCTTCCTAATTAAACCATCTAAATATTTCGTCACTAAATTATCAGTAAAAGTATGCGTGCAGATTAAAGGAATATTTAACATTTTTGCCGCATCCACAACCCGGAAATGGTTGGCGCCGCCAACAGAACGGCTGATTTCTGAAGCGCGAATTTTAATGAGGTTATGAGCGACATTAATTGGTATGCCGACTAACGCTAATAATTCTATCTGCATATGCATTACTTCGTCTAAACCTGCTAATGCCTCGCCCATAGGATGATGAGAAATAACTAAATCGGCTCCCAGCTCTCTAGCAATTAATAACTCACCTAAGTCAATATCAATACCAGCCAATACTTTTTTTACTGGTTTATTTTTTGGTCCGGCCACTAAAATACGGGAATCCGCATAAGGATTAGTTAGGGTTTCTAGGTCAAATTCCTCTTTTTCATCTTTTGTCAGCTTTTGATATTTTTCTTTCAGTCTTTTCAGCTTATTTGCCAATACTTTTTCTCCTCTTAGATCAGATTTTTTGGCTAATTTTAGCCCTAAATCGAAGATTTCCTGAACATTCATAAATTTTATTAAATTATATAAATAATTAGGTTTCGCATGTATACTCTTGACAAATTCTAATTCTGTGATATTATAAACGGTTATTTAAAAACAGTCTAGTGGAGATAGTCAGTTTTCTGCAGACACGACGAGAATGGGATTCTTTCTAAAGGATCAATTGGGCTTTATACCTCAATTACTCCCTTTAAAAGGATTTCTTGTCTGCAGTAAACTAGCTACCTCATAACGACTGTTTTTTATTTTTCTTTTTATTGGTATTAGAATTATTGGTATTATTGTTGCTAGTATTTGTGTTAGTATTTACTACTGGCGTTTCTTCCACAACTTCTTTGCCTTTTTGGCAAACAGAAGGCAGGGCTTTATAAACGCTGGTAAATGTTTGCGTGTCTTGATGTCCATCTGGCCATTCAATAATATAATCAAAAGAGGCACTTAACCCGTTATGAGATTTTTCACTGCAAACCATTTCTCCTGGCTCAAGATCTTCTGTCTCGGTAATAATCGGATCAGGCGCAGAAACCGCATTGAAATTAACAGGATCTGTAAAATATCCCTTGCGGCCATCAGTAGTTCCCCAGAAATCAAAGTATAAATCCGCACCCTCTACGCGCGTTTGCCATAAAATATAATGTCCAGTGTCATTAGTAAAGCGCATATCTGGCTTAGGTTCATAAATAGTGGCGTCAACTCCGGGCTTGCCTTTGTAATTATAATAAGAAACTACGTAAGAATGATTTTGTCTTTCTACTATTTCTGAACCACTCATCATGGCCGCGCGAAAAGTGGTAGTGCCGATTTGGCATAAGCCGCCGCCATATTCTGGAATCGTTTTGTTTTCTTTAATCACTAATTCCGGCAACCAGCCATGCTCACCATCTATATGCCCTAAAGCTCCCACTAAAGAAAACGTTTCACCAGGTGCAATCAATAAACCATTTAAAATATCCGCGCCTTTTTTAATATTTAGTATGCGATTATAAGGACTGCCAGAAAAATTAGTATATCCAGTGCCTAATAAATCTTTAATACCTAAATCTGCAATATTACTGGGGGAAACTTTTGGTTTAGTGACGGCCATGACAATTTCTATATTATTTTTATTGCCATCAATCCATGTGGTCTGTAATTTGTTAATAGTATCAGTAATTTGTAATTCTAAGCCATCTTTGCCTTCTTGGAATTGTTGAATATCTACTGTGCCGTCTTCTTTAGTAGTCACGCTAAATTTTCCCTCTTGCACCGGCTGATCAATTTCCTTGGCAATTGTTTTTAAAGAAGTTTCGGTATTTACTTTATTTAAAATTAAGCCATCCACAGAAAACATTAACCATGGCTCTAAATCTTCTTTATTAAAAGTCCAAGTATCATCTTGATAAACTAAAGTTAATGGCGCTGGCGCTAATAATTTTTCTGTTTGCTCAACTAAATCTGCAGTGTCAGCTTTTTTTAATTCTGGATTATCTGTTTCTAATGCTAAGGCGATTGCTGCATTATCTAAATTTTTAATGTTTTCGTTTATTTGTACGAGAATTTTTTTCCAGGGAAATGCTTCACCGCTTTTTTCTTCGGTAACTAAAATTGTGTCGTCGCTGGTAAAGGTTAATTGCGCATCTTGGGCGGGATTTTCAAACTGGGCGAATCTATCTTCTAAAGCATCGGTTAATTCTGCTTCGTTTAAATCATAAAATAAAGAAATTTTTTGTTGAGCAAACAATAATTTTATTTTTTGCCAGAAACTATTTTTGCCGTACTGATAAGCTTGGTCAGCCGTGGCTTGGCTAGTAATAGTTAGAAGATCAACGCTCAAGCCAGAGGTTTCGTCTTTAATTAAAGTTGTAGGAATCGTCTCTGCAGCGTTCTGATAAGTAAAAGTAAAGCCGTTATTATCAAAATCTTTTTTAGCGTTATCTAAAATTTCTAAAGCTTGTAAATATGTTTTTCCGCCTAGATTATATTTACCCACATAAATGCGCGGATATACCTTATCTTGATAATGCCAATCTAGCCACCAGTAGGCTCCACCTAAAAGCAATAATAAACACAAAACTACCCCACCGATGACAAAGGCGATAAGTGGTTGCTTCTTTTTTTTATTTTTGGCCATCAATTATTTCGTTTAGTAAATTTTGTGAAGAACTAAGGAAAATATTGTATGTTTCCCCCTCTTTAACTTTTTCTGGTAATTTATCTTTAGACCATTTAATTTTTTGCCCATCTGTCAGTTGAAGGATAATTTTATCTTTTTTTACTTTAATCACTGTAGCAGTCTGCTGTGCTAGCATATTAATCTATTTTTTCTACTTGAATTTTGGTGTTGCGTGGACGTTTGGACTTTGGTAATACAATAGTCAGTAAACCATTATCAACCGTAGCTCGCACAGAATCATTAACAATATCTACTGGCAGAATTATGGAACGGGAAAAACCACCCCAGTAGCATTCCTTAATATAATAGTCTTCTTCTTTTATTTCTTGGGAAAAACTTCTTTTACCTTTAATAGTGACCATGTCGTTATTTAGATCGACTTCAATATCTTCAGGTTTTACCCCGGCAATAGCGGCTTTAATAAAGATGTTTTTTTTATCTTGAAAAACATCCACTGCTAATTGGCCTTCATATGCTTCTTTATCGCTAGCAAACCATTCTTCTTCATTAGCTGGTTGTTTTATAGGGGCTTGTTCAGTAATGGGGTATGGATCAGCCAAAGGACTATTTTGTTTAAAGAAATCTGGCTGTGTTTTGTTAGTCACGGTTAAGTTTTGGATTTTATTGCTAAAAACTGGATGCGTTAATTTTGTTTTCATATATTTTATTATTTTAATTCATTTTTATTATAAAACATTTTTTATTTATAATCAAATCCGCGATCTTCAGGAACTATTTCTATCCAAGTGTTGCCAGGGATAAATTCTATTTCCTTGCCAGCTTTGTCGTAATATTTAGTTCGTGATAAGCGATCTAGTTTCACCCATTTGCCTTCTATTGCTTGCCCTTCGTTAAAGATAGCAGCTTCTCCTTCGCCAGTAACATCAAAATTAATGCGGCCTTTTCCTTCAATATATTCGCCAAGAGGAACCTTTTGAACAACAATATTGTTCGTGGTTAAAATATTACCAGTATTATTGTCAGTATGATCTACGCCGCCATTGTAGCGTTCATAATTATTATTCGTGGCATTATATTTATACTGTACATCATAAGCGCCGCCGAAATAAATATTTATTTCCGAAACAGTAACAATGCTTCTCTTAGTAGCATTTTTAAATTTCCACGACTCGTAGTTAGGTGCAGTGGTCCAGCCATGGCCGTAAATTACGGCATCATTAAGATTTTCAGTTTTAGTAAAAAAATTATGCGGTGAAGACTTACTGGGATCGCGCCAGAAATATTTTGCTTCGCACAAGCCCTCTAGATCTTTTAATTCCATTTCTTGTATAGCTAATAAAGCTGTATAACTGCCGCCAGCATGTACATACATGCAATCTAATTCCGAGGCGAATTCCAAATAAGTGTCGCGCGCGCTTCTTACCGGTCCCACGGGATCAGCCGGCTCGCCGCCATAAACAGCCATCAAACGCGTAATGCCGCCTTCCACAATCATTTCATAAACCAAGGAAGCGCTAGAAAGCCCAGATTGCGGCCGCACCCCAGAAAAAGCCGCGTTTTCTATCATTACGCAAATAGGAATTTTATTGCTATCAGCAGTGGCTACAACCATGCCATCTATCCGGCGTGGCATAGTTAAAGGCAAAGCAGCGTTCGTATTTCTTAAGGCATTAACATTGATTTGATAGCGATTTTTATTGAGGTTAATCTGCTTTACTGGCCATAATAATAAAGCAGTAATTATTACCGCTATTATTACAGTTAAAGAAACCACTAATATTATTTGTGTTTTTTGGTGGCTTTTAATTTTTTGCCAGCAGCTAATTAACTTTTCTTTAATAGTTGGCTTTTCTACTTTTGCTTGGTCTTTTTTTGGCATAATACTTATTTATGATAATTGACCTATATATCATAGTATAGATTTCAGAATAAAAAAAGACGTGAGCGTCTATCCAATCTTTAGTAATTATTTATAGTACTGCTACCGGGAAGCGAACCCGAGTTATAAGATGCCATTGAAATTATTATGAGCGTACAGCCTGTATCCAAGGCAAAGCATCTTTATGCTCAGTCGTCAATTTGTCTAACTCATCAGAACAAAATAAATCTACAATCGTGCGCCGTTGACTAGGATCAGAGATGTTTTGCAATAAAATTTCGAAATGTGCATCTCGATTACCAAATTTTTCAGCAACGCGTTTAACGAATTCTTCACATTCGGGCAGTAACGGATGTATTTCCTGAGGAGCGACGCCAACAATACCTGGCTCGCTCCTATCTTTAGTAATCTTAGTGAAGCTCAGTGAGTCAATTTCTTTTCCAGTCATGCCCATCCACGGAATAAAAGGAGTTATTTTTTGAGCTGATGCTATAGTTGCCAGTTCTTGAGGTGTAACAAAGGCATTTTCTCCAAAAATTAAAATGGCTACTATACGATTAATTGTTTCATTTTTCTTTTGAGCTATTTTTTCAGCCAATTGTCCAACTTGTACGGCTCTCATATTATCATTCTGAACAGAATTTAATGCTAATCGATTATTACGATTTACCAATTTTAAATTATGCAAAATAAGTAATTGTTCCATTGGGTTTATATCACCAGTGGCTCTTATGCCATACACCTCTGGTATTGGTCTCCCAGAATTATCACTCGAATTAGTCCATCGCGCATGAAATAATATACAGTGTCCATCAGGCATTTTGTGCAATAAAGACATTGCGTTATTTCCAGAGTCCATGAAACTTTGGCATACTGACACTGTAGTTTGTTCATCGGCCAGAGCTAAATCAGCGCAATCGCCTGCCTTATCTAAAATTTCGAACTCTGCAGCACTTGATTTTTTACCTAAGTAAAACGTACCCAATACTGTAAACTCGTGTGTCAAAGGCTTGCCTCTCCTTTCTCCAAGAGGTTGCAAAGGTAAATTAAGCGGTTCATTTTGTGCCATAGAAATAAATTTATGATCATTATTTATTATAGTACACTACTGTACTGAGAATTTACACCCCTTGATCGCTGATTTTAGGCGATGGCGGGAGTGTATACCTCTTTTTAATACAGCTATTTAATAATAATTTATTAGCTGCAGCAACATATCTAATCTATATATATCTTGAATACATCCATTCTCTAAATTCAGGTGAGTTTGGGTCAAGTCCAGTCGTTGAGGGCATGTCTACATGGTAGCCTGGATTTAACAAGACCTCATGCAATTGCTGTTTAGAACCAATAAAATATAAATCAGGAATTTGAATAAATTGTCTGATCGTTGGATCAATATATATCGGAATACCTTTTTTATAATGGATAACTAAATAACAATGATCACTCCCTCTTAATTCACATTGAATTTCTGGTATTTTTTCTTTTAAATGTTCTTGTAAGAAAGAAGAAATAGTAGGACATTGTCCTCTCAAACCTTCACCTGAAAGAAATCTTTCTCGCCAATATGGTCTATTTTGTTTTCTTTCAGTAAGTGAAGATCTATCTTCTGTATGCGACATAAAATAGTCTATATAGGAATTAATACACCAACTATTTTCAAAAAAATCATCTATTAATTGTTTTAATAAAGCAATTTCTTTTTTATACTCCTCCCTTTCTTCTGCAGGGTTTTCTTTATATTCTCCTGTGCTAGCAACTTCTTCTGGAGTCATTGGGGTGGAGACTGCTGCAGTTTCTTGACCTAAAACAGTTGTAACGTCTAACTGTTGTTCTGCTGTTCTTGGAATTATTGTTTGTTCTCTCATTGTTGGTTTTGACACAATTTGTTTATAAATTATTATCTTATTGAACTTAGATTAAATTTCCAAATATGAATTTGTTTATATAAGTTAATCATTAAATAGAGCTTTTGTCCAGTTAAAAAAATCCTGAAATAATCAGGAATTTATTATTGATCGTACACGTACAGTACTGTACTGAGAATTTACACCCCTTAATCCTGGATATTAAGAAGTGGTACAGTAATATTAGTTTATTAAATAGGTCTATTTGTTAGTTTTTTTTCTTTTTAAAGTACCGCTTTGATTACCCTCATAATACGCTAATTTATATTCTTGCATAAATTCCATTAAAACTTCTTGTTCTGCTTCACAGGCCAATGCGTCAATAGTGTCAGCGGGTATACTTAAGACTCCTTGTTGCTGTAATTCTCTTTTTTTAGCTTCTACCCTTTGATCAACCTTTATTTCCAGCTCATCAACAAAGCTATCAATGCTTCTCATTGATATTTCTGGGGAATTATGGGAACGCATCGCCATTTGAATAAAAGATTCTTGGTTAACACCACTTGCTTGCATTACTAATCTAAAAGTTTGACTTTCGCTTAACATATATAAAACTCGAGTAATAAAAGTTACAAAATTCCTCTCAGGAACGCTTTCTCCTAAAATAAGCCCAACAGTAGCTGATGATCTATTATAAATATCTTTGCCGCTAGTACGCATTCTAACAATGCCGTCTTCAGTTGATGGAGTTGTTTGCATTTTAAATTGCCTATCACTTGCATCTAAAACGTAACCAGCAGCCATATATGACGCAGAATCAGTTTGAGCAGCTCTTAAACAATCGCCAGCCTTGTCTGTTAATGGTTTAGCTTGCAATGTGTCTGGTGTTAAATTATCCAGATTTCTTTCAGGATATACCAAAGTTTGGAGCAATAGTCTTTGCAAGCCTTCGTAATCCATTTTTATTTCTGGATTTCTTTTTTCACCTGGCGGTGCCATATATAATGATTTACTTATTATTCTATAATTTTATCAAAAAACAGCCTAAAAATCAAGGGTTGGTTATTGATAAAATGTTTATTATTTTTTCTCAGTTTTTAACCGCTGATCAACTTTGTATAAAAGTCTGAAAAAATTTAACAAATTATCTGAAGCTTCATGTGCTTCTACCTCTGTATAAGCAACATTATATTCTTTTTTCATCATTTTCTGCATAGATGAAATTGTTCCTTTAGTGGGGGTAATGGGAAAATCTAATAAATTCATTTATTATTGGTACCGCTACCGGGAATCGAACCCGAGTTACCAGGATGAAAACCTGGTGTCCTAACCACTAGACGATAGCGGCATGAAATTTAAAAGACAGAAGCTATTATAACAATATTTAGATGAAAGTCAATAGTATTTTTTATGAGTAAATGCTATAATAAATAAGTAAAATGCTTCATATGCCAAAAAAATATTTAATCACTTTATTATTAATCAGCGCATTATTTCTTCTCGGGTGCGATAATTTAAGAAACGCCGAGAAAAAAAATATTCCTTTTACTATTTTGGAACAAGGTAATTATACTTTGGATGCTCTCACTAAAGCCGCGCCTCAGCCAGTAATCGCTGTTTTTGATAGCTCAAAAGATTTTAATAAAGCTTACAGCCTGATTAAAAAGGAAACAGAGCCTTTGGATATTAATTGGGATAATGAATTAGTGATAGTAGTTTTACGTGGCAATAATGGTGCTTGTAAAAATGCCGGCATTGATATTAGAAAAATCAGTCAAGATAGAGACAAAGCTATTATTGAAGTTCTTAAAGACAACGGTGAAGAAAAATCAGAAAATTGCAGTATTGAATTTAACCCCTATATGATTGTTGAATTGAACAAAGAGCAGTTTGTGTCTTATGCTGATTTAACTTATCAGTTAGTAGATCAGAATCAAGAATTATTAGCCGAGGATACTATCAGTTTTCTTCCTGAATTTTTAAAGAAATGAGGATACTAGGCATTGAAACATCTTGCGACGAAACCTCTGCCTCGGTAGTAGAATACAGCCGAGGCCGTTTTAAAGTATTATCGAATATTGTTTCCTCGCAAATTATGTTGCATCGTAAAACTGGCGGCGTAGTGCCAGAAGTTGCAGCCAGAGAACATTTGAGAAATATTATTCCCGTGATTGATCGAGCTCTCAAAGACAGTAAAACTACTTATCGCAGCATAGATAGAATTGGCGTGGTCACTGGTCCGGGATTAATTACATCTTTATTAGTTGGTGCAGAAACAGCTAAACACTTGGCATATTTATGGCAGAAAAAAATTTATAGCATCAACCACATTACAGCACATATTGCTGCCAATTTTTTATTGAATCAGCCTGTCCATTATCCGGCCTTGTGTTTAGTTGTTTCAGGCGGGCATACGGAAATAATTCTTTTAAAAAAACAGGGAAGCTATAAATTAATTGGCGCAACTCGTGATGACGCAGCTGGAGAATGTTTTGATAAGTGCGCAAAGATGCTGGGTTTGCCTTATCCGGGCGGACCAGAAATTTCTAATTTAGCCGGTGAGGGAGAAGCTGATATTGCCTTGCCACGGCCCATGCTCCATGCTCCTGATTTTGATTTTTCTTTTTCCGGGTTAAAAACAGCAGTTTTATACTATAAAAGAGATAATCCAAAATATAACTTAGCCAATGTCTGCGCTTCTTTGCAACAAGCCATAGTTGATGTTTTAATTTATAAATTGCAAAAAGCAGCTTATCAGTATCAAGCCAAAACTATCTTATTAGCCGGAGGCGTAGCCGCTAATTTAGAGCTAAGAAGGCGTTTACGCAATAGCTTTGAGGAAGTATTAATACCAGATTTGCAGTATTGCACGGACAATGCGGCCATGGTAGCGGCGGCCACAGCCCTAAAGAAAAAAGCTGATGATGTTTTTAAAATTAAAGTAAATCCTAATGATGAATTATCCAGATAAAATTTACGGCCTAATAAATATTGATGAACCTTTAATTGAGGAATTATTTAATTCGGAAACTTTGCAGCGTTTAAAAAAAGTCAATCAATACGGCGCCAGCTTTTATCGCTTTTCGCATTTAACCACTTCCCGCTTTGAGCATTGCGTAGGCGTTTATTATTTATTAAAAAAATTCGGCGCCAGCTGCGAAGAGCAAGCCGCGGGATTATTGCATGATGTGCCGCATACGGTTTTTTCCCATGTGATAGATTTTGTTTTTTCCGGCAATGAAAACAGCAGTTTTCACGAGCAGTTTCATGAATATTTTCTCCATGATTCTGACGCCGTAAAAATATTAAACAAATATCACATAGATTGGCACAGAATTTACCAGATGCATCATTATAAATTATTAGAGCAAGAAATGCCTGATTTATGCATGGATCGCCTGGATTATTTATTCCGCGATATGTTTACAGACAAATTTTTAAAATTAAAAGATATTCAGAAAGTATTAAATAATATTTTAATTATAGAGAAAAAAATAGTTTTTCAAGATAAGAAAGTTGCTAAGTTTGTAGCTCAGAAATATCAGGAAGGCAATGATAAGCTCTGGGGGCACCCTTTGCAAGCTACTTTATACAGATTATTTGCTGAAGCATTAAAAATCGCTCTATTTGATAACATTATCACTTTCCGTGATTTATTTTCTACAGACGAAGTTGTTTATCAGAAATTAATTCAATCTAAGCACAAAAATATTCTTCACAGATTAAAACAGATCAAAAATTTAAAAATTAAAGAAAATAAAGTAAAATACGATTATCATATTAAACCCAAAATCAGATACCTCGATCCTTATGTTGAGCAAAAAAGAAAAGTGAGCAGGTTATCAGTACTTGATCCAATTTTCCACAAAGAAAATCAGGATTATCTTGCTTCCAAACAAGAGGGGTTTTATGTTAAGATAATATAGTATGAAAGACATTCCAAAAACCTATAATGCACAAGCAGTAGAAGATAAAATTTATCAAACTTGGGAAAAGTCTGGCTATTTTAATCCTGATAACCTGCCTACGCCAAGGCTTCGGCAGGCAAGTCTAAAGGGAGAGAAAAAATTTGTTATTTCTATGCCGCCACCCAATGCTACGGGGCAGCTGCATATTGGCCATGCTATGTTCTTAACTCTACAGGATTTAATGATCCGCTACCATCGCATGCTGGGAGAAAAAACTTTATGGCTGCCAGGAATGGACCATGCGGCTATTGCCACTAATGCCAAAGTAGAAAAATTGCTGGCTCAAGAAGGAAAAACAAAATATGATTTAGGCCAAGAAAAATTTATTCAGCGAGTTCAAGAATATATTGAAGAGTCTAAAAAAACAATTCGTAAACAGATTAAGAAAATGGGATCTTCCTGTGATTGGTCACGCGAACGCTATACCATGGATGCTGGCTTAACCAAAGCCGTGCAAACGCAGTTTATTAATATGTATCGTGATGGGTTGATTTATAAAGGATATAGAATTGTTAACTGGTGCCCGCACTGTGAATCTACTTTAGCTGATGATGAAGTTGAGCATAAAGATCAAAACGCAAAATTATATTACATAAAATATAATGATGTTTTTACCGTGGCTACATCTCGGCCAGAGACTAAACTTGGAGACACTGGCATTGCCGTCAATCCTGATGATAAGCGCTATAAAAAATATATTGGCAAGATTTTAGATATAGATTTAGCAGGCCACAAAATTAAAGTAAAAGTTTTTGCCGATAAGGAAGTAGATATGGAATTTGGCACTGGCGCAATTGGCGTGACGCCAGCGCACTCATTAGTGGATTTTGCCTGGGCAGAAAAATATAAATTAGAAAAAATTCAGGTGATTAATGAAAAAGGCCTGATGGCTAAAAAGGCCGGCAAATATGCTGGGCAAAAAGTTTTAGAAGCCAGAAAAAATTTCTTAAAAGATTTAAAGCAAGCGGGATTATTAGCAAAAGAAGAAGACTATAATCAAGCGATTTCCATCTGCTATCGCTGCAATACCGCTATTGAACCTTTGATGAGCAGGCAATGGTTTATAAAAGTTGAAAATTTAAAGAAAAAAGCTATTAAGGTGGTTAAAGACGGCCGAATAAAATTTGTTCCAGAAAGATTCAATAAAATATATTTTCACTGGATGGAAAATTTGCATGATTGGTGCATTTCCCGGCAGATCTGGTTTGGCCACCGCATGCCCGTGTGGTATAAAAATGAAGATCAAGAAAAAAAGCAGCCCATTGTGCAAACGAATATTCCGGGAAAAGATTATTTTCAGGAAAGCGATACTTTAGATACTTGGTTTTCTTCTGGGCTTTGGACTTTTTCAACACTTGGTTGGCCTGACTGCGCCAAGGCTTCGTCAGGCAAGTCCGAAAAAACTGGTGATTTAAAAGAGTTTCACCCAACTACTGTCATGGAAACTGGCTATGATATTATTTTTTTCTGGGTGGCGAGAATGATCTTAATGAGTTTATATGCACTTAATGAAGTGCCATTTAAAACTGTATATTTACATGGTTTAGTGCGCACCAAAGATGGCAAGAAAATGAGCAAGAGCCATCCAGAAACCTGTATTGATCCATTAGATGCTATTAAAAAATATGGTTGTGATGCATTACGCATGAGTTTGATCGTGGGAAATTCCGCGGGTAATGATTTAAAGATGTATGATGAAAAAATTGCGAATTATCGGAATTTTATTAATAAATTATGGAATGTCTCGCGCTTTATTTTAATGAATGCCGAATCTTATGAAATTAAAGAATTAAACATTAATACCTTGGCTGACCACTGGATTATTTCGCGCTTGCAGAGCTTAATAAAAAATACCACTAATAATTTTAATAATTTCAATTTTGGACAAGCCGGCGATGATTTATATAATTTTTTATGGCATGATTTTGCTGATTGGTATCTGGAGATTACTAAATTTCAGCCGAACCAATCAATGCTTTTATATATTTTAGAAAATATATTAAAAATACTGCACCCCATTACGCCATATGTAACAGAAAATATTTGGCAGTCATTAAACCAGAAAAAATTATTAATGGTTGAAGAGTGGCCGCAAGTGCAAGAAAAATTAATTGATCATAAAGTTGAGAGAGATTTTGTTAATCTGCAAGATATTATCGTGCAGATCAGAAATTTGCGGGCACAATATAAAATTGAACCGAAGAAAATAATAATATTATCTTCTTTGAAAAAATTAGCGCCAGAGGAAAAGGTAGCAATTGAAAAATTGGCACGTGTAGAGGTAAGGTGCGATTGGAATCACGAAGACACTAAGGACACTAAGAGTGCGAAGATTAGTAATAGTCAATACAAATTTAACATTGTTTTAAGCGATTTGATTGATGTTAATAAAGAAAAAAAGAGATTAGAAAAAGAAATAAAAAATCTCAGCGTTAATATTTCTGGGCTGGAAAAAAGATTAAGCAATAAAAACTTCATAGATAAAGCGCCAAAAAATATCGTGGAGCAGGAACAACAAAATTTAAAAGATAGAAAAGAGTTATTGGATAATTTAAATAATAGTTTAAAATTATTGTCCTAAAAGCGGTAAAGTTTTTTTATGGTACTCGGCAAAAGCAATATTAATTTTAGTTTTAATTTTTTGTTTTTTATTGATCATTAAAGCTAAAGCAGTTGCACGGTGCATGCCATCAATAATAATTATTTTATTTTTTCTTTGAATAGCAATAAGAGTAGTTTGTCCAGGAAAATTATTTATTAATTTTTTAAAGCGCTTGTTGTTTTTAATTTTAGATAATAGGGCTAGTTGTTTAAATGTTAATGAATTTTTATTTTTATAAAAATATTTTTTCCAAGCTTTAAATGGGCCGCCATAAAAATTTAAAATATCCTTAATATTTTTTAATTCTCCTGTTTGCCATTTTAATTTTTCTAAACCTAATGGCTGAATATAATTTTTTCTCCACTCTGGCCAAGAAGAAAAACCTCTAGGCTGATAATGCGCGCGCCAAAAATCATGATCTTCATTTTTTTTCCAAGTGCGATACACTTTTTGCCAAGTAATAGGTTGGATATTTAGTGATTTCATTGTTGGTGCAATTATACCGTTCCGCTCGAACTTACTTTATCAAAAATTGTTGAAAATTACCAGACCCACCCCGCGGCTCCGCGCCACGCAAGCGGTGGAGCCGCTTCCACCCTTATCCCGCTTTCGGCGGGAAGCAGACGGGCAAAAATTCCTTCCCCCCAACCCCCTTCCTTTTTGCCCATCTGCTTTTGGCGCTTTTTTTTGGAATTTCGGCGGCGGCGGTTTTGCTTATTGGTAAGGTTCGATTGAAGTGTTGAAATTACTGCAAAAGGTAACTTTTGAATTCACTGAAGTCGTTATTTAACAAAGTGGCTAGCTTTTTTCGCTCAAGGTAACTTTTTAGCCTATCTGGCATAGGCACTGACATTCTTACAACTTTTTCAACCTCTTCAAAAAATTTAGCAGGATGAGCTGTTTCTAAAAATACGCCCGCATATCCTTTGAATTTTTTTATAAAATCGATCAATCCAAGATAAGCAATTGCTCCGTGAGGATCCATAATGTATTGATATTTTTTAAAAACACTTGAAATAGCTTCCCTTGTTGCCACATCAGAAAAACTTACACCATGTATATCGTTCCTCATTTTCACAACGTCATTTTTATATAACTCAAGCATTCTTGAAAAATTGCTTGGATTCCCAACATCCATAGCGTTCGAAATAGTAGAGACTGAATGTCTTGGCTGAAAATCTCCTGTCTGTAAATATTTTGGCACCACGTCATTACTGTTTGTTGAGGCAACAAATTTAGCTATTGGCGTGCCCATTTTTTTCGAAATAATTCCAGCCGTCAAATTGCCAAAGTTCCCACTCGGAACAGAAACCACAATAGGAACACCTTCCCTGCTAAGTTGGGCGCCAAGATATACATAGTAAAAAGATTGGGGTAGTAATCGCGCTATGTTGATAGAATTTGCTGAAGACAACGTCATCTTTTCTTTTAATTCTTCGTCGAGAAAAGCTTGCTTCGCCAGCCTCTGACAATCGTCAAAGGTACCCTGAACCTCCAAAGCGGTAATGTTTTGTCCCATCCCTGTAAGTTGCTTTTCTTGTAGCGGACTCACTTTTCCGCTCGGGTATAAAATAATGACTTTAATACCTTTTACATTCAAAAAACCGTGCGCGACTGCACTGCCAGTATCTCCTGATGTGGCGACAATAATAGTAATTTCCTGTTGTGATTTTTCTGCAAAAAACCCAAATAAGCGCGCCATAAATCGCGCGGCAAAATCCTTAAAAGCACAAGTTGGACCATGGAACAATTCAAGCACATACAGTTGTTTATCAAGTTCAACTAAAGGAACATCAAAATTGAATGATTCCCTGATAATTTTCATCAAGGTATTTTGTGACACATCAGGCACAAAAATTTTTTTACTTACTTCAAAAGCGATATCTTGAAATGACATCGAGCTTGCTCGTTTGAAAAAATCACTTGGCAACCGAAGTATTTGAGAGGGCATATATAATCCCCCGTCTGGTGCAAGGCCGTTCATAATAGCTTCTTGAAGTCCAACCGTCGGGCTTTTTCTTTGCGTGCTATAAAATTTCATAATGACTGTTTTATTAGTGAGATGAATTGTTGAACATGCATATTTTCCTTAATAGCTCCACGAGGAATAACCATATCTGCACATTCAGCATACAGCGTGCTACGAAAATTGAACAATTTTCGATAACATCTGCTTAGGGTTTGCATTTCTGTTTCGTTGTCTTTTGGATTATAAATATCCCCAAAGACGACGGGTTTTGGTTCTTTAAGGTATCGTTTGAACATTTCCTCTTTCATACTTTCAGGAGCCTCAATATAGATCACCATTGAACACTGTTTGAGCCTGGCACATAGATTTCTGCTGGTATGAATTACGCTTCCCGTCGTATCAATAACCGTGTTTTGTTTTTTGCCATTATTGACTTGTGCAAAAATATCTTCCATGACTTCTCTCTCAAGAGATAAGTACTTCTGTTGGTTGGTTGCAAACTTTTGATCGTAGGGCTGACCCATCCAACGCGAAACATCCTCTATTATACCTGCATAGCCCAGTTCATTCAAGATTGGTTCAAGTTTTGCTTCTATTAAATCATCACAACTAAAATGTCTGAAACCCTTGTTATGCAGTTTTTTTGACCAATACGTTTTACCGATATTGGACATACCAACAAAACTTAGAACCAATTGATTCTCTAGTAATAATTGATCAAATTGTCGTTTTGATAATTTCATATCGTTAATTTATGTAACCCATTTTTAATAATAACTCTGCATTAAGTACGCTTCCGCCAGCAGCGCCCCGAAGAGTGTTGTGTGACAGT
>Ga0265296_1003004_pt1 | contig 16215 bp, 14 predicted proteins | sample MunlanPumphouse1_FD_189073 | JGI IMG/M metagenome (GOLD analysis project Ga0265296, IMG submission 189073) | Groundwater microbial communities from a municipal landfill in Southern Ontario, Canada - Pumphouse #1 | ecosystem: Environmental > Aquatic > Deep subsurface > Groundwater | place... | reverse complement strand
GGGGTCGGCCCGCTCCAGTCAGCGCCGAGTCCCCTGACGGTCAGCACGGAGAGCGCGCCGAGGCTCACGACGTAAGAGACGACGATTGCCGTCGCTACGCCGTAGAGCCCGAAGGGCGCTCCGGCGAACAGCGCGGGCACAAGCACGAACCAAGAGAGGATCTCCGCCTGGGAACCGGCTGTCTCCAGGCCGGCGCCTCGAACGGCATCGGTGAGCACGCGCCGGACACAAAGCACTGCGGTGCCGAGCAAGAGAACTCTGAGTGGACCTGCGGCGTCGGTGAAACTCGAACCGAACGCGATCGACATCAGGATCTCAGCCGCGACCGCCAGCACGCCGCACGCGACGATGGAGATCCCCCCGCCCAGTAGGACGTAGCGGCGGATCGCCGCACGCTTCTCGCCCGGGGTGCTTGCCCGGCTGACGGCAGGGTATGCGACGAGGCCGATTCCCTGGGCGATGAACCGCGGAAGGTTCGTGAACGCGAGCGCGGCGACATACAGCCCGAGGCTGTGGGCAGACAGCACTAGACCGACGATCAACTGGTCGATTCGGAAGGTCTCGGTTGGCGAGGCCCAACCGAGAAGCGATCGATAGCCGAAGCGCCGCATGTCACGGCGCTCGGTCGTGTTCAGGGGGGTGCGTGAGGCTTGCGGCGCTGCGGTCAGCACGGGGCGGGCAGCGACGAGCGAGAAGCCAGCAGCGACGACGTAACTCAATGTCCAAGCGAGGGACACCGCCAGCAGGGAGTGCTCGGGGACGACGGCCAGGGTCAGCAGAGCCCCGGCGTACAAGCCGACGGGTAGCACCCGGAGACGGTGGAGTGCACGCTCGTCGTGAGCCCCTTGGAACACGGCCAGCGTGAACATCTGGAGCAGCATCGCCGGCATCACCAGGACGCTGGTCCACGCAGCCCCGGATGGCGTGGCGGTGAACGACACCAAGGCGGTCAAGCACGCGGCATGGACGAGCATCACTGCAATGACCTGCACCGCAATCGAGCGGCGCATGTCACGGAAGAGCTCGCTTGGGGTGCGGTGGCCGCTGGCGATCGCGTGCGTTACGGCGAGAGGCAGCCCTAGGGAACCGAGTTGCGACACGGTCAGGGAGACCGTCCAGATCAACGCCAGGTAGCCGCGGTCCGTAGGGCCAAGCAGCCGGGCGGCGGCGATCCCGCTCACCAGGACGAAGGCCTGGATCAGGATCGACGAGCCCAGGGCCTTCGCGATCGACCGGAGCAACCGGGGGGATCGGCTGTCGGTCACCTGCGCGCGACGAGGAGGTAGTGCGTCGCCAGATCTTCCCGGCGGCGTCGCGCGATCCGGTTCTCGTACGCCAGGTACGTCTGCATCGCGAGCTTGGAGAAGCCGAAGTACCGGGCGCCGGCGTAGAACGGAGCGATCTCCACGGCGGCCCAGTCTCGCAACATCCTGCGGAGGGCGCCTGCGGTGCACCGGTCGTAGTACGCGGGGAAGACCGGATTGCGGTCCGACCGGCCCATGATCTTCTTCACGATCGGCGCCCCGATGTGGAACGGCACCACCCGGTTGACGAGCGCGAACGCCGAGCGTCCGCCCGAGAACATGGCGACCAGCACTCCACCGGGTTTGAGGTACGCCCGCATGCAGGCGAACGCGGCCCCCAGATCCTCGACGTGCTCCAGCACCTGCCAGCTGACGATCAGGTCGAACCGGCCGATCAGCTGGTCCTGGAGGGCTCCGACGTCGGCCACCGCGTGCTCGTCGTACGCGCCGGCTCCGGCGGCGTTCAGCTCGTCCGGTGAGAGGTCGAGACCGACGTAGGTGGTCCCGGCGGGCCGTTCGTCGAGGGGCAGGGTCGGATTGCGGCCGGAGCCGACGTCGAGGATCGTCATTCCGGGGCGCAGCTCGCGTTCGATCGCCGCGCGGAACGGCGCGTCCCAGACGTCCTGGTAGCGAGCCGGCAGCGGCACACGATCGGGTGGTGCAGAGCCGTCGCCCCGGGTCTGCGGGCGCAAGCCCATCAGACCGCGGCTCCCCAGTGCTCGACGTTGACGTCGTGGATCTCCTGCAGCACGTCCCGGATGCCGTACTCCAACCGGAACTCCGGGTACCGGCGCCCGAAGTCCGAGAAGTCGCTGACGTACCAACGGTGGTCGCCGGCACGGTTCTCGTCCGACAACGTGTACTCCAGCTCGCGACCGGAGATCTGCTGGCAGAGCGCGATCGCCTCGAGCATCGAGACGTTGCTCTCGCGACCGCCGCCGAGGTTGTAGACGGCCGCGGCGGTCGGCGCCCCGTGGAACAACGCGAACGCCTTGACCACGTCGGCGGCGTGGATGTTGTCGCGGACCTGCTTGCCGCCGTAGCCGAAGATCGTGTACGGGGTGCCGGTGACGGTGCACTTCATCAGGTAGCTGAGGAACCCGTGCAGCTTGGCCCCCGCGTGGGACGGCCCGGTGAGGCACCCGCCGCGGAAGCACACCGTGGGCATGTCGAAGTAGCGGCCGTACTCCTGCACCATCACGTCGGACGCGACCTTCGAAGCGCCGAAGATCGAATGCATGCAGTGATCGATCGACATCGAGGTGTCGATGCCGGTGTAGAACGGATGGTCCTCCGGCAGCTCGAGCCGCGTATCGGTCTCGATCAGCGGCAGGAAGTTCGGTTGGTCCCCGTAGACCTTGTTGGTCGACATGTGGATGAACGTCGCCTCGGGCTTCTCGTGGCGCACGGCCTCCAGCAGATTCAGCGTGCCGTTGGCGTTGACCGTGAAGTCGGCGATCGCGTCGGAGGCCGCCCAGTCGTGGGACGGCTGCGCTGCGGTGTGGATCACCAGCTCCAGCTGCGCGGCGTTGTCGCGGACGAGCTTGCGGATCCCGTCGGTATCGCGAATGTCCATGTCGACCGAGCGGAACTGCCCGGGGAAGGCGTCCAGCAGACGCTGCGTCGTCCGCGCGGTGGACGCTTCCGGTCCGAAGAACCGCGACCGCATGTCGTTCTCGATGCCGATGACGTCGAACCCGTTGGCGACGAAATGCTCGACGGATGCCGATCCGATCAGACCGCCGGATCCGGTGACGATGGCTGTGGGCATGGGGGTGCTTTCGCTGGAGGGGAGCCGTGGCTCAGACGGACGAGAGATTGCGGAACAGCAGGTCGCTCTGCAGCGCCTCGCCGTTCTGGGCGGTGGCCAAGCCGTAGACGCCGGCCAGGCGGAAGCCGCGTTGGGCCATGTGGACGATCACGTCGTCGGCGAGGGCCTGACCCTCGTACAGCTCCACGAAGGAGCACTCGACCAGGACCGTGTCCACGCGGGAGAGGGCGTCGCCGGCGCCGCGGAGCACTTCGAGCTCGAGTCCCTGGACGTCGATCTTGAGCAGGGCCGGCTGCGCGAGATCCGCACCGAGGAACTCGGAGAGCGGCGTCACCGGGACCTCGATCCGACCGGTTTCGTGGGTCCCCGGGAACTCCGTGCGCTGCCGCGTGCCGATCGGCAGCAGCGAGGACGAGTCGTCGGCCGCGGCGACGTGCAGCACGGCCGTGCCCGGCTCGGCCCCGACGGCCGTCGGCACGATGGTCACGCGCGACCCCAGGACCCGGCGAAGAACGTCCTGCGACGTGCGCAGCGGCTCGAAGCACAGCACCCGGGCGTCGGGATACCGCTGGGTCGCGTGCAGCGCGAACTGCCCACGCGACGCCCCGACGTCGAGCACCGTGGCGTACGGCCCGCCGAGCGGGACCTTCCGGTGCTCGACGGCGGCGACCACGCCCGCCCGGGCTGCGCGCCAGTGCGACGGGGTGCGAGCGAGGGCGACGGCCTTCCGGGCCCGGATCGGGAGCAGCCGAAGGTGGCTGCGGAGACGACTGGTCATGGATGCGTGCTCGATTGGGCCAGGCACGGGACCACGGCGGTCACCGCGCCCCTTCCTGGCTGATGACGGCGGGAAGCGTTTGGAGGAGCAGCTTGACGTCGCCCCAGAGCGACCAGTTGTTGACGTAGACGTAGTCGATCTTGACCATCTCCTCGAACGGCACGGACTTGCGCCCGAGCACCTGCCACAGCCCCGTGAGGCCGGGCGTGAGGTCGAGGCGGCCTCGCGCCCACCCGTTGACCCGCGCGTCGTCGCGCTCGGAGAGGGGACGGGGACCGACGAGGCTCATGTGGCCCACGAGCACGTTCCAGAGTTGCGGCAGCTCGTCGAGGCTCGTCGAACGCAGCACGCGGCCGACCCGGGTGACGCGTGGGTCGCTGGTGATCTGCAGCCAGTTGGGATCGCTGCTGGCGGCCATCAACTCGTCGACCATCGCGTCCGCGTGGGGCACCATCGTGCGGAACTTCAGCAGCCGGAACCGGGCACCTCGGCGACCGATCCGGTCCTGGACGAACAGCACCGGGCCCTTCGAGTCGATCCTGATCGCGATCGCGATCGCGAGCATCAACGGCGCCATCACCGCCAGGCCGAGGAACGCTCCGGCAAGATCCAGTCCGCGCTTCAGCCCACGCGAGGTCCGCGAGAGGACCGGAGGCTGGAGCGAGATGACGGTCGCGCCCTGGACGTGGTCGATCGTCGCCCCCGCGCCGACGACGTCGAAGTGCTCGGGGACCACGGTCATCGTGACGTTCGCTTCGCGACTCCACTGGAGCACGTCGCCGACGGCACTGTGGCGCAGGTCGCGGGTCGACAGGAGCACACGGTCGACATGCTCTTCCGTGACGATCTGGCGGAGGGAACGGTCGGCGGCGTCGTCCGAGCCGGCGGGCTGCTCGGTGCGCCACGCGGCCGGCACCGGTCGATGCCCCACGACGAACACGTCGCGGGCGCCCTGCAGCGAACGCGCGATGACCGAGGTGGTGGAGCCACTGCCCACCAGCAGCACGCGCTCGGCTCCGACCACGTGGTGCAGGCCGCGTCGCACGCCCATGCGCACGGCCGGAACGGCCACCGTTCCGGCGAGGATCATGACCCCCAGGGAGGCCCCGAGGTTGTCCGCGCCGTACAGCTTGAACCAGGCCCAGGTCGTCACCGCCGCGATCACCGTGGCGTGGAAGATCTGCGGCAGCTCGTTGAGCGTCGTCGTCGTCACGTACCGTGGATAACGGGGGTAGAGACCGTAGACGTGCGCCGTGACGATCCAGATCGCGGCGGCGACGACGGTCTGCCAATCTGGCAGCCCGTGCGCTGCCAGTGTGGGCACCGCCGGCTGCAGCACGAGCAACGGCACGGCCACCGCGGCGGCGTCACCAAGCGCCATGGACGCTTGTCGGATACGACCTCGCCAGTACCGACGCTTGTGTGCCTCGCGATCGAAGGCCCGGTCCGGGTCGGCCACGGCCGGTGGTCGACGCTTCGACACGGGATCGCGGTGGAAGGACGACGAGATCACGGCGTATCGCGAGCAGCTAGCGCGCGCTTGCTTGTTGGGCAGTTGTGATCATCGTGTGAGTGACGTTGTCGTGGCGGAACGGCACCGGAAGCGTCAGCTCCACCAGCCTAGCGCTGTAGATTCAGTCTGCGTTATACAGTCGTCGCAAGACCGAAGCATCCCCGCGTGAAGGCTGTCGTCATCTCCAAGCGGTACGTTGGTGCCGTCGGCGCCGCCGACGGACGTTATTTCGCGCCGCGACGGGCGTTCGCGCCGCGTTTCCACCTCGTCACCCGCCGCCCGTTTCCACGCATCGTCCTGGTCGCCAACCCACAATCTGCTTGTGATTGACGCCGCGGAGGTGTACGACGCGTATCTCGACCGGGTTTACGCGTTCCTCGCGTACCGGGTCCGGAGCACAGCCGACGCCGAAGACCTCACATCGGCCACGTTCGAACGTGTGGTGCGAAGCGCGTCTCGCTTCGATCCCGATCTCGGCAGTCTTGCGACGTGGGTGTTCGCCATCGCCGAACGCGTGCTGATCGACCACTACCGGAAGCAGGCGCGGCGGGACGAGCAACTCCTGAACGAGGATTCGGCGCTCGGCGCGGGCATCGAGGACCAGCACGCGATCGGAATCGCGCCCGAGCTGCAACACGCGCTGTCCCGGTTGTCCGAGCGAGACCGATGCGTCATCGGACTGCGGTTCGGCGGGGACCTCAGCGGGAAGGAGATCGCGCAGATCGTCGGTCTGAGCGACGCCAACGTGCACCAGGTGCTGTCGCGCGCGTTGCGGGCGCTGCGCGCGGAGCTCGAGAAGTCCGGAGCAGGCGGCAGTCGCCGCTAACGCCCGGCGGCGAGCGCCAGGACGGCGGCCACCACCAGGAAGGCCGTCCCGGAGAGGAACAGCAGCGTGCTGCGACGCCGCAGGGCGCCTTCCCGCACGGCGACGGACACCACGTCCCGTACCCGGCGCTGCAACGGTGCGCTCGGGCGCGGCCGTTCCGTGGCGAGTCGCTCGGCGATCGCCTCGAGGTCGGCGGGGAGCTCGTCGGGGTGGCGTTCCGGCGGCATGCGGCTACTTCCCGTGGAGGATCGTCGAGTGCGGATTGAGCGCTCGTGCCCGGCGGAACGCGGCGACGGCGCGAGCCGGTTCGTCCCGTGCCACCTGGATCCGGCTGATCAGGAGCCACGCCCGCCAGTCGTCAGGCGTTCTCTGTGCGGCGACCGTCGCCGCGCTCAGGGCGCGGTCGAGATCGCCCGTTCGCTCGTGGACGAGGGCTTCCTGAATCGCGGGGCTGGCGGCGAACGAGACCCGGTCCTGGCCCGCTGCCGCGCGCGCGGCAGCGGAGCGCAGGTCGCCACGATCCATGGCGGACTGACTCGACGTCACGGCCACCGGAGCGACGAGGGCGAGACCGAGCACGGCGATCGACGCTGCAGCGACCGCCACGATTCCTCCGGCCTTGAGGATCGAGCCACCACGTCCGGCCATGCCGGCTGCGGACGCCGCGGGCGCGTCGTCGCCGTCGTGGCGGCGCGAGAGCACGGGGGCGGCGAGCGCCATGCCCGCCACGGCGACCGCGCTGATCTGCCACGTCCAGTCGATCGTGACCGCGACGACGAACGCGACCAGCGCGGGGGCGACCCAGTGGGCGTCCCACCTCCGCGCGCCGTACGAGCGCCTCCGGCCGACGGCCACGAGCAGCGGAATGCCGATCAGCGCCCCGAACAGGACGAACCCGATCATTCCCACGCTGGCCAGCGTCTCGAGCGGTTGGGAGTGGACGTTGCGAATGAACCCGCTGGTGCCCCGTTGGGGATTCCACCAGCTCTCCCACGAGCCGAGGCCGATGCCCCGGAGCGGTTGCTCCTCCCACGCCCGTACGGCGCCGCTCCAGACCTGGAATCGCCCGCTGCCGCTGAGGCTCGAGAACCGGTCCACCGAGCCGGCGTCTGCGACGGTCTGCGAGACCGTCGGCACCTTGAAGGAGGTCCACGCGTCCCCGGTACGGTCGGCGATCGTGCCTCCCGCGGTGGCCGCGACCACGACCCCGGCGGCGAGCACGAGTCCGGTCAGGACCCAACGTTGCCGCCGTGGCCGACGAATCGTGGTGGTCCAGCGAGCACGATCCGCGAGGACCCACGCCGCCTGCACGAGAGCGACGCCCACGCACGCCAGCAGGACGATCAACGCCAGTCGCAGTCCGGCGTCGCTCTGGGCAGGGCCGCCCGCCGCATCCATCAGGGCGTCCGAGCGCAGGGCCGCCCAGAGGATGATCGCCGATCCGAGGGCGGGGGCCAGCATCGTTCGCGCGGTGACGAGTCGGGGGCGGATCAGGACGAGCGTGGCCGCCAGGCCGATCGCCACGATGCCTGCGCCTCCCCGCGAGAGCGTGAACGCGATCCCCAGGCTCAGCACCGGGATCGTGGCCGTCGCGAGGGCCGACGCCCAGGCGGTCTTCGTCCGCACCGCGAGCGCCAGGGCGAGCGGCACCGCGATCGCCGCCGCGGCCGCCATCGAGTTCCAGTAGTTCAGGGGCCACGAGAGTCGATTGCGTACCGATCCGAGGAACTCGCCGGTCTCCGTCGCCTGGGGAACGAGGTCCGGTTGCAGACGGGACAGGACGCCGGCGGCCGTGATCACGGTGAGTCCGGCGAGCACGCCGGCCGCGAGCGCTCGCGCTCGTCCGGCTCGTACCGCGGACATCCCCAGGAGCAGGCTCCCCCCGGCGACGACGAGCCGGGCGACCTCGGTGAGGCCGCGCTCCGGATCGACGCTCCAGGTCAGCGAGATCGCGCTCCAGACGGCGAGCCCGGCGACGGCGCCGAGCGTGGCCCACCCGGCGGTGGTCGGTAGGGGCCGGGGGATCGCGCGCGTGAGCAGTCCTACGAGGAGCAGCCACCAGAGCACGACGCCGTAGGCGGCGACCACGAGGACCGGATACCCACCCTGGCTGAAGCCGAGGATCACGACGGGCCCGCCGCCCGCCGCCAGCGCGGCAGCCGACGGAACGTTCTGTGCCCAGGACGAACGGGTGGTGGCGCGAGCGTGGGCGGCGGCGACTGCGGGCATCTAGAGGAAGTACGTGCGAGCGTCCGCGGTCCTGACGGGGATCGCGTGCCGTCGGCGGATCGACGTCAGACTCTCGCTGTGGCCAACGTACTACCTGACGTGCAGATCGTTCGTGCCGTCGCCGTCGCGCTGCTTCTCGTGCTCGCTGGCACCCCCGCCGTCGCATCGGCGCAGCAGGGGTCCGCGCCGCCCGGGAACAGCGGAATCGACCAGTACCGCGAATCGGTGCCCTCGGCGGGCGACGGGCGGGAGCTGTCGACGGAGCAGCGCCGCAGCCTGCGGGATCAGGGACGGGACGGCGAGGAGCTCGAGGCGGTGCTCGAACGGAACGGCGGGGTGGCTGCGCCGCGTCCCGGCTCCGACGCTCCAGCGGGATCCGCGGCCGACGACGGCCGAGATTCCCGTACGTCGTCGGAGCGTGAACCACGACGTCGATCGCCGGAGCGGCAACCTGAAGGTCGAGACGCCGGCGGTGGAGCCCCCGCGGGCAACGACCGGATCACCCGCACCAGCGACGCGTCGGCGGAGTCGCTCTGGACCGTGCGTCTGGGGTTCGCCCCGCTCTGGGTCCTGCTGATCCTGGTCGCCGTCGGGTGCGCAGGAGCGGCGGCGGTGCGATTCGGCCGGGCGCGGTGAGCCTGCGGGGGCGGCGCCGAGCGCGCCTGCTGTTGCTCGTCCTGACCGGCGCCCTGATCTGGACGGCGGCGCCGCAGGCCGCGAGCGCGGCCGGATCCCTGCGGCTCGGACTCGCCGACGGATTCGGTCCCGTCAGTGCCCCGGCCGCGGATCGCGATACGTGGCTGCAACGCGTGCGGGACACCGGGGCCGCGATGCTCCGCATCGACGCGTCGTGGGGGTCGGTGGCTCCGCAGGCTCCGCCGGAAGCCGACGCCGCCGACCCGACGTGGGCCGGCTACGCGTGGACGCAGCTCGACGACCGCGTGCGCGCCTTGCGGGCCCAGGGCATCACGCCGCTGCTGATGGTCACCGGCGCGCCGACGTGGGCGCAGGAGGACGGCGCGCCCTCGCGGGTGGCTCGCGGCGCTTGGAAGCCGCGGGCCGCGGCGTTCGGCAGCTTCCTGCGGGCGCTCGCCGCGCGGTACTCGGGCAGGTTCCCCGACCCCCTGGGCGGGCTGCTTCCCCGCGTCGACAGCTTCCAGCTGTGGAACGAGCCCAACCTGGAGCGGCACCTCGCCCCGCAGCGCGAGGGCGGTCGGGCGTTCGCGGCCACGAGGTTCCGCGAGCTCCTGAACGCCGGGTACGCGGGCGTGAAGGCGGAGCAACCGGATGCCGTCGTCGTCACGGGGGGCCTGGCGCCGTTCGGCGACTACTCGGGTCGGATCGGCAGGACCCCGCCGGTGCGGTTCCTGGAGTCCCTGCTCTGCGTGGACCGCGAGTTGCGACGCAGCTGCCGACAGCGCACGTCCGTGGACGCGATCTCGCACCATCCCTACGCCGTGCGTGCCCCTTCGAGCCCCGCGCTCAACCCGGACGACGTCACCATCCCGGACCTGGGCAAGCTCACCCGCGTCGTTCGCGCGGCGCGACGTGCCGGCACCCTCGGACCGAAGACGCCGCAGCTGTGGGTCACCGAGGTGTCGTACGACTCGGCCCCGCCCGACCCTCGCGGCGTTCCCACGGCGCGGCTCTCCCGCTGGACCGCTGAGCTGCTGTGGCACCTCTGGCGGCAGGGGGTGCGCACGGCTCTGTGGTTCCAGGTGCGGGATCAGCCCGCCGTCCCCGACTACGCGTCGACCTCGCAGTCCGGGCTCTTCCGGCTCGACGGTGGGCTCAAGCCCTCCGCGCACGCGTTCCGCTTCCCGCTGGTCGTGACCGGGAAGGACCGTCGTCGTCTGCGCGTGTGGTTCCGCTCGCCCCGCGAGGGACAGGTCTCGGTCCAGGTCCGGCGGGGCAGCCGCTGGCATACGGTGCGCCGGGTTCGTTCCGGTGCCGGCGACGTGCGACAGACCAGCGTTCCCGTGGCGCGGACCGGTGCGGTGCGGGCGGTCGTCGGGGGCGTGACGAGCTACGCCTGGAGCGGATCGCCGGCCCGGAAGATCCAGCGCTGATCCGCGCTGCCGCGAAAAACCCGGCGATCCACTGTCAGGAATCGTCGATCGCTGGCGTAGACCACAACAACGGGTGCGCCAGCGCCCCTCGCATCCATCGGTAGAGGAGTTCCCGTGCAGAAGAAGTTCACGGCTGCGGCCACGGCCGTCGCCTTCGGAGCGGCGTTCGGCGTCGGCAGCGGTACCAGCGTCAACGCCGCCGTCGTGTGCCCACCCGGGGTCACCAACCCGGCGTACTGCTCGGTCGTTCCCGACCCGCAGCCGAAGGACGTCGTCCTGCCCCCGGGGGGCGGCAGCGGCCAGGAGACCCCGGTCGACGCGACGACCGCGCCGGTCACGATCAAGGGCGACGGCGGCAACTACAACCTGGTCGTCCAAGGCGACCAGCCCGTGACCATCGAGATCAACGGCGGCGGCAACACGATCACCGCCAGCGGCGACCGCAGCACGGTCAGCCTCGGTGGGGACCGCAACCGGGTCACCCTCACCGGCGACCGTTCGCAGGTCACGCTGTCGGGCAGCAACAACACGGTCCGCGCCACCGGCGACGGCGCCACGGTCCGCGCCAGCGGGGCCGCGAACAGCATCACGCTCGGCAACGGCGGAGGCACCGTCACGGCCCCCGGTCCGAACCAGGTCGTGCGCAGCGGCAACGGCGCCGACCGCGTCTCCGTGGGCGCCGGCAGCGACGTGCGGTCCGGTGGCGGACGCGACACGGTCACCGTCCGGACCGCGGCGACGACCCGCCAGGCGAAGGGCAAGCGGATCGCGATCAAGACGACCCGCGTCGACGGTGGGGCCGGCAACGACAAGATCACGGTGCGCGTGAAGACGGCGGTCGTGATCAAGGGCGGCTCGGGCAACGACATCCTGGTCGGCGGCTCCGGACGCACGACGATCGAGGGTGGCGCGGGCAACGACCGGATCACGGCCGGCAAGGGCGTGACGTCGATCAAGGCCGGCGCGGGCAACGACACGATCTCCGCCCGCAACGGCAAGATCGACACGATCGACGGCGGCGCCGGGCGCGACACGGCCACGGTCGACCGCGGCGACAAGGTCAGCAACGTCGAGAACGTGAAGCGCGGGAGCTAGCGGCAACGGTGGTCGCTCGTCCCTGATCATCGGCGATCAGGGGGAGCGACCACCCCCTGCGGGGAATCGCGGAGCACGTCAGTGGGGGTTGAGACGATTCGCCGATCGGTCGCATAGAGTCATCGGGTGTATCTGGCTCGTGGCACCGGCCGGAGCGCCGTATCGATCAAACGTCCAGCGATCGCTCCCGGGGCGAGATTTTCGCTAGACCGGTGGATATTCTTCGACGCGGTATTGCGTAGCTTCGTCGCTCGTGTACAGTGGACACATGTGTTCCCTTGGCACGCAGGTAACGGGAGGCGGCAACTCGGAGAGCGAGGATCTGCTCGCCCGGATCCTGCGTGAGTTCGACGAGCATTGCGAGCAGCTCGAGCCGATGGCCGAGGAGTACAAGCACGTGATGTCCGCCCGCGCCGCGCTGGTGGCCGGGTTGGAATCGCGCCCGGAGCCCAAGCCCGCCGTTCCTCGTGCCAAGGCGCCGAAGCGACGGCGACCGGACGACGGGGAGCTGTTGGAGGCGGTCTTCGAGCAGGTCCGGCGCTACCCGGGCGTCACCCCGGCCCAGTTGGCCCAGGTGCTCGGCTACTCGTCGGGGGAGCGCGCGCGGCTGGTGATCCGCCCGCTGTCGCGGCTGCACCGGCTCGGGCGCATCGAACGGGACGGCGAGGGGTTCCGCGTCGCCGACGACGCGTAGATACGGTGGTGCACGGACCGCGCGGGTCTGTGCTTGTGACCGTCTGATGGCTCCGTCACACTGCCTGTGATCTCTGTTTCTGACGGCCGGTCCGCGTTCCGGGTACGCACATGAGCTCCGACTTCGACGCCAACGACGACCTGCCGGGCGATGACAGCGCCGAAGGCCTCAGCCTGCCCGCGCTCGAGCAGCAGATCACCGAGCGGATGGCCAAGCTCTACGCCGCCGCCGAGGAGTTCTACAAGCTCCAGGTCCTGCTCGACGCGATCGACGGACGCGAGCCGTTGCCGGTCCCCGAGTACCTGGCGGGGATGGTGGCCGAGGTTCCGCCGCTGCTGGACGAGCAACGGCGGCGACAGGCCCGTGAACGGGTCACGCAGCGCATCGCCCTGGTCACCACCCCGCCGGCGCGCCGGCGGGGCCGCTAGCCACGCGCGGCGGCCGCCGCCGCGCGGACCTGATCGCTCACGACCAGGACGCGGTCGGCGTCGTAGGTCAGCAGCGCCGCGGCATCGTCCGGTGTCAGCCAGCGCAGCTCGTCGACCTCGTCGTTGACGACGAACGCCCCGTCGGTCACGCGCATCAGCCAGTACCGGACCAGCTTCGGGCGGCCCCGGTGGTCGTGGTAGCGGACCTCGGGCAGCTCGTCGGCGAGCTCGACCACGAACCCCGTCTCCTCCCGCAGCTCGCGGACGGCGGCCTGCTCGAAGCTCTCGCCGGGATCGAGCTTGCCCTTCGGGATCGACCAGTCCTCGCGGTACGGCCGGTGGACGACGGCGACCTTGCCGTCGCGCACCATCACCCCGCCCGCCGCGTGGACCTCTTCGGAGGTCCCGGCGGGGGGTGTGGACGGCGAGGAGGGCGGCATGCCCGCAACGGTACCGCGGCGGGCCGCCCCCGGAATCACGAGCGCTCGACCGTGGATACGACGCGCGGCCCCCGCGGACCGCGCGTCAGTCCTGCTCGGACTCGCGGGGCTCCTGGTCGGCCCGCGCGCGCTGCGACGCCTCGCGCATCTCGAACAGGTCGGTCGCCCACGACCCGACCTCGCGGGTCACGTCGCGAACCGCGCCGGTCACGATCGTGGCGATCCGGCCGACGTGGGTCGCGCCCGATTCCACGACCTCCTGGACGACGTCTTTACGGGACTCGAGGGGACCAGGCATGGGTTGATCCTACCGTGGGTCGGAGTGGTCGTCGATCCGGCGGTCGCGGGAGCGAGCGTCCTAGCCGACCATCGAGCGCACGTGCCGGCCGGCGACGGCGCGCAGCGGACCGAGGGTCCGGAGGCCCTGGCGGACCGCCTGCACGGCCACCCGCAGCGGCACGGGCGTGGACGGGTTCTCGATGTACTGCTGGGCCTCGGCGTCGGTCGGCACCGAGAGGCGCGCGATCTTGCGGAAGACCGTGAACAGCTGGTACGGCAGCGGACCGGCGTTGTACTCCAGGCCGTAGCGCTCGCACGCTTCCTTGACCTCCTCGGAGATCTCGGCGTAGCGGTGCGCCGGGATGTCCGGGAACAGGTGATGCTCGATCTGGAAGCTGAGGTTGCCCGACATGATGTGGAACAGCTTGCCGCCGGTCAGGTTCGACGAGCCGAGCAGCTGCCGGACGTACCAGCCGCCGCGCGTCTCGTTCTCCGTCTCCTCGACCGTGAACTCCTCGGTGCCGTCCGGGAAGTGCCCGCAGAAGATGATCGAGAACGTCCACAGGTTGCGAACGAGGTTCGCCGCGACGTTCGCCGACAGGGTGGCCGGGAAGAACGGCCCGGCGAGCGCGGGGAACAGCACGTAGTCCTTCAGCACCTGGCCGCGGACCTTCTTCGCGATGCCCTTGAGCAGGGGCATCTTCGCGTTGAGATCGAACTGCCCCGTGCGGAGGTTCTCCGTCTCGAGGTCGTGCAGCGCCACGCCGTACTCGAAGAACGTGGCCAGCAGGCTCGCGTAGACCAGGTTGCCGAGGAAGTAGGGCGTCCACTCCTGATCCTCGCTCATCCGCAGGATGCCGTAGCCGACGTCGCGATCCTTGCCCACGATGTTCGTGTGGGTGTGGTGCATGTAGTTGTGGCTGTGCCGCCACTGGTCCGCCGGGCAGGCGGTGTCCCACTCGAAGGTCCGGCCGTTGAGCTCCTCGTCCTGCATCCAGTCGTACTGACCGTGCATGACGTTGTGGCCGATCTCCATGTTGTCGAGGATCTTCGACGCGGAGAGCGCGACGACCGACGCGATCCAGGCGGGCGGCAGGAAGGCGAACTCGCCGAGCACGCGGCCGCCGATCTCGAGCCGGCGCTGGGCCTTGATGATCCGGCGGATGTAGCGCGCGTCGCGCTCGCCGAGCTCACCCATCACCCGGGCGCGGATCGTCTCCATCTCGGCGCCGAACGCGTCCAGGTCGGCCTGGCTCAGGTGGGGAACGGCGCGCAGCGGGCCGGGGCGCTTGTCGGCGTCGGCGATCGTGTCGGCCGGGGCCGCCTCGAACGCCGTGTCGGGGGCGCGGGGGGAGAGCGGCTTGTTCGACTTCGGAACGGCGACGGTGTCGTCGATCTCGTTCTGGTCGATGTCGGAAACGGGGGGAACGGCGGTCGGGGTGCTCATGGTGGTGCTCCTCGGTACGTCGCGTTGAATGGGGAGTGCGGTCGCGAATGCGCGGGGTCGCGGAAGTTCGGTGGCGTCGCGTCGGCAGGGGGGGACCCTGACCTTGCGAGCCGTGTCTTCGATCGTGACGCTCGAACGGGGGGAGTCCGAGCGGGGTGCCTGGGGTCCCGGGGTGGGGGTAGCCGGTGTATCCGCGCGCGGGGCGCGCGGGCGGCCTAGAGGTCGGGTGGCCGGTCTCGCCGACTCGGAGATCGCGATCTACAGGTCAAGGGTCACGTCTCCTACGGGGGACGCCACGCAGATCCGGACTTCCTCGCCCGGGGTGCCGTAGATCTCGCCGGTCAGCGTGTCGCGGACCTGGCCCTGGTCGAGTCGGCACTTGCAGGTCAGGCAGATGCCCATCCGGCAGCCGTGGGTCGGCGTCAGGCCGGCGGCCTCGGCCTGCTCGAGCAAGGGGCGGTCGCTCGCGTCGACCGTCTCGCCGCTGCGGGCGAAGGTCACGGACCCGAGCAGGTCCGGGTCGATCGCGGGCAGCTCGGGCGGCGCGAAGTGCTCGAAGCGGAGGGGGGTCTGCAGGCCCCGCTCCTCCCAGAGCGTGCGGACCGCCTCGACCAGACCGCCGGGACCGCAGGCGAAGGCCGCGGCGTCGCGATCCTCGGGCAGCGCGAGGTCCAGGTGCTCGGGCCCGAAGCGCCCCTCGAGCTCGCCGCCCTCGCCGCGGGTGAAGCCCCGCAGCACCGTGACGTTGGGATGCGCGGCGGCGAGGGCGTCCAGATCGTCGCCGTAGAGCACGTCCGCGCGGCTGCGGGCGTAGTGGAGGAAGACGATCTCGCCGGCGTAGCCCTCGTCGGTCAGCGTCCGCAGCATCGCCAGCACCGGGGTGATCCCGCTGCCGCCGCTGATCAGGACGATCCGCCCCGGCCGCACGGCCGGAAGCACGAAGTCCTCGCCCTGGGGGACGGACAGGCCGAGGAACATGCCGACGTGCGCGTGGTGCTTGAGGTGCCGCGAGACGATGCCCTCGTCGTGCGTCCGGATCGTCAGCTCGATCTGGCGGGCGGCGTGATGCGCGGACCCGGACGGCGAGTAGCAGCGGCGGTGTCGCACGCCGTCGATCTCGACCGCGATCTCGACGTGCTGGCCGGCGGCGAAGCCCGGCCAGGTGCCGGTCGGCTGGAGCGTCAGCGTGATGCTGTCGTCGTTCTGGTGCCGGACCGCGACGACCTTGCCGCGGATCCGCTTGACGGCCCAGTCCGGGCGGAGGATCTCGAGGTAGTGATCGACGTTGTGCGGCCCGGCGAGCGCGTCGGCCAGCGGCGTGCCCAGCAGGCGCTGAGCGAGG
>Ga0265296_1003001_pt1 | contig 16221 bp, 18 predicted proteins | sample MunlanPumphouse1_FD_189073 | JGI IMG/M metagenome (GOLD analysis project Ga0265296, IMG submission 189073) | Groundwater microbial communities from a municipal landfill in Southern Ontario, Canada - Pumphouse #1 | ecosystem: Environmental > Aquatic > Deep subsurface > Groundwater | place... | reverse complement strand
CGTCGGAATCGACAACCCCGATCGTTCCGATTCCGGCGCCCGCAAGATATGCCGCAACCGGAGAGCCCAAACCTCCGGCCCCGATAATCAACACTTTGGCGGACAAGAGCTTCTCCTGGCCTTTTCCCCCGACTTGCGGAAGAAGGATCTGCCGGCTGTACCTTTCTATTTGTTTGTCGCTTAATGTCATTGTTAGCCTCCTGCGATCGCGGGAATTATCGAAACTTCGTCGCTGTCGTTGATTTTGGTGGTATCGCCTTCCAAGAACCTGATGTCTTCATCGTTGATGTAAATATTGATGAAGCGCCGGACCTTTCCCGTTTCATCGCAGATCCGGTCCTTGAACCCTGGGAAATTTTTATCCAGGTCCGCGATCAGGCTTTTTACATCGGATCCGGAAACTTCCACCAGTTCGGCTCCGCCGGTTAATTTTTGGAGCGGCTGGGGTATGCGGACTTTAATGCTCATACTTTTACCTCCTCTTCAAATGATTTCAGCGTCGGCTTTATTTTTGCCGGTTTGCCGATCTTATTTTGGACCGCTTCCTGGGTCTTAAGCCCGTTCCCGGTTATCGAGATCACAATTGATTCGTTTTTCGGTATCACTCCCTGTTCGATCAGCTTTTTGGTAACGGCCACAGTGACGCCTCCCGCGGTTTCGGTAAAGATTCCCTGGGTGGAAGCGAGCAATTTAATGCCTTCGACGATTTCGTCATCCGTCACTGATTCCGCCCATCCTCCCGATTCTTTGACCACCCCCATGGCGTAATAGCCATCAGCCGGATTCCCGATCGCCAGCGATTTTGCGATCGTCCTGGGCTTGACCGGTTTTATTATTTCCGATCTTTCTTTGATCGCGTTGACGATCGGAGCGCAGCCTTCAGCCTGCGCCGCGTACATCTTTGTCTTAACTTCGGGGATGAAACCGAGTTTATGGAACTCCTTAAAAGATTTCCAGATCTTGGTTATTAAGGATCCGCCCGCGCAGGGAGCCACAAGATGATCCGGCGTCCTCCACCCAAGCTGTTCCGCGATCTCAAACCCGTAGGTTTTTGATCCCTCCGCGTAATAGGGACGAATGTTGATGTTGACAAAAGCCCATTTATATTTGCCGGCGATCTCGGAACAAAGCCGGTTTACTTCGTCATAATTACCTTCAACCATCATCAGGTTCGGCGCGTAGATCAAAGTCCCGATCACTTTTCCAAGTTCCAGGTCGGCGGGGATAAAAATATAGCTTTCAAGGCCCGCGACCGCCGCGTGCGACGCGACCGCGTTGGCCAGGTTGCCGGTGGAAGCGCAGGCCACGGTCTTAAAGCCGAGTTCTTTCGCCCTTGAAAGCGCCACCGCCACCACGCGGTCCTTAAAAGAAAGGGTGGGGGGGCAAACCGAATCGTCTTTTACATAGAGCTCTTTTACTCCCAGAACTTTGGCCAGATTGTCGGCTTTGATCAGGGGAGTGAAACCGGAATTCAATCCGTCCGTCGGTTCCCCTTCGATCGGCAATAATTCCCGGTAGCGCCACATGTTTTTTTTGCGGTTTTCGATCTTTTCTTTGGTCAAATGCTTTCTAATCTTTTCGTAGTCATAAGTTACCTCAAGCGATCCAAAACAATATTCGCAAACATATAAAGCTTCCTTCGGATATTCTCTCCCGCATTCCCGGCATTTTAAGCCTTTAATATAAGACATTTATAACCACCATCCTCTTTCTTAACTTCTAAAATCTTATGGCCGTCTTCCTTGGCGCTGCGCGGCACGTTCAGTATCGGCTCGCCGTCATCGAGCAGTATCTCGAGCGTCTGCCCCGCTTCCATTTCCTCAAGCTTTATTTTTGTTTTTACATAATTTAAGGGGCAGCTTATTCCCCTTAGATCAAGGCTTTGATCAGGCATTAAAAAATTGCTCCATGCTGAAATAACGTTCTCCCGTATCGGGAAAAACCGTTACGACTTTTTTGCCCTTGCCAAGTTCGGCGGCAATCAGAAGCGCTCCAAAAGCCGCCGCGCCCGAAGAGATGCCGACAAACAGCCCTTCTTCCTCGGCGATTCGGCGGGAGAGCTTAAACGCTTCATCATCTTTGACCGTTATGATCCGGTCGATAATGTCCCGGTTTAAAACTTTGGGCACAAAACCGGCGCCGATCCCCTGTATTTTGTGCGGCCCGGACTGGCCGCCCGAAAGTACCGGCGAATTGGCCGGTTCAACGGCGATTATATTAACTTTTGGATTCTTAGATTTTAAAACCTCGCCCACGCCGGTGATCGTGCCGCCGGTCCCGACGCCAACCACAAAAGCATCGATATCCTCGCCTAACGCTTTGATGATCTCAAGCGCGGTCGTTTGCCTGTGCGCCTCGGGATTGGCGGGATTATCGAACTGCTGCGGCATAAAAGCTCCGGATTTTTTGACTATCTCCTCGGCTTTTTTGATCGCCCCCTTCATCCCTTCGGTCCCCGCGGTCAGGATGACATTGGCGCCGTAGGCTTTTAGAATATAAATCCGCTCCAGGCTCATTGTTTCCGGCATCGTCAGGATCACTTTATAACCTCTGGCCGCGCCGATCATGGCCAGTCCGATGCCGGTATTGCCGGAAGTGGGCTCAACGATCGTGCCGCCCGGCTTTAACAATCCTTTTTTTTCAGCATCCTCGATCATCGCCAGACAAATCCGGTCTTTGACGCTGCCGCCCGGGTTAAAAAATTCAACTTTGGCGTAGACGTCTGCGGAGCCGACTTTGACGATCTTTTTTAGCTTCACGATCGGTGTTTTGCCGATCAGCTCCGATACCTGGCCCCCGCCCATGTAATAAACAAATTCAAGCCGGTCGTTTTCTTTCAGCTGTACGATATCGTAATTTTTCCGGTCCTGGATATTGTCATTCAATTCCACGGTGACCACGTCGCGGCGAATATTTTTTAATTTCAACAGATCGCCCAATGTTAACGGTTGTTCCAATTCTTCCTTTTTTCCGTTGATCTGGATTTTCATAAGACTGCCTCCTTAAATTTTTCAAAACCGATTTGGTCGATAATGACGGCGACATTTTGGCCGGTTTTCTTGACCAGGGTCAAGATCCGTTTGGTAATTGCCAGGGCCTTTTCTTCATCGAGAAAGTCGATCAGTTTTTCGCCCAACCTCGTTTCGCCGGGATAATCATCGCTTAAAAAATGAGCGCCGCGTCCGCCGACCAGAATGGCAATCCCCTTTCTTTTTTCAGTTATGGCGCCAAAGGGGCACGATTTAACGCACAAATCGCAATTCTTGCATTTTTCCCGATCGATAACCGCCAGCTTATTTTCTATCGCAATGGCTTTAACCCGGCAAGCCTTGGGACAAACGCCACAGCCGTTGCATTTTTTCAAATCAACTTCCGGCTCAACAACGCCCATAAATCCAATATCGGAGAGGTGGGAGATGCCGCAGGAATTGGGACAGCCGGAAGCTGAAACTTTAATGTTCAGATTATCAAGCCCGATCTTTTCTACCAGCTTTTCTACTTTTTTCGTAAATTCCTGAACGTCAAAGATTCCATTGGTGCAATAATTACCAAAACAGGACTGAATGTTATCGATGCCTTTATCTAATACTCTCAAACCGGCTTCCTTGAGCTCGTCTTTAATTGCCTGAATTAATGAAATATTTATACCGGGAATTTCCGGCCCGCCGCGAACCGGGAAATGGACAAATCCCAGGCCGTATTTTTCGGCGATATCCGCGATCTTGCGCACTTGATCCGATGTCGCTTCTCCATTGGTGGCGCGGATCCGCAAAATAGCGCCGTTAACTTTTTTGGTCTGCTTGGTGTCGCAGGAAAAAGGTTTAGCTTCGTAGCCCGCGCCAAGATCTTTCGTTAACGCTTCCCTGACGGCCTTTTCGCCAAGCCGTCTGATCAGAGATGCCGATCGTTCGCCCTCTTTTCCTTCTTTCCTGATGAATTCAACGTAATTTTTGACAAAGTTCAGCGTTTCTTCTTCCGATAAAAGTTCGGCCATTCTTATTCCGACAAAAGGATCAAGCCCAAGCTTGCCGCCAAGATAAGCGTCATAACCCTTCTTGCCGTCTCTTTCGACTCCGACAAAGCCGATGTCGGCCAAAACCCTGGGCGCCGTGCACTGCTTTTCGCAGCCGGCGATAGAGATCTTTGTCTTAAAACCTCCCTGGTCGTCCCGCCAGAACTGGTCGAGTTTTTCTCCCAAACTGATCGGGTCCATGACCGCGTAAGGGCAAAGATTGGAATCATAGCAAACATCGGCATTTCGTATCCGCGCGCCGCAGCGATCGAGCATCAATTCAACTTTTGCCAGTTCTTCTTTCACTTTTCCGATATCATCAAAATGGACGTGCGGTATGATCGGAAACTGCCGGGAAGTGAAAAGCACCAGCCCCCGGCCGTATTTTTCCGCCAGTTCGGCGACCTTGCGCAATTTTTTAGCGTCCATGTTGTCGCAAACCGCACGCACCCAGACGGAGAACATATCTTTTTCCTTTAATTTGACCACTCCGCCTCTTTTTAAATCTTCGTGATTAACCGGATGTGACAATTTTTTCCTCCCTGATCTTTCCCTCTTCGATCTTAAAAGCCCTGACCTTGGGCTCTTTTTGCAAAAGCGAAACGATTAAATAGCTGACTTCATCGTAAAAAGCCTGTTTGACATCCCTTGGCGAAGGGTAGGCCGGCGAAACGGGATGAGAATGATATATTCCCAACAATTCAAGGCCTTGGTTTCTTATTTCTTTCATAACATTTAATTGTTCTTTGGGATCCATAAAATAACCCGTCTCCGGTTCTTCCTCCGTATTTGCCATGCGATAGATCTTACTGACCCGTCCCTCGGTCCCGGCCAGGAGGCCGCAGACCTCGAATGATCTCCCCCGTGCATGCTCAATAATTTCCGTTAAAGCTTCTTTTGTAATAATCATTTTTTAAACCTTTAATAAACTTAACAATAAAAAGGACAATATGCCCGAAGCCAGCGGCGCGACCAGCCAGACCGCGAATGTTTTCTGGACGGCTTTTTCTCCGGCCGCTAAAATATGTTCATGCTTTATCGTTCCCACCGCCATGATCGCCAGGGCGTTTAACTGCACCAGCGACTGGGGAAACCCCAAAAATGAAGCAAAGATCAAAAGCGTCGCGGTAATGATCGAAACCAGCGTTGAGGTGATCAACCCCAGCGGGACGATCTCTTTTCCGATCGTCTTCATGGTCCGATCTTTGATCGCCCAGCCCCCCAGGCCAAAGAGCGGGGAAATGAGCAATAACCCCAAAACCGGGGAGATCAAATTAGCTCCCATCAGGGGACCTACCGCATTGGCCACATTATTCGCCCCGATCGCAAAGGCCACATAACAACTTGAGGCCAGGGCGAAATAATGGATCAAGGTCTTTTTTGAATGCACTTTTTCATAGAACCAGAAGTTGCTTTGCCGCGGCGGATAAATGATCCGAAAAAACACAAATGTCAGGATAAATCCGATCGCCGGCAAAATGAACCACAGGCCAACCATGCGCGCGGTTGTGACCAGGTTCAGGCTGGAAAAATGAAAAGCCGCGCCAAAAGTAGCGGCCACGGTCACCCAACTGGTTGACTGGGGGACCTTTAAGATATTGGCCACGAATAAGCTGATCGCGGCGCTTAAAAGGATTACCAGCGCGACCTGCGGCGTGAATAGTTCTTTGGCGATAAAACCGGAACTTAAGGTTTTTGCCACTCTGCTCCCCAGAACCAGGGCGCCCAAGATCACAAAAAGGCCGAACAGGATCGCTGCTTTTTTACGCGAGATCAGTTTTGCTCCGTAGGCCGCCGCGAAAGAGGGGGCAATGCCCGATCCCCCCATGTTCATGGCGAAAAAAATAACGCTTACTATTAATAAAGCAACACTGAACAAAATTTTCCTCCTTAAATCCCGTCTCCGCTTACATTGATAAGCGGCCTGGTGTGAATTCCGCATTCTCCTCCGCATTTACTGGTGCCGATCCAGCGACCGGCGCGTTCGTTCTCATCATTGGTGATGTGGCTGCACGGCGCGCATCCCAGAGACCGATAGCCTTCTTTATATAATGGATTGACCGGCACCTGATAAAGGGCCAGATACTGCCAGACTTCACGCTCTTTCCAGATCAGTATGGGATTAAGCTTGATTAATCCTTTATCGCGCTCTTCAACCTCTTTGAAATCGGCCCTGGTCCTTCCTTCGGTACAGCGAAGGCCGGTGACCCAGCATTTGACCTTTAGTTCCTCTACCGCCCATCGGGTAGGCTGGACCTTTAAAATGTCACAGCATTTATCCGGGTCGGTTTTGTACAGTTCATCGGCAATTTTTTCGTCATTTTTGTAAACTTTTAGCTCCGGATACCTTGCCACCTCTTCCTCCATGAACTTTTTGGTCTCTTTTGGCTTGAACCGCGTGGTAACAATAAATCCCTTTATTTTCTTATTTACTTTTTTGGTCAGGTCCCAGACTGCCACCGAATCCTTTCCCAGACTATTGGCCACGACTAGGCCGTCCCCGTATTTCTTATACGCTTCGTCTATCAGGGCCAGAGACCTTTCAACCTTTTCCTTAAAGTTCAAACTGTCGACCAAAACCTTCAAATCGTCCTTATTCTCCAAAATTCCCATATTTTACCCTCCTTATATACATATCGGATAGGATAGTTAATGATTTCAATATATCTATACTATCTCTATCGGATTAGTCAAGTATATAACTTGCATGGATAGCTTGTCAAGTATTATTGTTGGCTTCTTTACCGATCAGGTCGGGAAGGGTTTATTTAGCGAAACCGGAATAAACTTCAAAAGTCGCATAAAAGGGGGAAGGGCATAGCTTTAGTATTTTTCTCAACCGTTTAATGTCAGGTTTTCCTTTTAAAGAGGGGGTGTTGGCTCCCAAACCTTTAAGATAGTCGATCAGGGCTTTGATGTTTTTAAACTTCTTTTTATGCAGAGACCTTGTAACTTTTACATTTTTAAAGTACTTCTTGAATACCTTAATTATGAATTGTTTTGAAGGGTTTTTATTTCTTTTGAACCCGGCCGATTTAAGTTCTTTCAGGTTGCTTGGCCCAAATGTATTGAATAAGAACACCCCGTTTTGAGCCAGGTTCTTATTGATGCAGCCGGATACGTTATATAAGTTCATCCATTGAAGGGATGCGTTTGAAACTATCAGGTCGAACGCGCCGATTTTAGGAAGATTCTCGCAGTCGTGCGCAAGATATTTAATATTCGGCAATTTGTTTTTCTTTATTGCCTCTTTTATCATGCCTGGGGCAATATCAATCCCGATCACTTTTGCATTTTTATATTTTAAAGCAAGCTTTTTAGTCAAATAACCCGTACCGCACCCAAGATCCAGAATGTTTGATGCTTCGATCCCTTTTGTCCTGTTAAAAAGCTTATTTGCGAGAGATCTTTGAAATACGGCCAATTTATCGTAGCGCTTCGCGCTTCTAGAAAAGTTTTTGCTTACTTTATTTTTATCGATCATATTTTATTTATAAAGTTCCTTATGCACTGATTGAACTGTTTTGACCTTTCAAGAAATGGGGCATGGCCTACCTTATCATATATATGCAGTTCCGATCCTGATATGTTTTTCGCCAAATATTCGGCAGATTTGACGGGTACGATCTGATCTTTATTCCCGTGAATGATCAAAGTGGGGGCTTCTATCTTGGCAAGCAGTTCGCGAAGGTCGACTTTCTCCAGTTCGGCCAGTTCTTTTTCGGCTTGCTCGATTGGCGTGTCAATCAGGCCGGGGACTGGGAGATCTTTAAATGCCAAGGAGTGAAAAGCTTTTACCCCGTTCAATTTGATCTTTTTTTTAAGATTCCTTAATAAGGCGAGCGGCAGGCCATAAGGGTAATCGGGTGAACTGACAAACTTGGGGGTGGTCGAGACCAAGACCAATGCCTTGACCTTTCCCGGTGATAACAAGGCTGTCTTCAGGGCGACCATCCCGCCCATGGACCAGCCGATCAGGATCGTTTCCGGTCCTATGGCACTAGAAAGCCGGTGGCTCTCCGCTTCAAGGTCAGAAAAATCGATTTGCGGCGTAAACCCGGGTTTTTGGCCGTCCCAGATTCCCGGTCCGGCCGCAAAGCCATGGAGATAAACAGTTTTCATAAAATTAATAGTATAACTTTGATGAGAATTTATCAATAATAGGAGGACCAGTAAAGTCTGGCGGATTTTCTTACTTCTTGCGGCCTTACGGTTAGGTCCATCGGCAAAACTATCGATTCGTAAAATCCGCCCGTTTTCGGAGCGATCCCTACTTTGATCTGTGCGCCAAGTTTTAACAACAGCATCATCGAACCCCATAATCCTATCCCGGATCCTTCTCTTCCCGTTCCAGCAGACACCCCAATCTGGAATACCGATTCCCAAAAATCGCTTAGAACTATATTGTTAAAGGCAAAAGGATTCCCGCCTTCCCAGCTTTGGACCGCTTTTTTCAAGGCGGGAGAAATCGCGCCGGGCAGGTTCCGGCAGGCACGCGCCAAGGCGGGCAGTAATTCTTCTATAACTATTCCTCGACCATTATCAGAGATCCGCAATTCCCAGGTTTTTGAAGAGAGCTTGTTCGCCTCGACCTTAACAAGTACCGGTTTCTCCGTTTTTTCTCCGCGCAGTGATCTGGCCAGAGAAGCGTCCTCATAGTATCCTTTCCCTCTTTCTTTGGATAATATCATCTCGCGATCGCTGACCACCCTGATACAGTTTTTGATATCACCGACTATTTTGGGGGCAACCAGATAAAAAGGGAGAGACATATCTTTTAGGGCGGGATCAATGGCTACCAAAAGCGTGTGTTGGGAAACTTTCCCCGCTGGCGGTTGGGTGGTTACCTCAAAAAAAGCCGACAAGAATCGCAGGGTAAAAGCGTTGGCGATCATTTCCGTGAATCCCGGCAATTGGCTTCCGGTAATTTGCGGCAGACTGTTTAATTCAGGGATCGGGGTGAAAAAGGCTTCACCCATTCCGAATAAATTATCATGGTAGCCAAAGTATCTTCCCATATCCCGGCCAAAGGCAGTAAAATGCCCTCTGACTATTTCCGGAATCCCAGTTTCCGCCAGCTTTTCTATGGGGATCGCGCCTAACAGTGCTTCCATTCCATAAAAAACTATTGCTTGCGGGGCTGTATGCGACATATCGTGCGTTAAATAATCGTCCAATCTTTCTAAAAATTGATTCTCGATTGGATCGATCCTTGATAACAACTTTGATTCTTCTCTTAAATCATCCGTAAACATTATCAACCTCAAATTACCTTTCGAATTTCCAATCTCCCACCAGGTTTTAAAAGAAAAATCGCCTTGAGCAACTGCTTTGCTCATTGTTCCCATAAATCTTTCTCTCTGTTCCAGGTAAGTTCTTCCACCGTTTAAATCTCCAATAATTTTTGTAGACATATAGCCACGAGTTAATTCTGTGGCCCTTTGAAAAATTTCGCGGTATTGAGCCGCTCTCGGGCCAAAAAGGCGATTAAACCCGTCTTGAAGATGCTGGAAAGGGGAGGGCGGCATCCCTTTAAGTCTTTGCCTTGGATATGATTGTAAAACTACGTCTTGAACCATGCTTTATTATCAATAGTTTTAGGCTGAAATTTCATGATAAAATATATCCAAATGAATTATTTACAATTAGCCGACAGGGTCATTGCCGGAGAAACCGTCAACCAAGCGGAAGCACTGACGATCATCTCTGTTCCGGATTCCGAACTCATGGTCCTGCTGGCTTCGGTAGAACGAATCCGTCGTCATTTCCACGGCAATAAGATTAAGCTTTGCGGCATTGTTAACGCCAAGTCCGGCCGCTGTTCGGAGAACTGCTCTTTCTGCGCCCAGTCGGCCCACCACAAGACGGACTGCAAGGTTTATCCTCTGCTGCCGGAAAAAGAACTGGTTGAAGCGGCCAGGAATGCTGAAAAGGATATGTCGGCAACCTGCTTTTCATTTGTAACTTCGGGCGGGACCATTCATTCCGACGCCGAAATAGAAACAATAGGATCCGCTCTGGCGGCGGTTGCCGAAAAAACGAACCTGAACCGCTGTGTTTCCCTGGGAATGTTGAGCCTAAAACAGATGAATAAGCTGAAACAAGCCGGCCTGAAGCGTCTGCATCACAATCTTGAAACCGCGGAGAGTTATTTTGATAAGATGTGCACCACTCACAACTATGCGGACAGGATCAAAACGATAAAGCTGGCCCGGGAGGCCGGATTGGAAGTCTGTTCCGGCGGCATTTTCGGCATTGGCGAAACGGTCGAACAAAGAATTGAACTGGCATTCGCCTTAAAAACGCTGAATGTGCAATCGGTTCCGATCAATATCCTCAATCCGGTTGCGGGGACGCCTGCCGCTTTAAACTACAAGCCAATGGCGCCTTTTGAAGTCCTAAAACTGATTGCCGCTTACCGCTTTATACTGCCGACCCAGGATATCGGAGTTTTTGGCGGAAGAGAGAGAGCGCTGGGCGAGCTTCAGCCGTTAATGTTTATCGCTGGCGCAAATGTCACGCTGATTGGGGATTACCTGACTACCAGCGGTCAGGCGCCGGAAAAGGATTTGAAGATGATCGCCGACCTGGGGCTTCAAATTGACCGCTGAAATGGAATTTATAGAAGAAGAGCTGAAACAATTAAAAAATGCCGGCCTTTACCGTTCTCTCAAAACAATAGAAAAGATCGACGGCTCCCGCGTTACTATCTCCGGCAAGGAATATCTAAATTTTTGCTCCAACGATTACCTTGGCCTTTCCCGTCACCCCAAAGTAAAGGAGAAAGCGATTGAGATCATAAGGGAATTTGGTTTTGGATCGGGCTCTTCCCGATTAATTTCTGGGAATTCTGTCATCCACGAAGAACTGGAAAGGAAGATCGCTAAATTGAAAAAGCGGGAAGCGGCAATAGTTTTTCCGACCGGCTACATGGCCAATCTTGGCGCCATAACCACCTTGGTCGGGGAGGAAGATGCGGTAATAATCGATCGGCTGGATCATGCTTCGATAATTGATGCATGCAGGCTTTCCAAAGCAAAACTTCTGGTTTATCCTCATAAAGATATGGGGGCGCTCGAAAAAATACTCAAACGTTTGGATAAGTTTAAAAAGCGACTGATCGTAACCGATACCGTTTTTTCAATGGATGGGGATATCGCGCCGCTGGCTGAAATTTCTGAACTGGCTAAGCGGTTCAACGCTATGCTGATGACCGACGACGCCCATGCCACCGGAGTTATCGATCTGGACAACCCGGCTGATATCGTTATGGGCACGCTTTCAAAAGCGATCGGAAGTTTAGGCGGGTTTGTAGCGGGAAGCCGTCAATTGATAGATTATTTGAGAAATAAAGCGAGAAGTTTTATTTATACCACCGCGCTGTCTCCCGCGGCCTGCGCGGCTTCGATTGCCGCCATTGAAATAATAGAAAAGGAACCGGAAAGAATTGAGCGCCTGCGGATGAATTCGCGCCTTTTGGGAAGTGAAACGCCGATTATCCCCATAATTATCGGCGATGCGGGAAAGACCATGGAAATTTCAAGAAAATTATTTGAAGGAGGAATATTTGTTTCCGGCATTCGCCCTCCGACCGTGCCCGAAGGCGAAGCCCGTCTGCGAATAACAGTTACAAGCGAACATACAAAGGAGGAAATTGAGTGTCTGGCGTCTTTATTACGGGAACTGATACCGGCGTAGGTAAAACTTTTATAACTCTGGCCCTGGCGCGCGCTTTAATGGCCCGAGGGATCGACGTGGGCGTTATGAAGCCCATATCCTGCGGCCCAATGGACGATAACGACGCCGTTTATCTAAAAAAGGAACTTAAGATCAGCGATCCTCTGGATCTGATAAATCCGATCAGGTTAAGACTGCCCTTGGCTCCTTATGCCGCTTCCGCTATTTTGCGAAAGAAAATTGACTTAAAAAAGATATTTAAAGCATTTAAAAAGCTTTTGATTACTCACGAAATAGTACTTGTGGAAGGGGTGGGTGGGGTGCTGGTCCCGATAAAAAAGAATTACTTTGCCGCCGATCTGGCAAAAGATCTAAACATTCCCGCGATCATAGTGGCGAGGGCGGGGTTGGGAACGATAAATCACACTCTTTTAACTGTCGAAGCGTTAAGGTCCAGAAAGGTGGATATTTTAGGGATAATCATGAATGGTTTTACCGGCAAAGAGCTTTCTGAAAAGACAAATTCAAAAATAATAGAAAATATTACCCGCATCCCCGTATTGGCTAAATTACGAATAGTATAATATTAAAATGTAGGGCAAGGGTTTATCCCTTGCCCTTGATATATGATGGGAGAGTACTGGAATGGAAGATAAACTGAAACGTAAAAGAATTCGACTAAAGGATTTTAATTATGCGACCCCTAGGCCATATTTTATAACTATTTGTTCTAGAGACAAAACTCACTTTTTTGTTAATGACAATTTAAATCAATCAATTATTAAGTGCTTAATAGAAGAAAAGAAAAGAGTCGGCTTCAAGATTTACGTTTATTGCCTGATGCCAAATCACCTTCATTTACTATTGGCTCCTTCAGCCAAAGAAATATCCATTTCGGAATTTATTGGCGCTTATAAGAGCAAAACCACCCGGATTGCTTGGGATTACGGGATTTCCGGGAAATTATGGCAATGGCGGTTTCATGATCGTGTTGTTAGGAAAAGCGAAGATTTACAAACGATTGGACAGTATATATTGGACAATCCTGTTAGGAAGGGATTAGTATTAAAATGGCAGGATTATAAATATCTTGGATTACTTGATAGTTGGTTATGAAGCGAATAATATGATGGGAATGGCAACGGACAAGCCGTTGCCCTACATTTGGCCCAAGATGTTCTCTATGGACGATGATATAATAAATTCAACTTGCGAGAAATAATATGAGCGATTTATTAAATAAAGACAAACGATACCTATGGCATCCCTTTACCCAGATGAAGGACTGGATCAAAAACGACCAGCTTATTATTGACAGGGGGGACGGAGTGTATCTTTTTGATACGGATGGCAATAAATACCTGGATGGAGTTTCGTCGCTTTGGGTTACAGTCCACGGCCACAGGAAAAAAGAAATAAACCGGGCGATTAACGGCCAACTGAACAAAGTCGCCCATTCAACGCTTCTGGGGCTGGGAAATGTTCCTTCGATCGAACTGGCTGAAAAACTGGTGGAAATAACGCCAAAAGGTTTGGATAAAGTGTTTTATTCGGACTCGGGCTCAACCGCGGTTGAAATCGCCTTAAAGATTGCTTTTCAGTATCATCAGCAGACCGGACGTAAGGGGAAAACTAAATTCCTGACACTGGTTAATGCTTATCACGGCGACACCATCGGTTCGGTATCGGTTGGCGGGATCGATCTCTTTCATAAGATTTATAAACCTCTGCTTTTTAAAAGCATAAAAGCCAACCCCGAAGCGGGGGAAATTGAACAATTAATAAAAAAGCATCACAAAGAACTGGCCGCGATAATTATGGAGCCTCTGGTCCAGGCGGCGGCGGGGATGCTGGTCGAGCCAAAGGGATTATTAAAAAAAGTGCGGCAGTTGTGTACAAAATATAATGTCTTAATGATCGTCGACGAGGTTGCCACCGGCTTTGGCCGTACCGGCAAAATGTTTGCCTGCGAGCATGAGGGCATTTCTCCCGATATTATGTGCGTGGCGAAGGGAATTACCGGCGGCTACCTGCCGCTGGCGGCGACGCTGACCACCGGAAAGATATTTAACGCTTTTCTTGGAAGACCGGAAGAAAATAAAACGTTTTTCCACGGGCACACCTATACCGGGAATCCTCTGGCCTGTGCGGCCGCTTTGGCTAGCCTGGAATTGTTCAAAAAGGGAAAAACGATCAAAAAACTTCAAAAGAAAATATCATTTCTTAAAAATGAACTTAGGCGTTTTTCCGATCATCTCGATCAGGTCATTGAAGTAAGACAGTGCGGATTTATGGTCGGCATAGAAGTTGTTTCCACCAGAGAGAGGGTGGGGCATCAAATCATTCTTGAAGCGAGAAAGCGGGGAGTGATATTGAGGCCGCTGGGGAATGTAATTGTCCTGATGCCTCCGCTGTCGATTACCGTTAAACAGTTAAAACGGATTCTTGACGTCACATTTGAATCGATCCAGGCGGCGTTTTAACGGTTATTCTACTACGATCAACTTCCCCTTTTTTTACATTGAGCAAATTTCATAGTATGAATATTATGTAAAGTTAATTATTTTTCTTTTCCACTTTTCTTTTGTGGAAAAGAAAAGTGGATGAAAAGAAAGCCACTAGGGGCTGCGCCCCTAGAACCCCCGCCAGCAAAGCACCCAACCGGGACCCCATGGCCTCCACCGCCCCTTCTTCGATTTCATCGAAGAACCGTACGTACGTACGGCCGTAACCTCCAACCCCTCCCTTTTGGCGCCGAGGAGATGAAATTTGAAGGTATTCCGGCGCCAAAACATGCTGGCGTCGATATAAGAGAACGAACAGCTTATCAGACATTTATAATCCCGATCTTTTTATATAATGTCCGGCGATTTCACATACATTATAAATGGAGGCGGTCGGGGGCTTGGCTCGCCCTTCGTTTTCACAAAGAGTTCTAATTCCGAAGGCCATGCGAGACAGGGATGGGGAGGTTCTGGTCGGGGGTTTTGGGGATAAATATTGAAATCGCCTAGAGCTTTTTTGTTTCTTTTTTGGGGCAATGCCAAAAAAGAAAGAAGAAATAAAGCCGGATCAATTTGGCTACGCCAGGATGTAGGCGAACATCAGCGGGGCGATTATAGTAGCGTCGCTTTCGATCACAAAGCTCGGGGTTTCTTTTGAGAGCTTTCCCCAGGTTATTTTTTCGTTAGGCACCGCGCCGCTGTAAGAACCGTAGGAAGTGGTGCTGTCGGAGATCTGGCAAAAATAACCCCATTTCCTCACATTCTCCTCAAAAAGGTCCTGTTCGATAAGCGGAACAACGCAGATCGGGAAATCGCCCGCGATCCCCCCGCCTATCTGGAAGAAACCGATCGAGCTATTTTTTGACTCCTGCCTGTACCAGTCTATTAAAAAGCTCATCGTTTCAAGCCCGCTCTTGATAACGGACATGTCTTTCAGATTGCCTCGCTTATAGTCGGCAACCAAAACATTCCCGATGGTTGAATCTTCCCACCCGCCCACAAAGATCGGCAGGTTCTTTTCGCAGGCGGCAAGCATCCAGGAATTTTTAGGATCGATCTGATAATGCTCCTTGAGAACGCCGTCCCTGATTATTTTGTACATATATTCATAAGGAAAATATCGCTTGCCCTCTTTTTCCGCTTCTCTCCAGTATTTCTGCAAAATCCGCTCGATCCTTCTCATTGCTTCTTCTTCCGGGATACAGGTGTCGGTCACCCGGTTTAAATGCCGGTTGAGCAGGGATTCTTCGTCATCTTTGGTGAAATATCGATAGCCGGGCACCCGAACATAAAAGTCATGAGCGACCAGGTTAAAAATGTCTTCTTCAAGGTTCGCGCCGGTGGTTGAGATGGCATGGATCTTATCCTGCCTGATCATCTCCGCCAGGGTAAGGCCGATCTCGCCGGTGCTCATTGCCCCGGCCATCGCCAGGAACATCTTGCCGCCTTTATTGATATGTTCAAGGTAAGCTTTTGAAGCGTCTTTAACCACCGCGGCATTAAAATGCCTGAAATTGTGGTCAACAAAATCTCGCACCGCTTTGAATTGTTCTTTATTATTCATGATTTTATATTATACCCCACGCCATTAAAACGCGCATCTGTTATTTTGTGTTTTTTTGTGATAAAATTCAAGCCTATATGACCCAATTTGGCGTGACTTTTTATCCCGACCAGTACCCTAAAGATATTTGGGACAAAGAATTCCGTGAGATCAAAAAGACCGGTTTTGAAGTGGTTCGCTTTGCCGAGATGGCCTGGGATTGGATCGAACCTAAAGAGGGGGAATGGCGCTTTAAGGATTTGGACTACGCCATGTCACTTTGTGAAAAACACGGTCTTAAAGTTCTGCTCGGAATACCCGTAGCCCAGGCCCCGCAATGGCTGGTAAAAAAACATCCGGAGATCCTCCATGTGGCGCATGACGGCCAGGTCCACCCTGAATACGGTCCCCGCCCCAATGCCTGCCGTGATAATCATCTTTTTCGCAAATATGCAGAAACGCTGACCCAAGTGCTGGCGGGAAGA
>Ga0265296_1003000_pt1 | contig 16225 bp, 14 predicted proteins | sample MunlanPumphouse1_FD_189073 | JGI IMG/M metagenome (GOLD analysis project Ga0265296, IMG submission 189073) | Groundwater microbial communities from a municipal landfill in Southern Ontario, Canada - Pumphouse #1 | ecosystem: Environmental > Aquatic > Deep subsurface > Groundwater | place... | reverse complement strand
GGCCAATGTAAAAACCTTAGTCGGATTGTTTATTGGCGGATTAATGCCCTTTGTTTTTTCGGCGATTGCGCTGCGGGCCATTGGCCGCGGCGCCGCCAAGATTATCAAAGAGGCGCGCCGGCAGATTGATGGGGCGGGCGGCTTGATGAGCGGCCTGGCCGAACCGGACTATAATCGCTGTTTAAAAATTGCCACCAACGAGTCATTAAAGCGCATGGTTATTTTGGGGTTTTTGGCCCTGATCGCGCCCGTGGCTTTGGGCGTTTGGCTCGGGGCGGAAACACTGGCCGGATTTTTAATCGGGTCAATTTTAGTGGGTTTTCTGCTCTCAACTTTTATGGCCAATGCTGGCGGCGCTTGGGATAACGCCAAAAAAATTATTGAATTAAGCGGCAGGAAAATCAGGACCAGCGAAACCTTGGAAGCGGCGGTGGTGGGCGATACCATCGGCGACCCATTTAAAGACGCGGTCGGTCCGGCCCTGAATATCTTGATAAAATTAATGGCGATTATTTCTTTGATTATCATTCCCCTTTTGGCTTTAAAATAATTTTACAACCATCTCATAGTAAATTTAAAACCCTCGGTTTTTGCAAGCCGGGGGTTTTTTCTTTCCCCCCTTTCCAAGCATGCCCTGGTCAAAGGGGAGGGGTCTCTTCTTCCTCTGCTTTTTTCTTCCTCCCCTATAAAAAGGTATTTTATCTTGCCTCCCCTTACGAAGGGGAGGCGCAAATTTGCCTTCAAGCAAATTTCGGAGGGGTTAAAATTAACCCCCTCCTGGCCTCCCCCTTCGTAAGGGGGAGGAAAAACTCTGGGGATGGCCCCTCCCCGGCCTCCCCTTACGAAGAGAGGGTCGCTAATGCGACGGGCAGAAGCAATCCGCCAGCTGGCGGACAATAATAATGCCTGGGTTGATTCTCATTTGTTTTTGACAAAATAATACAAAGATGGTAAAGTGAAAATAGAATTTTAATATAAGCACTTTAACAACAAAATATTGGAATGAAAAAAAAGGAGCGAGGGAAGATGAAAAAGAATAATGAAAAAAAGAGTAATTTGAAAAATTTAAAAGAAAGAAAAAAGGAGGAAAGGGAAATGAAAACGAAGAACCAGAAATGGATTATTAGCGGTTTAGTGTTTGTATTGGTTTTTTTGATGTCTAATAGTTTATCTGCTGGGCAAGCCCCTCCTATTGAATGGCAAAAGACCTTTGGCGGAACCAATACCGAAGACCAGGCTAATTCTGTCCAACAAACCTCTGACCATGGATATATTGTTGCTGGTTGGACATGGTCTTTTGGCGGCGCTGGAAGCCATAATGATGCCTATGATGCCTATCTCATTAAGACCGACACCAATGGCAATCTTTTATGGCAAAAGACACTTGGGGGAATCAATGGCGACATTGCTTCATCTGTCCAACAAACCTCTGACAATGGATATATTGTTGCTGGTGCGACATACTCTTTTGGCGCTGGAAACAGTGATGCTTATCTCATTAAAACGGACTCTAAAGGCAATCTTCTCTGGCAAAAGACATTTGGCGGAACCGGTGAAGACTGGGCTTCTTCTGTCCAGCAAACCTCTGATGGTGGATATATTGTTGCTGGTTTGACACAATCTTTTGGCGCTGGAAGCGAAGATGTTTATCTCATTAAGACCGACGCCAATGGCAATCTTTTATGGCAAAAGACACTTGGGGGAACCAATGGCGACATGGCTTCATCTGTCCAACAAACCCCTGACAATGGATATATTATTGCTGGTTGGACAACATCTTTTGGCGCTGGAAGCTATGATGCCTATCTCATTAAGACAGATGCCAACGGCAATCTTTTGTGGGAAAAAACATTTGGCGGAACCGATTGGGACTGGGCTAATTCTGTCCAACAAACCTCTGACCATGGATATATTGTTGCCGGTTCGACAAGCTCTTTCGGTGCTGGATACGGAGATGTTTATCTCATTAAAACCGACTCCAACGGCAATCTTTTGTGGGAAAAAACATTTGGCGGAATCAGTGACGATGGGGCTTTTTCTGTCCAACAAACCTCTGATAATGGATATATTATCGCTGGTGAGATAAGGTCTTTTCAACCCATAAGCAAGGATGCCTATCTCATTAAAACCGACTCCAATGGCGAGCTTCAGTGGCAAAAGACCTTTGGCGAAACCCGTTGGGATTGGGCTAATTCTGTTCAGCAAACCTCTGACCATGGATATATTGTTGCTGGTGGGACAACGTCTTTTGGCACTGGAAGTTATGATGTTTACTTAGTAAAGATTGCGCCAGAAGGAACCCAGTACCCAATTTCTTGTGTGATTTATAACACCTCGCCGCGTTTTTCAAAACCAGTTCAGGTGAATTCGGTTTGCGCTGACGGGTCAGATGTGACGTTGTTGGATGTATCTCTGCCCGATTTCTTGGACCCAAACAGGGTAACACTGGAAATTGTTGAAAGTGGCGCGGAGGGCGAAGATGGCTCAACCCGGATTACTCAACGCCAAATAGGCAAAATTGAGGCGATGTATACCGCCCCTAATAATTTTTGCCGTTCCGGCTATACCGAAGATGCAGGGTTGAAAAGCCGTCTAATTACAATAAAGGTTGTTTATCAAGGCGAAGAGCGATATCAATTCCAATTCCCGCTTTTTCGTCCGCCGGTTGTTATGCTCCACGGACTTTGGGGGTATTCTACTGCTTGGGACGGCGTAATTAACGAGCTTGTTCAAGAGCGGAATTTATATCCTCAAGACCTTTTTTGGAATCATAGCTATTACTCTAGCAATGCCAGTTCTTTTAAAGAGAATAAAGATGTCTGCGATTCGGCTATTTTTTGCGGACTTTTTTTCGCTCGGCAAGCCGGATATTCTGCCGGAAAAGTTGATGTAATAGCTCATAGCATGGGCGGGCTCTTAGTGCGTTGGTATTTGCACAATCTTGGAACAAAACAAAAACATTATCAGGGAGATATCCACAAATTCATATCTATTGGCGTTCCTTATTCCGGGAGTCAGTTAGCAGATTTGGCAATGACGCCCGGTTATTATCAGGTTCTCCGTTGGATATTTGAGAAGATTGATAAGCCAATTGACAAAGGCGCAATTGACAACCTTCGGGTAGATAGTCCGGCAATAGATGTAATTCTCAACGGCGACATACATCCTGAAAATATTGTTCCTTCTCACGCAATCGCCACCACAACCGTGTATTTGGGCGAAGATGATTCTTGGGTGAGAGTTTTTTACGAATTCTTCAGTACTGCTTTTCGCCTTGATATTGACTTAATCCCCATCGCTCTTTTTAGAGAGTCCAATGATTATGTTGTGGCATTAAGCAGTCAAAGAGGCGGTTCTCTTTCCACCACTCACTTTGAAGATATTTTTCATCTTAAACAGTTAAATGCAAGAATAGTTAAAGAGAAAATTGTGGATTTGTTAAATGCTCGTCTATCTCTGACCGATTTTTCGATGAGCGGTTTTCATCCCGTTGATCTCCATTTTGCAATTCCTTTTGAGACCGCGAAGTTTGTTGAAACCATGAAGCTTGCCGCTGAAACATCAGAGACAGAAAGTGTTAAAATTGTCTCGCCCGTTTCCGGCGCTGTCATTGACGCGGGAACCGTTATAGACGTGAAGGTTCAGGCGACCGGTTCCGTAGATAGGGTTCTTATAGCAGGTAAAGATATAGTTTATACAAAAACAGCGCCACCTTTTGATTTTTCCTGTTTTTTGCCTATTGAAATAATAGGTCCTTACAATATTGTGGCAGTTGGTTTTGGAGCAAATAATGCTATAACTACTGACACGATTCAATTACGGGTTAGCGCTCCTGCTCAGTTAGTCGGTTTTAGAACCCATCCTCCTTCACTGCTTATTGCGATTGAAGGAGAAAAAGCCGATTTTCGGGTATTAGGCGAATTTTCTGACTTTGTGCGTCGCGATATTACCTCGTCGGAAAACGGAACCAGCTATTCTATCGCCGACACCGGAATTGCGGTTGTTGTCAGTGACGGTGTTATCCGAGGAATTCAAACCGGCGAAACAACCTTAACAATTTCCAACAATGGACTGTCAACTAATCTGATTGTTTCTGTGATAGAGAAAGATATAATAAAAAACTCTGTCACAAATTGGCTCTTTTACGATTAGGGAAGTTTGAAACATTTTCTAATACAAAGTGACTTGAAAATTCAAGTCACTTTTTTTATATAAGTTCAGAAATATAATAAAATAACCTAAAGCCAAATTCTTGCCCCCCTCCAAAACCTAAAAATTGATTAAAAAAAACAAAAGAGATATAATAAAATAAAACAATAAAGGTTAAACATAATAATTTATATTTATAATATATGAATCTCAATCAAAAAAAATTATCTACTATAGTTATAGTAATAATAGTTATAGTTGTAATTATAATAGTTGGTATAATAGGTTATTTTGTATATTTCAAGAAACCAACAACACCATCTATTACAACTCCATCTACTTCCATTCAACCACTTTCAGAAAATCAAACCACAACCCTACCATCCCAGACTACACCACCACCCCAAACAACATTAGAGACAGAAAGCGTTAAGATTATTTCACCTGCTTCCGGCACCGTTGTTAACGCAGGAACTATTATAAATGTGAAGGTTCAGGCAACCGGTTCCGTAGATAGGTTTTTTATAACAGGTAAAGAGGTTTGTACGAAAACAGCACTACCTTTTGATTTTTCCTGTCCTGTGCCTGCTGAAATAATAGGTTCTTACAATATTGTGGCAGTTGGCTTTGGACCAAATAATATTACAGCTACTGACATAATTCAGTTACAGGTTAAAACATCGGCTCAGTTAGTCGGTTTTAGAACTTATCCTCCTTCAATGCTTATTGTGATTGAAGGAGAAAAAGCCGGTTTTCAGGTGTTAGGCGAATTTTCTGATTTTGTCCGTCGCGATATTACCTCGTCGGCAAACGGAACCCATTATTCTATCACCGATACCAAAATTGCGGTTGTTGTCAGTGATGGCGTCATCCAAGGCAAGCAAGCCGGTGAAACAACCTTAACAATTTCCAACAGCGGATTGACAGCTACCCTGCCTGTTTATGTGGAGTCTTATTAGGAAAGTTTGAAACTTTTTCCAATGCAATCGGACGAAAAATATGATTTGCTGTAAAAAATTAAAAGTGGCTTGGAAATCCAAGCCACTTTTTTTGTCGGGAAACTTCGGGGTCAGACCCCGAAATTAATCCCCAGAGCCAAATTTCTAGATTTTCCAATATGTTATGGACTAAAACAAAAAGTTGTTTGCGAAAAGAATTTGTTGTATACTATTAATATGATTGCTCCAGACCCAAAACTTGTGGAATACTTAAAAACCTCTTTAGCGTCAGGACGCTCAAAAGAGGATATTTATAAAGAACTTCTCGGTCAGGGACGGACTATTGAAGTTATCCAAGAAAGTTTTAACGCAATCGGCACAGAACAGGAAAAAGAAGATACGTCGAAAAAGACTATCCGTATAATTGTAACTATTGCCGCAGTACTCGTGGGAGCAGGAATTTTTTCTTTCATAGCCGCGAACTGGTTGGAAATGACAAAGCCAATCAAAACAGCGATCATTCTCGTTTCAATGATTGTTTCTTACGGAGCAGGGTGGTATCTGAAAGAAAAGTCCGAGCTTTTAAAAACTGGCGAGGCGTTAATTTTGCTCGGTTCAATAATCTATGGCGCAGGAATATTTTTAGTCGCACAAATGTTCAATATTCGAGCCAACTGGCCCGACGGTTTTATCTTATGGATGATAGGCACTATTGCTATGGCCTTTGCGGTTGAGTCATACCCTTTGTTTTATTTTGCAATTCCACTTGGCATTATTGCCATAGTAGGACATCCATTTGGAATTTTTACTGGTTTTGGATATAATTCTTTCCTGCTCACTTCATCATTTTTACTTCTCGCCGCAACCATTATTACTTTTGCAACCGGATGGATAGTCCGCAAGAAAATGCCGCCGGAGCTTAAAGAATTTTACTAACTATGGAATATTATATCCTATTCGCGATTGGTAGATTCCTCTTATGGCCAATTATTATCATCGGCCTAATTGTGTTTTTTGTCCGGCGCAGAAAAAAAGGCGCGCACCCCGCAAATGACAAAGAATGGTATTTACAATTAGCCCTCTCCAAAGAAGATGCCGTCAGTCAATTTTTCCTTCTTTTGGCAGTTTTCTTTCTTGGAGTAACATTGCTTGCTTTCAATAGAGATCTCGGCGATCCATTTTCTTGGCGGACTATTTTGTTTATCACATCTACTCTTGGTTTGGTCAGTGCGTACTACTTTAAAGCCCTTTACTCGCTCGCTTTCGGTTTGATCGGAATTACTACTTGGTGGGGCGCCCAAGCCGCGGAATGGATACAAGGAAAAGACATTAGGACTTCCGCGATTCTTACTGGATTGGCTTTCGTGGCATTACTTTTTTACTCGTTAGGACATTTCCACGAAAGAGAAATGAAATGGAAAAGATTTGCGCTTGTGTATTTGGTTCTCGGAATTATCTCAATAACTGGTGTCTTATTTTTCCTTTCCACAAAACCCGGACTTTCTGTTCTGGGAGATATGACAAAAGGAGTTTTATTTTTTGGCTCATGGCAAATAACTTTATCCCTACTTATCTTTTTGGCGGCTCTTGTCGGAGTGGCTTTGTATACCATGGCCAAAAAATTGGCGTCTCCTTTTGAGTTTCTCGCCGTCCTACTATTGACGCTTTTATTCGGAATAATTGCTCTGCTTCCGCAACAAAGTATGTTTCTTCAAGCCGGTGGTTCTTACAATTTTTACTCTGGCGGTCAAGAACTATCGAGTAGCGGCATTTTGTGGGCTCTCATTTTCAATTTTGTCGTATTCTTTGAGTTGCTCGGTTTGATTTTTTCAGGATATTTGCGGCGAGAAACTTGGCTAATAAATTTAGGGGCACTTTTTTTGTTTCTTCTCATTATCGTCAAATACTTCGATTGGTTTTTCACTTTTTTTGACAAAAGTATCTTCTTCATCGGCGCAGGCATTCTGCTTTTTGCCGTGGGGTGGTTTATGGAGCGAGGAAGGAGATATATAATTTCCGATATCAAGGCTCAATCGCAACAGATGCCGCAATAATATGCTGACAAAACAAACAAAATTCATATTGGCGATAGCATTGCAGGTGGTTATAGTTTTCGCCATCATTATTTTCAAAGTGTCTGTTCTTTCTGGTGGCACGGATATTTTGTTGCGAATTGAGCCAGTTGATCCGCGAGATATGTTGCGCGGAGATTATGCCACTTTTCAATATAGTGATATTTCTAATCTTGATTCATATATTTCCGGTGGCCAACAAATCAGGAATGGCGATACTGTATATGTAGTATTGCGGCAAGGTGGACAATATTGGACGGCGCAGAATGTTCAAAAAACGAAACCGTTTAACGGAGAAATAGCTCTCAAGGGCAAAGTTGCGAGCGGCGGTATAGAAACTCAATCGGACGTTTTTCAAAATCAACGTTTTGGTGGTTCTCGTATTCATGTTGTCTATGGGATTGAGGAATATTTTATTCCCGAAGGAAAGGGCCAAGGATTTAGTTTTTTTAATAAAGAGGCCGCAGCAAGAGTTGTAGTTGATGAAAATGGTAATGCCGTTCTCAAGCAAATTTACGTTGACGACGAGCCTTGGCCTTAATTTCTCTTTTCACAAACAACTTTTCCACAAGGCGAGCGGATAAAAGCTTGTCCCGTGCTACGACACGGGATTCCTTCCCCCTCACCAGTATGAGAAAATATAGTTTTATAACCATCTCATAGTAAATTTAAAACCCTCGGCTTTTGAAAGCCGGGGTTTATATTTTGACTAAAAATCTTAATTTTGTTAAGATAATCGGGTTGTTATTAGTAGTTTAATAAAATTCATGAAATCAGAAATTAAAAAATTAGAAAAATCGCAAGTAGAAATTATTATTGAAGTCGCGCCAGACGAGACAAAGCCATTTTTGGAAAAAGCCGTTGGGCGCCTGGCGCAAAAAGTTAATTTTGAGGGCTTTAGGCCGGGCAAAGCGCCATATGAGATGGTGAAACAGAAAGTCGGCGACATGGCCATTATGGAAGAGGCGGCTGACGAGATTATCGCCAAGACCTATTTTAATGTTTTAAAGGAAAACAATATTATTTCCGTTGGCCAGCCGAAAATTGATATTGAAAAAATGGCGCCGGACAATCCTTTTGTCTATAAGGCAACTGTGGCGGTTTTGCCCAAAATTAAAATCGGCGATTACCAAAAAATTAAAATCGCCAGAAAAAAAATTGAAGTCAAACCCGAAGAAATAGACAAGGTTATCTTGGATATTCAAAAAATGCGCGCCACCGAGAAATTAATTGACCGCGAAGCCAAGCCCGAGGATAGATTGGAAATTGACTTTGATATTTTTGTGGACAAGGTGGCGATTGAGCATGGCCGGCAGAAAAAATATCCCATTACCATCGGCGAGGGCCGGTTTATCCCCGGCTTTGAGGAACAGCTAATTGGCTTGAAAGCCGGCGAAATCAAAGAATTTGAATTAAAATTTCCTGACAGTTATTATCAGAAAAATTTAGCCGGCAAAAAAGCGGAATTTAAAGTCAAATGCAACGCGGTTTATGAAGTAAACGCGCCGGAATTAAATGATAATTTTGCGTTGGAAATTTCCCATCAACAATTTAAAAATTTTCAGGAATTAAAAGACAATATTAAAAAGAATTTAGAGGAGGAACAAAAACATAAAGAAGAGCGGCGGCTGGAAGCGGAGATATTTGATAAAATTATAGAAGTTTCTGACTTTGAGGAATTGCCTGACATTTTAATCCACGGCGAGGCGCATAAGATGATCCAGGAAATTGAGCATAATATTGAAAGCCAGGGCCTTAAGTTTGACGATTATTTAAAGGGTCTGAATAAGACCGAAGAGGATTTGGAAAAAGAATTAATGCCCGAAGCGGAAAAGAGAGTTAAGAGCTCGCTTGTCGCCAAAGAAATTTATCAAGAGAATAAATTTGAGGTGAGCGAAGAAGAAATCAAACAGGAAATGGCAGAGGTGAGCAAGCATTATCCAGCCGACGCCAACGCGCGGGAGCAGTTTGAATCAGAATCATATAAGGATTATATAAGAAATTCTCTTGGCAATAGGAAGGTGGTTGAGTATTTAAAAAAGATTATCATTGAATAATTTTTAATTTTCAAGTCGGAGTGCGTATTGGGCTGGTTTTATAGTATAATGTAATTATAATTAATTTATTATTTAGCCATGAAAATTGGCGCTCACATTTCCGCGGCGATGGATATTGCTTTGGCGCCTTCTCGCGCCAGAAAAATCGGCGGCGAATGCTTTCAATTTTTTTCCCGTCCGCCCCAAGGCGGCAAAGCCAAACCGATTACCGCCGCCCAGATAAAAAAATTCAAAGAAGAATGCCGTAAATATCAATTAAATAGCTATATTCACGCGCCATATTATATCAATCTTGCCTCGGCCAATAACCGGGTTTATTACGGTTCCATTTCCGTTTTACGCGAAGAGTTGGCGCGCGGGGCGCAACTTGGCGTCAACGGCTTAATGACTCATCTGGGCAGCGCTAAAGAATTAGGCGAAAAAAAAGGCCTGGAAAAAGTTATTGCCGCCCTAGAAAAAATTTTAAATGGCGACCAAGGCCAGACGAAATTTTTAATTGAAATGTCGGCGGGCGCCGGCAATATTATCGGCGATACCTTTGAAGAAATTCAAAAGATTATCCATTCGCCAAAATTAAAAAAATATGATATCGGCGTTTGCTTTGATACGGCCCATGCTTTTGCTTCGGGCTATGATTTAAAAGATAAAAAAGCGGTTGAGGAGACCTTTAAAAAATTTGATAAGATTATTGGTTTGGAAAATTTATATTTGATTCATGCCAATGATACTAAAGTTGAGCTCGGTTCGCATAAAGACCGGCACGAACATATCGGCGAGGGCAAAATCAGCCTGGAGGGTTTTAAGGCGATTATCTTATTTGCCAAGAAGCAGAAAATAAATATGATTTTGGAAACGCCGCATGATGGTAAAGATATTGAGGATATAAAATTGCTGAAAAAATTGAGAGCGGGAAAAAATTAAAAATTAAAAATTAAAAATTTTTCCATGAAACTTGCCATCATCTCCGACTCCCACGACAACATACCAAATATAGAAAAATTTCTTGATTGGGCAAATAATAACGAAATAGAAATGATTATTCATTGCGGCGATATTGCGGCGCCAGCGGTGGTAAAAAAGGTCTTGGCCGAAAAATTCAAGGGGCCGATTCATTTGGTTTTTGGCAATGTCGCCGACAGAGAATTATTACCGAAAGTTTGCGAGGAATTAGAAAATATTACGCTTCATGGCGATGAGGGCGAGATAGAAGTTAATGGCTTAAAAATTGCTTTCTGCCATTTTCCGGACCAAGCAAAAAAATTAGCGGAAAGCGGAAAATATAATTTGGTTTTTTACGGCCATACGCATAAGCCGTGGGAAGAAGTCATTAATGGCTGCCGCGTAATTAATCCCGGTACCTTGGCCGGCATGTTTTATAAAGCGACTTTTGCCGTTTATGACACAGCAAGCGGCAAGTTGGAATTAAAGTTATTGGAAATTTTATGAGGCAAATCTTAGTTGAGGTAAAACCCAATTCGGCCAAAAATCAAATAGAAAAAATTTCCGATTCGGTATATAAAGTTAAGTTGACGGCGCCACCACAAGAGGGCAAAGCCAATAAGCTTTTGATTGAGCTCCTATCTCAGTATTTTAATATTGCTAAAAGCCAGATTGAAATAAAATCGGGAAAAACGAGTAAAAATAAGGTGTTGATAATCTATGGATAAAATCAATTTGCCAAGGTGAATTAAGTGAGTTATAATGCTATCGGTAAAAGATTGATAAGAATAAAAAAATAAGAAATACGCTAAATTTAGCGATTTTTTTTGTTAATTTTGTCTAGGATACTTGACAAAATTAAACGGGCGTGATAAGATAGGGTGTTATCTATAAGAGATAGTATCCACAGCTCTGCAGGCACGACAAGCATAGGAGTTGTTAGAAGGATTATTCTGGTTCGCAAGGACTCGGGTTTTATCTTCAGATAATTTCTTTGTCTGCAGGGATGTGCATAGTATCTAATAATCTGTAGGCCAGATTTGTCACCTTCCAAAATAAACAAATTTGAGAAATTTTTTATCTCTACTTCAGTTTCCATTCGCTTGCCAGCGCAAGAAGAGTGGAGCGCTTGGGTGGGCTGCTACGGCTAGGCACGACAAGCATGGGAATTTTTAAAAGCTTTTTTCGGGCTTTTAGCTTGGAAATTGCTTCACAAAAATTTTCTTGCCTGGCCATATAAGCCCATCCAAGTATTAGGCCTACAGATTATTGGATATTAAAAAACCCGCCCCCCACTTTATTAAAGTGGGGGGCGGGGTTTGTTTATGGATTAACGACCGGTGTTATATTTTCGGCCGTGGAGGTGGCATTAAGATCGGATAATTTTTCTACACCGACCAGGCAAACCGCTTGCCACGGCTTGTAATGGGAAGTAAAGGTTGTTTTTTTTACCTCGCCATTAGGGTACGTAACAATATAATCAAAGGAAGCGTCAACGCCTTTGTGCGAGGCCTCGGTACATTTTTTTTGGCCGGCCGGCAAATCCATGGTTTCCACTATTTTTGTGGGCGGCGGGGAAACCCAGTTCCAAACTTTTGGCTTGGTCTTTTCCGCCTTTCGGCCGTCTTTCGTCCCCCAGAATTCAAAAATTAAATCATTACCCTTGATGTATGTTTGGATTAAAATGTAATTCCCCGTGTCATTGATGAATTTAAAATCAGGGCGGGGACTATAAATCGTGGCGTCCACGCCGGGCAGGCCGTTTTCCAAATAATAAGTTACGCTGTAAGAATGGGCGCGCCTTTCGGTAATGGGCAGGCCCGAGTCCAGAGCGGCTCTAAAAATAGTGGTGCCGATTTGGCAAAGGCCGCCGCCGAATTCGGGCGTGGTTTTATTTCCTTTAATCACTAATTCAGGCAGATAGCCGGTTGAGGCGTCAATATCGCCCAAGGCCTTAATCAAGGAAAACTCCTCATCCGGCTTAATGATTATGCCATTTAATTTTTTGGCGCCGGTGGCAATATTGTGCCGCCGATTTACCGGACTGCCCGCGAAGTTGGAGCGGCCGATTCCGATAATTTCCTTAATGCCCAGGTCATTGACATTGGCCACGGCAATACTCGGCTCTGATTTTTGCGTGAAAATTTCAAAAGCGCGACCGCTTTCCGATAATAAATTATTATTTATCTCTGCATATATTTTATCAAGGTCGATTTTTTGGCCGCTTTTGTGGGGGATGATTTTGGTAATTTTTCCATCAGTCATTTCAATTTTAGCGTCCCGCGGTTCAACGTCAATATCCGGTGAAATATTTTTTTCCAACCACTCTTTAAAAAGTTTATAATTTAAGCCGATTTTAATGGCGCCGTTATCTCTTTGAAATTCCAGCATATCAGCCAAGCCCTTCTTGCCCATCGGCCACTCTTTATTTTCAAAGATAAATTTTGGCGTGGTGGTGGCCAAGGCCATTTCAATCAAATTTTTATTGGCTTCGGCTTCGCCATAGGCGATGGTGGCCTTATCATTTTGCGAATTTATCTGGACCGAGCCGTTGTTTAATTTTTTGAAATTATCTTTAATTTTTTCCATCGCGCCTTGATAATCAAAAGTTGTCCCATTTTGTTCTTTACTGATAGTTATCTGATAATTTTCGCCTCGCCAGGAAATTTGCGGTCTGGCATTTTGGCCGGTGATTTCCAAATCAGAAAATTGCTGGCGCAGTAATTTTTCCAGCGCCTCCTTATTAAGTGTAAAATTGGCGGCCAATGATTTTTTTTGCCAGAGCAGATTAATTTGATTTAGAATATTTTGCCCGCCCCGGCCCCGCCCCAGGCCTAAAGCCATATCCGCCGTTGCTTCATTATCAAAATCCACCATTTCTTGCGGCACATCAGGATTGCTGGCGATATCAATTAACGGCGCCAATTTTAATATGGCCCCGCCTTCATTTTGATAGATAAGCTTGATGCCGTCCTGTTCAATTTTATCGGTAATTTGGTTGAGCGTGTCAAGCGCTTCTTCTTTAGTCAGGCCGCTTAGGCCGAGGTCGCCAATTTGAACGCCGGGAAAAATTTTGTCTTTATATTTAAATTCAAAAGCCCAGAGACCGCCGGCAAAAATCAGGGCCATAAAAAAAACAGCGACTAAAATTATTAGCCACCATCTTTTATTTTTCTTTTCCGGTTTTTCCTCGGACGCCGGCTCCGAGGGCTTAAGATTAATTTTAAGCGTGAGTTTAGGTATCGTCATCGGTTTTGAGAATATCGTTTAAAATGGTTTTGGCAATTTTTTCTCTTTCTTTTTCCTCGTCTTTTGAAGTACCGATAAATAATTTAACAATTTGGCCTTCGTTGGCGCTCTCGGACAATTTGTCTATGGGCCAGATTATTTCCTGTCCATCATCGGTCTTTATCACCGCTTTATCGCCCTCCAAGCGGTCAATGGCGGCGGTAATAAAAGAATTGTTTATTTTATCAAAGTCATTAATCATCTAAGTGCCTTATTCTTATGGAAGTGGTTTTATACTTTTTAGGCAAAACAACAGTCAGCACGCCGTTTTTTAAGGTGGCCTTGGCTTTTATTTGGTCCACTTGCTGGGGCAGGACAATGGAGCGGCTGAAGGCGCCCCAATAGCATTCACGGCAGTAAAAATCATCTTCTTTAATTTCCTCATCCATTTCTCTAAAACCGCGGATAGTTAAGAGGTCGTTGCTTACCGAAATATCCAAATTTTTCGGGTCAACGCCGGCGATCGTGGATTTAACCACGATATTTTCCTTGGTCTGATAAATATCACAGCACAGCTGGCCCTCGCCGCTGAACAAATCAATGTCTTCATTTGCACTATGTTGTTTGGACAAGAAAAAATTTTCCTCGTCGTTTAGATGAAGGGGGATATTTCTATTTGGTTGCGGCCGGCCCGATCTTACCATAAGGATTGGTTATGATTATATTATAATAGAAACAAAAGATTAAATCAAATAAAGTGGATAAATTAGGGGAAAGATTATTAGTTGGATAAATTTTCCGCCCTCACCCCGCCCTCTCCCAGAGGGAGAGGGAAATTAAGAGGGAAATTAAGAAAGGGGGTACGGTATTAAAAGTCCCTCTCCCCGTAATCGGGGAGAGGGTAGGGTGAGGGGGCACTGTTCATTGACTTTTAGCAAAAAATTTATTAGAATATTATTTAGTGTTAATAAAAATCATAAACAATTTGCCGCCATCGTCTAGTGGGTCGCGACTTTAGGAGCGACGGGCAGGAGCGAGGCGAGCGCTAGCGAAGCCGAGAGTCGATGAATCCGAGCTGGCGCAGGATTCATCGCTGCCCAGGACTAGGACATCATTTAGGTGTTTAACAAAATAAATAATTTGCCGCCATCGTCTAACGGTTAGGACATCAGGTTTTCATCCTGGCAACCGGAGTTCGATTCTCCGTGGCGGTACATTCGGGTAAAAGTCAAATTCCCCTCGGCCTGGTCGTCGCCTTTGGCAACCAAATCATACGGAATTTTATAATCAAAAATCAATTGGCGGTTTTGTAAAATGCGGTTCGAGCCGATATTTTTCAGAAATGTTGCTATCTCTTCAAATTGATTGGATGTCCTCAATTTTTCCGCTTGGTTAAGCGATAATACAAATTCACGAGCCGGTTCGAGCCACGACTGTCCCTGTTGTTCAAAATCTCTGATTTTCTCTTGGAGTTCTAACTTGTCAGTTAGGATTTTTTGTTTTCTGGGAGTGTATTCGTCGGCCACAATGACTCCTGCCAAATAAGCGTCTAAAAGTTTTTCCAATTGGCTTTCTACTTTGATTAACTCCTCTTTTAGATTTTGAACAAAAATCTTAGCTTCCTCTTTGGCTTCGTCTTCATCTTTTTCCAATTCAAACATTATTTTTTCTAAGTCATGGCTCGATAAAGAAACTTTTTGCAGGTAATCTTTGATTTGTTCAATTAATGATTCTTCTCGTAAATAACTTTTCTCACCGCAAGGCCCTTTCTTTTTAGTACAGCGATAATAGTTATGGCCTTTTTGTCTCTCGGCGGTAATGGCGCAACCGCATGAACACTTCATTAATCCCAGAAAAGAAAAATGATGTTTTTTAACCTCACAAATCTTACCTCGCTCTTTTAATTTCTTTTGCGTTTCATCAAAAAGTTTCTTAGAAATTATCGGCTCGTGAACGCCCTCAAATATTTCATCGTTATATTTAAACAGGCCAAGGTAAAAAATATTTTGCAGGATTTTGTAAATCCCGTTAATGGAAACATAGCCGTTTCTATTATTTAACAAGCCATTTTCTTGGCACCAATTGGCGAGAGAATGTAAAGTATAGTTTTCATGAGCATAAAGTTCAAAGATTTTTTTGATATTTTCGGATTTTTCGAGGTTAACATCAATCAGGCGAGTTTTGAGATTGTTTAAGTAACCGATTGGCGCTTTACTGGGATAGACGCCATTTCTCACTTTTTGCCTTAGTCCACGTTTTACATTCTCTCGCAGATTATCCACAAAATATTTTGATTGGCCAAAAGCAATATTAAGCATAAATAATCCCTGCGGAGTGGGCTCAAACCAAAAGGTGGGGAATTTGAGGGCGGTTATCGCTCCCTTGTCGATCATATGGATTATTTTACCCCCATCAACGCTATTTCTGGCTAAGCGGTCTGGATGCCATGAAATAATACCATTGGCTTCTCCTTGCTCGATTCTTTGCAACATTTCGCCGAACAGTATTCGGCCTGGCTCTTTGGCAGTTCTGGCTTCCTGGAAGGAAGCGACAATTTCCAGTTTTTCTTTGGCGGCAAATTCTTTTAATTCAACTAATTGGGCTTCAATGCTTAAAATCTGTCTGTCATCTTCTTCGGTGCTCTTGCGAGCGTAGATAAAATACTTCATAAATTTTTGATTAAAAATGATAAAAATTTTCTTTTACCCTGAATGCTAATTCAGGCAAAACCGCCAATTGATTTTTGATTATAAAATTCCGTATGATTTGGTTGCCAAAGGCGACGACCAGGCCGAGGGGAATTTGACTTTTACCCGAATGTACAGGATAATTAAGATAGTCC
>Ga0265296_1002999_pt1 | contig 16225 bp, 15 predicted proteins | sample MunlanPumphouse1_FD_189073 | JGI IMG/M metagenome (GOLD analysis project Ga0265296, IMG submission 189073) | Groundwater microbial communities from a municipal landfill in Southern Ontario, Canada - Pumphouse #1 | ecosystem: Environmental > Aquatic > Deep subsurface > Groundwater | place... | reverse complement strand
GCGGCCTGTTTGACGGTGAATTTTCTTTTACTCATACAATTTATCGATTTAGATTAATTAGTTATATTGTATCTTACAAATTAAAAAGTGGACATTTCGTGTCCACTTTTTGGGGTACAGATCATTTCAAAAGGGTCGTTTTTTTTGTTTTCTTCCTGCCTAAAGGCAGGATTCCAGAGTCAAGGATTAAGGATTAAGGATTAACAGTCAAGGATTATTTTTGCTCCAGCTCATCCAATAAGTCGTCGGTAATTTTGGAGGGGTGGTCGTTCCATAAAATTTGCTTGTCAAAAGTGCGGTAAATAAAAGCGTGAGGCACATACTCGATTTCCATTTCTTTGAAGAAATCTTTGGAAACTTTCCAAATTTGATATTCCGGGCACAGCTCGCTAATGAATTTCTTAAGAGATTCCTCGCTGGAAACGGAAACGGCAATCACTTCAACGTCATCCCGTTTGTCTATTTCATTCAAATGTTTAACCGAATCGCGGCACGGGCTGCAAAGCGGGTGGAAAAATTCCACAATAACAAGTTTTGTTTTTCCGCTTTGAATTATTGTCCCTTGCAAGTCCGGGAAGTTGGCGGGAATTTTGCCGCTTAAGGTTGCGCGAGCGTTAAATTTTTCAAGGAGTGGCGCGTTGCATTCAACGCAGAGATAATTTTCGCCGGAGATATTATATTCAGCCAATTTATGGTTTTTCAAACCTAAATCATCAGCGGTAAAAAGAATAGAAAATATGGAAATTACACAAATGAAAAATAAATTTTTCGCGCTCCTCATCAGTGCCTCCTCTTCTTGTCCTCCGCAGCCTTGCGCGGAGGAGGATTGTTATGATGTTAATGTTCTTTTCTCTATATATAAAATAGCACATCTTGATTTAAATGTCTAAGATGAGACAGATGGATAATAGGACATTCTTTGGTTAATCTCATGATTTTTCAGAATTGCACCGTGGCATAGAAGCAGAACAACGCAGATAGTAACGCAGAAAAACGCGGAAAATATCCCTCACCCCATCCCTCCCCCTTTTCAAAAGGGGGAGGGTAAGGGAGGGGGTCTCTGCGTCATTCTGCGTAATTATCCGCGTATATCCGCTTCTATGATTTTAGGAAAGTTAGACGTTTTAATGATAAATAAAATATACTTGAGTGTTACCGTTGCGTTCATCTTTTACATTAAATTGACAGCAAGACAGGGGTTGGTATAAGATTAAAGAAGAGGAAACGATCTTTAAAAACACCAAAAAAGTCCGCCTACGCCAGGAAAGGCCACGGCGTGACAAAAGGAGAAAAAATGCGAAACGCAAGTAAGAGATTTTTGTTTGTTGTTGTTTTAATCACCATCTTTGCTGTAAGCTTGTTGGCTTCGGATGAGAAAATTATGCACATTGAGGATGTGAAGCCCGGAATGCGCGGTCATGGGCTTACTGTTTACAAGGGAACGGAACCCGAAAGATTTGAGTTTGAAGTTATCGGCGTGGACACCTTGTGGAACACCACCACTGATTCGCCTGTTATTCTTGTAAAGCTCACGGCCGGACCGGCGGAATTCCCGCCCGAAAAAACCGGCGTGGTTGCCGGAATGTCGGGTTCGCCCATGTATATCAATTGCAAGCTCATCGGCGCTGTGGCCTACGGGTTCGGCGACATGCCCAAAGATGCGATTGCCGGCGTTCAGCCCGCGGAAAACATGTTGAATCCTTACAGCAAGGTAAACGGCAAGGTCAAGAAAGCGTCCGGTAAAAGCGTTTCCGAAAATATGTTCGGAAAGAGCCACGTTCCTCTCGTGCTTTCACTGCCTCCGTCAATGGCCGACCTTTTTTCCAAGTTTGACCGGTTCAAAAACGACGGCTTTTTCAAGGAAAATTTTGTCATCAAGGCCTCTTACAAATCCTTGCTCGACGAGCCAGCGGATGATAATGGCAAGTTAAAGATGCGCCCCGGAAGTTCGGTAAACGTTTACCTTGTGAAAGGCGATGTTAACATCGCCGCCACCGGCACGGTTACCATGGTTGATGGCAAAACGATTTACGCTTTCGGCCACCCGTTCTTTGGCAGCGGCGAAACGGAAATGTACTTTCACCAGGGGGCAGTTCTTACCACTTTTTCTGACTACATTGATTCCTACAAGATGGCTGGCGGCGACGCCGGCGATGTTGAGGGAACGATCACCGACGATTATTACTCGGCCATCAAGGGCGAAATTGGCAAGACGCCGAAGATGATTAAGATGTCTATTGATTTGGAGGGAGTTGACGGCAGCCGGGCGATTAATATGGAGGTGGCAAAGCTACCGGGACTCACTGTTAAGATAGTTGATATGCTTATTTTTAGCGCCATTTATGCCGACGGTTATTTGGAGGTGGGTTCACTGCCCGCGGGCACTTCCCAGGAAATGGTTGTCAAGACCAAGATCAAGTTCGGCGACGGCCTGCCAAGCATCGAAACGAAAAATAAGTACGGATTCAAATTTTACGGCACCAAATACCAAGATGACCTGATTTGGGCGGCCGATGATTACGCTGTAACCTTGGACTCTATTATCGCCAATATGGGAAAGAAGGGGGTGTTAAAACTGATCAGCTCAATTGACATTGATGTCAGTTTCGCGGAAGTGAAGGAAGAAAGCGGCAAGCCCATGGGCGCTAAGGTTGAGAATCTTAAAGCCAAGGTATCTACCGCAACGCCAGGGGACAAGGTTTTGTTTGATGTTACGGTGTCGGCTTTTGAGGGCAAAAAGAAGGTGGAATACACCACCACCGTTTCAACGACTGTCCCGAACGACGCTGTGGAGGGAATGCTAATGTGGGCGGACGTGGGAAGCGGCGTTTCGTTTACAAACCCGCTCGAAATCAAGGATTTGTCCGTCGAGGAAACCATCAATTATTACAATCATTTTCTCCAGCCCGGATTATTCCTGGTTTTGGAGTATAAATCAACGGCAAGTTCAACTGACAAGTCGGCGCAGAAAGAAGAATCAAATATCAAATTCCAGGAAGCAGATTCAAGCGCGTGGAATAAGCCGCAGGGAAATATCTACAAGGTAAAGAAGGTTGTGTACCCGATTCCGTCGCCGCCGGTTGTTGGAGATGTTGACGGAACTGCTAATGCCAATGTGAGCATTGTGAAGAAACAGCCGGCGCCTGCCGCGCCCGCTCCACAGAATCCGCCCAAGTCAGGCAAGGATAAGTGCAAGAAGTAAAATTTTTTAAAATAGCTCCTTAATAAAAATTTCATTTTTATCTGTCTTTGACAGAATTAAAAATCTCACTTGAAGAAGTGAGATTTTATTTTTTCGCAATACCTTGACAAAAGCCGGTATATATATTAAAATGTTATATAGATTATAAGTCGCTGCGGATAATTTGTTCACAAATTTCATAGACTTCAAATAGAATTTGTGTCATCTGTGATACGAAAATCTGCGGTAGTTTGGAACTATGTTAAAACCTCTAAACGACAGAATAATTGTTGAGCCGTTAAAATCGGACGACGTGGCAAAAGGCGGGATTATTTTGCCCGATACGGCGGAAAAGGAAAAGCCGGAAAAGGGCAAGGTTATTGCCGTGGGCAATGGCCGGCTTTTGGAAAACGGCCAAAGAGCCCAGATGTCGGTTAAAGTCGGCGACACGGTTATTTTTAAAAAATATAGCCCCGATGAAATTAAAGAAGGGGACAAGGAATACCTGATTCTTTCGGAGTCAGACATTTTGGCAATTATTGAATAAATCGCCATTTTACGCCATCACTACGCCAATTTTACGCCAACCCCTACATTCTCCCCCTATTTCGCCCGAGGCGAAACAGGGGGAAGTTTCCGCCAGAGGCGGATCCGCCTCTCAGGCGGAAGAGGGGGTGAATGGCGTCCAATAGCGTTGTAATGGCGTCCTATGGCTTCTACAAAATATGAGCAAGCAATTATTATTCGACGAGAAGGCTCGCCAATCAATTAAAAGAGGCGTTGACCAATTAGCCAATGCCGTTAAAGTAACCCTTGGCCCAAAGGGCAGAAATGTTATTTTGGACCGCGGGTACGGCTCACCGGTTATCACTAAAGACGGCGTAACTGTGGCAAAAGACATTGAACTTGAAGACAAGTTTGAAAACGTCGGCGCAAGTTTGGTTAAAGAAGTGGCCTCAAAAACCGGCGACATCGCCGGCGATGGTACCACCACAGCAACCCTTTTAACCCAGATTATTGTGTCTGAAGGTTTTAAAAATATTGCCGCCGGCGCTAACCCAACCGCAATTAAAAAAGGTCTGGAAAAAGGCGTGGTCAAAGTTATTGAACACTTAAAATCAATGAAAAAAGATATTTCTTCCAAAGAAGAAATAACCCAGGTCGCGTCAATCTCCGCAAATGACAAGGAAATCGGCAAAATTATCGCCGAAGCCATTACCGAAGTTTCCGAAGACATTGGCGACATCAAAGATGTTGTTATCACCGTGGAAGAATCCCAGTCGTTTGGCGTGGAAAAAGAGGTGGTAAAAGGTATGCGTTTTGACAAGGGTTATGTCGCTCCTTATATGATTACCAATCCCGACAGAATGGAAGCCGAATACGAAGACCCTTACATTTTAATTACCGATAAAAGAATTTCCGCCATTAATGATATTTTGCCGGTTTTGCAGAAAGTTGCCGAGTCGGGCAAAAAAGAATTGGTGATTATCGCCGATGAAATCGAAGGAGAGGCGCTGGCCACGCTCGTTGTGAACAAACTTCGTGGCGCTTTCAACACTTTGGCGATTAAGGCGCCGGGTTTTGGCGACAGGCGCAAAGAAATGTTGCAAGATATGGCGGTTTTAACCGGCACTAAAGTTATTACCGAAGAACTGGGCTTGAAATTAGATGGCGTTGGAGTTGCGGATTTGGGGCGAGCCAGGCGCGTAATTTCCACCAAAGAGCACACAACTATTGTGGAAGGCCGGGGCGACGGAGAACAAGTTAAGGCAAGAATTTCTCAAATTAGAAAAGAGCTGTCGCAGGCAACCTCCGATTTTGACAAAGAAAAATTACAGGAGCGACTGGCGAAACTTGTTGGCGGGGTTGCCGTGATTAAAGTTGGCGCCGCGACAGAAACCGAAATGAAAGAAAAGAAAATGCGCATTGAAGACGCGGTTGCCGCCACGAAGGCCGCGATTGAAGAGGGAATTGTCGCGGGCGGCGGCGTGGCGCTTTTGCGTTGCGTTGCCACGCTTGATAATGTTAAGGTGGAAGGAGAGGAAAAGGTTGGTGTTGATATTTTGCGCCGAGTTTTGGAAGAGCCGTTGAGGCAAATTGCCATCAATGCCGGCAAAGAGGGTTCGGTGGTTGTTAATAAAGTAAAATTTGAAGACAAGGTTCAGTCGTACGGTTATAACGCCGCGGATGACAGGTTTGAAGATTTGGTCGCGGCGGGTATTGTTGACCCGACAAAAGTTGTCCGCACCGCTTTGCAGAATGCCGTGTCAGTCGCCGGGCTTTTACTTATTACCGAAGCGGTCATAACCGACAAGCCGGAAAAGAAAGATAGCTGTTCGCACGGCGGCGCGCCCCAAATGCCGGAGATGTACTAACTTAGTTGTTAGTTGATAGTTGTTAGATTAAAGTTGTCCCCCTTCGGGGGATCACCCGCAGGGTGATAAGATTTAAGTTGGATTTTGAATTAGAAAGTCGCTCCTTAGTTTGGAGCGGCTTTTGAGTTTCAAATCACTGATAATTAAATCCCCCTTTATTTCCCCCTTTATAAAAGGGGGAGTAAGGGGGATTTTAATTTTCCACTTTCTTAAAGGGGGATTGGGGGATTTTAATTTTTCCCCTTTCTTAAAGGGGGATTGAGGGGGATTTTAATTTTCCACTTTTTCTCCCCCTGTCCCGCCGTTGACGGGATAGGGGGAGATAGAGGGGGTTGAAGCTGCACTCAAAAGAGAGCGGCTTTTGAGTTTTAAATCACTGATAAATCCCCCCCTTACTCCCCCTTTCTTAAAGGGGGAGTAAGGGGGATTTTTGAATTTCCCCTCTTAAGGTAAGAGGGGGCTTACCCCGTTAGATACATAAATTATCTAACGGGGTAAAGGGGAGTTATAAATAAATGTAGCCGCAACCTTTAGGTTGCGTAAAAACCCGCAGGTCGACCTGCGGGTTTGACAAAATCTCCCAACTCTGCTTAAATATAGATGAGTTTAAATATTGCCTGAGCGAAGTCGAAGGCATGTTAAAACGAACCTTAACAATCAAAAAGAAAGGAAACAAAAATGCCGCAGATTGAACGGGTAGACAAACTCGCTGAAATTCAAAAATGGTGCAAGCCGGTTTCCGACGAGGAAGCAGCGCGTTTTCTCCCCAAAAAAGACGCCTCAGCCATCGCCAATCTCCGCAAATTCGCGAAAGAAGTTTTTGAGAAAAAAGTTTTTGATTGGAAAGAAAACATTTTTTACAAGGTTGAGGCGGGATTTGATTTTCAGAAACACGCTCCAAAAATTGGCCCTTGCATCTACCATTGGGAAAAGGCGAGACGGTGGAAGCTACAAAACAAAGAAAGCACTTGCGATTCTTTGGTTTTCTGGATTCCGCGGCTGCTTCCCGGAAGTTGTCTTAAAAAAACCGAAGACCAATTGAAACTAATGGCGGATTATAGAAAAAAATATGGATTGCCGGAAAATTGCCTGAAAAATTTCGGCAGCGCTTCGCTTAACACTTTACTTATCTTGGAAAGATTTCACAGGATTCGCGAAGTCCTCTCTTTTGGCCAAGACGTGGTTCGCACAGACACCCTTCGCGCCAATGGTCGGGATACCAGTGGCCTTCACTTGTGTTTGGATTTCGCTTACGTGGGCGGCGGTAGCAAACCCCTTGATTGTAATAAAGATTTCGTCCTCGTTTGTCTTCCCTATGGATATAAGTATTTGGATTCGGGGGTGGAGAGGGTGGAAGATGTATTTCACAACGTGGGTTGTTTCCCCGTTGGGGTGTGGAATTTGCCCTGCTGATTTTGTCCACTGATTGTTTTTCACTGATAACACTGATTTTATTTTGTTCGGAGAGACTAAGTCTCTTTCGGGAGACTTAGTCTCGAGACGATTTTGCCCGCTGATTTTCGAAAACGTAAAGAGACTCGGTCTCCTCGGGAGACCGAGTCTCAATACAACTTTGGTAAGTACTCTGATAAGTACCTTGGTAAGTACCTGAGTAAGTACTTTTTAAACCACTTAAACCATCAACAACCACAAAAAGGAGAAAAAAATGGAAGAAAAGATTAAGAAAGAAATAAAAAAAGCGAGATATGCGCTGATTGCGCAAGTTATTCTTTTGGTTATCTTTTCTGTGTTTATTGGACTCATGGAATTATGGTGTTTTTCTTTGGAACACGTTTCGTTGACATTAAAAATTATTTTACTACCCGTGACTGCATTAGTGCTCTACGCTCTTTTCGTATACATACAAAAACATTATCAACTGTGGCGAGGATGGAAGTGGACGCTGAAACATCCGGATTGTTGGTCTTTAATTGAGCTTTTGTTTGCAATTCAAGAAGAAAAAGAAAAAATTAACAGGTTAGATGCCAAAATCGCATCTGATGAAGAGAAACTGTTAAAATTACTCAAGAAACTCAGAGAGAGCTTGTAGATTTATTTTTTGACCCGCGCAGAAATTTATTCTCGCGGGTTTTTTGTTACTGGGGACAAAATAAAGCGGTCGTGGAAATTTGTCCCTATAAATATTTAACGAGTGACAGCGTGTTATATTTAACGAGCGGCCACTCGTTAAATATAATTTTTGTTTCGTTCGGGTTTTATAAATTTCACATTTTCATATTCTTAAGAATGTGAGAATATACGATTTAAAAAATATCCGCGCAATCCGCGGGGCGACCTGTCCGCCGCAACCTTGGCGAAGGCGGAAGCCCATCCGCGTAATCCACATACCCTTGAATTTTTTAAGAAGAAGAAGTATGATGTAAGGGTAAGTATTAGAAAAATAATATGCCGGACAATCAAATTTCAAAAAACGAAAAAATAATCGCCTCAATTTCTTATTTGTGGATTTTTTGTTTAATTCCGATGTTTTTTAACAGGAATGACAGCGAGTTTGTCAGGTTCCACGCGAGGCAAGGCCTGGTTTTGCTTTTTAGCTGGCTCACCGTGAGTTTTTTTATTTGGTTTCCCATTTTGGGTCCGCTTGCGGTTTTGGCGCTGTTAATTTTTTCAATTCTTGGATTTTTAAGAGCGATTCAGGGCGAGGAATGGGAAATACCGTGGATTGGTAGATACGCGAGACAGCTCAAAATATAGAAGCCACAAAAACGCCATAACTACGCCAATTCACGCCAAGATACACAAGATTTTGGTCTTGGTTATTAGGACCGGTTGCCGGTATGGTCAAAGTCAAAGTCTTAGTCATTAGATTTAATCTTGAGCCCAAGACCAATTCCACGACTAAACTGGCTGCTGGCCCTAACCCCAATGACTATTACAGATTGGCGTTGTGATGGCGTAAAATGGCGTTAAATATGCAGGATTTGATACAAAAATTAGAAACACTTTTAATCCGCTTAAAAGAATTGCGGGATTTTTTGAATTTGGACAAACTGGCAAACGATTTAAAGAAAATTGAATTGCAAATGTCACGCCCTGATTTCTGGAAAAACGCGGAGGAGGCAAAAAAAATAACCGAGGAACACGCGGAAATCAAAAAGCGGATTGAAAAATGGGAAAAGCTGGATAAAGATATCCGCGGCGCTTTATCAATCGCGCGCGAAGACGCCGGCGACAAAGAAGTTAATTTGCGGAAAGAATTGGAAGAAAAAATCAGCGAAACAGAAAAAGAATTGAATGATTTTGAGCTCGTCCTTTTTTTGTCGGGAAAATACGACAAAAAAAACGCCATTGTTTCGTTTCATGCCGGCACGGGAGGAACTGACGCGCAGGATTTCGCGGAAATGCTTTTGCGGATGCTCAGCCGTTACGCCGAGCGAAAAGGTTTCCGCGTAAAAATTTTAGACGAGCATCGCGGCGGCGAAGCGGGGATTAAAAACGCGACAATTTTAATCAGCGGGCAATACGCGTACGGTTATTTAAAATCCGAGCACGGCGTTCATCGTTTGGTGCGCATTTCGCCGTTTGACGCGGAAAAAATGCGCCACACCTCATTCGCTCTAATTGAAGTTTTGCCCGAGCTTGAAGATGTTGACGTTAAAATTAATCCGAATGATTTGAGAATTGACACATTTTTATCATCAGGACACGGCGGCCAATCGGTTCAAAAAACAGAATCGGCCGTGCGCATCACCCATATCCCGAGTGGAATTGTTGTTTCCTGCCAAACCGAGCGCTCGCAGGCGCAAAACAAAGAATCGGCAATGAAAGTTTTGCGCGCCAAATTATTCCAATTGGAAGAAGGAGAAAAACAGACGGAAAAGAAAAAAATAAAAGGCGAATACAAAAAAGCGGCGTGGAGCAATCAAATCCGCAGTTATGTGCTTCAACCTTACAAATTGGTGAAAGATCACAGAACGGAATATGAAGAAACAGATGTTGACGCGGTGCTGGACGGGAAATTGGAGAGATTCACGGAGGAATTTTTGAAATCAGGATTACACTAATGGGCTAACGCCCCACTAATTGCGCGAATATTAGTGTCATCCGTGGGGCGAGTCCCACCACGCGGGACGAGCCCATTAGCGCTATCCATATATGAAGATTCTTAAAACTGACGCGGTCTCACTTAAAAAGGCAGTATTTTTATTGAGGAATGGTGGCGTAATTGTTTACCCGACCGACACTGCTTATGGTTTGGGTTGCGACGCTTTAAATAAAAAGGCGGTAAAAAAAATTTATAAAATAAAAAATCGGCCGGCGGGGAAACCGTTGCCCGCAATTATCGGTTCGCTGGCTTTGGCAAAAAAGTTTTTTAAATTCACGCCGCAGGAACTTGCTTTGGCGAAAAAATATTGGCCCGGCCCACTATCGTTGTTACTTCAAATCCGAAGCCCGAGTTATCCCTCACCCCATCCCTCCCCCTTAGAAAGGGGGAGGGTAAGGGAGGGGGTTTGGATAGCGGTTCGCGTGCCGGATTCAAAAGTTGCCAGGCGTCTTTCTTCCAAACTTCAAAAGCCGATTATTTCCACTTCCGCCAATCTTTCGGGAATGGGGGAGTGTTATGGCGTTAAAGATGTTTTAAAGCAGTTTGGCGTTACGGGGCAACATATTATTCTTCGACCAAGTGAACGAAGTGAGCGCGTGGAGAAGTTCTCGGCTCCGCGGAGTTTATCCCGATGTATATCGGGACTCCGCTCGAACAATAATTTACCCGACCTAGTTTTAGACGCGGGAAAACTTAAAAAAAGAAAACCCTCGACGATAATCCGCGTGATAAATGGCAAGATTGAGGTTTTGCGGAAAGGACCAGTTAGAATTTCTAATTTCTAATTCCTAATTTCTAAATTTTTTTGGCATTAGACATTAGGCATTTTATCCCTAAGCCCAAAGGGCCGGGACCCCGGCGGCGAAGCCGTTTAGGGGTTAGAAATTAGATATTAGATATTAGGAATTCCGTGTATGTTAGACGTTTCAGATTCTCGGGTCATAAAAACGCTTTGCGATAAGTATGACATTACGCCCACAAAAGAACGGGGGCAGAATTTTTTGGTTGACAAGCGCTCTCTCGGTAAAATTGTGGAAACTGCCAACCTTTCAAAAAACGACACCGTGCTTGAAATCGGGCCGGGAATGGGAGTTTTAACTATTGAGCTTGCCCGCCGCGCCGGCCGCGTTCTTTGCGTTGAAATTGACGGCAAGATGGTAAAGATTTTGCAGGAAGTTTTTAAGGATTTTAAAAATATAGAAATAGTCCACCAAAATATTTTGCGGATTAATCTGGACGATTTCGGCATTAAAAAATATAAAATTGTTTCAAATATTCCCTATAAGATTACGACTTTGATTTTAGAAAAATTTTTAACAAAAGAAATTTCTCCCGAGCTCGCTGTGTTTCTTTTGCAAAAAGAGGTGGCGGAGCGCGTTTCGGCAAAACCGCCGGAGATGAGCGCTCTTGCCGTTTTTGTCCAGTTCTATGGCGAATCGCGCGTCGCCGCCCAGGTGCCGAGGCATTGTTTTTGGCCTCAACCAAAAGTTGACAGCGCCATTGTGGAAATAAAACCGCGTGAAAAATACAGCAAGATATTAGAAGAATTTAATTTTGACCGCGACGAGTTTTTTAAATTCGTTCACAAAAGTTTCAGTTCGCCCCGCAGGCAGTTGCAAAATAATTTAAAAGCTTTTTTGGGCTGGGAAAGAGAAAAGATTTTGGAATTGCTGGAAAAATTGGAGTTTAACGCCGAAATCCGCGCCGAAGAGCTTGATGTTAAAGATTGGGTGGAATTGTTTAAAAATGTAAAGTTTCAAAGTTAATTTTAATATTTTTAATTTGAGAAGAAAAACCGTCCTGATTTAAAGTCGGGGCGGTTTTTTATTGTGTATTTGTTCGGCTCCGGGAGCCCAGTGTGGCTCCCGGAGCCGAACAAGTGCGTCCAAGCTGGATTCGAAAATTTTTGAGAAAGACACCCCAGCAACACAGCCAAAAAAATGTCATTGCGAGCGAACGAAGTGAGCGTGGCCCCGCCGTTGGCGGGGCTTCGTCTCTCGCTTTGCCCGCTCCTCGCAATGACAGGTAACGACACGGGGTCAAAAATTTAAAGAAAACCCCAGTACTAAAGCCCGACGTAGCGCGGGGGCTTGTCCTCCGCCAACTCTCGGAAACGCCTCCCTTTGGTCGGCTCTCGTTTTGCTAAATTGAGTCGTTTGCTATCGGCTTAGTACAGGGTTGTTAATTCTTACTAAATTTTCATCGTCAGGGACTCGAAAATTTCGCAAAGAAAAACATCCCAGTGTTAAAGCCCGAAATGCCTATGGCTTAAACCACGCTTTCACCACTCGGAAACGCCTTCCCCTCGCTTCGCTCGGTCGGCTCTCGTTTTGCTAAACCGAAGCTTTTTATCGAGGCTTAACACGGGATTGTCTCCCTTCGGGAGATCTCCCGCAGGGAGATTAATTCTTGCGAAATTTTCTTCCCCGCCGATTCGGTGGATCGAAAATTTCGAGAAAACACCCCAGTACTAAAGCCCGACGTAGCGCGGGGGCTTGTCCCCCGCCAACTCTCGGAAACGCCTCCCTTTGGTCGGCTCTCGTTTTGCTAAATTGAGTCGTTTGCTATCGGCTTAGTACAGGGTTGTTAATTCTTACTAAATTTTCATCGTCAGGGACTCGAAAATTTAGAGAATTAACAAAAAAAAAGCGCCCCAAACTCGTAAGTTTGGGGCGTGTGCGTTTGTATTTGTATTGAAAAGAACAATGATCGGCGGGAGAAAAGGGCGGACTAGATGGCGGGAGTGCGGGGGGGTTCGTTGGTGGCGACGGTCGGCTCGCTCCGCGTTTCGGTGATTTTTCCCTCCTCGATGGCGCGCATGACCTTGGCGCGGAATCCGAGGGACTCGCTCGACGCTTTTCCGTCGAGGAAGAGCTGGGCGATGCGTTCGACGGCGACCTCGAAGTGGTCGGTCCCTTCCTGCTTCATACCCTTGTAGACGCCGGCTTCGACTTCCGCGAGCAACTTCTCGGCTTCCTGGCGCGCGGTGGGCGCGAGGTTGGGCTTGGGCCGCCTGAACTCCCGCGGCGGTCTCTTCTCCTTCTCGATGGTCGCCTGGGCGGGACGGGGGTAGTACGCGGCCGGTGAGCGGGGCGCATTGCCCTTGTTACCCTTGCCTGCCTCGAGCCGTTCGATATGGTCGAGGAGGCGGTCGTGCCGGGGCGCCATCATACTGATGTGGCCTCTCTCGAGTTTCCTCCTGAGCTTCTTGGCCACGCTCTTCATCCTGGCCTTCTTGTTGTCCTCGGTTCTCTGCTTGCCGTCGTGCTTGGGTTTCGCTACGACCTTCTTCTTCTCGTCTTTCTTCTTCCCCTTTCCCTTCTTCCCCTCCTTGTCCTCATTTTCCGTTTTCTTTTTCTGTCCCATGGTGTTTCTCCTTTTGTTTTGCCATCCGTTTTGTGGGGGGCGGTTGGTTGTTTAGGGCGTTTAGTACTTTTCCTTCACCTTTCCTTCGCGTTTGAGGGTGTCTTTCTTCCAGTTATCCTTTTGCTGGAGGTTGTCGATCTTTATCCTCACTTCCGCCTCGGTCATGTCCAGAGGGACATCGATTGAATGTTTTCCGTTGAAGTACATTTCGTAACTCCACCTCCTCAGGTAATTTTTCGGCATGATTTTCCTCCTTATTTTTTGCCTGTTAGGGCGGGGTTAGGGTTTAAGAACGATTTTTGGAGTAGCACTACTTGTAGCGCGTTTTAGCGCGCAATGAATTGCGCTACTCCAACGCAACGCGCACTTTCGTGCGCTACTCCAACGCAACGCGCACTTTCGTGCGCTACTCCTCGTCGATGATGGGTTTAGGGTTAAGGACTGCCCGTTGCCGGAGATTCGGCCGGCAGAGTGGCGGGCTTGAGCTGGGAGTCGGGGATGCAGAATAAAGCTCCCCCGCTCGATAAAGCTCCCCCGCTCGCCATCCAGCACGTGGCTCCTCGGTCCAGATCGTGGAACCGGTAGAAAGGATTAACATTTGAAAAATCTGTTCTCCCCTCAAAAACGATATTTGGCTTCGCGGGCTTGTCCGCGGGATTCTGATTCCCGCAACAACCGCTGATGCCGATGACACATAAAACAAACAATACTGCCATGATTTTTTTCATCTCTTTTCTCCTTTTTTGTTTTGCCCGTTCCTTGATTTGGGATTGGGCGGTTTAGGGTTTAAGAACGATTTTTGGAGTAGCACTACTTGTAGTGCGTTTTAGCGCGCAATGAATTGCGCTACTCCAACACGCACTTTCCCCGATAAACCGAGGGCAAGCGTGCGCTACTCCTCGTCGATAGGGATAATAGGCTTGACTTCCTCGGCTTCCACGTCGATGATGACGAGCGGGAATTCGTCGGCGCTTGCGACGTCGATTTCGGCGGTGTCTACAAGCTTCCTACTGAAGCATTTGGGACAGTAAAGTACCGCGCTGTGGCCGGCAAAGAACTCGTCTTGGTGGGCGGCGAAACCGCACTTCTTGCAGGTTAGTCCTTCAATGATTTTTTCCATCTTTCTTCTCCTCCGTTGATTGTTTTTGGTTTATTCTTAACTTTTTAAAGAACATTCAATTATATCAATATATAAAGGTTTTGTCAAGAGGCGCGGAATGAAAATATAAAAAAACGGCTTAAATTAGCCATTTATAAAATCCCCCTTACTCCCCCTTTGAGAAAGGGGGAAAGAGGGGGATTTGTCTTTGAAAAAGAGAGAAGTGGGAGGAGGTTTTTGTTTGTATATTTTATATTCAAAATTTAAAACCCCCCATTTTCTCCCAAAATCACCAAAATATCGGCGCTGGTGGTAGGGGCAAATCCGTCGGGCAGGAGTTTTTTGCTAATAATTTCGCCACCAGTTATTTTTTTGGCTTGTTCCAAAATATCTTTTTTTTCTTTGTCGTTTAAATTCACTATCAAAGTTTTTACCACGCCTTTTTTGGCCGCGTTGCCGTAAAAAACGATATTCATTCCCGCCTCCTCCAGTTTCCCGGCCGTGATGGCGGCGAAACCGCTTATGTTGGTGCCGTTTTGAATTTCAATTTTTATTTCATTTATTTTTCTTTGTGAAATTTTTTGTTCCGCGCTTTCGGAAAAAATATTTTTAACAAAGTTTTTTATTTCGCTCCAGCCGTTTTTAGGCATTAAAACATAAGCGCCCTCGTAGTTTTCCGCTTGCAAAAAACCGTTCGGCGAATCATCCAGCACGTAATTTAAAATGTCGCTTTTATCCATACCGCTAACCAAATCGGCAGCGCGGACAATTTCCCAAATTTCAAAATTGGCGCTGATATTATCTTTTGTGGTTTGCATGGCTTCAATTAAGCGTAATGGAGAAAGCAGCGTGCCAACGGAAAATATTTTATCTTTAATCGCCAAAATAACTTTTTGTTGCCTTTTTGAGCGGGCAAAATCGGTGTTTTCCCCATTTGAACCGTGGCGGGAACGGGCATATTCCAGCGCTCTGTCGCCGTTCATTACTTGCCAGCCTTCAGGAAAAGTTATTGTTTTTGTTTTAAAATTGTCCGTAGGGTACATAATGTCGGTAAAACCGCGGTCAACATCAATTAAAATTCCGCCCAAATTATCTATAATTTTTTTGAATCCGGCAAAATCAGCCCGCACATAGTAGGGGATGGGGATATTCAAGACAGCGCTTAATGCTTTTCTCGCTTCATCCCCGCCACTGCCCGCCTTTTCCACTTCGGCAAAAGCGTTAACGTGATTAAGTTTGCGCCAGCCGTAATCATTTATTGGAACAAGTAAATCGCGCGGAATGGAAAGCAAAACGGCCTTTTTTTCTTTTGGATTGAACGAAATTAAAATATTGGTGTCGGTAAGATACGGGCCGTCGTGGCCAATTCCGCCCATTCCCAAAAGCAAAACATTAATGCGGTTATCTTTTTCTCCGATAAGTTTGCGTTCGCCGGACGGAAGAAGGGTTGCCATTCTTTGTAAAATGCCAGGTTTGGTTTCGGATTTTCCCGGCAAGGCGTAAGAAATAATAAAGCTGAACAAGAAAAAAATTCCCGCGAAAATAATAATAAAGACGCCTGTAAATTTTATAAGCGACTTGATGAGTTTTTTCCGCGGACTCTCATTTTGCGGCTTTAAGAAATTTATTTTTGGAACACGCATACAGATTTCCCTTTTATGATATTCCATTTACCGCCCCTTGACAAGTGTTTGGTTTTGTGGTAAAATAAAATATCCAGACAATTCGGTCTGGCGATGGGGGACCTTAACAACATTTGGCAAGCCTTAGGCTCTGATGATTGTCGGAGCAGGAGGCAGGCCAAGCCCCGAGATAAACTCGGGGTAAGGAGGAAGGAAAATGTCGCGAAAAAAGAGTGAATTTTTGAGCGCGGGAGGCAAGATGTTTCAAGTCTGGCAGGCGCTCGTTAATGCCGTTCTGGACAAGGGCGGTGCGGACGACGATGTTCGCCGCATCTTCACGGACCCGAAATTGGCCGATGATTTGGCCGACCGCATCATGGCCAAGCCCGTGTTCCCCTCGCTCACTCTCGCCTCCGACCTCATTCCTGAGTACGCGGACAAAAGCGGCAAGAAGCGCAAATGGGACGTAATTGAGGATGTCGTCCCGACCTTAAAGTCGGTCAGCGACATGGAGCT
>Ga0265296_1002998_pt1 | contig 16232 bp, 13 predicted proteins | sample MunlanPumphouse1_FD_189073 | JGI IMG/M metagenome (GOLD analysis project Ga0265296, IMG submission 189073) | Groundwater microbial communities from a municipal landfill in Southern Ontario, Canada - Pumphouse #1 | ecosystem: Environmental > Aquatic > Deep subsurface > Groundwater | place... | reverse complement strand
AACCTGATGTTGTGGCAGCGCCGCATCTCCAGCCGCCACCAGTTGGCTCGTCTGGACTCGCGTCTGCTGGCCGATGCCGGGATCAGCGAAGCTCAACGCTACGAAGAGCTGAGCAAGCCGTTCTGGCGCTGATTTAGCGCCCGCTGGCCCTGACCTACCGGGTCCACCGCCAGCACCCCGAATTGTTGTAGCAGAACCCGCCCCGGGTAACCGGAGGCGGGTTTTGTCGTTCTGGGCGGTCGGAAAAGGCTGCTTGACGGCCTTTTCCAGCACGCCAACAAGTACAGTTTAAAAAACACAAACACAGACCAGTACAATTTTGGATCGGTTTAATTTGTAGCGGTCAATCACCCTTTTCAGGCAGCGACTTCCCACTGCGTACTACCCGAACAGATAGGCGCCAGCTACTATCGCGTCATCAGTTCGTCTCATCCACAGGAGCCACCCATGTCCCGTCTTCGTTTGCTAAGCGCTGCAGCCCTGCTTGCCGTTGCTGCCAATGCCAGCGCCACCAGCCTGATCGTGACCACCGACTCGATAGTGGGCGCGCTCAAAGCCACTTCCGACGCCACCTCCGATGCCACCTCGTCCCTTCGCGACAATAAAGTCGTGCGCGCAGCACGCGACGATGCCGCCAGCTTCGTTGCCAGCCAAGGCGCGATCCGTGGCGTGAAGCTGGAAAGCGCCCTGGCGCAGATCCGCCAGCAAGCCCCCCAACTCAACACCGCTACCGACGCGCAACTGGCCCAGGCGATCCTCGCCATCTGACCTTGACTCACTGTAGGAGCGAGCTTGCTCGCGAAGATCGCGAACGATAACGCGGGGCTCACTGCTAAAACACTGCGCTCTCAGGTTCTTCGCGAGCAAGCTCGCTTCTACAGTAGTCGGCCTGCTCGCTGGCTCTCGCCCGGGCATTGCGCTAGCCTTGGCGCTCGTTTTCAGTTGTCGAGTCCCATGGCTTTTTCATACCGCTTGTTGATTGCTCCCACAGTATTTGCCATCTGCGGCGCCGCTCCGGCCCAGGCCTTTGATCTGTCCACCCAAGGCGTCGTCGCCAGCGCTTATGCCACCAGTAAAGTGACCTCGGCGCCGTTCGATCGTAAATTGATACTGGCAGCCCAGGATGACGCTGCTGTGTTTATTGCCACTGACGGCCAATGGCGGGGCGCCCGACTGGAGAGCGCGCTGGATTACCTGCGTCGCACCGAGCCAAAACTTAAGTCCAGTGACCTTGAACTGGCCCAGGCAATTCTCGTCCAATAATCATCTTTACCTTTTGGAGTCATTCCATGCGTCGCCCGTTGATCGCAGCTGCTCTCGGCCTGTTCCTGCTGGCAGATATCGCCCAGGCACAAACCCTGGTGGCCACCAGTAACATCATTGTTCGTGCTTTCGGCCGCACCATTGATTTCACCTCGGACACCACCACCTCCATCCGTGACTCCAAAGTCGTGCGCGCAGCCCACGATGACGCGGCCAGCTTTGTCGCGAGCAATGGCGATATCCGCGGCGCGCAACTGGAGGCCGCCTTCGACACCCTGCGAACCCGCGTGCCAGAAGCCCGCGACGCCAGCGACCAGGTCCTCGCCGAAGCCATCCTCGCATTGTGAGGCGCTTCACCGCCTGGCTATTGGCTACGACGGTACTGCTGACTGCCAGCGCCGCCCAGGCCAGCCTGCAACTGCGGCTCAAGACCGACGGCTTGAGCCCGGCCCAACAGCAGGCCAGCCAGGCATTGCTGGATGAAGCGATGCAGGCGCTGCCGCCGCGCTTCATCGAGCAACTGGACCGGCGCATCGACGTCGGCTGGACCGACGACATGCCCGCCAATGCCTATGGCCAGGCGTCGCTGGTCGCTGAACTGGACCTCAATCGCAAACTGCTGGCCAGCCTTACTGACGGCACCGCCGCCACCCAACAGACCCAGCGCCCCCACGGCACCGTGCGCAGAGAACTGCTCGCGACCGTTCTGCATGAACTGACCCATATCTATGATCGCGCGCGCCTGTGGCCCACGGACCAGCGCTCGTTGATCCGACGCTGCAGCCGCCAGAACAACATCACCGGCCTGGTTGGCCTGCCCGATCAATGCCGTGGCCAGAATGACCGGCGCTTCACGCTCAGCGACGATCCACGCTTGCTTGACCTGGCCGGCTGGCCGCAATACGTCGGCCGCCGTGGCGAGCGCGAGCAGCACAATCGGCAAGTGGCCCGCAGCCCGGACCTGTACGAAATCACCAACCCCAAGGAATTCGTCGCGGTCAACATGGAGTACTTCCTCCTTGACCCGAGCTACGCCTGCCGCCGTCCCGCGCTGTACCGTTACTACCAGCAACACTTTGGCTGGGCCCCGCCAGCCAAGGACGCTTGCGCCAACACCTTCGCCTTCCTCAATGCCGGCAACGATTTTGCCAAGACGCCCTTGGGCCAGGTCGACCCCGAGCGCGTTTACGCCATCGACTACCTGCTGGCCGAAGCCAACCAGAACCTGGTGAGCCGCTGGGGCCACAGCATGCTGCGCCTGGTGATCTGTGCGCCGGGCCGCCCACGTGGCCCGGATTGCCGCCTGGACCTGGACCAGCACCTGGTGTTGTCCTACCGCGCATTTGTCGGCGACGTACAACTGTCGAGTTGGGACGGCCTGGTGGGCAAGTATCCATCGCGCCTGTTCGTACTGCCCCTGGCCCAGGTGATCGACGAATACACCAAGACCGAACTGCGTGGCCTGGCTTCCGTGCCCCTGATTCTCACGCGCCAGGAGATCAACGACACCGTCGAACACGCCGCCGAAATGCACTGGAGCTACGACGGCAATTACTACTTCCTCTCCAACAACTGCGCCGTCGAAGGCCTGAAACTGCTGCGCAGCGGCAGCGCCAACCCGCAACTGACAGCCCTGGACAACATCACCCCCAATGGTTTGCTGGAAGTCCTCAAGGCCCGTGGGCTGGCCGACACCAGCGTGCTGGACGACCGCCGTGAGGCCTTGCGCCTGGGCTATCACTTCGACTCCTTCCGTGAGCGCTACCAGGCGATGTTCGAGGTGCTGAAGAAGCACCTGCCGATCCCGCAGACCCAGGTCGAAGACTGGCTGACCTTGAGCGCCGAGCAACGCAGGGTGTGGTTCGACAAGGCCGACCTGCGCACCAGCGCCGCATTGCTGCTGCTGGAACAGGCCAGCTTTCGCAAGCAACTGATGCTCGCCCAGGACGAGGTCAAGCAACGCTACCTCGGCGCCCGCGAACTGAAGAACGGCGGCATGGCCAAGGCCGATGCCACGCTGCAGCAGATCCTCGCCAACAGCGGCTTCCTCAGCCGCCCGGCGGAACTGCTCGGCAGCAGCGGTTATGGACTGCCCCAACCCAAGGAGTGGCAGCGCCTGGAATCAGAAAGCGCCTTGCGCCAGAAACAGCTGCAATCGTTGACCGGCGACCTGGATAAAGAGGTGAGGGCGCTGCTGGAACCTTCGCGCGCTGCGGAAATTGCCGCCTGCGAGGCCAATCTCAAGCAGGTTGGCGAACATCTGCGTGCGCTGCACAAGGCCGCTGGCGGGCTGCAACTGCCTTAAAACCGTAGGAGCGAGCTTGCTCGCGAAAAACCCGAACATACCGCGCTTACCCGGCAAACGCGCCTTAACGTTCACGACCTTCGCGAGCAAGCTCGCTCCTACAGTGAACCTCATCCACCTGAAACCTGTTTTTCCAGCGAAAGCTGGCTGAAAGCTTTCGCGATTAGGATCGCCCTCACTACCGGCAATAGACCGGTTGGCCAACCTGAGCGTTTTCATGCCCAGGGGCCCAATTAACAACAACAATGGTGATGCTGATGTCCGCTCGTACCCGCCTGTTTTTCCCGACTCCCCCCGTACGCCTCGCGCTTTTCGTTCTGCGCTGACCCCAACCCGGTTCGCCATTCCCTAGCCGCGCTACGCCTGGAGTATTCCTATGCTGACTTTCCTTGGCTTTGCCATGGTCATCACGTTCATGTTCCTGATCATGACCAAGCGCCTCTCGGCGCTGATCGCCCTGATCATCGTGCCTATCCTGTTCGCGCTGTTCGGTGGCTTTGCGCCGAAGATCGGCCCGATGATGCTCGAAGGCATCACCAAGCTGGCGCCTACCGGCGTGATGCTGATGTTTGCCATCCTCTACTTTGCCTTGATGATCGACTCCGGCCTGTTTGACCCGGCCGTGCGCAAGATCCTCAAGCTGGTCAAGGGCGACCCGCTGAAAGTCTCGGTCGGTACTGCCGTGCTGGCGCTGGTGGTGTCCCTGGACGGTGACGGCGCCACCACCTACATGATCTGCGTGGCCGCCATGCTGCCGCTGTACAAGCGCATCGGCATGAGCCCGCGAATCATGGCCGGCCTGATCATCCTCGCCGGTGGCGTGATGAACATGACCCCCTGGGGCGGCCCGACCGCTCGCGCCGCCAGTGCCCTGCACGTGGACCCATCGGACATCTTCGTACCGATGATCCCCGCCATGGCCGCCGGCGTAGTGGCCATCCTGGTGATTGCCTATATGTACGGTCTGCGCGAACGTGCCCGACTCGGCGTACTGCACCTGCAAGGCGATGAAATCGATCACAGCGAAATCAGCGTCTCGCAGTTCCCGGATGCCCGTCGCCCGAAACTGATCTGGTTCAACGGCGCCCTGACCCTGGCCCTGATGTGCACCCTGATCGCCGGCCTGTTGCCGCTGCCGGTGCTGTTCATGGTGGCCTTCAGTATCGCGATGATCGTCAACTACCCGTGCCTGCAACAGCAGAAAGACCGCGTTGCCGCCCACTCGGGCAGCGTGCTGGCGGTGGTCGGCCTGATCTTCGCCGCAGGTATTTTCACCGGCATTCTGTCGGGCACCGGCATGGTCGACGCCATGTCCAAGAGCCTGCTGGCCGTCATCCCTGAAGCCCTTGGCCCGTACCTGGCGGTGATCACCGCGCTGGTGAGCATGCCGTTCACCTTCTTCATGTCCAACGATGCGTTCTACTACGGCGTATTGCCAGTACTGGCCGAAGCCGCCAGCCACTACGGCATCACCGCCGCAGAAATGGGCCGTGCCTCGATTGTTGGCCAACCGGTCCACTTGCTCAGCCCGCTGGTGCCGTCGACTTACCTGCTGGTGGCCCTGGCCGGTATCGAATTTGGCGATCACCAGCGCTTCACCCTGAAGTGGGCAGTGCTGGTGTGCCTGTGCATAATGGTCGCCGCATTGCTGTTGGGCACATTCCCGCTGTTCAGCACTCTATAATCGTAACAACCCACTGCGCCGGCCCTCCTGCCGGCGCGGTCTAACACTCGCGCAAAGGAACACATATGGAATGGCTGACCAATCCGGAGATCTGGATTGCCTTCTTCACCCTGACGGCTCTTGAGATCGTTCTGGGCATCGATAACATCATCATGATTTCGATCCTGGTCAGCCGTATGCCCAAGCATATGCAAGCGCGCACCCGGATCTTCGGCCTGGCCCTGGCCATGGTCACCCGGATCCTGCTGCTGCTGTCGATCACCTGGGTCATGCAACTGACCGCCGACCTGTTCGTGGTGTTCGGCCAGGGTATTTCCGGCCGCGACATGATCCTGTTCTTCGGCGGCCTGTTCCTGCTGTGGAAAAGCTCCCAGGAGATGTACCACGCCCTGGAAGGTGAAGACGAAACCCATGACGAGCCGAAAGGCAAGGGTGGCAAGTTCATCTACACCATCATCCAGATCGCCATCATCGATATCGTGTTCTCCCTGGACTCGGTGATTACCGCCGTGGGTATGGTTTCCCACGTACCGGTCATGGTTGCTGCGATCATCGTTGCGGTCTTGGTGATGATGCTGGCCGCAGGCACCATCAGCGAGTTCATCGACAAGCACCCGTCGCTGAAAATGCTCGCGCTGTCGTTCCTGCTGATCGTGGGTACCGTGCTGATCGCCGAATCCTTCGACGTGCATGTGCCTAAAGGCTACGTGTACTTCGCCATGGCGTTCTCCCTGGCGGTAGAAGCGGTCAACATCAAGATGCGGACCGCCATCGCGAAAAAGAAAAAGCAGCAGGATCCTGTGAAACTGCGCAAGGACATCCCGGGCCAATAACCCGCGGGCAACACCTGTAGGAGCGAGCGTGCTCGCGAAAAACGCCAACGGTAACGCGTGCTGCCTCATTTCACGCGTTGCCCTTGAGTTCTTCGCGAGCATGCTCGCTCCTACAGTCGTTTCAGGCGCCTGCAAAAAGCTGATTTCATGACAGTTTTGTTTCAAAGCCGACTTTAGCTATGCGATGCTGGCGCACAGGCCGTTCGCCAACTACAGCTTAAGTACACAACACAAAACGGCACGCGGCACTTTTTGCTCCACTTGGAGCACGACTCAATACAGGGGGCCGAGCATGCTGACCCTGCTCAATCTTCTTTCCGCCGTGACCTTGCTGATCTGGGGCACGCACATCGTCCGTACCGGCATCCTGCGGGTCTACGGCTCCAACCTGCGCCAGGTCATCGGGCAGAACATGGCCAGGCGCTGGCTGGCGTTCATTGCCGGGATCCTGGTCACCGCCATGGTGCAAAGCAGCAACGCCACGGCGATGCTGGTGACCTCGTTTGTCGGCCAGGGCCTGATGGGCCTGACGCCCGCCCTGGCGACCATGCTCGGCGCCGATGTCGGTACCGCGCTGATGGCACGGGTGCTGACCCTGGATCTGTCCTGGCTGTCGCCGCTGCTGATCTTTCTCGGGGTGATCTTCTTCCTGTCGCGCAAACAGACGCGCGCCGGGCAGATGGGTCGGGTCGGTATCGGCCTGGGCCTGATCATTCTCGCCCTACAACTGATTGTCGAAGCCGCCGGGCCGATTACCCAGGCCCAGGGCGTCAAGGTGCTGTTCGCCTCGCTGACCGGTGACATCCTGCTCGACGCCCTGGTGGGCGCGCTGTTTGCGATGATTTCCTACTCCAGCCTGGCCGCCGTGCTGCTGACCGCAACCCTGGCCGGTGCCGGGGTGATTGGCCTGCATGTGGCCATCGGCCTGGTGATCGGGGCCAATATCGGCAGCGGCGTCCTGGCGTTCCTCAGCACCAGCATGCAAAACGCCGCCGGTCGCCAAGTGGCCTTGGGCAGCCTGCTGTACAAGCTGATCGGCCTGCTGCTGATCATTCCCGTCCTGGACCCGCTGGTGCTGTGGATGGACACCCTGGACTACAGCGCCCAAGGCATGGTCATCACCTTTCACCTGCTCTACAACGTCACCCGCTGCCTGATCCTGCTGCCCACCATCGGCCCGATGGCGCGCCTGTGTGCCTGGCTGCTGCCGGAGCGCCCGGAGGCCAATGGCCTGGCCAAGCCCCGTCATCTGGACCCGACGGCGCTGACCACCCCGAGCCTGGCCCTGGCCAACGCCGCCCGGGAAACCCTGCGCCTGGGGGACCTGATCGACAACATGCTGACCGCCATGCTGGAAGTGCTGCGCGGCAAACAAACCGCCATCACCCAGGAAATGCGCAGCCTCAGTGATGACGTCGAGGCACTCTACAGCGCGATCAAGCTGTACCTGGCGCAAATGCCCCGCGAAGATCTCAGCGAGCACGACAGCCGACGCTGGGCCGAAATCATCGAGCTGTCGATCAACCTGAAGCTGGCCGGCGATTTGATCGAACGTATGCTGCGTAAGGTCCAGCAGCAGAAAACCTCCCAGCGCCGCTCGTTTTCCGAAGTCGGGCTCGAAGAACTGGCCGGCCTGCATAGCCAGTTGATCTCCAACCTGCGCCTGGGCCTGTCGGTGTTCCTCAGCGCCGACCCGGAAAGCGCCCGCCAGTTGCTGCGCGAGAAGCGCCGCTTCCGCGCCCAGGAACGGCGCCTGGCCCACGCCCACGTCAGCCGCCTGCAACGCAAAATCGTGCAAAGCATCGAGACCAGCTCCCTGCACCTGGAGCTGATTGCCGACATGAAGCGCCTGAACTCGTTGTTTTGCAGCAGTGCCTATGTCGTGCTGGAAACCTCCGAGACCGGTGCGTTGGCGGTGGACAATATTGCCGACATCACCCATTCGCCCTGAACGAACCGCACACCCCGGGAGTCAGTTAAAAACACCACCTACCCAATGTAGGAGCGGGCTTGTGTGGGAGCGAGCTTGCTCGCGATAGCATCACTGCGGTGTAACTGATTCACCGAGTGCGCGCATCGCGGGCAAGCCCGCTCCCACAAAAAGCCAGTTTCAACCGTTATTGCTCGCTAGGAACCCCGTTATGCGTCGCCTGCTACTCGCCTGCCTGCTCATAGGCTCGGCCCACGCCTCTGCCTTTGATCGCTTGCAGGTCGAAGGCTACATGTTGCCCAACGGCCTGCAATTGCTGCTCAAGCCGGGCACCGAGCGCGGGCACGTGGCGATCCGCCTGGTGGTCGGCGTAGGCCTGGATGACTTCAGTTGCGAAGACAAAGAACTGCCGCACCTGCTGGAACACCTGCTGTTCAGCGGCATCGATGGCGGCGGCGAAGGCGAGCTGGAAGAACAGATGCAGGCCCTGGGCGGGGAGTGGAACGCCTACACCAGCAATGCCGACACCACCTTCGTCATCGAGGCCCCGGCGCGCAACCAGCGCAAGGTGCTGGACCTGCTGAAGGCGATCCTGACCCGGACCGAGCTGAGCGACGCCGCAATCAACGCCGCCAAGCAGGTGGTGGAGCGCGAAGATGGGGGTCACTATTCACACCTGCAACGCCTGCTGGATCGCCAGGACCTGGGCCATAACGCCAGCAATCAACTGGCGGTGGAACTGGGCCTCAAATGCGCCGAGCGGGCCGAAGTCGAACACCTGACCCGCGCGCAACTGCAGAGCGTGCGCCAGGCCTGGTACGCCCCCAACAACATGACCCTGATCATCGTCGGCGACCTCGACAAACTGCTGCCGGCCTATCTGGAGCGCACCTACGGCCAACTCGAGCCGGTCGACCCCAGCGAACACCGGGCGTTGCCGCAAACCCTGGGCGCCGCAGCGACCCATCGTGACCTGATCCGTGGCTGGGTCGGCGATGGCGCCAAGCTGCACTGGTTGTTCCCCGAACCCACGCTGGACGAGCAGCACGATGCCACCTACGACCTGCTCAAGGACTACCTGGATTGGGCGTTGTATCGCCAGTTGCGCCTGCAGCATGGCCTGTCCTACGGCCCATGGAGCGAGCGCGAAGTGCTGGGCGGCGTGGGGTTCATGAGCCTCAACGCGGACCTTGACCGCGATAACCTGCCCGAGGCCGAACGCGTTCTTGAAAGCCTCAAGACCAGGCTGCTTGAGGACGGCCTCGACCCGGCGACCTTCAGCCGCCTGCAACAAGCCGCCATCGACCGCCAGGCCTGGGCCGTGCAGGGCAATAGCGCGCTGGCCGACTACTACTGGGGCGCCTTGGCCGACTACGCCGACGGGCATCTTCGCGACCCGGCCAAGCGCCTCAAGGCCGTGAGCCTGGCGCAAACCAATCAGGCCATGCGCCAGCTGTTCAACCAGCAGGGCTACTGGCGCATCGAAAAACCGCTGCTCAGTTACGACGCCCTGGGCTGGATCGCCGCAGGCGTGCTGGGGCTGATTGCTATTGTGCTGATTGGGCTGCGCCGTTATCGCAAAGCAATTGTGCAATGACACGCCTATCCACAGGCTAAGACGTTATTCTGTCTGGGATTTTTTCCTACAAATACTGCGAACTGCCGAATGCCAAACCTGACCCTTCTCATCCAGCGCGTCCTCGAACTGATGAAGCGCTACCCAGGGGTGATCGCACTCGGCGGTTTTATCTCGGGGGTGGGCAGCTTTATCCTGGTGGACCGCCAACAAGGCATGGCCAGTTGGATCGCGATCATCATGCTGGTGAGCTGGCTGTGGCTGATGCTGGAAAACAGCTTCACCCAGTTGTTCAGCAAGGTCTTCAAGCGGGAAATCCCCGAACCACTGCTGCGCTACGCCACACAGATGATCCACCAGGAAAGCCTGTTCTTTGTCCTGCCGTTCTTTTTCGTCACCACCACCTGGAACAGCAGCCAGGCCATTTTCACCGGCTTGCTGGGCGCCGCCGCACTGGTCTCGATCACCGACCCGCTGTACTACAAATGGCTGGCGCCCAAGCGCTCGCTGTTTCTGGCACTGCACACCCTGACCCTGTTTGCTGCCTTGCTCACCGCACTGCCGATCATCCTGCACCTGACCACCGCCGAGAGTTACAAACTGGCGCTGGGGGTGGCGATGGCCTTGTCGATCCCCAGCCTGGCCGTGAGCCTGCCGCTGCGCAGCGTCAAGGGTTGGCTGATGCTGCTGGGCGTGACGGCGGCGATTGGCTGCGCGGGTTGGTTCCTGCGCAGCTGGGTGCCGCCGGCCACCCTGTGGATGACCGAAGTGGCAATCAGCACCCAATTGCAGGACCGCACCCCCGGCGATGACCTCAAAGAAGTCAGCGCCAGCCAACTGCGCAGCGCCGGCCTGTACGCCTACACCGCAATCAACGCACCGCGCGGGCTGGACGAGCGCATCTACCATGTGTGGCAGTTCAACGGCAAAGAGGTCGACCGCATCGCCCTGGATATCCATGGCGGACGCAAGGAAGGCTACCGGGCCTGGACCCACAAGCAGAACTTCCCGGCGAATGCCGTGGGCCGCTGGCAAGTACGGGTGCTGACCGAAGACGGCCAGGTGATCGGCGTGTTGCGCTTTAAAGTCACTGACACCGTACAAACGGACACGCCAAAGTAGGACGGATCGTGCTATTACATAGCAATTGTGGAATAGCCAAACAAGCTCGGAGCTTATGACCAGTAGCACAACGGCAGGCAATGCCCACCTGGACGCGTCCACCCAGCCGCCTCAATTGCGGGTTACCGGGGACTGGACGCTGGCCCACTACAGCGCCCTGAAAAAGCTCTCGGCAAGCCTCGACGGCCAGTACGACGCCAGCACCCGCGTCGACCTCAACGGCCTGGGCGCATTGGACACCGCCGGAGCCTCGTTGCTGGTGGAACTGCTGGGCCCGGAGCGCATTGAGCATTCGGCCGAACAAACCGACTGCAGCCTGCCCGCTGCCGACCGGGCGCTGCTCAAGACCGTCTACCGCTCCCTGAATGATTTTTGTGTGCCGGTCAAAGAGCCGCAGCAAAACGCCGGTATCCAGCTTTTGGCACGCATCGGCCGCGCGGTGGATACCGTCTGGCAAGACGCCATGACCCTGCTGGGCTTTATCGGCCTGATTCTCGAAACCTTCGCTCGCGGCGTGTTCCGGCCCAAGCGCTGGCGCCTGACGCCGATGGTGGCGCATATCGAACAGACGGGGCTGGATGCCGCGCCTATCGTCGCCTTGCTGACCTTCCTGGTGGGCGCGGTGGTCGCGTTTCTCGGCGCCACGGTGCTGGAGAGTTTCGGCGCAAGCATTTTCACCGTGGACCTCGTGGCGTTTTCCTTCTTGCGGGAGTTCGGTGTCCTACTCACCGCGATCCTGATGGCCGGCCGCACCGCCAGCGCCTTCACCGCACAAATTGGCTCGATGAAGGCCAACGAAGAAATCGACGCGATCCGCACCATGGGCCTCGACCCCATGGAGTTGCTGGTACTGCCACGCGTCCTCGCGCTGCTGGTGGCGCTGCCGATGCTGACCTTTCTCGCGATGATTTCAGGCATTGTCGGCGGCGGCGTGGTGTGCGCCGTGGCCCTGGATATTTCGCCGGCGATGTTCCTCTCGCTGCTGCAATCGGACATTGGCGTCCAGCATTTGCTGGTGGGGCTGGTCAAGGCACCGTTCTTCGCCTTCCTGATCGCGGCCATTGGCTGCCTGGAAGGCTTCAAGGTCAGCGGCAGCGCCGAATCGGTCGGCGCCCACACCACCTCCGCAGTGGTGCAATCGATTTTCGTGGTGATCGTGCTCGACGCGGTAGCCGCATTGTTCTTTATGGAGATGGGCTGGTGAGCCGTTTACAACGAGCGCCCAGCGAGGCGGTGATCGAAGTCCGTGGCCTGTGCAACCGCTTTGGCCCGCAGAGCGTGCATGAAAACCTCGACCTGGATCTGTACAAGGGCGAGATTCTCGCCGTAGTGGGCGGCTCGGGCAGCGGCAAGTCGGTGCTGCTGCGCAGCATCATCGGCCTGCGTCAGCCCAGCGAAGGCCAAGTGCGGGTATTCGGCCAGGACTTGCCGAGCCTCTCAGAACACGAACGCTCCCTGGTGGAACGGCGTTTCGGCGTGCTGTTCCAGAAAGGCGCGCTGTTCTCCTCGCTGACGGTCACGGAAAACGTCGCCCTGCCACTGATCGAACACGCCGGCCTGAGCCGCGCCGATGCCGAGCATCTGGCGGCGGTCAAGCTTGCGCTGGCCGGGCTGCCATTGTCGGCGGCCGACAAATACCCGTCCTCGCTGTCCGGCGGGATGATCAAACGTGCGGCCCTGGCCCGCGCCCTGGCCCTCGACCCGGACATTTTGTTTCTCGACGAACCGACCGCTGGCCTCGACCCCATCGGCGCGGCGGCATTCGACCAACTGATCCTGACCCTGCGTGATGCCTTGGGCCTGAGCGTGTTGCTGATCACCCACGACCTCGACACCCTCTACACCATCACCGATCGCGTGGCCGTGCTGGCGCAGAAAAAGGTGCTGGTGGCAGATGCCATCGATGTTGTCTCGGAAACGGACGACGCCTGGATTCACGAATACTTTCATGGCCCTCGGGGCCGCGCGGCATTGGATGCCGCTCAACCGCTCAACGAGGTATGACATGGAAACCCGAGCCCATCATGTGATGATCGGTCTGTTCAGCGTGATAGTCGTGGTCGGCGCCATGCTGTTCGGCTTGTGGCTGGCCAAATCCAGCGTCGACAGCGCGTTCCAGGATTACGAAGTGATCTTCAACGAAGCGGTCAGCGGCTTGTCCCAGGGCAGCGCGGTGCAGTACAGCGGGATCAAGGTGGGTGACGTCACCAGCCTGCGCCTGGACCCCAAAGACCCGCGCCGCGTACTGGCACGTATCCGCCTGGCCGGCCAGACGCCGATCAAGGAAGACACCCAGGCCAAGCTGGCGTTGACCGGCATCACCGGCACCTCGATCATCCAACTCAGCGGCGGCACCCCGCAAAGCCCCGAACTCAAAGGCAAGAACGGCAACCTGCCGCAGATCACCGCCTCGCCATCGCCCATTGCCCGGCTGCTCAATAACAGCAACGACCTGATGACCAGCATCAACTTGCTGCTGCATAACGCCAACCGCATGTTCTCGCCCGATAACGTCGACCGCTTGAGCAGCACCCTGGCACACCTGGAGCAGACCACCGGGGCCATCGCCGAGCAGCGCGGTGATATCAAGGTGGTGATGCAGCAGTTGGCCCAGGTCAGCAAACAGGCCGGCGCCACGCTGGAGCAGACCACTGCGCTGATGCGCAACGCCAATGGCCTGCTCAACGACCAGGGCAAGCAGATGTTCGGCAGCGCCGAAGGGGCCATGCGCTCCCTGGAGCAAAGCACCGCGACCATCAACCGCTTGTTGGACGACAACAAGGATTCCCTGAACAGCGGCATGCAGGGCCTCAACGAACTGGCGCCTGCCGTACGCGAGCTGCGCGATACCCTGGGCTCCTTGCGCGCCATCTCCCGTCGCCTGGAAGCCAACCCCAGCGGCTATCTGCTGGGCAGTGACAAGAACAAGGAGTTCACGCCATGAAGCGTGCTTATAAAATGATCGTTCCGGTGGCCCTGGCGCTGGTCAGTGCCTGCTCGATCCTGCCCAAGGCCGACCCTTCCAACGTCTATCGCCTGCCCACCGCCCAAGTGACGGCCCACGGCAACCCGGTAGCCTGGTCGTTGCGCCTGGCCAAACCGCAAGCCAGCGAATTCCTCGACAGCCCGCGCATTGCCGTGGTGCCTCAGGGCGATTTGATCAGCAGCTATGCCCAGTCCCGCTGGAGCGATCCAGCGCCGGTACTGTTGCGCAACCGCCTGCTGGACGGCTTCCAGCGCGATGGCCGGGTGGCCTTGTTGAGCACTGATGACACCAATCTACAGGCGGACCTGGAACTGGGCGGGCAGTTGCAGACCTTCCAGAGCGAGTACCGCGGCAGTGCGGTGGAGGTGGTGATCCGGCTGGATGCGCGATTGGTGCGCGGCAGTGACCAACGGATCGTGGCTGCCAAGCGTTTTGAAGTGCGCCAGCCGGTGAGTGATACCCAAGTGCCAGCGGTGGTGGCCGGGTTTGGGTTGGCGGGAGATCAGTTGACCAAGCAGGTGGTGGATTGGGTGGTGGCGCAGGGCAATACAGCCCCTAAACGCTGAGGGCCTCATCCCAGGCCAGCTCCCACATTTGATGTGTTCACAAATCAACATGTGGGCGCTGGCTTGCCTGCGATAGCGGCCTGAAGCTTAGCCAAAGAACCAGTAACAAACAGCAATCGCCGCCACCACGCCAGCAAACTCCGCCAGCAGCGCACACCCCACCGCATGCCGCGCGCGCTGGATGCCCACCGAGCCAAAGTACACCGCCAGTACATAGAAGGTGGTCTCGGTACTGCCCTGAATCGTCGCCGCCACCAGTGCCGGGAAGCTGTCCACGCCTTGGGTCTGCATGGTCTCGATCAGCATCGCCCGCGCCGCACTGCCGGAGAACGGCTTGACCATTGCCGTGGGCAAGGCGTCGACAAAGCGCGTGTCCAGGCCGGTCCAGGCCACCAGGTGGCGAATGCCTTCCAGACCAAACTCCAGCGCCCCGGAAGCGCGCAGCACGCCGACCGCACACAACATCGCCACCAGATACGGCAGCAGGTTCTTGGCGACGTCAAAGCCCTCTTTGGCGCCTTCGACAAACGCCTCGTAGACCTTGACCTTGCGCAACGCGCCAATCAGCAGGAACAGCATGATCAGGCCAAACAGCGTGAGGTTGCCAAGGATCGAGGACAGGCCCGCCAGGGCCGTGGCCGACATCGTCGCCAGCAAGGCCATGAAGCCGCCCAGCACCAGCGCGCCCGGGATCAGGTACGCCAGCACCACCGGGTCCCACAAGCGCAGGCGCTGCATCAGCGCCACCGACAGCAGGCCCACCAGGGTCGAGGCGCTGGTGGCCAGCAGGATTGGCAGGAACACCAGGGTCGGATCCGGCGCGCCTTGCTGGGCGCGGTACATAAAGATCGTCACCGGCAACAGGGTCAGGGAGGACGCGTTAAGCACCAGGAACAGGATCTGCGCGTTGGTTGCGGTGTTGGGGATCGGGTTGAGCTCTTGCAGCGCCTTCATGGCCTTGAGGCCGATCGGCGTGGCCGCGTTATCCAGGCCCAGGCCGTTGGCGGCGAAGTTGAGGGTGATCAAGCCGATGGCCGGGTGACCGGCCGGGACTTCCGGCATCAAGCGCAGGAACAGCGGGCCCAGGGCCTTGGCCAGCCACTCGACGATCCCAGCCTTTTCGGCGATGCGCAGGAAGCCCAGCCACAATGTCAGGGTACCGAACAGCAGTACCATCACCTCCACCGACAGCTTGGCCATGGCGAAGATACTCTCCACCATCGCCGCAAAGATCCCGGCGTTTCCACCCACCAGCCATTGCACCAGCGCCGATACCATTGCCACGACAAAGAAGCCAAGCCACAGGCCATTGAGCATCAGTCACACCCCTTTAAATATGTGGCGAATGATAGCGGGGCTGGCAGAAACGACAAACCCCGGATTTACCGGGGTTTGTGCGATTCAAGCGGCGATCAGCCCTGGCTGGTCTCGCCAGCCGGCAGCGCGGTCTTGGTCCGCCAGTGTGGCAGGGAGTTCCAGTAGCGCTCGCCCTTGGCATCGTCGTACATGCCTTCCCAGCGCGAGATGACCAGCACGGCCAGGGCATTGCCGATCACGTTCAGGGCGGTACGCGCCATGTCCATGATGCGGTCGACGCCGGCGATGAACGCCAGGCCTTCCAATGGGATGCCCACGCTGCCCAGGGTTGCCAGCAGTACCACGAAGGACACGCCCGGTACACCGGCGATACCTTTGGAGGTGACCATCAGGGTCAGTACCAGCATCAGTTGCTGGCCAACCGACAGATCGATGCCATACAGCTGGGCAATAAAGATCGCCGCGATGCTCTGGTACAGGGTCGAACCGTCGAGGTTGAACGAGTAACCGGTTGGCACCACGAAGCTGCAGATGGCTTTCGGTGCGCCGTAGGCTTCCATCTTCTCGATCACGCGCGGCAGCACGGTCTCGGAGCTGGCGGTGGAGTAGGCCAGTACCAGCTCATCCTTGAAGATGCGCATCAGCTTGAT
>Ga0265296_1002997_pt1 | contig 16241 bp, 21 predicted proteins | sample MunlanPumphouse1_FD_189073 | JGI IMG/M metagenome (GOLD analysis project Ga0265296, IMG submission 189073) | Groundwater microbial communities from a municipal landfill in Southern Ontario, Canada - Pumphouse #1 | ecosystem: Environmental > Aquatic > Deep subsurface > Groundwater | place... | reverse complement strand
GAAATGTACAAGAAAAACAGGGAGTTTGCAGAATTCCTCACAACATACCTCAAAGGCGAAGAAGAATTTTTGGCATACTGAAATCAAATTTCTTTTTCCGACACAACCTTTATGCCATTCCTTAAAAGCAGTTCAGCCGTTACGCCGTTGCCTTCAACAAGCTTTTTTGAAAAAGAGCCGTCATAAATCCGGCCCTTGCCGCAACTCGGGCTCCTGCTCTTGAGAATTGCTTCTTTTGCGCCAACAAGCCTTGCAATTTTAAGGGTTTCCTCCGCTCCCCTGCGCATTTGCCTGGTAACATCAGCACCGCTTGCGATGAAAACTTTGCCATTCCTGATTTCCATGCTCTCCCGCGGAGTGGAAAGCCCGCCAAGCTGTTCCGGGCAAACAGGAATCGCCTTGCCCTCTTTGACAAGCCGAATGACCTTTTCATTTGCAGAATTCTTTCCGTCATACTTGCAGTTTATTCCGACAAGGCAAGCGCTCACAATCTTCACAACCATCACTCCAAAGGCCCTATCTGCTTGCAGACCGCAACATGGTCGGCATATTTGCCGTTGCGCAGCCTGACCGCATTCGGAAACACGCCGTATTCCTTGAAGCCAAGCTTTTTGTGCAAAGCCCCGCTTCTCTTGTTTTCCGCAAAAAAACCCGACTCAATTAGCCTGAAACCTGTTTCCTTTTTTGCAAGCTCGAAAATCTTTTCCGCCAGCCTTGCACCAAGGCCCAAGCCAGTGAACTCTTCCTTCAGCATTATCCCAAAACAGCCAACATGGTCTGAAACATCCAGGTGATAGGCGTGAATTGAGGCATCGCCAACAATCTTGCCATCAACCTCAACAAACAGGACAAGCGCCTTCTTTTGCCGCATTTCCCTAAGACGGCCTTCGAGCCAGCACATTTCCGACTTCAGGGTTTCCATTCGCCGCATGCCCAAATGCTCGGCCTCTTTCCTTATGCCGTTCACCATTTTCAGCGCGGCCCTTGCATCCCCTTCTTTCGGATACCTGAACATTACTTTGTGCTCTTTGCCGCCCTTTCCCTTAACGGAAAAGCATTCAACAACCATTCCTTCCCTGAAAACCATTTTCAAACACCGTTTTTTAAAAATGGACCCGGAGGGATTTGAACCCCCGACCTCTCCGTAACTCCTTTCTTGAATATCCGAAGCGGAGTGCCCATATCCAGGCTAGGCTACGGGTCCAAATGAATTTAGGGATAATTGTGTTTTTAATCCTAAGGAATAAAAAATGCCGGGCTTTGCATGCCCTTTAACTTTCTTTTAACTAAGGCAGGTAAAAAATTTTCGGAATCCGAAAGATTATCAGAATAGTAACTGTTTGGATTAGCAACTCCGCTCAGAATCCTGTTTTGCTCACAAAAATTCAATCCGGGCGGCACAAACCCAAACTTCTTCCAAATCAAGAACCGGTTAAATTTTACAGGATTCTTAAAGCCTATGTTGTTAATCCAATTTATTACATTTGCATCGCCCCTCAGCTCAATCTGATATTTCTCACTGCTATTATTTTTTGCCTTTTGATAGGAGACCGTAAATTGGAATCCTGTTTTCATCAGAAGCCTGCAAACACCACTCCACAAATTTTTAGAACAAGAATTCAATGTTATTCCTGGATAAGTGTGCCTTTTCAGGTAAAATTTTGAATAACCCGAACCCCCACGCTTCCTAAAAGAAAGGCAACCATCGGTATCAAACACGCCCCTGATAAAGCCGTAGATTATATCCAGGTTGCTTGACCGGAGAATTTCTTCCGGAACGCTGACTGTCAAAGTCTTCTTGCCATAAGGAAAACCAAGAGAATGCAAAAATTCAGCTATTCTCGCGTTATAGATTACAAAACCGTAAGTGTTTCTGTGCGGAAAAAACCTGGGCTTGATTTCAATGTTAAAGACCCTTTCAAAAAGCGGCACAACGTGATTATCATAATAGTCTTTTTCATCAACACTTCCACTTATATCAAGCTCTGTTCTTTTGCCATCGTTTCTAAGATAGCCGTCACCGGCATGAATTCCGCAAACTTCTGATAAGTCCGGGGTCATATTTGGTTCCAAACATTCTCACTTACAGAGTTTCGTTTTTATCTTTTAAAGCAGTTGGCAAAGCAAGTTTCCGCTAAAAGTTTTTAAACTGCAATTCATTACAAGTCATCCGCAAAAGTTTTACCCAGTACTAGGCCAATACACAACCACGAACAGGTTGGAAAAAAGTGGCTAACCCATTTTGCCTATTAAGGAAGAAACCTTAATGGCTATCGGATGCTTTGGGGATTGCTGCTGGGAAGTATTTAAAAGAATGTGAAACATAAATTGAATGATTTTAATGCGCCTTTTTGGACGGCATGGGAAGCAGCCGGAAAAGCCGGATAAGAAGCAGGGAACAGGGCAAAAGCCAAATGGGAAAATATATGAGCCCGAGATTTCCCAAGAGGAAAGACTGCGCGCAGGCGCCATGGCAAAAAAGCTTGCTGAAGTTAAGGGCTTTGCAGAATTCTGCGCCAAAAACAATCTCGGAAGTCCCGGTCAGGCCTTTCTTCGTTTCTATGCCGCAATAAGCCAGGACCCGAGGGTTTGGGACCTTGAGGGAAAAGCAGAAAATGCCGCCGAAGATGCCGGAAAGGCATTCAGCAGAACAGGCTTTTATGGAAAGCTTTTCATGAAATGCTATGGAAACCCGGCAAGCCTGACAAATATTCTTTTTAAACCGTAGAGAAACGAATTAGACTGGTTTTATGCACTAATGCTGAACCTGTTGGAAAAAATTGCAAAAACCCTGAAAGGCCGAAAGGCCAACAGTAGCCTTTTTAAAGGATAACCAATTAAAGTTATTTTGGAGCCAGGCTCTTTTTTCGGTGATTTTATATGAAAGCGTGCAGCACATGCAATAGGGAAGTAACACAGGACTATGTTGAGTTCAGGTGCCCTAGCTGCGGCAAAACAGCCATAATCCGCTGTTTCCACTGCAGGAACACTGTAAAGCCCTATAAGTGCACGGAATGCGGCTTTGAAGGGCCGTAAAAAAAAAGGTGTTTTTTTTTGGGCAAAACCGTGCTTATTTACAAAATCAATGCCAAGGACATGGAAACCCTTGACGAAACCATTGAGGCGTTGAAGGCAGTGAAAAAAGGCGAGTTCAGGGACGCAAAAAAAATCCCGATAGGATTCGGCATTGAATTCATAAAAGCTGCTTTCACGGTTCCGGAAAAAGACGACAAGGTTGTTGAAGAACTGACAAAAGAAATCAACAAGCTTGACCTGGTTGAAGACGCAGAAATGACCGAAATGACACTGCTTTAACTTGTTTTTTGCTGGTTCTTTTTAACGGCTGCTTTTTTTGCGGTAATTTTTTGACAACAGTGGCCAGAGCGCTTCAAGAATGCAGTTAATTTTTGACATTTCATCAAGAATGCGCTCCTGTTCTGCAGTAAGGGGTTCTCTCACGCTTATTTGCTCTCTTGTGCCTGCGTAACCCCGCTTGCATGATTTTAAATGACTGTTCAGCACCTTCCAGAGAGAAATCCTTTTGGCTGTACTCATTTTTTTAAAACTATCCTGCAATTTCGCCAAATTTGAGGCTCTGTTTGGCTTGGATTTTTTAAATTTGGATTCTGCGGTTTCCCCCCACTTTTTCGCCAGGTTCTTCACAAGACTTTCTGAAACAGGCCTCTGAATGCTTTGCATTATTTTAACAATGTGAGGCGGTTTGAGCCTTCCACTGCAAACCAGGTTCAATATCATTGCTATTGTTTTCTTGTCAGTCCTTAAACCAACACCCTTCGTCCTTGAAACAGGCTCTACGCCAAGCCCTTGCCTTATTTTCATTACCCACATCGTGTTGATATGTGGGTCTAACCCGAGCTCATGCAAGATGGAACAAACGAGCTTGTCTTTGTGAAGAGCTTGTACCAGGTCAGAAACCATTCCATCCTGGTACCTGCGCTTCCTTGAGAGGTCCTGCGCAAGGCTCAACGAAAAGGAGTCTGGTTTTTTTCGGTCAGGCTTTAATCCGGCCAATTCAACTGCCTCCGTAAAGAGGATATGACAAAGCTATTTAAGCGCTTTTTGGCTTCAGCCAATGCTTTAAGGGAGAGCCTGCTTTTCAAACCCTTTAAAAGCGGTTCAGGGCATATTCTTTTTTGGTTGGCATGATTGAAAGCGTTAGGCTGCGGAATTGGAAAACGCATGCGGACAGCTTTTTTGAGTTCTCAAAAGGCACAAACGTGCTTGTGGGTGCAATGGGAAGCGGCAAAAGTTCTGTAATGGACTCCATCTGTTTTGCCCTGTTCGGGACTTTTCCTGCACTGCAGGCGCGCAGGGTTGCATTGGAAGAGGTCATAATGAACAAGCCTGTGCAGGCGGAAGAGGCTTCGGTTGAACTGGCTTTTTCTTATGCCGGAAAAAACTACAGGGTTGAAAGGAAAATCAAGCGGAAGGGCAGCACTGAGGCAAAGGCATGGTGCGGCGAAAAGGTTATTGCGGGGCCAAAGCCGCGCGATGTGAACGAAGCCGTGGAAAAGGCGATTGAGATGAACTATAATCTGTTCAGCAGGGCTGTTTACAGCGAACAAAACGAAATTGACTCTTTTTTGAGGCTGACACCAACTGACAGAAAGGCAAAGTTTGACGAGCTTTTGGATTTGGAGAGGTATGAGAATGTGCGGGCGAATGCCGTAACTGCCCTGAACAGGCTGAAGGGAATTGCCAGGGACAGGAAAAATTGGATTGCGGAGCAAAGGCAGCTGCTTTCAAAAGAAGATGAAAAAACGCTTGTTGAAAGGATTGCAAAAAAAGAAAGGGAAAACCTGCTGCTTGAAAAAGAAATCAGGGAAAAAGAAAAGGAAGCAATTTCGCTTGAAAAAGAGGTTGGAGCCCTTGAAGAAAAAGAAAAAGAGTTCAGGGCATTAAAGGAAAGGCTTGCCCAAAACAGGGCGGTTATGCAGGAGCTTGAATCTGCCCTGGGGGAAACCAAAAAGGAAAGCAGGGGCAGAAGCCCGGGCGATGTTTCAAAGGAAAAAGGGCTGGCGCTGGATGAAATCAGGGCATTGGAAAAAAATGTTGCGGGGCTGCAGGAAAAAGAAGAGCATGCAAGGAAAAAAAAGCAGGAATTCGGAAAAAATGCCGCATTGAGCCAGAGGAAAGCGGAGGAACTGGGAAGGCATTTGGAGGAACTGCAGGGCCTTGGCGCCGAATGCCCGACATGCAGGCAAAGGCTTGAGGCAAAAACAAGGGAAGCCCTTGCCGCCGAAACAACGGCTGAAATGAAAAAAGCGGCTGTGGAAATGGAGAAAGCCCTGCGGCTTGAGGCCGAAGAAAATGCCGCGATAGAAAGCGCAAAAAAAGGGCTTGAGGCCGCCAGAAAAAAAAGGGATTTGCTCAAAGAAAAGGAAATGGGGCTTGGGCAGCTCTGCGCTGAAATGGAGAAGGCGGCGGAAAAGGAAAAGCACCTTCAGGGGCTCCTGAAGGAAAACGAACTGCTTGAGGCAAAGGCAGGGAAAACGGATTTTGACGAGAGGCTGCTTCTTGCGAAAAGAAAGCAGGCCATTGAGGCAAAGGCAGGAATAGGGGCCGTGAAAAAAAGCATTCAGGCAAACGTCCAGCTTGCAAAAGAAATGAGGGCTGGGCTTGAAAGGATTGGAAAGGCAAAAAAGCAGGTTGAGGAAACGGAGGAAAGAGTCAAGGCCATAGAGTCAAGCACGGAAAAAATGGGCCTTTTCACAAACAGCCTTATTGCGGCGCAATCAGAGCTGAGAGAAATGCTCATCTCCACAATAAACCAGGCAATGCACGACATCTGGCAAAACATTTACCCCTACAGGGATTATGTTTCCGCAAAAATGGACGTAAGCGAAGGAAGCTACGAGCTCAAGGCAAAAGAAAGAAGCGGCAACTGGGTCAGGGTGGAAGGGATTTTAAGCGGAGGGGAAAGGAGCGCAGCGGCAATATGCATAAGGATTGCGTTCTCGCTTGTCCTTGCAAGAAACCTGAGCTGGCTCATTCTTGACGAGCCGACCCACAACCTTGACAGGAAGGCAGTGGAAACACTTGGCGAAATGATGCAAAGGCACCTGCCTTCAATAGTAGAGCAGGTTTTTGTGATAACGCATGATGCCGAAATGAAAAAGGCGGCTTCGGCCTCGCTGTACTTTTTGGAAAGGGAAAAAGACGAGGATGCAGTGACAAAGCCTGTGCTTGTGCAGGCGGAAAGCTGATCAGGAAACTTGCTTTTGCTAAAATAACAAAGTGCAAATTATGCTATTTCTTTTTGGATTTTATTTTCCCATAAACTAGACCAATTATCATTCCGACTATAAAGTAAAATATTATTGCCGTAACAAAAATAGTTACAAAGTGGAGAAGCCCGAAAGATGAGCCGGGCATAAAACTTATGCTATTGCCCATTATTGCAAATAGCAAAGGTAGTGGCAGTGGGAAAAGAATTATTTTCTCCCATAATGGAAAAAATGCAGTTATTATTGGTAAAAGAATATTTACAAATACAAATGCGCTATAAACGGCAGTTATTATTATGGCATAAATCCCGCCTTTTAGCCAATAAGGTTTATCTTTCAGGCTCATGCTATAACAATAGTTCCAAGATTAATAAATCTTTCCACCCACACGCAAGAAGAGCACTTCCGGGAAAAGTCACTTGTTTTTGGCGTTCATTGTCCTTGTGATAAAGCCCGCAATCATGTTGGTGTCAAATGTGCTGAGCGAAAGGCCAAGCTCTTTCAGCAATACCTTGTTTTTGGTAAAATCAGTGCCAAATTTGTCCGGAAATCTGTTCAGCAGTATTTCAACCCTGCTCTTGATTGACTTCGGAACCGCTTTGCCCAAAAAAAACCACCATTCAAACAGCTATTTTTTCAATCCTGCCGTCAGGATAGCGCCTTATGACTGCAAGAGGCAGCACGCTCTGCGCAAGCTCGGATTTTGCAAGGTCGTATGCCGACATTCCGGACTCGGTCTTAACCAAAGGCGGCGCCCCAAATGACAACTGCAAGGCCCTTGCAGTGACAAGCCTGGCTTTCTCAAACCGCGTTATTCTGCTCATAATCAACCAAAAAAAGAACTTTTATGATAACAATGAATGGCGCAAGAGAGTTTAAAAATCTTGCCAAGTCGGCAAAGAACTGCCCTGTTGCAGGCATTAAACGCTTTTTGCCTTCAAAATGGCGGGAATGCGCTGTTTTTCGGAAAACTGCCTTATCAGGGAATAGGGCTTTTCAGTGCTGACAATTGCCCTGTTTCGGCCTGCAGCAACCACCCTGCTTTCCCTTTTGCCGGCAAACGCCCTGAAGCTTTCAAGAACAGCGGCCTGGATTGCCTCAACGGCAAAGCACAATTTTTGGCTGAAGAAAGCGCTTTCCTTCCTGCACAAATGTTCAGGCACAAGGCAAAGCAGCATTGAGTTTGCCCTAAGCAAGGCCTGCCTGAAAAGAAAATCAGGGTCTGTTGAAAGCTTCAACTGGGCAAGGACGCCATGCTGCCTAAGCGCATCAGAACAGCTCTTATCATTGCAGTTTTCAAGCGAGGAAATTGCGGAATTCATTGAAGAAACCGCCCTTGAAACCGAGCCCTCTTTCTCCAGGCAAAACCAATGCAGGCTTTTTGGCCCCAAAATGCGCGCCTCGCCCCTTGACTCAAGCGCAAGGGCATCTGCCAAAAGAAGCGCTGTTTGCCCTGACCTAAAAAAAGGCCCAATGGGCTTTTCCTTAAGGCAAAATTCCTGCATTCTCCTCAACCTGCTTTCCTTGCCCGGCATTGCCTTGTGAAAACAATCGGAAAAATGGCTGCTACATGATTCGAAGAAAAAGCCGTCCTTGAGCATTTCAACAAAAACAAGGCTGCTTGGCAAAACATTTTTCTCTGAAAGGGTTTTTGGCATGCAGCAACCGCAGTCAATGGAATCAGGGCCAAGATTGTAAAAAGGCCTTGCCAAAAGCAGGGGCCAAAGCATGCTGAAATCAACCTCGGAAGTGCCCTTTATGGAAAAAATGCTTTCTTTCCCAAGGCTTTTTTCCGCAGAAAAAAGGCTTCCGCCCGCAGGCGGCTTTTTCCCAAGGCTTTTTTCCGCAGAAAAAAGGCTTTGCGCCATGCCTGTTCCTGCCCTCCAAAGAATGCCTTCAAGCAGGCTTTCGGCAAGACCAAAAGCTGAATTCGGCAAGGCATTGACAGGCAATTTGAGAATGTTGCTCAAGGCAATGGATTCAAGGATTTTTTCGGCAAGCCCGCTGTTTTCCTCGGCAGCAAGCCTTACAGTATCGGGCAAGGGCTCGGAGAAAAGCCCGAGCTTCGCCATCGGAACATAGCAAGGCAAGCCTGTGCAAATGAATTCGTTTTCAGAGGAGGCAAAACAATCAAAATAGCCCCAGTTTTTTTCAAGCAAAAACTGCCTTTCAGGCCCCAAAACAAGCGGCCTGAAGCCTGTTTCTTTGAAAAGCAGGTCAGCCAATTCATTTAGGCCTGAAAAGGTTGAAGCCGAAACCTTGAAAACATTGCCGCAATCCTCAACCTTAAAGCGCACTACTGCAGCAGAAAGGGCATCCTTAAGGCAAACACTGTCTAAAACCTGTCTCCTGACAAAAAAATAAGGGAAAAAGGGATGCCTGGCCATTCTCCTAAGGTCAAGCCGGGAGAATTCCAAGGCGACCGCCCTTTTGCCCTCAATGTACCTAGCATCAGTTAGCCAAAAATGTGTTGGGTTTTCATCCATTCTTAGAAAAAATGGCTTCGGCGGCTTTTAAACAAGAGCAAAGAGACCGGGTTTCCGGTGAAAAAACATCAAGGTTCATTTCCGGTGAAAAAAAAGAAATGACCCAAAGAAGCCGAAAAAAATCATTTTATGGGCTTTCCTGACTTAAGGTACTTCTTGAAATCAAAAAAACTGGCTTCCATAAAGCGCTTCTGGCACTTTTCCTGGGCACAAAGGGAAAGATACTGCGAGCACATTGTCTTTTGGCCCACCGGCTTTAGGTACTGGCAGGTTTTCCACTCCGGAGCCACTGTTTCCTGCTCGGTAACAGCCTTTTCAGCCTCGCTCATTATGGCCATTTTCTTCTTAAGCTCGGACCTGGGCTCCAAATCAGCCTCTTCAACAGCCATTGGTTCCATTGTTACAGTCTGGGCAGGTTTTGGCACAAAAACAGGCGTGTGTTTTTTTGCTTCAACAACAAAATGAGACAAAGGCATGTTGTTAATTATTGTATTAACTACTTAAAAAGTCTTTCGCTAGCCGACACAATGGACTTGCCTGAGTGCCATCTTCAAATTTTTTTTACAGAAAAAAGTTTTGAAAAATTTCTGTGCCGCAGGACCACTGACACAGGCCCAGGGTTATCAAGCAGGCTACAAAAGCTCTTCAGTTTCCGCGTCGCGCTCGCCGCTTTGCTGCTCGAAGTCAAGGGCGGCCTTTTCCAGGGAGACCTCGTACTTGCTCTCCGCGCTTTTTCTCTGCCTGACCTTGAAGAACAGGGGAAAGTGCGTCGCCTCGCCCACAATCAGCGCTTCCCCGACACGCAAGGAGGTAATCATGTCAGTGCTCTTGCTGTCCAGCCCTTCCGAACTCTCGGAAATGTGCTTGAGGTCGTAAGGATTTGTTATTCTCAAAATGATGTTTGTGTTGCACTGTGAAAGCGTGGTTGTGTCAAGCTGAACAGGCCTCTGGGAGACAAGGCAAATGGACGCGCCGAACTTTCTTCCTTCCCTTGCAAGCGTCCTTATGATGCTTCTGCTGATTGCTGCTTCGCTGCTGACCCTTTCAGGGGCCCATTGATGGGCTTCCTCGAAGACCATGAGGAACGGCGGGATTGCCTTTCGCCTTCTCTCGTTGAAAATCCTTTGGGCAAAATAGCTTACAATCACCTGTTTTTTCTTGAGGTCAATAGTGTCGCTGAGGTCAATCACCGTCAGCTGGCCTGGCTTTATCAAGTCGATTATGCTTGGGTTGTCCGTTTTGCCGAAAAGGCGCAACTCATGCAGTGCCACAAGCCATCCAAGCAGAGGCCCCTTGCTGTTCTCCTTTATGGATTCGTCCCTTAAGATTGCATCCCTCAAATCATTCAGGTCAAACGGACCCAGGCCCTCTTTCATCTGCTTCTTGAGCTCGTTAAGGATTCTGCCCAAATCGCGTTTCTGCGGCCCGCTAAGACCGGGAATTATTCCGGAGACAATGCCCACACTGAGCTTTGGAACCCCGATTTTTATGTCATTGACATTTACAAGCTTTGTTTTGCCACTGTAGTCTTTCTTGCCGCTGTCCTTCGGAGGCAAAGCAAAACTGCTGTATTCGCCGTGGGGGTCAAACACGATTGTCGCAATTCTCCCGTTCTCTTTTTTCCTGTCAAGAAGCTCTTCAAAAATCACGGAAACACAATGCGACTTGCCTCCGCCGCTGAGAGCCAAAATCGCGAGGTGTTTTTTCAAAAGCGAGGACATGCTGAGCTTTACAGGCAGATTGTGGTGCTCCACCTCGCCCAATAAAAGCCCTGCCTCCTTGTCAAAGTTCAGGAACCTTTCAAGGTTTTCGTTTGACGCAATCCTCACCCTGGTTCCAGGGCTTGGCGGAAAAGTGACCCTTTTGGTTGCAGTATCGGAAAAAACGCCCAATGGCTTTGTCTTTGCGACAAGGTACTCCCATTCCAATGTCGGAAACTGCTCTGACATCGCGTGCCCCGAGCTTTCAAACTCTTTCACCGAATCCGCCCTTTCAAAATACCTGTTGGTTTTCACAACATCATTGACAAGCGCTATCAAAGTGCCTTCGTCGTAATCAAGCTCCACAAACTGGCCCCTGTGCACCTTTCCCTTGTTCACAACAAAATCAAAGTTGCTTGGCGCAGGCCCCTCCATTGTGCTGATAACCGTGCCGATTTCCTCATTCCTTTCAGCCAAACAAAATCACCTCTTTCTCCTGCCAAGGTTTTTTGTGAAAACAACGCTATTCAAATGCAGTTTTCTTATGGAAATATTCAGCCTTTTTGCAAGCCGAGCCAATTCTTTACCAGGGATATTAATTTCAACTATTCCTATGCCGCCTGGCTTGAGAACCGAGACCAACTGGTAAAACAACTTTTCATGCACAACAGTATAAACAGGGCTGCCTCCTGTTGAAACAACAAGGTGAAACTTGTTCTTGCCAAAACCGCCAAAAGTGCCAGTGCCATTAACTAAGTCGACAGTGTTTACAACAACATCCGGCCAGCCTTGGCCTTGCCTTATATCAGTTCGTATAACAGAAAGTGGAACGCCAATTTTTAAGGCCAGCAATTCATTCTTTAAGCTGCTTCGCCCGCAAGACTCATCCAACACCACAAGTGAGCCCTTAGGAAACCTTGAACGCAGCTCAGGCAATATTGAAGTGAATTTTATTTCATGCGAGCGCTCCACATCAGCCAAGGAACTTCTGTCAACTGGCTTTTCTAAGCGGTCCCAATGCACTTCACGCAATCCACTTTCAATCGAAGCAATCTGCCGCCGTTCTTTAACAGAAAGCTGCTTGAAAGAAACGTTCTTTCTCCTGCGCAATTGCCTCTGCCTTTTTTGAAAAATTCGCCTCTTTGGATTCAAGAGAAACCGCCCTTTTTCTTTTCCCGCAGTTCTTTTATGAACCGCACGCTTCCCTTCAATGCGATTCCCTGGTAATTGCATTTGGCGCACTTGTACTGGTCTCCTAGGTTCCCGCCGGCGAGCCGGCTCAAGCCGGTTGAACCACAAGAAGGGCACACAATGAACTCTTTTTCTTTCGCCATTTTCTTTTCCCCTACAGCGGCCTGTTGTCTCTCCTGAGCCTCAACTTAATTCCCTTGCCAAGCTTGTTTAAAATCTTGTCATAAACAATCTCGATTTCCTGCTGCTTGAGCCTTGCATGCAAATCGGCCTCTACAAGGATGTTTGGAAAAGCGTACTCCCTGTGCATGCAGCTCTGCGCAAAAACAATTGACGCAATTTTTGAAGCATGCGCCGAAATGCCTTCGTGGTTGTGGTGCAAAAACTCAACGCGCAGAGGCCTGTCAAAGGCAACAGGCTTCAGATAAAAGGCCCTGACGCTCTTTGACCATTTTTCGTCAAAATCCATCAGAATCGGGTGCTCCTTTGTGCTTGCAGTGTAGCTAAATGCCATGCTTCTCTCGCCTGGCTTCAGCAGGTAATCAAGGATTATGGCATCATAGCAGCCGTTGAGCTGCGCCGAAAGATTCTTGTGGCTAGCGAGCAGGTTTTGCTGGAGAATTTGCCCAAACCTGCTTCCCCGCGAGTCCTCAACGCAGCCCACCAACTCGCAATTGCTTTCCTCCGCGACGCTGTAAAGGCTCTGGAACTCTTCAAGCATCTCGTGGTAAGCGCTTTTCACGGCACTGTCCTTGCGCGGCTTGTCAGCATACTGGGGAACGATGCTCCCGTCCAAAAAGCAAAATGCGGGGGAAAACTTTTCAATCAGGCTTCTTGCAATTCCAACCTCTTTTATGAGCCTTTGGATGCTCTTGCTGCACTGGAACTCGTCTGCCTCAAGGCCTGCCTGGCTCAGGTGCGGTTCCGGAAAGGAATAAAAATGCGGAAAGTATTCAGCGCCGCCGAGCCTTCCGGCATTGTAGGAAAAAACCGCGCCGATTGCGCGGATGAGCACCAGGTCAAGGGCAAAGAGGTCCTTGTCAACAAAGCCCGAGTCAGCGCCGGCAATTTTGCAGTTCAGCTCTGCCTTTTCAACAGGCATTATGAGCCTTTCCTCAAGGAAGTCCTCTGAACCTGATTCAAGCAGGTTCAGGTTGTTCAATGGCAAAAGCTTTTCGCCAAGCAGCCTTCTCTTTGAATCAAGCTCCGAAATGCTTGCCACGGCTTCGCTTATCACTCCGTTAATCTGCATGGAAAAAGAATAAGGCAAAAGCCCATTTAAAAGCATGCAAGGGAGCGGGCTTCCGGTGAAAAAGGTTAAATAATCCTACCCATTAAAAAATAGCTGATGGGCAGGAAAAGCGCGAAAGGCTATTGCAGGGTTAGGAGCGGAAGCAAGTCAATGGCACTCTTGCAATCGGCTGAAAATGCAGAATTACGGAGGCTTGACAGGAGAATGAGGTTTGTTCAAGCAATGAACACGCAGGCCATTGTCAATCTCCTGAGGAAAAAACGCTTCGCGCTGGATGTTGAGCGCAGGATTGGCATCCGGCTTGAGGACCTGCCGAGGAATAACCTTTTGGACCTTGCACAGGCCTGCACTTTGAGGGTACAGCACAGGATAGCTTCCCGCTCAAGATTCTTTTACAGGCTGCTGAGCCGGAAACAACTTGAGGACTTGAGAAAACTGATTGGGATACTTCAAAAAAAAAGGGTTCTCTGTGAGAAAGTTACCAAAGTTGAAAAGGCTGGCGGCAGGCTGAGGGTTGAAACAAAAAACATCGGAAAATCTGTCCTTTTGGCAAGGATGAACGCTACAATGCTTTCAGGCATTGCCGAATTAATGGGAAAAATCCATTCTGCCGGAATTGAGCACAGCCACCCCCACAGGGGGAACATTGTTGTTGATAGAAGGGGCAGAATTGGAATCATTGACCTTATTGAGGCAGAAACAAAGCAAGTTGAATGGGAATCCGCCCAAAGCATTTTTCTTTCTTTCAAAAGAGATTACAATGTGCTCTGGCGCGCCTTCAGGATTTATTTCAGCGCCCCCGAAGAAGCAAGAGCATTCTTTTCAAGGATAATCTCAAGATATCCTGCAAGCAAGGAATTACGGAGGCAGGTTATTGAAGCCGTAGAAAATTTCGTAATGTTGACCTAAGGTAACAGAAAGCTATTTAAACCGGCGCCGGCTTATTTTTGTAAAGGAATTCTTTTTTGGTGAAAAAATGGCGAAAGCGGTTTTTTTTGTTAAAAGCATTGTCAACAAGTGGAGGCCGCCTTTTGGCAAGGACATAACTGAGGCAGACATTGTTGTTGCCGAAGGCGAATGCTTTGATGCCACGGAAAAAGAAGGGGCTATTTTCAAGCTGCTGAAATGCAACGGAAACAAGGCCCTTGTGCAATTCAGCGAAAAATTCACGCTAAAAGGCCATGAACACCCGAGAAACAGGCAGGTCTGGATAGGAATGCAGGAAGCAACTGATTTCACATACCTCTGGGGAAACGACGGCATAACCAAAAGCCTTCTCCTTAAAGAAACAACAAAAGAAGATGGCGCAGCGCCGGCAGAAGAAGCGGAAAAGCCGGTTCAGGAAGCAATAAAATAACTTTTACTGTTTGTTGTATAAATGCCGACAAGGCCTTCAATAACAAAAATGCCGCCTTGGGTGGACAAAGCCACAAGGACTCTTGGAGCAACGGGCCACAGGTTTGAAGATGTCTACATCAGAAGGAAAGCAATGGCTGGGCTTTGTTCTTGTGCCGATGCTCGAGGCAAATTTCTAGTGAAGCGCAAGCTTTTTACACATTATATGAATCATATTTCATATGAAATCCGATTCAATGCCTTACCATTTGTGCCTTGACGTTTTGGGGAATCCTTTGCGCATTGCAATAATAAAAGAGCTTGAAAAGGGGCCAAAAAGCGTAGGCGAACTCGCGAAAAACACAGGCGAAGAGCAAAGCAAGGTAAGCCATTCTTTGGCTGCCCTGAAAAAATGCGGCTTTGCCGAATCCGAAAAACAGGGCAAGAAAACGGTTTACAGGCTTGGCGAAAGCATGCTCAAGAAAATGCAGGGCAAAAACCTTTTTGAAGCCCTTGAAAAGCACTACAAAGAGCACGGGTGCAAATGCCGGAGGTGCGATTGATGAAGCAGGGCGATAAGAAGGCAGGCAAAAGAATTTACATGGACCACGCGGCAACAACGCCTTTGGACAAAAGGGTTTTGAAGGCAATGCTGCCTTATTTCTCGGAAAAATTTGGCAACGCAAGCAGCCTGCACTTTTTCGGGACAGAAGCAAGGGAAGCTGTTGAAAAGGCAAGGGAAGATATTGCAAAGGCGATCAACGCAAAGCCGGGGGAAATATTTTTTACTGCAGGCGGCACTGAATCTGACAACATTGCATTGCAGGGCGTTATGAAAGCCGGCAAAAGGAAAGGCCTTATTACAACAGCCATTGAGCACCACGCAGTGCTTTACACTGCGGAGCAGCTGCGGAAAGAGGGCTTTAATGTAAAATTTTTGCCGGTAAGCGGCAATGGGATTGTTGAATTGGATGCGCTTGAAAAAGCCGTTGGAAAAGAAACAGCTTTGGTTTCGGTGATGCACGCAAACAATGAGATCGGGACAATACAGCCAATCGGGGAAATAGGAAAGCTTTGCAAAGAGCAAGGAATTTTGTTCCACACTGACGCAGTGCAGACTGTTGGAAAAGAAAAAATTGACGTGGAAAAAATGGGCATTGATTTGCTTTCGGCTTCGGCGCACAAGTTTTACGGTCCAAAAGGCGTTGGATTCCTGCACATCAGGCAAGGGACAAAGATACAGCCCCTGATGCACGGCGGAGGCCATGAAAATGGATTTAGGCCTGGAACAGAGAATGTTGCAGGCATTGTTGGAATGGCGGAAGCATTGAAAATCGCCATAAGGGAGATGCGGGAAGAGAATGCAAAAGAAAGAAGGTTGAGGGACAGGCTTATTGACGGCTGCCTTGAAATTGAAGACAGCTGGCTGAACGGGGCAAGAGAGCCAAGGCTTAGCTGCAATGCGGCTTTGGGCTTTGATTTTGTTGAAGGGGAAAGCATGGTTTTGATGCTTAGCGACAGGGGAATTGCCGCAAGCACCGGAAGCGCGTGCAGTTCAAAGAGTTTGGAGCCAAGCCATGTGCTAAGGGCAATTGGATTGCCCCATGTAAAATGCCATGGCTCTTTGAGATTCACTTTGGGAAGAAGCACCACCGCAAAAGACGTTGATTACGTTTTGGAAGTACTGCCCGGCATTGTGGAAAGGCTGCGAAAAATAAGCCCGTTGCACAAGGGCGTTGACATAAGCGAGTTTGAGGAAAACATTGATGAAAAGCATGAACACGTGCATGGGCAAAATGAGGATTAGCCGATTATTTGAAAGCGCTTAAAAAGGAGAAAAAAAAGGAATTGTTTGGAAGTGATAAAAATGTATTCTGACAAAGTAATGGAAGAATTTCGGCACCCGCACAACATCGGTGACATGAAGAACCCTGACGGCGTAGGCAAGGTCGGAAACGCACAGTGTGGGGATTTGATGTGGGTTTACATAAAAGTTGCCAAAAACAAGAAAGGCGAAGAAATAATCAAG
>Ga0265296_1002995_pt1 | contig 16250 bp, 9 predicted proteins | sample MunlanPumphouse1_FD_189073 | JGI IMG/M metagenome (GOLD analysis project Ga0265296, IMG submission 189073) | Groundwater microbial communities from a municipal landfill in Southern Ontario, Canada - Pumphouse #1 | ecosystem: Environmental > Aquatic > Deep subsurface > Groundwater | place: Canada... | reverse complement strand
AACACGCAGACAATAAGAAGGACGAAGAAAGAGACGCATGGCTCAAGTCAGAGGGCTTTAAGGTCTTAAGGTTCTGGAATAATGAGGTGCTGACTAACATGAAGGCGTATTGGAAGTGATAAGTGAAAATTGTTTAAATCACCCTCCCCTAACCCCTCCCCTCAAGGGAGGGGGAAATTGATGGCTGCCCACACAAAAGCCAGAAGAGCCAAGAATTTTTACTGTTATTTCTCATAATCTTTGTGTTATCTTTTCTAAGTATTACTAAATGAATCGCATGTCTGATTAAGTATTGCTGAATACCTCATAAAAAATAAAAAAGGGGAGGATTGTTTGTTATGCCCAAGCGCAATGATATTAAAAAAGTAATGATTATCGGCTCTGGCCCTATAATTATCGGCCAGGCATGTGAGTTTGATTATTCAGGCACCCAGGCTTGCAAGGCCCTGCGTTCGCTTGGATATAAAATAGTGCTTGTCAATTCCAATCCTGCCACAATCATGACAGATCCAGGCATGGCAGATGCAACTTATATTGAGCCGCTTAACCTTAGGGTGATGACTGAGATTATCGAGGCTGAGCGGCCTGATGCATTACTGCCTAACCTTGGGGGCCAGACAGGACTTAATCTTTCGTCCGAACTTGCAAAACACGGTGTTCTGAAAAAATATAATGTGAAAGTTATTGGTGTAAACATTGATGCCATTGAGCGCGGCGAGGACAGGATGGCATTTAAGGAAACAATGAACAAGCTGGGCATTGATATGCCCAAGAGCAAGATAGTAAATAACGTAGAGGCTGCGGAGAAGGTGGCAGAGGAGCTTGGATATCCTGTTGTCATCAGGCCGGCATATACTATGGGCGGCACAGGAGGAGGCCTTGTCTATAATGCCGAGGAACTCCGCATTATTGCAGCCCGCGGTCTTTCAGCCAGCCTTGTCAATCAGATACTGGTCGAAGAGTCTGTTCTCGGATGGGAAGAGCTTGAGCTTGAAGTTGTGCGTGATGCTAAAAATCAGATGATTACTGTTTGTTTTATCGAAAATGTGGATGCAATGGGAATTCATACAGGTGATTCTTATTGCACTGCTCCGATGCTTACCATAGATCAAAAGCTCCAGAAGCGTCTCCAGGAATATTCCTACAAGATTGTGGAGGCGATCGAAGTAATAGGCGGAACAAATATCCAGTTTGCGCATGACCCGAAAACAGGGCGTGTTGTAGTAATAGAGATAAATCCCCGCACCTCGCGTTCATCTGCGCTTGCATCAAAGGCAACAGGATTTCCTATTGCGCTTGTTTCATCGCTTTTGGCAGGCGGCTTGACAATGGATGAGATTCCGTACTGGAGAGACGGCACGCTCGAAAAATACACTCCGTCCGGGGACTATGTTGTCGTTAAATTCGCAAGGTGGGCTTTCGAGAAATTCAAAGGGGTCGAGGACAAACTCGGCACGCAGATGCGCGCTGTTGGTGAGGTAATGAGCATAGGAAAAAATTACAAAGAAGCTTTACAGAAGGCAATACGCTCACTTGAGAACAACCGCTATGGTCTCGGCTTTGCAAAGGATTTCAATAAAAAATCACTCGGAGAACTGATGCAAATGCTCGGTACGCCTACGAGCGAGCGGCAGTTCATAATGTATGAGGCCTTGCGAAAAGGAGCTGATATAAAGGAGCTGTATGAGAAGACCTATATAAAACCGTGGTTTATTATGCAGATGAAAGAGCTTGTTGAACTTGAAGAAGAGATACTGAAATTTAGAGGGAAGATGGTTCCAGATGAACTTTTAAAGCAGGCAAAGAAAGACGGTTTTGCGGATAAGTATCTCGCAAAAATACTTGATATCCCTGAGAAGGAAATCCGCAAAAAACGCATTTCTCTCGGTATTGCCGAGGCATGGGAGCCTGTGCCGGTAAGCGGCGTGGAAAACGCTGCATATTACTACTCTACTTACAATGCTCCTGACAGGGTTTCTGTGAGCAACAGGAAAAAGATTATGGTGCTTGGCGGCGGGCCGAATAGAATCGGACAGGGTATTGAGTTTGACTATTGCTGTGTGCATGCGGCATTTGCAATACGCGATGCAGGTTATGAGTCAATCATGGTCAACTGCAATCCTGAAACCGTCTCTACTGATTACGATACTTCCGATAAACTTTATTTTGAGCCCCTGACAGTTGAGGATGTTTTAAGCATATACGAAAAGGAAAAACCTGAAGGAGTAGTTGTCCAGTTCGGCGGACAGACACCGCTTAATATTGCCAATGAACTTGCTCAGGCAGGAGTCAGGATACTCGGAACATCTCCTGAGACAATAGACCTTGCTGAAGACCGCGATAGATTCAGGACGATTATACGCAAACTCGGAATTCCGCAGCCTGAATCAGGAATGGCAAGCAATCTAAAGGAGGCTCTTGAGATTGCAAAGAAAATCGGATACCCCCTGATGGTCCGGCCTTCATATGTTCTTGGCGGGCGTGCAATGGAGATAGCGCTTGATGATGAAATGCTTGAGCATTATATAGCCGCGGCAGTTGATGTCTCTCCTGAAAGGCCGATACTGATAGACAAGTTCCTTGAAAATGCCATTGAAGCAGAGGCAGATGCAATTGCAGACGGCACAGATGCTTTTGTTCCGGCTGTTATGGAACATATCGAACTTGCAGGCGTTCATTCGGGTGATTCGGCCTGCGTTATCCCGCCTGTAAGCATTCCTCCGAAACACGTAGAGACAATATATGAATACACGAGAAGGATTGCTATGGAACTTAAAGTTGTAGGGCTGATGAATATTCAGTACGCAATAGCAAACGATACGGTATACATACTTGAAGCCAATCCCAGGGCGTCCCGGACCGTGCCTCTGGTTTCCAAGGTCTGCAACATACCGATGGCACGTTATGCCACGCAGGTAATGCTTGGCAAGAAACTCTCAGAACTGAGGCTGCAGAGGAAACCTGTCCCGCATTTCGGCGTAAAAGAGGCAGTATTCCCGTTTAATATGTTCCCTGAGGTTGACCCTGTGCTCGGGCCTGAGATGCGTTCAACAGGCGAGGTGCTTGGAATGGCAGATTGTTTCGGAATGGCTTTTTTCAAGTCTCAGGAGGCCACTCAGATGTCTCTGCCGCTTGAAGGTACTGTCCTGATTACAGTCTCTGATAAAGATAAGCCGGGGATTATAGAGCCTGCAAGACTTTTCAGGGAAATGGGATTCAGGATTATGGCAACTGAAGGAACGCATAAATTTTTATTGGAATACGGCATTAGTTCGGAACCGATATTAAAGCTTGGGCATGGCAGGCCGAATATTGTTGACGCAATAAAGAATAAAGATGTCCAACTTGTAATAAACACTCCGGGGGGCAAGGCAGCCAAGGAGGATGATTCTTATATCCGCAAGGCTGCGATAAAGTACAAGGTTTTAAATATCACGACAGTAGCAGCTACACTTGCAGCGGCAAAGGGAATTGCTGCAAGGAAAAAAGGACAGGCAAAGGTCAAATCACTTCAGAGTTATCATGAGGATATAAAATAAAGTTCCATAGTCCCATAGCGCAGAGAGCAAAAGTCTATTTCTTCGTATAAGGCAGCAAACCGCCTTTGATGATTATGTCTTTTTGCCTGTCGTTCAAATCTGAGACCACTGCAAATGTGCTGCCCTTTGTAATATTTTCAACCTTATAGACCTGCGAGCCTTGAAGTGAATTAATCACATCCTTTATGACAAGGACATTCCCTTTCTCAATGCTTTCATAGTCAGCCGGATTTCTGAACTGCAAAGGCAGAATGCCGAAGTTTATCAGGTTTGCCTTGTGAATCCTTGCAAAAGACTTTGCAAGGACTGCCTGCAATCCAAGATACATTGGCGCAATTGCCGCATGTTCGCGGGATGAGCCCTGTCCGTAATTTTCTCCGCCGATTACGATGCATCCGCCTTTAGCTTTTGCCTCATTTGCCCTTGAACTGAACGTCGAGTCAATTCCGCTGAAAACAAATTCTGAAATCTTTGGGATGTTCGAACGGAACGGAAGCACTTTTGAGCCTGCCGGCATGATGTCGTCTGTTGTGGTGTTATCACCGAGTTTGAGCAATACCTCTGCCTCGATTCTATCTTTTAAGGGTTCTTTTATGGATATCTCTTTTATGTTCGGGCCTTTGATAACCTCTACCTTCGATGTATCCTTGAGGGGAGGAATTATAAAGTTCCTGTTTATGAGATATTTTTTGGGTTCTATGAATTTTCCTATCTTAAGGCCGGATTTGGGGGGATCAACTATCTTGCCTTTTACTGCAAACACAGCGCAGGAGACAGGGCTTGCAAGATACACAGACGCATCCTTTGTTCCGCTTCTTTCTTTAAAGTTTCTGTTATATGAGCGCACTGATACCTGTCCGCTTCCCGGCGCTCCTCCCATTCCTATGCACGGGCCGCATGATGATTCAAGCATCCTTGCGCCTGCTGATATCATTGTTGAGGAAAGGCCTTCTTTTGAGATCATCTGGTAGACCTGTTTTGAGCCGGGATTAATCAGAAGATTTACACCTTCTGCAACAGCATTGCTTTTAAGTACCGATGCAACTGCCTTCATTGACTGATATGATGAATTAGTGCAGCTTCCGATGCATACCTGGTCTGCTTTTGTACCTGCAAGACTTTTTACGGTTACAACATTATCAGGGCTGTGAGGCTGCGCAATCATGGGCTCGATTTTGCTTAAAACAAGGTCTATTATCTCGGAGTATTCTGCATCCTTATCAGCCTCAAGTGTTATCCAATCTTTTTTTCTTCCTACGGCAGTCAGATAAAATTTTGTCCTCTCATCACTCGGGAATATCGAAGTAGTCGCTCCAAGCTCTGCTCCCATATTTGTTATGGTTGCCCTCTCTGTTACATTCAGGTCTTTTACACCAACGCCTCCATATTCAAATATCTTTCCTACACCGCCTTTGACAGTAAGCCTCCTTAAGATTTCCAGAATAACATCCATTGCAGTTACCCAGGGACGCTTGAGTTTTCCTTTTAGGTTTATCTTTATGACCTGCGGCATGGTAAGTTCAAAAGGAGCGCCTGCCATTACAGTTGCAGCGTCAAGCCCGCCGACTCCGATAGCAATCATACCCATCCCGCCGTTTGTCGGCGTGTGGCTGTCAGTTCCCAGAGCTATTTTTCCCGGAGCAGCAAACTGTTCAAGATGAACCTGATGGCATATGCCGTTGCCCGGCCTTGAAAAATATGCACCGTATTTTGCAGCGACTGTCTGGAGGAATTTGTGGTCGTCAGGGTTCATATAGTCTGTCTGAAGCATGTTGTGGTCCACGTATGAGACTGCCAAAGGAACCTTGACCCTGTCTATCCCTATAGCCTCAAACTGAAGCCAGGTCATTGTGCCTGTTGCATCCTGTGTATAAACCTGGTCAACTTTAAGTCCGATTGTACTGCCTGCTTTCAATTCACCATAAACCTTATGCGCTTCAAATATTTTTTCAACAATGTTCTTTCCCAAGTTTTCCTCCCGACCCCTTTAAATTCCCCCCTTGATGAGGGAGGACACAGAGGGGTGATGTGCAGTTTCTATTCAATAGAAAATTTAACATATCTGAGGCGATTAAATCCAAATTCATCCCTTTTTTTGACTTTATGCAATGGCCTGTGTAAAAATATAGAACAAAAAATAAAAATAATTAAAGGTTGGGATGCATTTTTTTAAATACAAAAACAACGAATTATTCGCTGAAGATGTTCCTGTAAGGAAACTTGCAGAAAAATACGGCACTCCGCTTTATGTTTACAGCCATGCTACCTTGCTAAGGCACTTCAAGGCTTACGATGACGCATTTGACGGTTACCCTCACATAATCTGTTTTGCAGTCAAGGCGAACTCGAATCTGGCAATACTCCGGCTCTTTGCAGAAAACAACGGAGGCGCTGATATTGTGTCAGGGGGAGAACTTTTCAGGGCTTTAAAGGCAGGTGTTTCTCCGAAAAGGATTGTTTATGCAGGCGTTGGAAAGACTGAAGATGAGATAAGGTTTGCATTAAGGTCGAAGATACTCATGTTCAATGTTGAATCCGAAGCTGAATTACAGAGGATTAATGAAGTTGCAGGAAAGATGAAGACAAAGGCTCCTGTTGCGCTGAGGATCAACCCCGACATAGACCCTCAGACACATCCGTATATATCCACCGGGCTCAAAAAACATAAGTTCGGCATACCGATTGATGATGCAATCGAATATTACAGGGCTGCAAGCAGGCTTAAAAATATCTCTATTGTCGGAATACACAAACACATAGGCTCCCAGATTACAAAGGTGTCTCCTTTTGTTGATGCCCTAAAAAGAATTCTCCTTTTGATTGATGAGCTTAATGCTCAGGGAGTAAACATAAAATACCTCGATATCGGCGGCGGGCTCGGTATTCCATATACGGACGAGGAACCTCCTGTGCCAAAAGACCTTGCAAAGAACATTCTGCCATTGCTCAATGGAAGAAAGATGACGCTCATAATGGAACCCGGCAGGTCTATTGTCGGAAATGCAGGCATACTTGTTACAAAGACGCTTTATCTGAAAAAGGGGCATGAGAAGGAATTTGTCATAGTGGATGCAGGGATGAACGACCTGATGAGGCCGTCATTGTACGGCGCATACCACGGAATAATTCCGCTCAAAAGATATAAGAGGGCGGATACATTTGCTGACGTTGTGGGGCCGATATGCGAATCAGGCGATTTTCTCGCAAAAGACAGGGGAATGCCAAAGGTCAAACAGGGCGAGTATCTTGCTGTCATGAGCGCAGGTGCGTATAGTTTTTCGATGAGTTCAAATTACAACAGCCGACCAAGACCGGCTGAGGTGATGGTGAAAGGCAAGAAACATTTTCTGATAAGGGAAAGAGAGACTTATAAAACATTGGTTGATGGTGAAAAGATACCCCGTTTTTTAAAGTAGGCAGCATATTAATTAAATAGAATTTTTAAAGGGGAGGAATTGTCTTTGAGCGGTTTTATTTTGCCGATATTCCCTAAAATTCAATCTAAAAATAACGAGGCAAAATTCCTCGGAGGGCGATAGCCCGAGAATGAGCGAAAAGATTATGCCTTCCCTTTAAAAGCGTAATTTCCGAAAATCCTTGACTTTTCTATGGTTTAGCAATAAAATTTTGAAATATGTATAAATATATAGAAGGAGTAAATTATGGCTCGTAAGCTGCTTCTTGCCGATGATAGCATTACAATACAGAAAGTCGTAGAGCTTGTCCTTGCCGATGAGGGCTTTGAGATAAAGGCTGTTAATAACGGCGAGGAGGCGCTTGCTGCTGCTGCAACGTTTAAACCTGATATAGTCCTTGCCGATATTGAGATGCCGAAGATGAACGGTTATCAGTTATGTGACAAGTTGAAAACAAATCCTTTAACCAAAGATGTTCCTGTTATACTTCTGTCAGGTGCCTTTGAACCGCTTGATGAAGAACTTGCAAGACAGGTAAAGGCAGACAGTTTTGTTATAAAACCATTTGAGTCCCAGGAGTTAATCAGTAAAATAAACGCTTATCTTCTATCTCCGGCAGCAACTGCAGAAGCAGTGGTAGAAGAAGCTGTGGCAGTAGAAACCGAAGAAGAAGCCGTTGTTGCAGAGGCTGTTAGCGGCGAGGAGGACCTCTGGTCAATGGAGGCAATGGAAGAGGTTCCTGCAGAGGCAGCTGCCCCGGAAGAAGTGCTGGCAGAAGCTGTGCCGGAAGAGGTTGTCTTTTCTGATGCATTCGCAACTGCAGAACCGGAAGAAATAAATGTTGCTGAGGAATTAGAGGTTGCTGAAGAGGCATATCTAAGTGCAGAGGCAGTTTTTGCACAGGCAGTTGAAGCCACTCCGGTGGAAGCAGCAGATGCAGGAAAGATGGCAGCGCCTGTCCATGAGGAAAAAATTGTTTCTGCCCCTGCAGATTTACGAAGGCAAAGAGAAATGCCCGAGATAGAGCTTCCATCAAAAGAAGAACTATCAGCCATGTTTAAAAAGGCAGTGGATGAAAGGGTTGCGTCATTCCTGTCAACAATGGATATTAAAAGTGCGCTGCTTTCATCAATTACACCCGCATTAAAGGATTCTATTGAAAAAGTTTTATGGGAGGTTGCCCCTGAACTTACTGAAAAGCTTCTCAGGGAGATACTTCAGAGTTCGCTTGCATCATTAGGCAAGGAAATTGAAAAGGTTATATGGGAGACTGTTCCTGAGGTTGCAGAAAGGTTGATTGCAAGGGAAATAGAGAAGATTAAGTCAGAGTTATAGATACAGGTATTAGGCGTCAGGGATTTGGAGGTTAGTGAAAGACTCCAAAGACCAGGCCCTAATCCCCAACCCCAATCCCCGGACTAATTTATGGCAGAATTAAATAAAAGTTACACTCCAGAAGGCATAGAAGAAAAGTGGTATGAGATATGGGTTAACAGAGGATATTTCAAGCCCGGGATAAATCCCTCCGGAAAGCCGTATTCGATTGTTATACCGCCGCCAAATGTAACAGGCTCATTGCACATGGGACATGCCCTTAATGTGACATTGCAGGATGTTCTGGCCCGGTGGAAGAGGATGTGCGGTTTTAAAGTGCTCTGGCTTCCAGGCACTGACCACGCCGGCATTGCGACCCAGAACGTGGTTGAGCGTCAGCTTGCATCAGAGAAAATTACCAGGCAGCAGCTCGGAAGAGATGCATTCATTGAAAGAGTATGGAAATGGAAAGCTGAATACGGCGGAAGGATAATACATCAGCTCAAAAGCATGGGCGCTTCATGTGACTGGTCCAGAGAAAGATTTACACTTGATGAGGGTCTTTCAAAGGCTGTCAGAGAGGTCTTTGTAAGGCTTTATGAGGAAGGCCTGATATACCAGGACAACAGATTGATAAACTGGTGTCCTCGCTGCCATACAGCCTTATCAGACCTCGAGGTTGAGCATGAAGAACTTGACGGCACATTAACTCATATCAGATATCCATTCTCAGACGGAAGCGGATACCTCACAGTTGCCACGACAAGGCCTGAGACCATGATTGGCGATACTGCAGTTGCTGTAAATCCGGCAGACGAAAGGTATAAGGATTTAATAGGGAAAACGATAGCTCTTCCTTTGACAGACAGAAATATCCCTGTAGTTTCTGACACAGCTGTTGACATGGCCTTCGGCACAGGCGCGGTTAAGGTGACCCCTGCTCATGATTTTAATGACGAGGCAATGGCAAAAAGACAGAGCCCTTCGCTCCCTTTTCTAATTGTCATAGATGATAATGCAAAGATGACCTCTGAGGCAGGGCCGAAATATTCAGGGCTTGACAGGTATGAGTGCAGAAAGCGTGTCTTAATCGAACTAAGAGAACTGAGTCTCATAGAAAAAGAAGAAAAACACAGGCATGCAGTAGGGCACTGTTACAGGTGCAAGACGATGATTGAGCCGTTGCCGACACTTCAGTGGTATGTGAATGTGCAGTCTATGGCAAAAGATGCAATGAATGTTGTGAGGGAGAAGAAGATCAGGATATCTCCCGAGTCATGGGAAAATGCATATTTCGGGTGGATGGAAAATATAAAGGACTGGTGCATCTCACGCCAGATATGGTGGGGGCACAGGATTCCGGCATGGTACTGCCGGGAGATGAAAAATGAAAAGTGTAAATCAAAAAAAGGTGTTATTGTATCCCGCGAAACACCAAAGGAATGCCCTTTCTGCGGCTCTCAGAAGCTCGTACAGGATGAGGATGTGCTTGACACATGGTTTTCATCTGCTCTCTGGCCTTTTTCAACCCTGGGCTGGCCTGAAAGCACACCGGATCTGAAGGCATTCTATCCAACGAGTGTCCTTGTTACGGCCTTTGACATACTTTTCTTCTGGGTTGCAAGGATGATAATGATGGGGCTTAAGTTTATGGGTGATGTGCCTTTCCGGGATGTATATATACACGCAATTATCAGGGACGCATCCGGCCAGAAGATGTCCAAATCAAAGGGCAATGTAGTTGACCCCTTGATTCTGATTGAAAAATACGGCACAGATGCATTCAGATTTACGCTGTGTGCATTTGCTGCACAGGGCAGGGACATTAAATTCGCAGAGGACAGGGTAGAGGGCTACAGGCATTTTGTAAACAAGCTCTGGAATGCGACAAGATTTATAATGATGAATATAAAGACAGAGACAGTAGAACAACACCCTGCATCTGATCTTGCAAGCAGGTGGATATTGAGCAGGCTGAGCGCAACTGTTGATGAAGTGAATACAGCGCTTGATGATTACAGATTTAATGACGCAGCAAACGGTATCTATCAGTTTGTATGGCATGAGTTCTGTGATTGGTATATTGAGATGTCAAAGGCAGAGATCGGGAACCCGAAATCGGAACCAGGCGTTATGTGGTGCCTGCTTCATACGCTTGAGACATCCCTCAGGCTCCTGCACCCGTTTATGCCTTATGTGACAGAGGAGATATGGCAGAATCTTTCAGAAGTCAGTCGGAGCGACCCTCAGCGGAGACCCGTATCGGGAAGTCAGAAGTCAGAAGTCAGAAGTATTATGATAGCTGAATATCCGAAATCTTTGCCGAGGGATCAGAAGGCAGAGGCAGATATGTCTTATGTAATAGAGGCTGTAACCGGTATACGGACTATAAAGGGTGAACTCAATATCCCGCTATCTGCTGAAGTGAAGGTAGCAATAAAGACCTTTTCTGATGAGGCGGCGGATATCCTGAAAGGCAATCTGTATTACATAAGAAAGCTCTCAAGGGCAGCAGAAATAGAGATAGGCCGCGATATAACAAAGCCAATGGATTCTGCAGCATGCGTAAGGGCTTCTATGGAGATATATATACCGCTTAAAGGACTTTTGAATATTGACACAGAAATTGACAGGTTCATTAAAGAGATGAAAAAGGTTGATGAGGCAATGACTTTTCTTGACAGTAAACTTCTGAGCGAAGATTTTTTACAGAGGGCGCCTGAGGCTGTTGTAAAAAAGGAGAAGGTCAAATACGGGGAGCTTACAGCAAAAAAGGAAAGAATAAAAGAGAATATTAAGAAATTGAAAGAGATGGCTGGATAATTATGAAAATACCGCACAACGTCAGGGAAATAATCCGCATGGCCCTTGAGGAAGACATAGGCAATGGAGATATTACAACCTCGTTTCTTATACCGGAAGACCAGGAATCAAGGGCATTGATAATGGCAAAAGGAAATTTTGTTGTTGCCGGGCTCCCGTTTGTGAAGGAAGTCTTTGCCATGCTTTCTGCAGGAGCGGGATTTGCTATTTTTATCAATGACGGTTTAAAGGTGACAAAAGGGGATATGATTGCCGAGGTATATGGCAAGACAAGGGCGCTGCTTGCCGGAGAGAGGGTCGGTCTTAATATACTTCAGCGTCTTTCCGGCATTGCAACGCTTACAAACATGTTTGCGGAAAAGGTGATTGGCCTGAATGCAAGGATTGTAGATACCAGGAAGACCACCCCGGGTCTCAGGTTCATGGAAAAATATGCCGTGAGGATAGGCGGGGGCAGCAATCACAGGTTTGGCCTTTTTGACGGCATACTGATAAAAGATAACCACATAGAGGCTGTCGGAAGCATAACAGAGGCCCTGCGTCTGGCCGGGGAAGGGCCTCATCTTGCAAAGGTCGAGGTTGAGGTGGAAAACCTCAATGACCTCAAAGAGGCAGTAGAAGGAGGCGCTGACATTGTGATGCTTGATAACATGTCTGTTGAGAATATGAAAGAGGCTGTAAAGATTGCACACAGTATACAAAGAAATATAATCCTTGAGGCGTCAGGGAATGTGACTCTGAATAATGTCAGGGAGATCGCTGAAACAGGCGTGGATCTGATATCAATAGGCGCGCTTACCCATTCAGCAACAGCAGCGGATATAAGTATGAAAATAGTGAGGTAACATTTAGGGCGCTTGAGAAGGGCGAAGCCTTAGGGTATCAGCCTGAAGCGCTCTTTTCCAAACTCATTATGCCTTCTTTGGCCCTTTGATGGACTGGAGATAATCTCAGCGCTGCCTCAAATGTACTCTTTGCCCTTCCCTGGAATCCAAGGCTTAGATAGATATGTCCTGCCTCTGCCAGATAATCGGAATTTGCAGGCTCGATCTTCAATGCCCTCTGGACCGCCTTCTCAGCCTCTTTTAATCTGTTGAGTTTGTTGAGGGTCAACCCATAATAGTAATGATATTTCGCAATAGAGTTATGAAGATATGCTGCCTGACCGAAAAGCTCCAATGCCTGTGTTAAGTTGTGCTTTGAGAATTCAATCTTGCCTTCACCAAACTTTTCCGTTGCAAGTTCTTCATTTGAGACTGTTCGTGCAGATTTATGGGATAATCGTATATCGTACTGTTTTCTTTTTTCAGGATCAGACAGTGTTGTATACGCCTGCGTCACAAAAGAAAAGATCGCGTTAAGCTTTGCCTTTAGGTCGTCAGATTCAAGATTGAAATGCAGGTCAGGATGAAATTCTTTTGCAACTTTATAATATGCCTTTTTAATATCATCATGCGCTGCCCATTCCTTAACACCAAAAACTCCATAATAACCGAGCCTCTCGTAGCTATTATACATATTCTCTATCCTGTCTATGACCTCCTGTGGCACACTCACATCAGGCTTTTCAATTATTTCTTGAGGAGATATTTCTACAACACCCTCTTCCCCGCCCTCTGACACATCTATTATCCTGGTGTTTAAAAGCGCATAAATGGTCTTAAGTGTTTCGAATGCATTAAAGCGGGAAAGCAAAAGCATATCTTTTATTGAGGTCTTACCCATTATATAAGAGAGTATTTCCTTAGCTGTTTCATCTAACGTTATTGACTGGAACAGGTTTAAGGGATCCGGAGAAAAGACGAGGGCCGCATCCATGAATGCATCGAGATAATCCTTGACCTTTTGCATATCGCTGTTTCTCTTTATTCCCCTGTAGATAAGATTTGCAGCAGAGAGCTTAAGTATTATTACTTCATCAGTAGGAAGCGGACCTTCATTGAATTCAAAATTTCCATCTTCAAGACCAAAAAGGCTTATGATTATTTCTTCAACCTGATGTTTTACTGCATGGATAAGCTCCTGTGGTTTGAGATACCCGAGCTCAACAAGTGCAGTGCCCTGCCTTTTGCCTGTTTTTTTTAAGACCTCTAAAGAATGATTATATTGTTCAAGATTGATCTTTTTCTTTCTGAGAAGAATATCGCCAAGCCTGTCAGCCACCAGATTTGATACTGAAAATATCATGTCCCCATTTTTGATATAGACTTTTTTCAGGATCGAGCCGCTTTTTATCTCGAGTATGCCTGTAATCTTACTCCGCTGAAGTCCCATAAGAATATCCGCAAGCATATGGTATTTCAAAGAACCCTTTACCGGGCCTGTCATTTTTACCCCGGCGCTTGTGTGTGTTTTTGATTTTTTTAACCAGACTACTTTCCCCTTTGTATGGATGGCAGGTTCCTTGATATTGAGGTCAACAATTGTTCCCTCGGCAATAGGCGGAGAATCTTCTATGATAAGTCTAAGGCCATCGGCAGAATAATCAACTGTCTCTGCCCCGAAGGACTTTCCGTCGAGTGAAAGACTGAACTTCGAGTGTTTCTTGTATCTCCTGAAATGTCTTTTTTCCTTTTTATCCATTGCAACCTTCATTTGCAAAATTTTTAATACGTTATTTTACCCCTTTTCCCCCCGGATATCAACCGGCGCTCTCACTCACTCATTCAGCAACAGCAGCGGATATAAGCATGAAGATAGTGAGGTAAGGTTTTTTATAACGTTAAACTATTTTTCAAATAACTGAATATCAAGCAGCCGGGCAGAATGAATAACCCGCAATATAATTACTTTTGACTCTTCTATCCTGAAGATAGTTCTGTAATTGCCATAGATAAGATGACGGTATTTTACTCCCAATTCTTGCGCTTCGGGGATAACCGGACAGCGTAAGGGAGAACCTTCCATGGAATCAATCTGTGCCTCTATCTCTTCAACCCATTTGAGAGCTGCTGTCTTTTTGTCCTTCGAGATATATTCGAAAATCTCCAGAACATCCGATTCAGCCGTTTTGGTTATTTCAACGTGATACTTTCGCAATGTTTTTGAACTCCTTCAGAAAATCCCTTGCAGGTCGCGTCCGCTTTTCTTTTACATCAGTTTCAGCCTCAGCTAACAGAAGACCAAGATTAAAGGCTTTAAGTTTTTTCTCAAAAACTTCTACATCAAGCAGTACAGCATTGGGTTTGCCGTTGACAGTGACAATAACCGGCCGGCCTGTGCGGTGCATATGCCTGAATATCTCATTTGTTTTTTTCTTTAAGTCGGTAACAGATTTGATATCTTCAGTAATACTCATTGACATCTTATCTCACATCCTTTCTGATGCTATATTTGATACATTATATCATACCATTTTAAAGCGGGAAGTTAATAGGGCTGGTTATGGAGCGACCCCAACGTTCCATATGGATATTGGAGCGTTGTGTCAGGCGGAATCTCTGCTTAAAATGAATTTTGAAGGTTTGACCCTTGTACCCATCCTGCTAATTCGTCATTCCCGCTTGCCGGGAATCCTTCTTATAAAGAAAGATTACATGTCAAAACTAAAGACCTGCCCCCCGTAGATGGGGATGACCCCCATAGATGTAGGGTCTCCCATTGTAATGGCGATTTTTTTCATATCAAATTTGTGCACTGGACCCTCAGACACTTACAATATCAGGGTTAAATTTTTTAGTTAAAAAGATTATTATTCCAGAAGCTGTCAATGCTATTGCCAGCAGTCCAGCAGCTACAAGCACATTGTTTAAAAGAGAAGGTTTAATTAATAAAACTACCCCTAAGCCCAGCATCATCAATCCGGATATAAGCTTTAATTTGCGCCCCTCCCATTCTGTCAGTTTTTTAGCGCCCAGAGTTGCTGTAAAGATAAAAACGATGAATGCTAAGGGGATAACATAAACAAGATTATACAGGATAAGATAAAAGTAGTATTGTAATGTCGTAAGATTATGCAATGTTAAAACTCTTGTGAATACCATCGGGAATCCTGCTGTGCAGAGCAGTTCATAAGTATTGGCTGCTATTGCCAGCGCAGCTGTCCCTGCAATTATTGATAAAATTGAGGTTGATTTCATCAAATTTCTCATACGCTCAAAAAGTCTGGATTTTGCCTTTTCCGGTATAACTAACGAGATCCCCTTTTTAAAGAAGAAAAAATCCTTGATATTTATCAAGGCAACTAACAGGGCTATGATTCCAGCTATAGTGGTGATTATTAAAAGCTGGCCTATAAGCAAGAAGATATTCAGCCATGCAGACATAAATAAAAAGTAAACAAATCCTGAAAAAAAGACAAATATCCCTCCTATTAGAAACATCCTCTTTCTTGACCTTGCATGCATTAACAAGCTGAGAAGGAAGAAAAGCACAAAAAATGCACAGGGATTAAAGCTATCTAATCCTGCAAGTGTTATTGTAAAAACAGGCAGAGTAATTTTTGATGTATCTACTTTACCGAAGAGCGGGAGTGTTATTATTGGCGCTTCTTCCTGTTTAAAGGTTTTACTTAATATTTCAAGTGGGTCGATGCATCCATGTTCAATACAATATTTTAGTTTATCCTCGATCTCTTTGCCTTTATATTCGGAAAAACCAACGATTACCTTATTATCAATAAAAGTAATTGGAACACCAGATGCCTGGATTCCGGCAGCCTTTGTCATCTGAACAAATAGTTCGGCATTTTTTTTGTTATACCAAACCTCATAGGCCTTAACTTCGAGTTCAGGATATTTTTTCTTTAACACATCCCAAAGCTGTTTTTCATGAGCGCAGTGGGGACAGCCATCACCCCAGAAAAAATAGACTATTACTTTTTTAGTTTCTCCTGAGATACCCCCTTGTGCAAAAACAGAAGAAGGCAATAGAGTTAACAATAAACTTAGAATCAAAAATACAGGAATGATTTTATGGCTCTTCATGGGTTAAATAATAACAACTCTGATTTGTTTACCACAAGAGCCATTCATTATACGAATCAGCAGGTATATCAGGATTCAAAATTTTTGAATGAGACAGAAAAAGAAAACGACATTGTCCCTTCCTTTTGTTGAAGTAGGAAGGACGCTCTTGCCCATATGTTAAGCTGCAACCTCCTTTCTGTCAAGATTTTTCTGCCCTAATGCAACTATGAGTTTTGGGATTTCCCTATAAC
>Ga0265296_1002994_pt1 | contig 16252 bp, 13 predicted proteins | sample MunlanPumphouse1_FD_189073 | JGI IMG/M metagenome (GOLD analysis project Ga0265296, IMG submission 189073) | Groundwater microbial communities from a municipal landfill in Southern Ontario, Canada - Pumphouse #1 | ecosystem: Environmental > Aquatic > Deep subsurface > Groundwater | place... | reverse complement strand
GGACAAGGCTCGAAAAGGAAATGACGAAGGTGGCAAAAGAATTAACCATGGTCTCTAAAAAACTGGCCAATCGAGATTTCATGGCAAAGGCTGCGGAGACGGCAGTTAAAAAAGAAGAGGGTAAGTTCAGGGAACTGAGGGAAAAACACATCGTCCTGGAAGCAGCCATCAAAAAGGTACAGGAGATGGAGGCCACCTAAAGGGGAATATAAAGAATGGATGGTTGGTTTGTGAAATATTTCGTGCCCCGGCTGGTACAGTCAGCCTTTGAAGAGGATATAGGGGCAGGAGATATCACAACTGGTGCGGTGCTTACGGGTGGTGAAGAGGTTGGTTTTGCACAGGCAGTGGCCAAATCAGCACTTGTGGTAGCGGGTATTGATGTCCTTAAGGAGGTTTTTCTCTGCTTAGATGGAGATTTACAGTTTGCTGGCGGGAGAGAAGACGGCCAGATGGCGGCACCGGGAGATTTACTGGCGGAAATTTCCGGTAGGCTCAGCAGTATTCTGATAGCGGAAAGGGTGGCCCTCAATTTTTTCCAGAGGATGTGTGGCATTGCTACAATGACGAGACGGTTCGTGGACGAGATCAAGGGAACGCAGACAAAAATAGTTGATACCAGAAAGACAGTGCCGGGTCTTAGAGTCCTCGACAAATATGCTGTGAGAATGGGGGGAGGTTTTAACCACCGATTTGGCCTGTACGATGGTGTACTGATCAAAGACAACCATATTGCTGCTGCGGGAGGGATATCCCATGCGGTGGAAAGAGTTCGCGGTCGTATTCCCCATACACTGAAGTTAGAGGTTGAAGTCAGGAATTTGAAGGAAGTTGAGGAGGCGCTTGCTTCGGGAGTAGATGTGATTATGCTCGACAATATGAGTATAGAGGAGATGAGAGGGGCTGTTTCTCTGGTCAGAGGAAAGGTGCCGCTTGAGGCATCGGGAAATGTCAACCTTTCCAATGTGAAACAGATTGCCGAGACAGGGGTTGATTTTATATCGGTAGGTGCACTGACACACTCTGTAGTTGCATCTGATATTTCTCTGCAAATAAGGGGGCAGGATTGAAAGGTGAATTACCTACCCGCAACTCGCAACTCCTGACTTGCTGTGGATAATGGAAAACTGATGGAGAATTTTAATGGACAGGTATTAACAAGGCTTCTGTCAGGAAAATTGATAGGAAGCAGCGTACACTTTTTCCATGAAGTCGCATCCACAAACGACGTCGCTTTCAGCCTCGCCTTGAAGGGTATCTCCGAGGGGGCTGTTATCATTGCAGATGCCCAGAAGAGGGGAAAGGGGCGCCTGAACAGGACATGGCAATCACCTGCAGGTTCCAATCTTTATATATCAATCATCATAAGGCCTTCCACGGAATCTGCCTGTGCTTCTCAGATTAGCCTCATGGCGGGTGTTGCCGTAGCCGAGCTTCTCTGCCCTTATTGTCCGTCTGTTGCGCTTAAATGGCCGAATGATGTGCAGGTAGGCGGGAAGAAAATGTCCGGTATCCTTACAGAGATGCGGGCATCGGGTAAAGAAGTTGAATTTGTCGTTGTTGGGATAGGTATTAATGTTAATATGAAAAGGGAGGTTTTCGACGGGGATATTCGAAAAGTTTCCACATCTCTGAGAGAGGAAACGGGGGCTGATATCTCACGGGTTGCTCTAACTGTTAAATTATGCGATAATTTTGAAAGATGGTATAAAAAATATATCAGGGAGGGGTTCGGACCGGTAAGGGATGCGTGGCTCGGATACAGTATCAAAGAAATGTATACCAAGGTAGTATCCGGGGATAAGGTGCAAAAGGGACAAGTAATAGGCATTGATGAAACCGGGGCACTCTTACTTATTGATGAAAATAAAATCACCAGGCAGATCATAGCCGGTGATGTCTCGATCATAAAGGATTGATATGCTGTTAGCCATTGATGTGGGAAATACTGATACTGTCCTTGGTTTATTTGAGGAAGATAAACTTATACACGACTGGAGAATAAGGACAGTTATTGATCATACCGTAGATGAATACGGGATGCTGCTACTTAATCTTTACAAATCATGCAGGGCCGGTTCAAAGGGAATGAAAATTAAAGATATCATCATTTCCTGCGTCGTTCCGCCGATGTTGAATATTCTGGAACCGGTTTGCAGGAAATATTTTGATATCAAACCCTTGATCGTCGGGCCGGGCATCAAAACAGGGATGCCGATCTTTTATGATAATCCGAGGGAAGTGGGTGCTGACCGGATTGTCAATGCTGTTGCGGCCTATGAAAAATATAAAAAGGATCTTATTATCGTAGATTTTGGTACTGCAACTACCTTTGATTATGTGTCGGTTAAAGGGGAATATATGGGCGGGTGTATATCGCCCGGTATTATAATTGCTTCGGAAGCTCTCTTTACTCGGGCGTCAAAATTGCCGAGAGTGGAATTAAGCAGACCAAGGTCCATCATTGGCAAGGACACAGTGAGCAGTATGCAGGCGGGGATCGTTTATGGCTATGCAAGCCTTGTGGATGGAATTGTGGAACGTATGAAAACGGAGGTAATATCTGATCCGTGTGTTGTGGCTACAGGAGGTCTGGCGAAGATCATTGCTCTTGAAACAAAAAGCATTTCTGTGGTTGATGAAATGCTTACCCTTGAAGGACTTAGGATCATCTATTTGCGAAATAGATAGTCTAACTATAGGGTAATTAAGATAGAAGTATCATAATGTTAAACGTAGGGCTGACAGGAGGGATTGCTTCCGGGAAATCTACAGTGGCAAGCATGTTGCAGGAGAAAGGTGCCTATCTGATTGACTTTGATGAAATTGCCCACTATGTGGAGGAGCCAGGTCGCCCCGCTTGGAAGGCAATTGTTGAGAATTTTGGATCAAATATTCTTGATGAGGATGGAGCAATAAACCGGGCAAGACTTGGCGCAATTGTTTTTCAAGATAAAGAAAAATTAGCCATTCTTAACCACATTGTTCATCCCCATGTCATTTCCGAATGGCAAAGGAGGATAAATGATCTCGAGAGAACTAAACCGGACGGGATATGTCTGTCAGATATTCCCTTGCTTATCGAGGGTAAGTTCCAGCGTTTGTTTGAGGTTGTTGTGCTGGTCTATATTTCTTCCGATGAACAGATAGAGAGGATGATGAATAGGAACGGTTGTTCTCGTGAAGATGCTCTGCTTCGACTTGCCTCCCAGATGCCCATTGACGAAAAGATCCCATATGCTGACATAATCATTAATAACCAGGGCTCAGTTGAAAGGACGAGGGAAATCGTTAACCAGGTCTGGGAAGAGCTACTGAAGAGAAGAATCCCGACGTAATGGCAATATAGAGGAAAATGTATTAAGAAGAGGATGGCGGTTGGGGGAAAACTATTCCTTAAATCTGAGCGACAAAGGATGTTTTTAGCTATGCAAGCGTTGCGTTAAACCTTTCTTTTCACTTGATGAAATTGGTGTAGGGGGCGGTTAATATCTCATGAAAATCAGACGGGCCATCAAACCAGTTCAATCGGTTAACCGAATATTTGCCATACTTGATAAATAATGTTGACTAATCTGGATACGGATAGAATAGCAATTATTGGACCTGGCAGGCTTGGAACATCTTTTGCCTATAAGTTTGGCAGAGATAATAAAGGAGTAACCTTATATTATCATGATGCAGACGTATGCCGGGCCATTAATAGAGAGCACCTGAACCCGAAACATCTCACCAAAGATCTTGCCAAAAGATTGGGGAGTATAGATGACGTCCCCAGATTATCATCCAAGGTATATGCGACCAATGATCTGGAACAGGTAGTGGAACGTAATGATTTTATCCTTCTTTCCGTTACCATGAATCGGCTTCCCGAATTATTGAATTACCTGAAACCGTTGATTGATAAGAAAGCAGGAGAGACCTGTTTAATCTCACCAATCAAAGGTCTTACCTCTGATGAAATCACAAAAGAGCTGATCACGCCATCCCAGTTGGTTAGCAATTATCTGTTCAATCTGAAGCATAAGTACTGGATGGTTTGTATTGGTGGCCCATTCTTTGACATAGATATCGCACTGGGAAATCCCGTGTGCGTCACCATTGCCGGGAACAAGAGTATATCAAAGGTTATTAGAGAAGACCTTATGAAATTCAACAGAAGGGAATTGTACTCCTATTATAATTTCGATATTGTTGGTGTTGAAGCATGTGGTTCCCTCAAGAATATCGTAGCAAACATCAAAGGAGTCACTGATTCTTTAGCCCTTGGTGATTCACTCCCCGGGACTATATTTGCGAGATCCGGTGTTGAAATAAGATCACTGTCAAAATTGTTAGGTGGTAGTTTTCAAGCCTTTTACAGCCAGGCAGGTGTAGGGGATATGTATGTAACAGTTTCTTCCGAGGCAAGCAAAAATTATCGTTATGGCAAACTGTTCTATGAGCTATTCGATGGCAATCCAATAGCAACAAATATCAAGGTGTTGGAGAGCATAGACGGGACACCGGAAGGCCCCCATACTATCAGGAATGTCCACAAATACCTGGAAAAAAAGAACATGTACAGTCCCCTGTTTCACTGTGCCTATAAGATATTCAACGAAGGTGGCAATAAAAAAGAAATCAAGGAAAAAATTATTCAGGCCTGCCAATTCGATAGAAGAACTAAAGAGTATATCGGGCCAGTGTCGAGGAACCTGTACAGGCTTATACCGCACCTGTGGTATCGAAGACATAAAGGGCTCCTATCTAAACCGGGGATACCGGAGACCTAAACTTTTCTGCCCAGTCCATATATGGAGTAAGCAGGGGTTGCTGCCTTTTAAAATAAAAACGATAATGGACATCTTCGAACAGCAGAGGATAGATAACCGTCCCTTGGCAGAGAGGGTGAGACCTCAAACACTTGAAGAATTTGTCGGGCAGTCTCATCTTTTGGCTGAAAATAGTTTGCTCCGTCGTGCTATAGAAGAGGATCGCCTGTTTTCCATGATTTTCTGGGGGCCGCCTGGTTCCGGTAAGACCACCATGGCCCATGTCATTGCTCACGAGACAAAAGGTAATTTTACAAGTTTTTCGGCTGTACTTTCCGGTGTAAAAGAAATCAGGAAGGTCGTCGATGAGGCGAAAAGACAATGGCACAATCATCAAAAAAAGACCATCCTGTTCGTTGATGAGATTCACCGATTTAACAAAGTTCAGCAGGATGCCTTCCTGCCCCATGTGGAAAATGGTCTGATCACTCTGATTGGAGCGACGACGGAAAATCCCTCTTTTGAAGTCATTGCGCCCCTCCTTTCCAGGTCACGGGTCATGGTACTTAAGTCTCTTTCCGATTCCGAACTTGCGCTCATCATGAACAGGGCTGTTAATGATCGAGCAAGGGGCTTGGGGGCGCTTGCTCTGGAGTTTGAGCCGGATGCCATGGAGTATATTATCTGGTCTGCCGATGGTGATGCCCGTGTAGCCCTGAATAATCTCGAAGCGGCTGCGTTTCTTATTCGGGCAGGTGGTATAAGCGAAAGAAAAATTACCCGTGACTTGGTAAAAGTGGCTCTCCGGAAGAAATTTCTGCAGTACGATAAACAGGGAGAAGAACACTACAACTTGATATCGGCTTTTCACAAAAGCCTGCGGGGGAGTGACCCCGATGCAGCCCTTTACTGGCTTGGCCGCATGCTTACAGCTGGTGAAGATCCTCTTTATATTGCCCGTCGCATGGTAAGGTTTGCATCTGAAGATGTGGGAAACGCTGATCCGAGGGCACTTAGCATAGCTCTTTGTGCCATGCAGGCATTTCAGTTCATTGGTCTTCCCGAAGGCGAGCTTGCTCTGGCCCAGGCTGCTGTCTATCTTGCTACAGCACCCAAGAGCAATGCTCTGTATGCAGGTTATGGTAAGGTTAAGAGAACAATAAAGGAAACCGGGGCGCTTCCGGTACCATTGCATATCAGAAATGCAACTACCCGATTGATGGGGGATCTAGGTTACGGCAGAGGTTACAAGTATGCTCATGATTCTGAAGACGGTTATGTTTCTCAGGAATATCTGCCGGAGAGACTTAAGAGCAGGGGAGGCGCTTTTTACATTCCAACAAATCGAGGATACGAAAAGATAATCAAAGAAAGAATTGAACATTGGCACAGGATTCGAGAGACGGCAGAAAAAAAGAAAGGGGAGGTCTTGCGACCTCCCCAGCTTCAGGAGGAGTGAAGGTTTTCAGGCCTTCACAATTTTGGAGTTTACTACCGGCTGATTATGCCCCTTCTTTAACCGATAATCCACTCGTGATAAAATAATATGCACAAGCTGTGCCATATAAGATTGGCATTATTGAAATGCTTTCATGTGTTAATCTTATGGGGGAAAATAGAAAGGGGAGGTAAGGCCGGTGGCGTTCAACAACAGGCAAAAAATGTCGTTGTCCAAAAGCAGATTATTGGAATATATAATAAATATAGATAGATATACCATAAAACCTACACGCCATCAATTCGACGTAATTGTCGATTTGCTTTGACAGGGTCAATTATTTTATAATAGAGAAGATGCAAAAATAGTAGTAGGTGTAATTTCTTTTGAATTTGCCCTGCGATTTGTTACAAGAAGAGAATTTCGTGCTTCAAATCTCAGGGCCTTTAGAAAAGAACTGTAATATAGGTTTGGTTTTAAAAAGTAAATAATAATGCCCCCTGTAAAAAAACTTATCTGGCAATACGATCCTCGCCGGCACTCGCGGCCTTTTTTAAGGCCCCTTGCTGCTGCTATTGCCTGTGCTGTTTTTATAGGCCTTATCTTGATCATGGGAATTCTGGATCTCCGCAGGGTTAATAATACGCTGGTAGGTTTTATGGAGAATCAGGGGCTTAATGTCGTTAATGTTATCCAGAAACTGGCCCAGGAAAACCTTAACCTCCTTGTTCAGGTGCACAAGAGGGAAGGTCAACATACCTTTGTCCCCCTTACAGATGAGGCCTTTTCACCCAAGAACTGGCTGACCAATGCCCTTGTAAATTTAGGGCGTACAATTGATAATGAATGGAAGGCGAATCAGTTAAATGATGCGTATTTAAAAAAAATTGCCCTAGACAATGGTTTATGGCTGGTTACCGTTCTGGACGCAAAGGATCAGATCGTTTTTCGGAGCAGTTCGTTGCCGGCAGAATTTTACGCTGGAGACAACAGCAATGAGCAACAGGTTGTATCCAATTTCTTCACTCAACTTGGACAAATGAAGAAGATCGGATTTATTGCTCTTCGTCGCAAGGATGGGAGTGGGACGATTGTAATTGCCCTTGATAGCGATGGCCTGCGTTATTGGAGTGCGAAGGTATCTGTAGAAAAAGCCCTTGAGAAATTAGGCGAGGGACAGGGATTGAGCTATATCAGGATTACAGATCGAAGGGGGATGATACTCGGCGGTACAGGACGGGTGCCGGAAAAGTGGAAGGATGGGGGCGTCTATCTATTTTCTCAAATACTGGCCGGTAAAAGAAAAATCGTCAGCAGAAAAGTTTCTTCCCATGATATAAACCTCCTTGATATTCTGACTCCCCTGTATTTAAATGGCCAGGTGGTGGGGATAGCCAGGCTTGGTCTGGAACTGAGCGGTACGGATCAAATCTTAGAGGAAAACAAACGAAATATATTTGTTTCTACGTCATTGATCGTCTTAATCGCTTTTTTATTCATGTGGCTACTCTACCACAACCAAAACAAGCACTTAAGGAGGATTGTAGAAATGGAAAGGCGCATTGAGAAGGCGGAAAGGTTGTCTGCTCTTGGTCAACTTGCTGCCGGTGTGGCTCACGAGATCCGAAATCCTCTCAATGCCATCAGTATGGCCAGTCAGAGGCTCAAGCGGGAATGTATACCAGCCGATGGAGGCAAGACCGAGGAGCTCCAGACTCTTACCGGAGTCATACGCGATGAAATAAGACGTCTTAACGGGATTATAGAAGAGTTTCTTGCCTTCTCCAAGAGCCGTCGTCTTGAAATACAAAATTATTCGATCACAGATCTCTTACAGAAAGTTGCCAACCTCATACAAGAGGAGGCTGCCGCAAAAGGTATCACCATACAGACAAAGTGGAGCAACTATCCGGCGATTATTCCTATGGATATAGATAAGCTTCAGCAGGCTATGCTTAACTTTATCAAGAATGCGGTGGAATCAATTTCAGGTGAAGGTTCTGTTACTATTTCTGTCAAACCAGAGGGAAATCGCCGTTTAGGTATTAAAATCTCAGACACAGGGTGTGGTATGACCCCATCCGAGGTTGACCAGATTTTTAATCCTGAATATACGACAAAGGAAAGGGGACTTGGCTTGGGATTATCTCTTGCCCATGAGATTATCCGTGGTCATGGAGGCAAAATTCGCGTCTTTAGCCGGCAAGGTTCAGGAACAACCTTTGAGATTTTGTTGCCTGCCGTTCGCTATTCACCGACGGATAATTAAGGACGGTCAACTGATAATAGTAAACTGACAGAGTTATTTGACCATGAGTGTAAGACCATTGAATATTCTGGTTGTCGAGGACGGCCAGTCACAACGGAAAATGCTCCGAGATTTTCTGATTAAGGAGGGGCACGTAGTTGCGGAGGCTGAAAATGGAGAGCAGGCCATAAGGTGTATCCTCCATGGTCATTTCGATTTGCTCTTTCTCGATTATAAAATGCCGGGAATGGATGGTATGCAGGTTCTGCAAGAAGTAAGGCGTATTAATCCTGAGATAGATGTGGTGATCATTACTGCCTACGGGACGATAGAGGCGGCCGTTGATGCCATGAAGGCCGGTGCTATAGACTATATCAACAAGCCGGTTGAATTTGAAGAGCTTCTTATTCTTGTTGCCCGTGTCTCGGAGCGGCGTACCCTTATTAGAGAAAACGAGATCCTCCGGCAGGAACTTAAAGAAAAAGGGGTAACGGCGGATAAAATCATTTATCGCAGTCCTAAGATGGGGACACTGATAAATATGGCAGGAAGAGTAGCGGCCAGTCGTGCTACCGTCCTCCTTCAGGGAGAAAGCGGTTCCGGTAAAGAACTGTTTGCCAGATTGATCCATAATCTCAGCCCCCGTTCCAGAAAGCCTATCATCCCGGTAAGCTGTGGAGCGTTACCCGAGGGTCTTTTGGAAAGTGAACTTTTTGGTCATGAAAAAGGCGCTTTTACCGGGGCAATAACGAAACGGATTGGTAGATTTGAAGAAGCCGACGGTGGAACTATTTTTTTGGATGAAGTCGGAGAACTTTCTCTTATTGTTCAGGTCAAGCTGCTCCGATTTCTTCAGGAACGTGAATTCCAGCGCGTTGGTGGAAATCAGACGATACATTCCGATGTACGGATTATCAGCGCCACTAACTGTGACCTGAAATCAATGATCAGAGATGGCCTTTTCAGAGAGGATCTTTTCTACAGATTGAATGTTGTGGTGATGGTTATTCCCCCATTGAGAGATAAAAAAGAGGATATACCCCTGTTGATTGATCATTTTATGGGACAATTTGCCACGGCCAATGGCAAAAATATCACCGGAATTAGCATCGAGGCGAGGGATCTTCTTTTGAAGTATAACTATCCAGGTAATATCCGAGAACTGGAAAACATTATCGAGAGGGCGGTTGTAATATCGAGAGGGCCGGTAATAACAGTGGCTGATCTTCCTTTCAGGAGCGACTCGATTTATCCTTCCCCCGGTCAGAAAAAGGGGGAAGGTTTGCTCCGTGGATCGGTGGAACATTTAGAACGGAAATTGATCCTTGAAGCAATGGAAGGGGCGGGTGACCACCAAACTAAGGCTGCCGATATTCTTGGGATCAGTGAGCGTATGCTACGCTATAAACTCAAGAAATACGGTTTCAAAGGGCATTCCTGAAGTGCGCTTTTATCCCGGCGTTCAAATCAGACAGGACATCATATCGGGTCAAATCATAATAAATCGGTGTGATGGAAATCAAGCCTCTGGAGAGTGCAGAGACATCTGAATTCATTTCTTCCTCATCGGGAATTTGTGTTTCACCCGCCAACCAGTAATAGATATTATCTCTCGGATCTACCCTTTTCTCAAAGGTTTCTATAAAACGTGTCCTGCTCTGTTTTGTTACTACAATTCCCTTGATCTTATCTTCGGGCAGAGCGGGGATATTGATATTCAGGGGAATGTTGTTCAGGGGATTGTGTTTTACCATGAATTTTGCCATTTTTCGGGCAAACCTTGCGGCAAATGTAAAGTCCGGATCTCTTTGGGTATCGAGAGACAATGCTATGGAAGGTATACCCATGATAGCTCCTTCGGTTGCCGCAGATACAGTGCCCGAATAGATCACATTGATCCCCACATTGGGGCCGAGATTGATTCCCGATATAACCAGGTCTACAGGTTGTTCGGATAGTTCCCTGATACCGATCATGACACAGTCTGCCGGTGTTCCCGTTACAGAATATCCAAGGAAATTTCCGTTCTTTTTCGCTTCTCTTACCATCAGAGGGCGGAAAATAGTGATCGCATGGCCTACAGCGCTCTGTTCGACTTCAGGAGCTACAATTAAACAGTCAGCATCCTTTGAAAGCTCCTGATACAAGGCACTCAAACCCTTTGCATATATACCGTCATCGTTTGTCAGAAGAAATCTCATGATTCTGTCTCCCTTGACCGGTGGCATTGTCTATCTTTCCTTTTACGGATAGAGAGAGTTGATGTAACTTGCCGCATCTTCAGCCACCGGAGCCGAATCAATCAAAACGGAAAGTTCATTATTGTATTTCAGGGCGGAATGCGTCAGATTATGACTTCCTACAAAGGTATATCTCCTGTCTATAACCACCAGTTTGGTATGGGTGGTGGTTTGTATAGAATCGAAATAAACCTCCACTCCTCCCTTCTTTAATTTTACCATAGTGTCCTGATTGTGTGCATTAACCCCGGAGGAGTCATCAGTGCCCTTTTCGAGGATCACTACCGCCTTGACCCCTCTGCCTGCAGCCTCTATCAGATGTTCCATAATTATCGTTGGATAATTATGTGGATATGCATCGGTCTTGAACAGAAAAAAGGATATCATGATTTCCTTTCGAGCATTGTCGATTGCCGCGGAAAGGACGGGAAAATACTCCCTGTTTTTAAGAAGTGTTACGGAACAGTCCCCCAGGGAAAAGTTATGGCCCTTTTTCCCTCTTTCCGTATTCTGCTCATCTGCAAGGGATAGAAACGAGTGTTCAGATGGTAATAGAGGAATGATGAGGGACACAAAACAAATTAAAATAACAAGGGAAATGTCTTTTGTCAAGCGGTTTGGCATGCTCCTAACTCCCAAGAATAACTCTGCTAGACCTTTGCAGCATAGTGGAAATTGGATTCAGAAGACGCGAATTAAAGAGTTTTTGGTACCATGACTTTGCAGCGAAGCGAGAGAACGCGTATGCATATAAAAAATATTTTTGAACAACTATGTATAGAATTGTCAGAGCTTTTGCTGAGTCAGATGGTGTACTGATTTACTTCTGAACGATATAAAAATGCCCGGAAATCAGCTTATGGGAAAGGCCGGGCATTCAGAAAATACTCACTAAGACAATTACTTTACGTCTTCGAAGTCCGCATCAACGACATCTTCTTCTTTCCGCGCGGCTCCTTCATGCTCTCCTGCTTCCGGGCCACTGTAGTTGTCCGCTCCAGGCTGTTCCGTAGCAGTTTTAGCGTACATGGCTTCAGCAAGTTTGTGCGATGCGGTGGTCAATTTCTCCTCGGCTGCCTTGATGGCATCGATGTCATCACCTTCCATGGCTTTCTTGAGACCAGCGATAGCTTCTTCAATCTTGCCTTTCTCTGCAGAATCTACCTTATCACCAAATTCTTTAATGTTTTTCTCCGAACTGTAAAGCATAGAATCCGCCTTATTTCTGGCTTCAATCAGTTCCTTTTTCTTTTTATCTTCTTCCGTATGCGCCTCTGCTTCTTTGACCAGCTTTTCTATCTCTTCCTCAGACAATCCACTCGATGCGGTGATCTTGATACTCTGTTCTTTCCCTGTGCCCAGATCTTTAGCCGATACGTGAACAATCCCATTAGCATCAATGTCGAAGGTCACTTCTATCTGGGGTATTCCTCTTGGCGCAGGGGGGATACCAACCAGCTCAAACCTTCCCAATGTCCTGTTATCTGCTGCCATCGAGCGTTCTCCCTGAATAACGTGGATGCTTACCGCCGGTTGATTATCCGCTGCCGTCGAAAATATCTGGCTTTTTTTGGTCGGAATGGTAGTGTTCTTCTCGATCAGTTTCGTCATTACAGCGCCGAGAGTCTCAATACCGAGTGAGAGAGGCGTTACATCTAGAAGCAGGACATCTTTTACATCACCGCCTAAAACGCCGGCCTGGATCGCCGCACCGATGGCCACCACTTCATCGGGGTTGACTCCCTTATGTGGCTCTTTCCCAAAGAGTTCTTTAACCCTTTGCTGAACCTTGGGCATACGGGTCATTCCCCCAACGAGTATTACCTCGTCTATCTCTCCGGGTGTAAGATTGGCATCCTTAAGAGCTGTCCTGCATGGCGGCACCACTTTTTCAATCAGATCCTCCACCAAAGACTCCATTTTAGCCCTTGTCATTTTGAGATTCATGTGTTTGGGGCCTGAGGCGTCGGCGGTAATAAAGGGAAGGTTGATATCTGTTTCCAGAGAGGTGGAAAGTTCCATTTTAGCTTTCTCCGCTGCTTCCTTGAGCCTTTGTAAGGCCATCTTGTCATTTCTGATATCAATTCCCTGGTCTTTCTTGAATTCAGTAGCCAGATAATCGATCAGCCTCTGGTCAAAGTCTTCTCCCCCGAGATGGGTATCACCGTTCGTCGCTTTGACTTCAAAGACCCCTTCCCCAAGTTCGAGAATGGAGATATCAAATGTCCCCCCTCCCAGGTCAAAAACGGCAATCTTTTCGTCCTTCTTCTTATCAAGACCATAGGCAAGAGCTGCCGCCGTCGGTTCATTGATGATCCTTAAGACGTTCAAGCCGGCAATCTTGCCCGCGTCTTTGGTGGCCTGTCTTTGAGAATCGTTAAAATAGGCCGGCACGGTAATGACCGCATCGGTTACCTTCTCCCCGAGATAATCGTCGGCGGTCTGCTTCATTTTCGTGAGAATCATGGCTGATATCTCTGCCGGAGAGTAGTTTTTCCCCCTTATGGTAACCTGTGCATCACCGTTTTTTGCCTCTGTGATTTTGTAAGAACAGACCTTAGCGTCGTACTGAATCTCTTTGGAGGAAAATTTCCGTCCGATGAGTCTCTTTACAGCATAGACGGTATTTTCCGAGTTTGTTACCGCCTGTCGCTTAGCGACCTGTCCCAACAGTCTTTCGCCGCTTTCCGTTAAGGCAACCATAGAAGGTGTGGTTCTACTTCCCTCCTGGTTAGCTATTACAACGGGATCTCCTGCCTCCATTATGGCGACACAGGAATTTGTCGTTCCTAAATCAATCCCTATTATTTTCCCCATTATCTGTCCTCCTTAATCGTTATGTTTCGTACTCTTACCAACAGAAACCTTGGCTGGTCTCAGTAATCGGCTGTTCAACAGATAACCCTTTTCAATTTCATCAATTACTTTGTTATCCTCATGTTCTTCGGCGTCTGCCTGAAATAAGGCTTCATGGATATTAGGGTCAAAGTCTTTGCCCATGGCTTCAATTTTTTCTACACCGTGTTTTTCCAGACAACAGTCCAGTTGCTCCTGAACCAGTTTAAGCCCGGTTTTAAAAGCCTCGAAGTCGTCAGAATTGCAGGCATGTTTGCAGGCCCTCTCAAGGCTGTCTGCGAGCGGCAAGATATCTCTGATAAGATTTTCATTGCAGTATTTTACAAGTTCAGACTTCTCTTTTCCTGCGCGCTTTTTATAGTTTTCCAGGTCTGCGACAGCGCGCATATATTTGTCAAAGTTTTCAGCGGCTTCTCTTTCCTTCTCCTCGAGTCTGATCAACAAATTTTCACTCTTTTCCTTGGGCTGCGACTCTACTTTTTTCGCTTTTTCCTGATAATTCAACGTCTTATCGGTTGTTGCGTCTTTTTTTAATTCTTCTTTTGGCATGCTATTTATCTTATAACTGGTTACTGTTATTCATTGGCAGTGTTCAACTGTGCCTCTGTGAACTATGGATTATTGCTACTATTTTATATCCGGTTTCTGAAACAGCTTAAGGTCCACCATTTCACATATCACATGTCCTAATGTAATTTGCACTTCCTGAATGCGGGGTACACTGTTGGACGAAACATTTAGAGAGTAATCCACCATCTGCGCTACCGCCCCCCCATCTTTTCCCGTCACGCCGATGGTAAGCATACCAATCTTTTTTGCCGTCTCCAATGCCTTTATGACATTCGGAGAATTTCCGCTGGTACTAATTCCCCAAGCTATATCTCCTGCCTGTCCTATTGCCTTAATTTGTTTGCTGAATATTTCCGAGAAGTCATAATCGTTACCGATACTTGTAATAACGGAAGTATCAGTGCTTAAAGCTATTGCGGGAAGTGGTGGCCTTTCTATGATGAACCGGTTTATAAATTCTGCAGCCAGATGTTGGGCATCCGCTGCAGAACCGCCATTTCCAAAGATTAATATCTTATTCCCTCCGCTTAAGGCACCTGTCACCACCTCGACAACATTGACAATCTTGCTTAGATTCTCATTGACAAATATCTCTTTAAGCTGAGAGCTTTCCTTGAATATTTTTACAATATAATCTTCCATCTTTCCTAATATAGTAATCCAAACACTTCATGTCAAGGCGGTTAGTCGATTAATCCCTGGAGTAAATTTAAATCCCGCCTCCTGTCTCTCAATTCCGCCAGTTTGCCTCTGTTCCATCCGGACCTGTTGCTAAAATATTCGGTAATCCTGGCAATTACCTCTACATCTCTTGAGCCGCAGAATGAACAGGCCTCTTTTATACCTCTAAAGGTTTTGTCACATGCGAGACATGTTGTAAATTCAGGAGAAAAGGTAATCTGGGTGTTCTTAGTGTCTTTGAAAACCTTAATGACGAACATAGCGAGAGACTCTTTGGAAGGAAGGGACTCTCCCAGCCACACGTTGGTGATAGTCCCCCCATTGATGAGGGGATGAAAACGCCCTTCCATCTCCACGCGCGTGAACGGACTCACGGGAGCCGACACATGCAAATGAGTAGAATTTGTGTAGTATATCTCTCCTCTTGCCAGGTCACCTTTGACAAAGTATCCCGCCTTCGGGGAAAAATATTTCAGATCCAGTCGCGCAAAACGATAAGCCGTGGTCTCTGCTGGTGTCTGTTCGAGGATGAACCGCATCCCATATTTTTGACTGAGCTTATCAGCTTGTTTCTTCATAGATTCGATTATCTTTAATCCAAAACTCATGGCGTCTGCGGATTCGTGCAATTGTTTGCCGGTATAGATTTGTGTAAGTTCGTTGAGCCCAACCATTCCTATGAGATAGGATGCTCTGTCCATTCTAAGATAAGGTGAACCATCTCTGTTTATGGCAAGCATTGAGAGGGGCCCCATGTCACCGTAGGAAAGTAATTTTTCCATAAAATCTTTTTTTTGACTGTGGGCCTTTGCTGCCAGCTCCATCAATTCTGAGAGCATGGAAAACAATTTGACATTGTCCCCTTCGGCTTTATAACCAAGCCTGGGAAGATTCAGGCTTACATTCTGAATGGTGAAACACCTTAACTTCCAGGGAGTTTTGATATCATTTACGAGACCATCTCCCTCTTCCGGTATTGAACAACCGCATATCATTTTAACCTTTTTATCCCTTTCAAATACAAAACAGGTGTTTCCTTTTTCCGCGGCTACATCGCAGATAAGATTGAGAAAATCTTCATGTCCCGGTGTTTGAAAGAACTTTTCCGTTATGTGGATAATAGGTCTGGGAAATATAAAAAGCCTCCCCGTGGCATCCCCCTCTTTGAAGACCTCGAAAATAGCCCAGACAAACTTTTGAGCATATGTCATGTAGTCTTTGTAGGTCTTGCCGGTAAATTTACCACCCGGCCCAATCGCAGGGACATCTGCAAAATGTTCAGGCACTTCCCAGTAGAGATGAATATCGGTGAATACAGATTGTCCCCCTCTGGCCGAGGTCAATTGAGAAAAATCATAGACACGCATTTGGGCAAATTGCCTGATTTCGTTGTCGCTCATTGCCGTCAGGTAGGGAGCAAAGTAGATATTTAAGGCATCCCAGCCAACGACACCGGCAAAATGTC
>Ga0265296_1002993_pt1 | contig 16261 bp, 23 predicted proteins | sample MunlanPumphouse1_FD_189073 | JGI IMG/M metagenome (GOLD analysis project Ga0265296, IMG submission 189073) | Groundwater microbial communities from a municipal landfill in Southern Ontario, Canada - Pumphouse #1 | ecosystem: Environmental > Aquatic > Deep subsurface > Groundwater | place... | reverse complement strand
TAAGCCAATCAGGCTCTTTTAATCCAAACTCTTTTACATCAATATCAATTGGCACTGCGGTATCTATCGTTGCAAGCTTCTGGCTTAATAAAGCAATGTCTTTATTTTCGGATACCATGGCCCTCAGCCTTTCTTTTTTTATCTTCTCAGGATGCTGAAGGAGTTCATCAAGGCTCCCAAAGGTTGAAAGAAGTTCTCTGGCAGTTTTTTCCCCTATACCTTTTATGCCGGGGATATTATCAACTGCATCCCCTGTAAGCGCCATGAACTCTGTAACCCTTTCAGGGCCTACGCCGAATTTCTCTCTGACATATTCCTTATCCAGAACCCGGTCCTTTACAGGGTCATATATTTTTATTTTTTCATCAACAAGCTGAAGCATGTCTTTGTCAGCAGTGACTATAAAAACATCAATGCCTTTTCCTGCCGCCTCTTTTGCAATTGTTCCAATGAGGTCATCTGCCTCATATCCCGGAACTTCAAATATCTTTATATTAAAAGCAGCAATCAGCTCCCTTACATAAGGCAACTGCTGAACAAGGTCATTAGGGGTCTCGGGTCTCTGCGCTTTATATTCCTTAAATATCTTGTGCCTTTCAGTCATGGCAGGCGAATCAAAGGAGACAACCACTCCATCAGGCTTTTTCCCTCTTATTATCTTAAGCAGCGTATTTGTAAACCCGTATATCGCGCCTGTGGGAAAACCCTTGGAGTTCGTCAGCCCCTTTATTGCATAAAATGCGCGGTAGACATAAGAATTGCCGTCAATCAGGTAAAGGTTCATGCTGCAATTATAGACCTTAAATTGACTAAGTTTCCATATTATTTTATAGTAAATAACTACCGTAATTTACCCAAGGAGGACATTTTGCTTAAAACAGTAGAAGATATCAGTTCAACAAAGAAGCGGCTTAAGATAGAGATACCAACGGAAGATATAGAAAAAAAGATAAAGGACACCCTGGAGAAAGTAAGGCAGAAGGCAAAGATTCCCGGTTTCAGGCCGGGGAAAACGCCGATGAATATAATCGAAAAACATTTCGGGAAAAGCGCTGAGGCTGAGGCTATTGAAAAAATAATCCCTGAATTTTATGAAAAGGCATTGAAAGAAGCCGGTATCGTGCCTGTTACACAGCCTGCCCTGGACGGAGGGATTAATTTTCAGAGGAATAGCCCATTATCTCTGGCTTTAACAGTTGAGATAATGCCCAAGATAGAAAATCTTGATTATAAAAATCTGGCTGTAAAAGACATCCCTGTGACTGTTACAGATTCAGATATAGAGGCCTCATTAAAAAGGCTTCAGGAAGGCAAGGCAACGTATGAGCTTGCTGATAAGGAGACAGAGGAAGAAGACCTGATAACAGTGGACTATGAAATCAAGCATGATGACCAGACCATGTCTGCAAAAGACCAGGTATTAAAGATTGGGGTAGAAGGCCTGCCAAAAGAGATATCAGAGAGCCTGAAAGGCAAAAAAGCCGGAGACGTTGTTGAGGTCGAAACACAGTTCCCTGAAGACTTTCATGTGAAAGCACTTGCAGGCAAGAAAGCAGTTGTAAAAAATGCAGTAAAGGCAGTCAAAAAGAAAAATCTTCCTGCAATGGATGACGAACTCGCAAAGGACATGGGATTTGAAAATATGGAGAGCTTGAGGACAGGCATTAAAGAAGAGATAGAAAGCGCAAAGAAAAATCAGGTTATGAAAGTCCAGAGAGACGAGATACTCGAAAAACTGGTTAATGCTCATGACTTTGATGTGCCTGATGCAATGCTCGAAAAAGAGCTCTCAGCAATGCTTGCTGAGCTTAAGGCGTCCAAAAAAGCAGGCGATAAAAACGATGACGCTTTACGGGCTGAATTAAAACCTGAGGCAATAAAAACCGCAAAGGCACTGGTACTCCTTTCCATAATCGGTGAAAAAGAAGGAGTAACTGTGACAGACGATGAGGTCAAGGCAAAGGTAATGGATATATCGCAGAGACTTTCCATGCCGCCGGAATCCCTGATGAGAATATACATTCAGAAGGACGGTTCCCTTGACGGACTGAGGAATTCCATATATGGACAAAAAGTCCTGGACCTTTTGCTTTCCAGGGCTACTACAGAGAAAGGAGAATAACTTTGAGCTTTATCCCTTTTGTTATAGAACAGGCAGGTCGTACAGAGCGGGCATATGACATATACTCGAGGCTACTGAAAGACAGGATAATATTTCTTGGAACTGCTATTGACGATAACGTTGCAAATGCAGTCATAGCGCAGATGCTGTTTCTTCAGTCAGATGACCCTGATAAAGACATACATGTATATGTAAATTCGCCGGGCGGAATAGTATCTTCCGGCCTTGCGATATACGATACCATGCAGTATGTAAAGCCGGATATCGCTACCTACTGCATCGGCCAGGCAGCCAGCATGGGCGCATTACTGCTTTCTGCAGGGACAAAGGGCAAGAGGTTTGCACTCCCTCATTCAAGGATAATGCTTCATCAGCCGATGGGCGGATTTCACGGGCAGGCAACTGATGTTGAAATACATGCAAGGGAAATTCTCAAAATGAAGGAAACCTTGAACGGAATACTGGCTACCCATACAGCACAGCCGCTTGAGAAGATACAGGCAGACACTGACAGGGATTTCTTCATGTCCGGTGATGAGGCAAAGCAATACGGCATTGTGGATGAGGTAATACACAGTTTAAAAAATAAATAACAAAGCTGACAGTTGTCAGCTTATAGGGTTTTGGAGGATTATGTCGAAAAAAGATGAAAATGCACTTAAATGCTCGTTCTGCGGCAAGGGACAGGATGAGGTAAAAAAACTTATTGCCGGCCCTGCTGTTTATATATGCAATGAGTGTGTAGAACTCTGCAATGAGATAATGGCTGATGAGCTTTACCCTGCGGAAGAAGGGCATGCGCTTCCTAAGCTTCCGACTCCGAAAGAGATACACCAATTCCTTGAGGATTATGTTATCAGCCAGGAAAGGGCAAAGAAGGTGTTGTCCGTGGCAGTGCATAATCATTACAAGAGAATCTACAGTCCTGCAAAAACAGATGTTGAATTGCAGAAGAGCAACATACTTTTAATAGGCCCTACAGGCACGGGCAAGACACTTTTTGCACAGACACTGGCAAGATTTCTTGATGTACCATTCACAATTGCAGATGCAACAACTCTCACAGAAGCAGGGTATGTTGGGGAGGATGTGGAGAATATAATACTCAAGCTCCTTCAGGCGTCAAACTACGATATCGAGAGGGCGCAGAGAGGCATAGTTTATATAGACGAGATAGACAAGATAAGCAGAAAGTCTGAAAATCCTTCCATAACAAGGGATGTATCAGGAGAAGGTGTGCAGCAGGCCTTACTTAAAATAATAGAGGGCACAGTTGCAAATATCCCCCCGCAGGGCGGAAGAAAACATCCGCAGCAGGAATTTATTCAGGTGAACACAACAAATATACTATTCATCTGCGGAGGCGCATTCATAGGCCTTGATGATGTAGTTAAGCAGAGAATCGGTAAAAAGACCGTTGGCTTTGGCGCAAAGGTTGTAGGCAGCAAAGAGCAAAAACTCGGAGATGTTCTAAACCTTATTGAACCTGAAGACCTCATAAAATACGGCATGATACCCGAATTTGTCGGCAGGCTTCCTGTTGTTGCAATACTCGATGAGCTTGATGAAACAGCGCTGGTCAAAATACTCACGGAGCCGAAAAACGCGCTGATAAAGCAGTTTCAGAAACTCCTTTCGTTTGATAGCGTGAGGCTGAGGTTTACAGACAGCGCTCTTAAGGCAATCGCAAAAAAGGCAACACACAGAAAAACCGGCGCACGCGGCCTGAGGGCGATCCTCGAGGAAATAATGCTGGATGTGATGTATGAGATACCTTCACAGAAGGGCATAAAAGAATGTATTATTAATGAGGATACGATAGTAAAAAAGGAAAAACCTATTCTCGTCTACGAAAAACAGGCGGAATCAGCATAAAAAGAGTGCGGAAGCCTTCCGCACTCCGGCGCTTTTGACTTTTGCTCTTTTGCCTATGGTACGATAAGCCGTGAAGCTTAAGCTCATCGGAAAATTTATCTTCTATTTCTTCGGCACATTCCTGCACGAACTTTCACATTATACCGCAGCTTTTTTTCTGGGAAAGCCCGAGGGCTTTTCACTTATGCCTAAGATTGAAGGCGGGAGCTTTATCTTCGGAAGCGTCAGCTACAGGGTCAGATACAAGGTCTTTTCATCTTTCATCGCCTCTGCGCCTCTGTTGTGGTGGGTGTTTCTGATTTTGATGCTGCTTTATTTTAAACTTATACAGATGAGCGGGTGGATTCCTCATTTTAATTATTCCCTGATATGGCAGAGGCTTGAATCCTTTTCTCTTTCAGACGCTATTTTCGTATGGCTTTTCATTCAGCTCCTATGGGCAGGCAGGCTCTCCTCAAAAGACATCAAAAATTTCTTCAGCGGGATTTTCTCTGTCTCGGGTTTTGTCCTGATTGCAATAACAGCTCTTTCTATCTATTTTTTAAATACTTTCCCGGGCAAGAAACTTATGCCCTGAACACAGTTAAGGGCTGCAAGATATATATCCCGCAGCCCTGTATTTAATAGGCCCTGATGATATAACTATTTCTTTTAGCGGTTACCATATTCAGGCGGATAGGGCGCATACCCGCTTTCGTCCCAAAGCCTGTTTCTTTCTTCAGGCCAGCATTTCAGTATCCCTTTTTTACAGAGAACTTCATGCCATTCGTACTTTACCAGTATTTTTTCAAAGGGTATGCCTTCAGGCTCAAACTCAACAGTTGTTACCGGTGCGTATTTCTCATTGCCAAAACCAGTGCCTGCTGATTCGCTCTTATATCTTTTGTCTCCGTCCATTGCAGGCGCTCCTGCTGAAGGTGCAGGGGCTTTTTCTTTTAACGTCTGCTCATAAAGAATACGCGGTCTTTCCTTTTCACGAAATACAGCAACAGTGATAACCCCCATTGCAGAGGAATCGCCAAATGTCCTCACCGAATAGGAATCCTTTACATCTGTGAAGTAGAACTTATGCACAGTGTTCTGGTCTGTTCTCCATCCCTCAAGCCTTGCAGAACCGTAAGGCTTAACGATGTACATCATCTCATTGTTTTTAAGAAACGATTTTTTGCCTGTGATAATATTCCTGCCGTCAACAGCAATTACCACTCCAATCCTTTCAGGCATGTCATTTCTCACAACAACGCTGTAGTTTTCTCCCCTGCGTGCCTCGAGATATTTCTTGATTATCCGTGTCTGGCCTGAAGAATAGTTTTTAAAAGGTAGCGTTGTGAAACCCCCTCCATTATCTGAAACAATCTCGACATTCACATTGCCTCCGCGATAATACGCAAAAGCCGGCATTGCTGACAAAATCACTACAGCTAAAAACATTGAACCTATTGTGTAACGCATATTCTTTCTCCTTTCTTTTTGGTCTCTGGTTATTTAGACAAACAGTCCGTAAGATTTGTTCCCGAAAATTTGCTCCCTTTAAAAATCTTCTTGACAGTAAACGTTCGTTCACCTATAATAAGGCCATGACAAAGGACTTAAGGGAAAGCAGATTAAAAGCCAGAATCAGGGATATAGCGGATTTCTATCACCATAAAGGCAGAATGCCGAGCTTTTCCGAGATAGGCGATATGGTGGGAATAAAGTCCAAGAATGCAGTATATAAACTGGTCAATAAACTCGAAAAACTCAAGGTTCTGGAAAGGGACGAAAGGGGCAGGCTCATACCAGGCTCCATAGCATCTTCTGTAAAGATACTCGGCACTGTTGAAGCAGGGTTCCCAAGCGCTGCCGAGGAAGAGCTGTCAGATACCCTTTCACTTGATGATCTCCTTGTGAAAAATCCTCAGGCCACTTTTATGTTAAAGGTATCAGGCTACTCAATGTCAGAGGCAGGCATACTTCCCGGAGACATGGTTATTGTTGACAAGAAACAGGCCCCAAAGAGCGGGGATATTGTTATTGCAGAGGTTGACAGTGAATGGACAATAAAATATCTGGAGAAAAAAGGAGATGACGTAACCCTTATTCCTGCAAACCCTGAATTTAAACCGATAAAGCCAAAAAAAGAACTGAAGATTGCAGGCGTTGTAACAGCTGTAATAAGGAAATACAGGTAATACATGTTTTTCTGTCATTCCCGCTTGCCGGGAATCATTCTTAAACAAAGGAGGACAGAGTTATGGAAATAGCATCATCATCTTTAATGGTTGAGTTTGCCATGTATGCAGTTTTTTACGGCATAGGCATATCCATAGCCTATTTCATAGGCATGCAGTGCAGTTGAGGCATACCGGCACGGGAGTGCCATAGGACCAAAGTATAAAAGGCTGGGAGCGCGTTGCTTTGTCCGCACCCAAGCGGATTCGCTCGCCCCGGTGAGTCGCCGAGGAGAGCAGTTGTGTTGAATTTGTAGATTATTGGAACTCCTGCAAAAATCTCAATTGGTTATCAATTCCACTATCTCCGGTAACAGCGAGCAACTTAAGCGTAAGTTTTATAAGTTCCGTGATTTTTATTTCAGGAGATACAATAATCCCCTTATGTGATTTATTTTCAATGAGCCATGACTTATGAAGCCCGGTAAAATCTCCGATATTGAAAGTAAGTATGGCTCTGTTTTGAGAAACTGCAAATGCAAGTTGCTCCAAATCACTTTTGCCGAGCATTCCCGCATCTTTAGCAGACAAGATATCATAATTGTATTGCTTTAATATTAAGATAAGGTCCACAGGAATCATTTCATCAAGATAAAGCCTAATAGGAGCCATCAGTCATATTTTTCAGGCAGGGTGTCCCACGTATATGTCTTTTCTTTTTCCTCATCTGATAATTTTTTAAACTCTTCTTCAGTTACAAGCCTGTCAATGCCGGATTCACCAATAACCAATCTCATATTCGCTCTTTTCATAATTGCTCTGATTGTATTTTCCTGAATTTCCTGTTCAATCTCAGTTTTATGATCAAAATAATAGCTGATGGCATCATGGATCTGTGCAAATGTAAGATGAGGATAGCCAATGAGGATATCTTCAGCAGAGCTGCCGCTTTTCACCATTGAAGCGATTAAGCGCACTGTAATTCTCGTGCCGGATATAACAGGTGAGCCGCCGCAGATTTCCGGATTTTTGATAATGTAAGGATGCTCTGTCTTTAACTCTGTAGGCATTGTGGCCTCCTCTTACACAAATAATATCAAAATCATCTTAAAAGATGCAATTGTCTTGATTCCAAAGTCCTATCGTTCTGTAGTTTTTGTCTTTATACTATTGCACTATGGCTCTATGGGACTTCTGCACTGTTTCTGAAGCACAAACACATGCTCATGCATTCCCTTCTTTCTTCTCGTATCGCCGTGCGCAGAATTTTCCTGCCTTTAAGACTCTGAAGCACTACCTTGTCCGTATGTGTTCCTTATGGCTGGCAATCTTCAATCCAAGAGACTTCACAACATTATCTGTCGCCTTGCGAGTCCTTTCAACTATCTCTTTGGGCGAAAGATTTTTTGTTTCGTAATAGTCTTCTTCTCTGACTTTGTGAATCCATTCGAGAGATTTATATTTCCACTTCTCCATCTCCTAACACCTCCTCCGGAGATATAATCTCGATAGGACTATATCCCATTTTCAAATTTGTGCTGTTTACAAGCCTGCGAACGGAAATATTGACCATATGCTTATAGTTCCATGAAACAATATAATTGATTTCATTGCAAACACCTATTGCGATATGTCTGGCATCATTCCTGAATTTAACCGGAATAGCATCACTGCCGACATATGCATTGGCAAGCGTTATGCTTTCTTCCGATTCTTCAAGTATTACCAGCCGTGTATCAGCAATCCTATTGGTTAATTGCTCTGTTATCTCTTTAGGAGCCTTTAAAATTTCTTCTATAGTCAGCGGCGACACGAAGCCTTCATAAATTTCATCCTTAATTGACTTCAGGAGGCGTTCGACAGTTAATACTCTCTGTGTATCTTCAGTATCAAAAAGCCCCCCTAAAACTGACGTGTCTAAATATAGCCTTATTCTTTTCATTTTCTAAATTATACCATCTCAAGCAAATTTATCACATCCTCAAATTTTCTCCCCCACAGCTTAAGTGCTTCTGTGCTATGGCACTTCTGCTCTATGGACTTTGGCACTGTTTCTTAAACACAAACACATGCTCATGCATAATCAAAAGGAAGTTATACTCTTTTGACTTCTTGACCCAGAAGCCGGTTGCGCGGCAGTTGTGCTGGACTTTAATGATGTCCTCCCTAAGTGCAAATCCCGTTCTCAGAAATCTTTCCATGACGCTGAATGCAAGTGGGATGTAAAACTTCTTTCGCCTCGTATCGCCGATAAGAATAGCTGTCATTCCGTCCCGATGTTTCGGGAATGCGGTCACCTCAGCGACTCGCCGGGGCGAGAATCCAGCGGCTTTTTGATGTGACTCATAGTCTATAGACTTATAAGCATCATTTGATCAACAATGATCTCTAAGAAAACATGTCTAATATTAAAAAAACATTTGGCAAAAATATTCGCACTTATCGAGAAGCAAAAAATCTGTCTCAAGAACAGCTTGCCGATCTTTGTGGGCTTCATAGGACCTACATTAGTCATGTTGAATGCGGGAAAAGGAATGTTTCTATTGAGAATATCGAAAAAATAGCACAGGCATTACGAGTAAAAATTTCAGATTTATTTGCAGGGGCCAATGCCAAAAAGAACAAATAATAAACCGAAACTTAAGATCAAGGCGAAACAAAAAAAGGTTAGAACATATAGTCTTCCAGAAGATTCTTCCGAGTTTTATATCGCTGATGAAACAGCAACTTACGGGAAACAGCAACTTTTCAAACATTATTACAAAAATGAAGAACCTTATATACGACTTCTTAAGGGCAACTGCATTGAGATACTAAATAAGGCAAACGAGAACAGAGTTGATATGATTTTTGCTGACCCGCCTTATTTTCTGTCCAACGGCGGCATTACCTGTCATGCTGGCAAGATGGTTTCTGTAAACAAGGGGAAATGGGATAAATCAAAAGGGGCAAAAGAGAATTATGAATTTACAAAAAAATGGCTTGAAGCTTGCCAGAAAGTTTTAAAGCCCGATGGAACTATTTGGGTTTCAGGCACAACGCACATTATTTATGCGGTTGGTTTTGCCATGCAGGAACTTGGATACAAAATTCTCAACGACATTGTCTGGTATAAACGCAATGCTCCACCGAATCTTTCATGTAGGTATTTCACTCATTCCACTGAGATAGTTTTGTGGGCAGCAAAGAACGAAAAGAGTAAACATTACTTTGATTATCCTTTGATGAAAAAAACGAACAATGACAAGCAAATGCGTAATGTTTGGGAAATGTCCGCGCCACAAGCTGAAGAAAAAAAGTTTGGCAAACATCCGACACAGAAACCTGTAGGACTTTTAAATAGAATAATTCAAGCCTCAACAAAAAAAGGTGATTTAGTGCTCGACCCCTTCTGCGGAAGTTCAACAACTGGCGTTGCAGCGGTTTTGCTTAATAGAAAGTATGTTGGTATTGATTTGGAGGCAGAATACTTAGATCTTTCAAAAAAACGTTTCGAACAAGCGATTAGAGAAAAACAGACAGCATTGTGTTTGTAGGGAGGAATCAAAAATGAAAACTGGTGGCTTGGGTGGCGGTAATACGCTCACTGGTTTGCACTTTGAGAGAAAAGTTGACTTTAATGAGCTTATAAGGTCGATTCCTGGCTACGAATTAAAGAAGATTCTTCACAAGTCTGGCTTGGGAGTTTTTTTTGAAAATAAGCTCGTTGCTCGATGTTTCAGAAAATTCGATTTTTACAGGTTCTTGGATGAAGAGAACATTGATTGGAAACACATAATCTCAAAGAAGCTATTACCTGATGACGCCCTTTTGGTGATTGTGCGTGAAACATTGTTTATCATCGAGGTCAAATATCAACAGGTTGGAGGATCGGTTGACGAAAAGCTGCAAACGTGCGATTTCAAACGCAAACAGTATTTGAAACTCGTAACGTCGCTTGGCATCAAAGTTGAGTATGTCTATGTGTTAAATGATTGGTTTAAAAAACCTGAATATAAGGATGTGCTGGATTATATTCATAGCGTTAATTGCCACTATAAATTTAATGAGCTTCCTTTGGCGTGGTTAGGATTGCCTACAAAAAAGGTCTAACAAATTAAAAGGCCGAGGAACATATCCCCTCCCTCCCCCTCCGCCCCCACCTCAACGACAGTGCCATAGCAGAAAAAAGGGTTCAAGAAAGGCGGATAGAGGATTCTAAAGTTTAAAGGGAAAGGGAGGCAATGGGCGGTTTAACGCTCGCCTATCTCTTTTGCCAATTGTTCAACAAGTTCGACATCGGTTAATTTTTGACAGAAAGACAAGAGGGCCGGTATTGATTACAATTTTCATTTAAGAGTTCTGACAGCTCTTATTTCTTTTTCAACCTCTTCCGATTGTACATTTATTGCTGGCATTTTATATTCCCCAAGTTTTCTAAGGAAAGAAACCCTATCCATCCCAGCCAGTTTCGCAGCCTTCCCTGAAGACATTTTCCCCAGTTCATAAAGTTTTGCAGCAGCAAGGAATCTTACTTCCGCGGAAAACTCGGAATCTGACAATTTTAATGTTTGTGGAAGACCTTCCGGATATGGTATCGTTACCGTTTTCATATTTTTATTTTATAGCAAAGCGCCATCTTTAACAACTGATTTTTCAATTCCCCCTCCGCCCCTACAAAATAGTGCAGAAGTCAGGAAGCGCGGAAGCAAAAGTGAATCAATAATCAGAGGCGCTTGGCTTCAAATTCATCTGTTTTAGGAATACCTTAGGGGTAATGTACTCTTCAAATCCTTCAAAATCCCTGTCATAGGCCAGGAGAAATTTTATTCCCAACTTTTTAACTGTCGCCAATTGTTCAAGGTCTTTATCTTTTATTAAACCCTTATACTGTGCCATCTCGCTTTTTAGGTCTGTATGAAATACGACCGTGCATGTCCTCAAAAGATAATCTCTGTAAGTTGCAGCCAAGTCTTTATCGTAGAATTTTTTGAAGTAAACAAGGACTTCTTTAAGAACTCTTTCTGAGATTACGGCTTCTATCTGGTTGTTGTTCAGCAGAGATATTATTTTTGCTGAATTGCACTCGGGAAATTCAAAGGCATAGATGAAAACATTTGTATCAAGGAAAACTCTAAGCTTCATTCTCTAAAGCTTCGAGGTCTTTCCGTAACTGTTCAGGCGTGACTTTTCTTCTTTTGTGCTTGGTTATTTTATTCCACAGCATTGCAGGACTGAGTATTCCGAGGTCAGAGGCATATTTGACAATAGCTGCCCTCGCAGCCTCATCTTTACTTGCAAAAAGGCCTCTCTTAACCATCTTTTCTAAAGCTTCTTCTTCGGCTTCTTTAATTTTGATTGCTGTGCCAGCCATGTTTCGCCTCCTTGTTGCTAATATTTTATAACATTTCTTGAGCAAAAATGCTATTTTCCCCCTCCGCTCCCACCAAGAAAGCGCGATAGTCCATAGTTCCATAGAGCAATAGAGCAGAAGTAAGCAATCGGGCAAGCAAAAGACCAGAAGTGAGAAGGGCAAAAATTTATGGCTGGCAGCATCAATCCAATGTTTTTATTTTCTTAAGAAACTCTATGAACAGTTCTTCTTTTATACGATAACCCTTTTCAATTAGTTCAAAAGTCAGTTCCTCAAGATTTTCTTTGCTGATTCTGCCGGACTTGTAAGCATCCCATAGTATGCCAAGCGTTCCTTTTGGCTTGAGTCCTTTAAATCTGGCGACAGTTCTTGCCTTGGCCTCATCTATCAAGACTCTCTCTATCTTTTCTTTTACAGCGAGGCTTATGACTGCCTTTTCTCCAATGCCTAGAAAATTTGGCAAATCCTTTAAAAGAGAGGCTCTAGCTGGTTTTATGTTTCTTTGACTCAGGTAAGCAATAATCAGCGTGGCATCTTCTCTTTTTCTTTTTTGACCTTTAAGGATTTCGGTTTCTACCTGAGAAGGAACGTGAAGAGAATAGATATCAAGAAGGTTAAGTTTATTGATTTTTGCAAGAAATATCAAAGGTGATGCATTACAGACAACATCACCATGCATTTATTTTAAATCCTCGACAAGCTCATCTCTTGAATAGTCTATGTGTATATCAGTCTTCTTAAGTCTTTCTATCATGTCCCATATATCTGTGGAAAGCATTTCCGCTGCCTTCTGGAGGGTTATCCTGCGGCCTGTGTAAAGTTCAAGCACAGTCTTTTCGCTTACTACTTCAAGCCCCCGGTTTAAAGCCTCTGATATTAGTGCATTTACTTTCACGCCTTGGGTTTTGGATAGCTTCTCGGCCTTTTTGTATATATCATTATCCAGTTTTACAACTTTCATTTTTAGCCTCCTGATTTTTATAAATTATACCATAATAATAAACACATCTGTCTTTTAAAAAATCCGACAGCAGTTACAGATTCTGAGAGATAAGTGCAAGGGGCAGAGAAGTTACGAATTTAAGCGCTAACCCTTTTTCTTCATTTCCTTTGCCGCTTCATATTCCTTCTTAAAATTTATCCCTGTATCCAAAAACGGGTCTATGACCTGAAAGGCTGAATACATATAGGCAAGCAATTGCAGTCCTGAGAGTTCTTTTCCGGGGATGCTTTCGAGATGATATTTTTTCTCTGTCTTCGCCGGGTCAATTCCTTGCCTGCCGAGCATCGCAATCTCAAAGCCTACTTTTTTAATCTCATCCAAATTTTTATTCTCAAAATACTGCAAAGCGCTGAGGCAATACATGGTGACTGCTGCCTGACCTGCAGGCTTGCCATGGAAGTTCATTGAATCCCCCTCACCCTTGCCCTCTCCCGCAGGGGGCGAGGGGATGGGAGAATTACTAAATTCAGTTTCGATTTGAGAGCCAACATCCTTTGTGGAAAAGTTCCGATATTCATTTTCTTCAATTAGACTAAAGTAACTATCAAGCTTGAGTGCTTTTGCCCACTTTTTAATAAGGTCATGTGCTTCCAGTGCGTTATCTGCCCTCTGATACTTCAAATAATCTGAGTAAAATTCTTTCGCATACTTTAGCTGCTGAGGTGAAGCCTTGAAGAGATGGCTCATGTCATAACCAAATATATCCTTGAACTGAAAACTATTCACAAGGCTCATTATGACATTGGCATTTCTTATTGTTGAAGGTGAGTACTCAGCTACTTTCTTGCTCCTTGCTGCGTCAATGTATTCTTTCAGCAAACCAAGGAGCGAAAGGAACTGAAACGGTTTTAAGTCAGGATAGGTCTTGTAAAGAAAATCCTCGATAAACAGGTCGATTGGTGTGTTATATGTCTGGTTGTTGATTCCGCTGAACAGTGCGTTTATATAGTCAGAAATAGCCTTATCATCTAAACCTTCTTTGTTCAGTTTCTGAATTATCGTTTCATTGTTCCTGATAAAAAGTTCCTTATGTTCTTTCGTTGTAATAAAAAGATAATTGGCATTTTTTTTACGGCATTGCACTGTTAAATCAAGATGCCCCAGCTCATGCATCATAAGATGGGCGATTGCCAATCTGTCTTTCTTGTATCTGATGATATGCTTGTCCCGATTGTAGTTCTCTGCCATCTCGAGTTTTGCAGGTGTCGGGATAGTATCATCCTGTATAACTTCAATGTTTTTCCCTGATTCAACTGCCAATCTCTGAGAGTACTGATTGAACATTTCTGATGGGTCAATGTTTTTAATTGCTTTTAAACTTGCCTGTTGTGCAAGCTCAAAAGCATTACTGTAAACAGGATTTGCCGGATTGCATTTTTTCAGAGACTGGATTGCAAAATCGAATGCTGAGAGATAATTCCCTTTGATATCTTTTATCATCCCTAAAGCGTAAAGCGTATTGGGATAAGTATTGTTAATGGCAAATGCCTTTTCAAAATACTGCTCTGCCTCACTTATCTGTCCTGATTGCATCAGATTTGCGCCGATATTATTCATTGCTATATGGTCGTCCGGCTTTACAGTAAGTACCTGTTCGTAATAGGACATAGCAGTTGAGATGTCGTTTTTGTGCCTTGCAAAGATATTTCCCATCATGGTCAGGGCATGTGTATTCTTTGGATCCCAGCGCAAAGCATCAATAAGACAGTTTATGGCGTCTTCCTGACTTCCTTCTTCAGCGTGGATTTGCCCTAATATCCTGTGATACTCGGATACCGTTGGGTTTTTCTTGATGAGTTTTTCGAGGATTGGTTTTGCTTTTTTGAATTTTCCGGCTTCGCAGTGCTTTACTGCGGTGTCAAAATCAGACTTCTGGCTGGAAATAGTCGATGTATCAACTTCAATTTTTACAAAATCATGGTCGACTTCTACTTTTGGCTTATATGGCCCAAAAGCATAGTACTTCGTGAGTTCTTCTTTTAGCCTGTTAAGGTGTTCCTCTTCCTTCCTTCCTTCCTTCCTTCCTTCCTTCCTTCCTTCCTTCCTTCCTTCCTTCCTTTTCCTCTGTCTTAATTGATGGGAATAGGTTAAAGAGGAAATCATCGATTTTGTGAATGATAATCATATTTTTCAGCGGTTTTCTCCTGTGAAAGCATTATAACATAGGCAACTTAATTTCAAGCACCCCCTCCGCCCCCACAATAGTGCAGAAGTCAAAAGTGCAGTCGCCCTGGTCCGCACTCAGGCGGATTCGCCGGGGAGAACGACTCTTCGCTGACGCTGCGAGAAGTAAGCAAGCGGGAAAGGGCAAGTAACCGAGCGCGGAAGATATAGAAAAAATAGATATTTTGATATAGAATAAGAAAAAATAGAAGGACATGAAAATGAGAGCGATTGAGATATTAAAGGCACACGGGAATACCGTTATGGAAAGATATCATGTTAAACGTATTGGCGTCTTCGGTTCTTTTGCGAGAGGGGAGGAAAGAGAAGGCAGCGATGTTGATGTGCTTATCGAACTGGAAGAGGAATACGAGACTTTCGACAATTATATGGACCTCAAATTTTATCTTCAAGATTTGTTCGGAAGAAAAGTGGATTTAGTGACTGTTGACGCCCTCAGGCCGCAACTAAGGGATGATATTTTGCGTGAAGTAAAATATGCGTAGAAGTTATCTGCTTTATCTTGAGGATATTCTTGAATCTGCCGGTAACATCCAGAGTTATGCCGGAAGTTTTTCTTTTGATGAGCTTATAAAGGATAAAATGAGAATTGATGCCATTGTAAGAAATTTTGAGATCATCGGAGCGGCGGCAAGCAAAATTCCCCAGGAGATAAGGGATAAATACCCGATAGTTGAGTGGCGGAAGATCGCCGATTTCAGAAATGTCCTTGCTCACGAATATTTTGGAATTAAATATAAAATTATGTGGGATATAATCAAAAACAAAATCCCGGATTTAAAAGTTGCCATACAAGCAATACTCGAAAAAGAAAAATAAATAATCCCCCCTCCGCCCCCACAAGCACGACAGTGCAATAGCAGAAAAAAAGGGTTCAAGGTTGAGGGGTCAAGTTAAACAACAGAGCAAGAGAGCAGTCGCCCCTGTCCGCACACAGGTCGCCTCGGGCGACTCGCTGAGGAGAGCGGATTCGCCGAGGAGAACGACTCTTCGCTGACGCTACGAAAAGTCAAAAGACCAGGATAGGATTAAGTAAAAGTTATTTGCTATACTAAGAACAATTCATATAAGGAGGAAACGAAATGTCAAAGGCAAATATTATAACCATAGAGCATTTGGAAGTTAAAAAAAGTGAAATTGAAAAAATTAAAAAAGCCTTTAATGTGAAAGATAATTCAGAGGCTGTAAAAAGAGCTTTGGATATGGCCTCAGGGAAAATTGAATTAGAGGGTATCTTTCATAGGCATAAAGGTATAAAGATTAAAAAGGTCTATGCTTAAAAAGCTGATAGACACGAATATTTTTATCGACAGATTTTCGAATCCGGATTTATACAAGGAAATATTTCTGTCAGAAGGCTTTGTTTATCTTTCATCTGTGGTTCTAATGGAGCTCAGGGCTGGTGCTCATACGAAAGAATCAATTAATGCTATCAGCGAAATTGGAGAGTTTTTCAGAAAGGTTGACAGAATTGTTATTCAACCATAAAGGATTTTGAAAGGGCTGGAGAGATTTTGACAGAGTTGCAGAGGGTAAAGGGTTATGACATTAAGAAGAGTGCTTCTATAACAAAT
>Ga0265296_1002992_pt1 | contig 16264 bp, 10 predicted proteins | sample MunlanPumphouse1_FD_189073 | JGI IMG/M metagenome (GOLD analysis project Ga0265296, IMG submission 189073) | Groundwater microbial communities from a municipal landfill in Southern Ontario, Canada - Pumphouse #1 | ecosystem: Environmental > Aquatic > Deep subsurface > Groundwater | place... | reverse complement strand
GCGGCCAGCGCCTCGTCGGTCAGCACCGAGGGAGCGAACAGCTCGTCGTCCTCGGGCACGAAGTCGGGCGTCGGCGCCGTCTCGGGCACGACGGACACGTCGTCGCCGTCGATCCGCTCCGGTGCGAACCGGTAGCCGACCCCGAAGTGGGTGTGGATGTAGCGCCAGTCCGGCGACGTCTTGTCGAGCTTCTGCCGCAGCTTCCGCACGAACACGTCGACCGAGCGGTCGCCGCGGGCCATCGCGTAGCCCCAGACCCGCTGGTAGATCTCCTCGCGCTCCAGCACGCGGCCCTCGGCCGCGGCGAGCAGGTCGATCAGCTCGAACTCGCGCTTGGTCAACTCCGCGGAGCGCCCGTCGACGAAGACCTGGAACTGGTCGGCGTGGATCTCCAGCTCGCCGGTCTTGCGCGGACCCGACTCGACCGGGGCCTCGGAACGCTGGTGCCGGCGGGCGACGGCCTCGATCCGGGCCATCAGCTCGTCCGGGTGACAGGGCTTGGTGACCCAGTCGTCGGCGCCCATCTGCAGGCCGCGGACGCGCTGGCCCACGCTCGAGCGCCCGGTGCAGACGATGATCCCCAGGCCGGGCATCCGCTGGGCGATCGTCTCGAGGTACTCCCCCGCCCGCGATCCGAGGATCGCCAGGTCGACCACGAGGACGTTGGGGCGCATCGCCACCAGGTCCTCGACGGGCACCGGGCTGGCCAGCACGCGCTGCTGCCAACCGGACCGTTCGAACCGCTTCCCCAGAACCTGGAGGAAGCCGCTGTCGGTGTCGATGACCGCGACCCGCATCGAGCGGGGTCGCGATGCACCGGCAAGAGCCGACGGCGCGTTCAGGGCGAAAGCTGGTCCCTGCATCGCGTCCGAGTCTAGACGGTGCGTCGGCCGACCGCGACCGCGTGCACGAAGGAACACACGAATTTCACAAGTCCGCGGCGGGCGGCTTGTGGAGCGACGCGTCGCGCGCGAGCGCCCGCTCCTTGAACTCCGGCAGGATCCCCTCGACCACGAACGCGACCTGCTCGCCGATGTCGACGGCGTTGTCGCCGATCCGCTCGAACGCCCGCGCGACCATCGCCATCGTCATCAGCCACTCGCGGGTGTCGATGTCGTCGCCCAGGTCGATCGCCAGGCGGAAGATCTCGCGGTTCAGGCCGTTGAGCTGCTGATCCTTGACCACCAGGTCGTAGGCCAGCTCGACGTCCCGCAGCGCCAGGCACTGCCGCGCTTGCGTCACCCCGTCGCGCGCCAGGGCGCCCATCCGGAGGATCAGCGCGAGCACCTCGTCCTTGCGCGGCGGGTCGTTGCCGGTCAGCGGGATCAGCTTGGCGATGTTCACGCACTGGTCGCCGATCCGCTCGAAGTGCCGCGCGATGTGCAGCATGCTCGCGACCAACCGCAGGTCGCCAGCGACCGGGGCCTGCAGCGCGAACAGCGACAGGATCCCCTGGTTGACGTAGAGGTAGCTGCCGTCGATCCGGTCGTCGTCGGCGATCACGAAGGTGCCGAGCTCGACGTCCTGGTGCTCCAGCGCCTCGGTGACCCGCTCGATCTGGCGGATCGTCAGGTCGAGGGCCGCGAGCGTCGCACGCTCCAGATCGGCCATCTCATCGCGGTAGTTGGAGCGTGTCGTCACCACGCACCCACCGTATCGCCCCCCGGGATCACGAGAACTTCCCCGAGACGTACTCCTCCGTCCGCGAGTCGGTCGGGTTGGTGAAGATCGTGTGGGTCGAGTCGACCTCGATCAGGTCGCCCAGGTACATGAACGCCGTGCGGTCGGCGACGCGCGCGGCCTGCTGCATGTTGTGGGTCACGATCACGATCGTGAACTCCTGCTTGAGCTCCTGGATCAGCTCCTCGATCTTCAGCGTCGCGATCGGGTCGAGCGCCGAGCAGGGCTCGTCCATCAGCACCACGTCGGGCTTGATCGCGATCGTCCGCGCGATGCAGAGCCGCTGCTGCTGACCACCGGAGAGGCCGACGCCCGGCGAGTTCAGCCGATCCTTGACCTCGTCCCAGAGGCCGGCGCCGCGCAGCGCCCACTCGACGCGCTCCTCGTGGTCGACCTTGACCTTGTTGAACTTGAGGCCGGCCGCGACGTTCTCGCGGATCGACATCGTCGGGAACGGGTTCGGACGCTGGAAGACCATGCCGATCATCCGGCGGATCGCGACGACGTCGGTCCCCGACTCGTTGATGTCGACCCCGTCGAGCAGCACCTCGCCCTCGACCCGGGCGCCCGGGATCTCCTCGTGCATCCGGTTGATCGAGCGCAGCAGCGTCGACTTCCCGCAGCCCGACGGCCCGATCATCGCCGTGACCTCGTTGGCCCGGTACTCCAGGTTGACGCCCTTGACGGCCTCGTTGTCGCCGTAGAACGACGAGACGTTGCGCAGCTCGACGGTGTGACCGGTCGAGAGCGGCGCTCCGGCCTTGCGGCGGTCCGCGCCGGAAGCCGGAGCGGACGTCGATTCGGCGGAGCGCGATGCGTCGGGCGTGGTCACGGGCTCGTTACGGTCGTTGGGCACGTCGGTGGTCCGGGTCCGGGGGGTCTGTCGGGAGAACAGGGGGCTCATGAGATGCGGCTCCTCCGCTGGGCGAGACGGGCGATCAGGCTCAACAGCAGGATCATCGTGACCAGGGTCAGCGCTGCCCCCCAGGCCCGGTCGTGCTGCAGGGACGACGACGCGGTGACGTCGGCGTAGATCTGGGCGGGCAGCGTGTTCAGCGGCCCGTTCGGGTCACCGGCGAGCGCCGTGGCGACGCCTGCCGTGAAGATGATCGGCGCGGTCTCGCCGGCGGCGCGGGCGATCGCCAGCAGCGCGCCGGTGACCAGGCCCGGAAGGGCGGTCGGCAGGACGATCCGCAGGATCACCTTCCACCGGGGAACGCCGAGCGCCAGCGCGGCTTCGCGCAGCGACGCCGGGACCAGTCGCAGCACCGGCAGCGACGAGTTGACCACGATCGGCAGCATCAGCAGACCGAGTGCGACCGCGGCCTTCCAGCCGGCGAACGGCACGCCGCCGACCTGGCTGACGACCAGCGTGATGTAGACGAAGAGGCCGAAGACGACCGAGGGCACGCCCGTCATCACGTCGACGAGGTAGCGGACGAAGTTGCCGAACCAGCGGCCCTGGCCGTACTCGACCAGGTAGACCGCGACGGCGATGCCGATCGGCACCGTGACGATCGCGGCGAGGCCGACGACCTCGATCGTGCCGAGGATCGCCGAGCGGATGCCGCCCAGGTCGACCGCGGCGGCGCTTGCTCCGGCGCCTTCGCCGAGGAACCGGTCGGTGTTGCTGACCGCGCCGGCCGCGCCGGTCGGGTCGGTGGTCAGGAAGCTCCAGCTGATCGCTCCGCCGCCCTTGATCACGAGGAACCCGAGCAGCAGGGCGAGCGGCAGCATCGCCAGCGCGGTCAGGCCGCCGACCGTCCAGCGGGCGGTCCGATCGACGCGCTTGCGGCCGGCGAGCGAGGTCACCAGCTCCGGGCGACGGCGGCGTCCGCTGCCCCCGGCGTGGCGCGTGCGGCGACCGAGCTTCGGCAGACGGCTCGCGTCGACCGTCTCGTCGCTGCTGGTGGCGCGCTTGGCGTCGCGCTCGGCGCGCTCCAGGCGGTTCTCGGAGCGCGTGATGTAGCCGCGGGCGACCGCATTGATCACCAGCGTCACGGCGAACAGCAGCAGGCCGGCGCCGATCAGGGCAGCGCGGTGCTCGGGGTTGGCCGAGGCCTCCTGGAACTGCAGCGCGATCACCGAGGCCAACGTGGAGCCCTGCGAGAAGATCGATTCGCCGATCCCGGACGTCGCGCCGCCGATCAGGATCGCCACCGCGATCGTCTCGCCGAGCGCGCGGCCGAGGCCGAGCATCGAGCCGCCGACGATGCCGGCGCGCGAGTACGGGAGGACCGCGGTGCGGATCATCTCCCAGCGGGTCGCGCCGAGTGCGAGCGCCGCTTCCTTCTGGTCGGCCGGAACCGTGGCCATGACCTCCCGCGAGATCGCCGAGACGATCGGGATGATCATGATCGCCAGGATCAGGCCGGTGACGAAGTAGTTGGGGACCGAGACGTCGCCGCCGATGAACGGGATGAACGCGAACGTGTCGGCGAACCACTGCGACGGCTCCTGCAGCCGCGGGGCGAGGAAGAGGATGCCCCAGAGGCCGTAGACGACCGACGGCACCGCCGCCAGCAGCTCGAGCAGGCCCGAGATCCAGCCGCGCAGCCGGACCGGAGCCAGCTCGGTCACGAACAGCGCCGTGGCCACCGCGATCGGCACCCCGATCACCAGGGCGATCACCGAGGTGATCAGCGTGCCGGCGACCAGGGCCCCGGCGCCGAAGGTGTCCTGCGACGGCAGCCAGTCGACCTTGACGATGAAGTCCAGCAACCCGTACGCGGCGAAGACGGGCTGCGCCTCGCTGGCGAGCTTGAAGAGGAAGAACAGCAGCAGGACCAGGATCAGCCCGGCGAGGCCCGTCAGGGCGCCCTTGACCCAGGGGTCGAGCCAGCTGCCGGTCTTGGTCCGGGCGAGGTGCTGACGCAGGCGGGTGCCGGCGTCGCTCGTGGAGGTGGTTGCGGTGCGGGAAGCCATGTGACGGGTGCGGGATCGCGGACGCGGCTACGGGGCGCGGGAGTCGGTCGCCGTAGCGACCGGGCCCGCGCCCCGTCTGCCGTGCTCGGGAGCTCAGGTTCCGGAGATCGGTGCTCCGTTGCACTCGAGCGAGTCGACCGCAGCCTGGGCCTTGGTGCGGATGGCGTCGGGCAGCGGCGCGTAGGCCAGCTGCTTGGCCTCGTCCTGGCCCGCGTCGCTGAGGCCGTAGGACAGGAAGCCCTTGACGTCCTTGGCGACGGTCTCGGACTTGCCGGCCTTGCACAGGTCCTTGGCGATCACGACGAACGTGGCCGAGGCGTCGGGGTACGTCTGGTCGCCCTCGGCGTCGAAGATCGCGAAGCGCAGGTCCTCGGGCACCTCGACGCTGTCGCCCGCGGCCGAGACCGACTCGAGCGTCGGGTCGACGAAGTTGCCGGCCTTGTTCTTCAGCGCGGCGTAGGCGAAGTCGTTCTGCAGCGCGTAGGCCTGCTCGACGTAGCCGATCGAGCCGGGCGTCTGCTTGATCGCGGCGGCGACGCCGTCGTTGCCCTTCGCGCCGGTGCCGGTCGGCCACTTGACCGACTTGTCGACGCCCGGGCCGTCCTCCCACTTCTTGGAGTAGGCGCCGAGGTACGAGAGGAACGCCTTCGTCGTGCCCGACTCGTCCGAACGGTGGATGACGGTGATCTTCGTGTCCGGCAGCGTCACGCCGTCGTTGAGCGCGGCGATCGCCGGGTCGTTCCAGGTCTTGACCTCGCCGAGGTAGATGTCGGCCAGCGTCTCGCCGTCGAGCTTGAGGCCGGTCTCGACGCCCTCGACGTTGTAGGACGCGGTGACCGCGCCGAAGAACATCGGGATGTTGAGGACGTCGCCGTTCTTCTTCTCGGCGGCCTTCAGCTCGTCGTCGTCGGTCGCGGAGTCGCTGCCGCCGAAGTCGAGCGTGCCGTCGGTGACGCCGGCGATGCCCGCGCCGGAACCCGTACCGGCGTAGTTGAAGTTCAGACCCTGCGCCCGGAGCGTCGCGCCCCAGGTGTCGTAGACGGGCTTGGCGAACGTGGCGCCACCTGCGTTGATCGAGCCGGTGAAGGACGGCAGCTCGCTGGCCGCGGTCGTCGTGGCGGCCCCAGCGGTGGTGCTGGCGCTCTCGTTGGTGTCGTTGTCGTCAGAGCCGCACGCGGCGACTCCCATGGCGAGAACGGCAGAGGCGCCGATCGCGGTGAACGTACGGATACGCACGTGGTCTCCTTGGAATGGGTGCTCTGGAACGTCGAGATCCAGGGTGTCAGCGCCTGAGCTGCATCCTGTTACCTCGGTGTGGCGTCGGTGTGAACTCCGTGTGAACATCGCGTTCATCCGGGCACCGAGCCCTGCGAATCAGGCCGCCGGCTCCGGGGCGAAGCGGTATCCGAACCCGATGTGGGTGTGGATGAACCGCCAGCCCGGGGCCGCGGCTTCGAGCTTCTGGCGGAGCTTGTGGATGTAGACGTCGATCGACCGGTCGCCGCGGCGCAACGGGCCTCCCCAGACGGTCTGGAAGAGGGCGTCCCGTGCCACCACGTGCCCGGCGCGCTCGGCCAGGGCCGACAGCAGCTCGAACTCGCGGACGGACAACGCCACGACGCGGCCGGCGATCAGGGCCAGGCCCTCGGCCGGACGGATCTCGACCTGCGCGACCCGGATCGGCTCGCCGACCGAGCCGGGTTCACCGGTGTCATGCGTGGCGGTGCTCATCACGATGCAGTCTCCGTCGCGATGACGCCCCGCCGGTTACGAGCCCGTGAACCAGTCGTGAACGTGACGTGAAGCACGGAGGTCGCGGGCGACACGGCGCTCATGCCGCCCGGCGACGCCGCCGGCGACGGTCCGGCCGCACCGCGTCGTGGAGCACTTCGGCCGCGGCGTCGCGCTGCGCGCGGTGCAGGGTGCCCGCCGCCAGGGCTCGGCGGTAGCCGCGGCCGAGACGCTCGGTCGCCGCCTCCCAGGTCCGCGCCGCCGCGTGGTCGAGCCCGCCCTGGACCAGCCGCGCCCGCAGCGTGTCGTTGACGATCACGGCGACCAACGCGTCGGCGAGCGCGTCGGCGTCCGGGGCCCGCAGCAGGCCGCTAACCCCGTCGTTGATCAGCGACTGCGGACCGCCCGCGTCGACCGCGATCACCGGCAGCCCGGAGGCCTGCGCCTCGAGGACCACCTGGCCGAAGGTATCGGTCTCGCTGGCGAACAGGAACGCGTCGGCGTTGGCGTAGACGTCGGCCAGCTCTCCCCCGCGGACCCAGCCGAGGAACGTCGCGGCGTCCCCCAGCCGGCGCGCCAGCGCCCCGCGCTCCGGACCGTCGCCCGCCAGCACCAGGTGCAGGCGGGGGTCGCGGCGGCGGGCGGCGAGGAACGCGTCGGCCAGCAGGTCGACGCCCTTCTCGGTCGTCAGCCGTCCGGCGTAGAGCACGTGCCGCCGGTCGCCGACGACGGGCGGTGCGTCGGGCACCGTCAGATCGGGATCGGGGTAGATCCGGTCGGGCTGCGTCGCCCCGCGGAACAGCGCGGCCGCACGCTGCGGGCTGCGACGGTCGGGGCGGAACCGCGTGAGGTCGACCCCACGGTCCCAGCGCCCGACGCGGTCGGCGGCGACGCCGATCCGCTCGAGCGTCTCGTCGGTCTGGACGCTCGGGCTGAGCACGACGTCGGCGTGGCCGTAGAACGCTCCCAGGGCCAGGTCGACGTAGACCATCAGCTCGGGGTCGCCGGTCCGGGCGGCGGCGTAGGCGCCGAGCTCGGTGTGGAAGCTGCCGATCACCGGCAGCTCCAGCAGCTTGGCGACGATCAGCGCGGCGATCCCGGCCGGGCCCGGCGCGACGACGTGGACCGCGTCGAAGCGTCCCTCCGCCAGCTCGGCGACGAGCGCGGGCACGGTCGGCACCCCGACGTGCATCGCGCCGTCCTGCAGCAGCTCGCAGCTGGCGACCGCCGGCAGCCGCCGGTCGACGTTGGGGTCGGTCCCCAGCACCTCGACCACGAACCCGGGGGCGCCACGCTCGCGCAGCGTGTCGAGCGTGTGGGTGACCCCGTGGACGCTGCCGATCCCGTCCGCGACCAGGGCGATCCGCGGCAGCTCGCCGTCGACCTGCGGCTGCAGCTTGCGTCGCTCGCGGCCGAGAAAGGCCGTCGCCGCTACGTAGGGCAGCACCGGGATCACGGCGTCGAGCAGGGACTCGCCCCAGCCGGCCAGGTCGTGGTCCCGTCCTTCGGCGACGGCGGCGATCTCCTCGCCGACGCCCAGGCTGACCGCCCGCAGGCGCTCCTGGTGCACGTGTCGCGCCCGCCGGTAGAGATCGCGGTGGTCGAAGTCGTCGGCCTGCAGCAGGCCGAGCACCTGGACGTCGGTCAGGCCGTCGAGGCCGACGCCCGAGCGCCAGGCCCGCAGCAGCAGCCGCGCGTCGTCGGGGTGCAGGTCGACGTCCTCGTCGTCGTCGCCGCGGCGCGCGTCCGCGTCGCGCAGGAACCGCGAGAGGATCGTCGCGACCGCCTCGGGCCGCGGCCCGGCGGACGGACGGGTCGACCCGTCTCCGTCGTCGGTGCCGAGCGCGCGCAGGGCCAGGCCGATCGCGGCGTGGGCCCAGCGCTCGGCGCTGCCCTGGCTGCCGCGCGCGACCGCCCGGCCGGCACGGATGTGCGCGAGGAACTCGGCGGGCGTGTAGGCCAGCGGCGTCTCGGTGTAGGTGCGGCCGATGTCGACGCCGGCGTGGTCGTCGCTGCCGCCCACGCCGATCCCGCCGGCCGTCTCGATGAAGTGGCCGGCCGGCGCGTTCAGCTCCCGGGCGCGGGAGCCGTTGCGGGTCTCCCAGACCGGGAACAGCTCGGCCAGCTGGCGACGATGGCGGGCGGTCAGCGGCGCCTCGACGTCGTAGAACGGGTGGGCGACCGCGGCCAGGATCTCGCGCTCGTGCAGGTACTCGGCGCAGCGCTCCAGGTCGTAGTTGTGGGCCTGCAGCCAGTCGTGGTCGTCCTGGTTGATCCCGAGCACCAGCACGTGGACGGCCTGCGGCTCGCCGCGGAACCAGGCGGTCAGCTCCTCGCCGACGATCACGTCGGGTCGGTCGGCGATCTGCAGCGCCCCGGCGATCGTGTCGTGGTCGGTGATCGCGACGAAGTCCATCCCCCGCCGCTTGGCCAGGTCGTAGGCGTCCTCGGGCGGGGTGGCGCACTCCGGCAGCCCGACGAGCCGCTGCACGCCGAGCTTGGTGAACTCGGACGCGGTGGTGTGGACGTGGAGGTCGCACCGCGAGAGCGCGGGCGGGAGGTCGACCGTCTCGTTCTGGATGCTCATGCCGCAAGACTCCGCCTCCGCCCCCGTCGGGAAGTGACAGTCGTGTGGACGACCGGTGACGGTCGTGTGAACGACGGTCGCGAGATGCAGGGGGTTTGTCGCGGCCGAACCGCCGAGCGCCGCGAGGTCGAGCGAGATGCAGGCTCAGGAACCGCTGGCGTCGGAGCCGCTCGGCGCTACAGGGTTGTCCTGGTCGTCGGCCTCATCGAGACGTCGGTGCTCCGAAGAGTCCTCGTCCGCCGACTCGATGCGTCGCTCGCGTTCCTCGCGCTGCCGCTCCAGGTACTCCCGCACGCGGTCGGCGCTGCCGCGGTCCCCCCACTTCTCCCGCAACTCCTCCGTGTGCTCGCCGATCTTGAGCACGCCGAAGGCCACCATGGCGGCCGCCGGAAGCCAGCCCCATCCGAGGTCCAACCCGGCGACTGCGGCGCCCTTCCCAAAGAGATACACGACGACGGCGATGATGAGCACCAGCCCGCCGAGGGCCTCCCAACCGCTGGTCTCCCCGTCCGGCTCGTCCTCCGCGCGAGCCGCTTCGGTACGGGAAACCACGACGAGCTCCGCCCGGACCCGCGCCACCGCTCTGAGTGCCTCGCCGTCCGTCGGGAGCGCCTCGCCGGACCGGACGAACTCCTCGACACGATCCGCGAACGCTCCGAAGGCCTCGTCGTCGGCCAGTTCCGGGTCACGGCGCGCCGCCTCCAGGCGGTACATCGCATGGCGCTCACGACCGTGCGCGAGCAACATCACCGGGATCGTCCAGGCGGACCGCGAGGGTTCGCCCCGGCCGGCAGCCAGCCGGTCCGCCATCCAGCCGTCGAGCCCGGCGTTCCGCTCTGCGGCCGGCACGAGCACGTACTGCGCGTAGTCCGCGATCTCCGCGACCACCCGCTCGTCGTCTTCCGGCCCGCGGAACTGCCGGTACCCCGGCTCCTGGCCCGGCACGGCAAACGACCGCGCCGCTTTGAACCCGCAGCTCGGGTCGGTCAGCCCGAGCTGCGCCCCGAGCCGCTCGGCGGGCGCGAACGTCGCCGATGATCCGACCACCACGACCCCGTGCGTACCGGGGAGCCACGAGGGCAGCTCGATCTCGTCACGCCCGTACCACCGAGCCGAGAGCACCGCGACCCACCCGTTGTCCAACGGACGCACGAACGTCCCGGCGGCCGGCACGGTCGCCACCGGCGCTTCGCCGGACCGCCGCCAACCGTCTGGTCGCAGCGCGTCGCCGAGCCGCTTGCGGAATCGGCTCCCGCTCCCCTCGATCACCGCGCCGTTCCTCCGCGTCCGCTCGGCGGCTGCGCACAGGACCGCACGCGCGGTCGTGGGATCGGGAAGCTCACCGCCCCAGTCTCCCCCGAATCGGTGCGCTCACGCCACTCAGGCGACCTGCGAGACCGCTTCCACCAACTCCTCGACGAGCGAACGGACCTGCGACTCGTCGCGCCCGCACGCCTCGACGACGACGCAGTCCATGTCGCCCTCCGAGCCGATCGACCACCGCGTGTCGTGCTGGTCGGCAGCCGCGCTGCGGACCTCCAGCCGCTCGAACGGTGCGTCGAGCACGGGCCGGACGTGGTCGAGCCGTCGCACCGCGTCGTCGGCCGAGACCACGCAGGTCGCCGCGACGCGCGGCGCAAGCCCGATGTCCCGGGTCTTGCCGGCGCTTCCGTGCCAGTGCGTCGCCCATCCCGCCCGGCCGAGATCCTGGGTCAGACGCAGATCCTCGAATCCGGTGATCTGGCCCGTCCAGACCGCCGTGATCTGCACGAAGGTGGAGTCGCTCAGGGAGCGAAGCGCGGCCGTCAGAGCGCGCTGTGTGCGTACCGCGTCGTCTGGACGAACCGGCACCGCTTCCTCAAGATAAAACATCGACTTCAACACCATGCCGGACCGCTGGTTAGGTGTGAAGAGTTCTTGAAAGAACAACCCATCATGACCTCCTGATCCAATGAGCCCGAGCGACCGCTCGCGCACTCTGTTTCGCGACGATTCCCGAGACGCTGTCGATGATCTGCACCGAACTCGCTCCGAGATCGCTATCGTCAAGATTCGCGAAGAGCCTACACAGAATCGAGCGGTCGTTCACACACGATTCTGGCGAAATCGCTCCCGAAAAATATTTCGCGGAACCGCGAACTTTTTGGGCCTCTCCGACGATCGTGCGCGCGTGAAAACGTCGCGCAAGGTCAATCGGCCGCGATCGCGACGCCGAGAGCGCAAACGATTCGTCGAGAAAAGCGTCGCTCCCGGCCCCCGCGGGGGCCGAAATTCGCGATCGTCGTCAGCCGGCGGCGACGGCGAGCAACCGCGACGCCTTGAGCTGGGTCTCCGCCCACTCCCCGGCCGGATCGCTGTCCCAGGTGATTCCGCCCCCGGTTCCGAAGCGCAGGGTCGATCCCTGGCGCCAGAACGAGCGGATCCCGACCGCCAGGTCCGCCGTCCGCTCGTCGGCGTCGATCCAGCCGATCGCGCCGCAGTAGGGTCCGCGCGGGACCGGTTCCAGGTCCGCGATCACGTCGAGCGCCGCGAGCTTCGGCGCGCCGACGACGGACCCCGGCGGGAACGTCGCCTCCAGCAGGTCGGCCCAGACGGCGTCGGGCCGCATCCGCCCCTCGACGGTCGACACCAGATGCACCAGCCCCGGGTGGTGCTCGGTCGCGCAGATCGCGGTCGCCTCCACCGTGCCCGGAAGGCAGACCCGCCCGAGATCGTTACGGACCAGGTCGACGATCATCACGTTCTCGGCGTGGTCCTTGGGCAGCAGACCGTCCTCGGTCGGCGCCGTGCCCTTGATCGGCCGCGAGACCACCCGGTCGTCGTCCCGCGAGAGGAACAACTCCGGCGACGCGGACGCCACGTCGACGTCCTGATCGGGCAGGAAGACGTGCGCGGCGTACGGGGCCGCGTGCTGAGCCGCCAAAAGGCGATGCAAGCCGTGCAGCGCGACGTCCGCCCCCAGCTCCGCCGCGAGCACCCGGCAGAGGTTGACCTGGTAGACGTCACCCGCGGCGATCCGCCCGCGGATGTCCTCGACTCCCGCGCGGAACGACGTCTCGTCGAGGCTCGACGTCCAGGCGTCCGCCGGAACGGGGCTCCAGGTCTCTCCGTCGTCGAACGCGGGGAACCACGGCGCCCAGTCCGCGAAGCGCGCCGCGGTCAGCCGCCCCTCGAAGTCGAGCACGACGGCCCAGCGCCCCCCGGCGTCGAGCGCGGCCGGGTCGTCGGTGACCTCGACGAGGCCCGTCGCCTCCAGCCCGCCGACGACGGCGCGCGGCGTCACCGGCACTACTCGGCCGTCAGCTGCTCGAGCCGGTCGTAGAGCGCCGCGACCTCGGTCTTCGCCGCCTCGTGACGGGCGGAGTTGCGCTCCGTCGCCTCGGGCGTCGACCAGGCGTCGGGGCCGGCCAGCTCCTCCTCGAGCGCGGACAGCGCCTCCTCGGCTTCCTCGATCCTGGCCTCGGCCTTCTCGATCTGCCGCTGGCGGTTCTTCGAGAGCTTCGGCTTGGCCTTGGTCGCCGTGCCCCCGCCCGTCGTGGGCGTCGCCTTGGCGCCGCCGTCCAGTGACGTCTTCCGACCGCCACCGGTCGCACCGGTGCTCGTGCCGCCGCCGGCCCGAGCCAGACTGGCCGCCGCGTTGTCGTCCTTGCGGGCGGCGCGCTCGGCGGCCATCCGCTGCTCGCGAACCTCGACGTACTCCTGCCAGCCGCCGAGGTAGCTGTGCAGCTCGCCGTCCTCGACCGCGACGGTCCGCGTGCCGACGACCTCCAGCAGCGCGCGGTCGTGGCTGATCATGATCAGCGTGCCGGGGTAGTTGCCGAGCGCGTCCTCGAGCGCCTCCCGCGACTCGATGTCGAGGTGGTTGGTCGGCTCGTCGAGGATCAGCACGTTAGCCCCGGACGCCACCAGCACCGCCAGGCCGAGGCGCTTGTGCTCCCCGCCCGACAGGCCGTCGAGCGCCTTCTCGGCGTCCTGGCCGCTGAAGAGGAACTTGCCCAGCAGCGAGCGGGCCTCGGTCGGCTTCAGCCCCGTGGCCTTGATGCAGGCCTCGATCACGGTGCGCGCGCCCGGGAAGTCCAGCTCCTCGCCGTGCTGCGACAGGTAGCCGACCTGGACGTTGTGGCCGGTCTTGATCGTGCCGTCGGCGAGCGGGCGCTTGCCGGCCAGCGTCTCGATCAGCGTGGTCTTGCCGACGCCGTTCGGGCCGACGAGGCAGACGTGCTCGCCGCGCTCCAGCCACAGCTCGGCGTCGTCGAGCAGGACCCGCGCGTTGGGGTCGCTGACGTAGGTGATCTGGCTGTGGTTGCCGTCGGCGACCGGCGTCGGCGGCGGCACCTCGATCCGACCGCCCTCCAACTCGTAAATCACCTTGCCGGCGCGCTCGGGCTTCTTGAACTGGAAGCCCATCGTGCGGTTGTCCGTGGGATCGCGCGTGATCTTCTCGATCTTGTCGAGCGCCTTGACCCGCGACTGGGCCTGCTTGGCCTTCGTCGCCTTGGCCGCGAAGCGCCGGACGAAGTCCTCCATCCGCGCGATCTGCGCTTCCTGCTTGGCGATCGACTTGCCGAGCGCGATCTCGCGGGCGGCCTGCTCCTTGCGCCAGTTGTGCCACGTACCGGCGAAGAACTTCGCCCGTCCGGCTTCGATCTCCAGCACCGAGGTCCCGACCGCTTCCAGGAACCAGCGGTCGTGGGCGACCAGCACGATCGCCGACTCGTAGGCGACCAGGGTCTTCTCGAGCCACTCGAGCGATTCGAGGTCCAGGTGGTTGGTCGGCTCGTCGAGCAGCAGCAGGTCGGGCTTGGCGCTCAGCGCGCGGGCCAGCGACGCGCGGGTCAGCTGGCCGCCGGAGAAGGTCTCGAGGTTGCGGTCGAGGTCCTCGTCGGTGAAGCCCAGGCCGCGAACCGTGTCGGCCGCCTCGTCGCGCCAGCGGTAGCCGCCGAGCGCCTCCAGCTCGGTCTGCGCGCGGGCGTAGGAGTCGAAGACCTCCAGGTCGCCGTCGGCCATCTTCTGCTCGTAGCCGCGCAGCCGGGCTTCCAGGTCGACCAGGTCCTGACGACCCGAGGTGACGTACTCGCGGAGGGTGATCCCCTGCTCCCGCGGCGGCCGCTGGTCGTGCAGGATCACGCGGGCGTTCTTCTCGAACGAGAGCTCCCCGCCGTCCTTGTTCGACTGCCCCGCGAGGATCCGCAGCAGCGTCGTCTTGCCCGCGCCGTTGCGACCGGAGAGCGTCATCCGGTCCTTGCGCTCGAGCTTGAACGACAGCCCCTTCCACAGCGGGTTGCCGTTGATGTCCTTCTTCAGATCGGAGGCGATGAGTACAGCCATGGGGTCTATCTCGGTGGAATCGTGAGGTCGTGGTGGTCGGGGACCGAGGAGGTCGTTGTCGGGGCCCGAAAGCCAGGCTGGTTGCCTGACTGAGGGCCCCGGCGGCGAGATCCGATGTGTCCACGGCCGCCACGGGCCGCGAGGCCATTGAGATGGACCCCCGGAGCGACCCCTCATGGTACGGGGCTTCCCCCGCTCTGGGTGTGGGGGTCGTCCGGCTGTGCCCGGGGACCGCCGACCATGACCATCCGTCGAGCGCCCGACGACGATCCGCCGGATCTCCTCGATCGTTCGTCCTTTCGCATACGAGCGCGTCTCCATAAGTGGGGACGCCTGCTACGCTCGGAAGGCGTTTATGGCCTATACGAGGTCCCGAACGCTCCCCCTCCGGCCCGGACCACGAGATGACGCTCCCCGCTCAACCACCCGCACGCCTCCTGGCCGTCCTCGCCGCCGTAGCGCTGGCGGTGGTCCTGCTGGTCTCCGCGCTCTGCGCCGCGGCGAGTGCCTCCCCCGTCGTCAGCCGCTCGACCGACGGCTCCGGCAAGGGCATCTTCGTGCTCGACAGCGCCCCCTGGGTCTCGCTCGGCTGGAACGACTACACGCTCTCCAACCACCCGGTGCTGGGCGACCAGAACTGCGGCGACCCGATGAGCTCGGAGGACTTCACGCGGCAGATGAACCGGATCCAGCAGACCGGCGCCAACACGATCCGGGTCTGGTTCTTCCAGGAGTACTTCCACGACGCCCCGGGCGGGGACGGCTGGAAGCCGTTCGTACGGATCCTCGAGGGCGCCAAGAACCGCGGGCTCAAGGTCGTCCCGGTGCTGGTCAACCAGTGGTCCGCCTGCGACCGCGCCAACGACGGGTACGACGCGGCGGGCAACGACCAGGGCAACCTGACCGCGGGCTTCTACGCCAACGACTACACCGTCGCCGGCGCGAGCCCGATGACCGGCTACGCCTACTCGGCGCGTCAGTGGGCGCAGCTCGTGGCCAAGCGGTTCAACCCCGACTCCGGCTACGCCTCGACGATCGCCTTCTTCCAGATCGTCAACGAGGCCGAGACGCGCAGCACGTCGGCCAGCAGCGTCTGCGCAGCGAGCGGCGCACAGACCCTGCGCAGCTTCGCCGACGACATGACCGGGGCGATCAAGACGTCCTACGTCGACGGGGTCGCGGGCCGCCAGCCGCCGCTGGTCTCGTTGGGAACGATGGGCATCGGCCAGTGCGGCCAGCGGCCCGACGACGCGTTCCCGAGCAACCCCGCGGACAACCGGACCGAGTACGAGTACGTGCACGCCGGGGCCGTCGACATCTGCGAGGTCCACGACTACGACGCGATGAACGAGGCGTGGCCGACCAACGTCTACGGGATCGCCGGGAACAGCTTCGGCAACCGGCTCGCCGACTGCGGCGCTAAGCCGTTCATCGTCGGCGAGGCCGGCATCAAGGCGAACGTCCGCGACGGCGCGAAGAGCCGCTACGACAGCCCGGCGACGTACGACGAGAGCGACCCGGTCACCGCGACGACGCTGCAGCGTCGTGCGGATTGGTTCCAGGCCAAGATCAGCACCGCGCTGGCCAACGGGACCGACGGCTACCTGCTCTGGGACAAGTACTTCCTGAGTACGACCCATCCGTACAACAAGAGTCGCCACGAGAACTTCGGGATCGGCGCCCCGGGTGATCCGACCACGTGCGTCTTCCGGAGCTTCACGGCCGCTCCGAACTGCGGCCCGTCCGGCCCGCCCGTCGGCGCGCCCGACTCCGGCGTCTACCTGCACTACGGGTTCGAGGAGGACAGCGGTGGCTGGGGCTCGGACCAGTGGAACGACCTGGCGCGCGGGCGTTCGGCCTACGTCGCCGACGAAGGCTCCTACGCGTTCGCGATCCAGATGTCCTCCAACGTGCTGAAGACCTACTCCGGCGTCGGGACCTACTACGGCCTGACCGGTATCCAGAGCGGCACCAGCGTGACGTTCCGGATCCACAGCGCCGGCGACACCAACG